>Ga0075421_100000101_pt1 | contig 68951 bp, 72 predicted proteins | sample SoiMetdeltSBSDD5_FD_75292 | JGI IMG/M metagenome (GOLD analysis project Ga0075421, IMG submission 75292) | Bulk soil microbial communities from a Populus tree surrounding site in Tennessee, USA - Soil MetaG P. deltoides SBSDD5 | ecosystem: Environmental > Terrestrial > Soil > Tree plantation... | reverse complement strand
TCACCGGGTGGGCAACCCGAGCATCCCGAGGTGACCGCCATCAGCCTCGACCCGAAGAAGGATGCGATGGCGCCCTACCGCCGGGGCACCTTCTTCTGGCACATCGACGGCGCGACCGACGCGGTGCCGCAGAAGGCGACGCTGCTGGCCGCGCACGAGGTCGGCGACGACGAGGGCGACACGGAGTTCGCCAGCACGTACGCGGCGTACGACGCGCTGTCGGATGCCGAGCAGGCCGAGCTCGCCGACGTCCGCGTCGTCCACTCCTTCGCCGCGGCCCAGTCGCTCGTGACGCCCGATCCCACCCCGGAGCTGCGGGCGGTGTGGGAGCGCGTCCCGGCCCGCGAGCACCCGCTGGTCTGGACCCGGCCCGACGGGCGGCGGTCGCTGCTCATCGGGGCGACCGCGGGCGAGGTCGTCGGCCTGCCGCCCGGGGAAGGCCGAGCCCTCCTCGACCGGCTCCTGGCCTGGTCCACGCAACCCCGGTTCGTCCTCCGCCACCGCTGGCGCAAGGGTGACCTCGTGGTCTGGGACAACACCGGCATGCTCCACCGGGCCCTGCCCTACGCCCCGACCTCGCCCCGACTGCTCCACCGCACGACCCTCGTCGGCGAGCTCGCCGTCTCCTGAGGCCAACCCGTGCGCAACACCAGTGATGACGTCTGGGAGGTGCTCTCGACGGCCCGGACGATCCGCCGGTTCACCGACGAGCCGGTCGACGACGCCGTGCTCACCCGCTGCCTGCAGGCGGCCACCTGGGCGCCGTCCGGCGCGAACGCCCAGGCCTGGCGGTTCGTCCTGCTCCGGAACGCCGTCGGCGTGCCCGACGACTGGATGCTCGCCGGCCACGTCGTCGTGGGCTGGCCCCGCGGCAACCACGGCCCGCTGCGGCGCCGCCCGCTCGAGGACGTCGTGCTCCTCGATCGCTGGGACCAACCCGCCCACTGAGCCTTGCCGGTGAGTTGCCGATCGGCTACGTTGTCGATCGGCAACCCGTCGGCGAGGGCGTTCGCCGCATGGCACGACAGGGGGAAGTGCGTTGGGCGAGCTCGACGGCATGGTCGCGGTGATCACCGGAGCCGGGTCAGGCATGGGGAGGGCGTCGGCCCGCATCCTCGTGCGCGAGGGAGCCCGGGTCGTGGCCGGCGACGTCAGCGGTGCCGAGAAGGACACGGCTGCGGAGCTGGGGGACGCAGCCGTGCCCTTCCACTGCGACGTCAGCGACGAGGCCGAGGTCGCCGCGCTGATCGAAGCGGCGGTGAAGACGTTCGGTCGGCTCGACGTGCTGTTCAACGTGGCCGGCGTCGGGGCCGGCGGGCCGCTCGGCGATCTCGACATGGCCGACTACGACCGGGTGCTCGACGTCGACCTGCGCGGTGTCATCCAGGGCACCAAGCACGCGATCCGGTTCATGAAGGACGCCGGCGGCGGCTCGATCGTCAACTGGGCGTCGCTCGCCGGCCTCAACGCCTCCCCGATGACCTCGGTCTACTCAGCAGCCAAGGCCGGCGTCATCGCGATAACGAAGGCCACCGCCCTCGAGTACGGGGCCGCCGGCATCCGGGCCAACGTCATCTGCCCCGGCGTCATCGTCACCGAGGGCATGTGCGGCGGCTGGCAGGCCTCGAGCCCCGAGCTCGCCGAGAAGGCCGCGCTCGGGCGCGCCGGCCGCGCCGAGGAGGTCGCGGAGCTGGCGTCGTTCCTCGCCTCCGATCGGGCGTCGTACCTCAGCGGCTGCGTCATCCCCGCCGACGGCGGCTGGTCCTGCCAGCTCGCATGACGGCTCGGACAAGGAGCTGATGCCATGACCACGACGACCGACCTCTACTACGACCCCTACGACAGGGCGATCGACGCCGACCCGTACCCCGTCTACCGCCGGCTGCGCGAGGAAGCGCCGCTCTACTACAACGAACCCCACGACTTCTACGCGGTGAGCCGGTTCGACGACGTCCAGCGGGGCCTCCTCGACCGCGAGATCTACAGCTCGGCCCGGGGCTCCGTCCTGGAGTTCATCAAGGCGAACATCCAGATGCCTCCCGGCGTCGTCATCTTCGAGGACCCGCCCGAGCACACCGCCCACCGCGGCCTGCTCTCCCGGGTCTTCACCCCCAAGCGGATGCTGGAGCTGGAGCCGAAGGTCCGCGCGTTCTGCGCCCGCGCCCTCGACCCTCTCGTCGGCGCCGGCGGCTTCGACTTCGTCGCCGACATCGGTGCCCAGGTCCCGATGCGCACGATCGGGATGCTCCTCGGCATCCCCGAGGAGCACCAGGAGGAGGCCCGCAACCGCGCCGACGCCTCGCTGCGCACCGACCCCGGCCAGCCCATGGACACCGCGGCCGAGAACATGGGCCAGGCCGACTTCTTCGCCGAGTACATCGACTGGCGGGCCACGCACCCCTCCGACGACCTCATGACCGACCTGCTGAACGCCGAGTTCGAGGATGAGGCCGGCACCATCCGCCGGCTGACCCGGGACGAGGTGCTCATGTACGTGAGTGTGGTGTCCGGGGCCGGCAACGAGACCACCAACCGCCTCATCGGCTGGATCGGCAAGGTGCTGGCCGACCACCCCGACCAGCGGCGCGAGCTCGTCGAGGATCGGTCACTCGGGGCGAACGCCATCGAGGAGCTCCTGCGCTTCGAGCCGCCCACCCCGCACGTGGCGCGCTACGTGACCCGTGACGTCGACGTCCACGGCCAGACCGTGCCGGCCGGCAGCGCCCTGATCTGCCTCAGCGGTTCCGCCAACCGTGACGACCGCAAGTACCCAGACGCCGAGCGCTTCGACGTCCACCGCCCGAGCGGCCCGCACCTCACCTTCGGCTACGGCATCCACTACTGCCTGGGCGCCAACCTGGCGCGCCTCGAAGGCCGCGTCGTCCTCGACGAGGTGCTGACCCGGTTCCCCGATTGGGACGTGGACTGGGACAACGCCCGCCGGGCGCCGACATCGACCGTCCGGGGCTGGGACTCGCTCCCGGTCACCACCTGAGCAGAGGAGAGGAAGCGTCGTGGACACTGCGCGCTGTCGCGTCATCCAGTGGGCGACCGGGAACACCGGTCAGCGAGCGCTGCGGGAGGTCATCCGCGATCCGGCGCTCGACCTCGTCGGGGTGCTGGTCTACGACCAGGCCAAGGACGGCGTCGACGCCGGGGAGCTGTGCGGTGAAGGCTCGACCGGCGTGGCGGCCACGACCGACCGCGACGCGATCCTGAAGCTCGACGCCGACGCCTGCATCTACATGCCCCGCGCCACCGGACGGGGCCAGACCCGCGCCGGGCTCACAGAGGACGAGCTGGTCGCGGATGTCGTGGCCCTGCTGGAGTCGGGCACGAACATCGTGACGACGGTGAGCGACCTGTTCGCCGGGGGCGTGCGGCTCAGCGACGCCAACCGCTCGCGGGTGGTCGCGGCCTGCTCGGCGGGCAACGCGTCGGTGTGGGCGAGCGGCAGCGACCCCGGGTTCCTCACCGAGACCCTTCCCCTGGCGCTCCTGTCGATCCAGCGGCACGTCGAGCTGATCGAGCTGGAGGAGTTCGGGGACCTGTCCCGCCGGCCGTCGGCGCACATGGTGATGGAACAGATGCGGTTCGGGAAGCCGCTGGCGGACTTCGACCCGGACCGGCGGAAGAACCACCTCTTCGGCGAGTACCAACCTCCGCTCAGCGTCCTGGCCGACTACGCCGGCTTCGCCATCGAAGAGTGGACCGCCGAAGGCGGCGTGGCGGCCGCGAAGGAGGACCTCACGATCGTCGCCGGCCGGATCCCGAAGGGGACCGCGGCCGCCCAGCGGGTGGTCATCACCGGCCGCAGCGGCGGCGTCGACCGGGTCCGCTTCACCCAGTACGGGTTCGTCGCCATGGACGTCGACCCCGACTGGGGCCTCCAGCCGACGGGCTGGCGGATCCAGGTCCACGGTGACGCACCCATCGACATGCGGGCGCCGTTCCCCGTGCCGCTCGACGACCTCGCGTCGTACGTGCCGGCGTTCAACGCCAACGGGCCCGTCAACGCCATCCCCTACGTGTGCGCCGCCCGGCCGGGCATCCTCACCACCCGGGACCTGCCCCACATCCTGCCCCGAGGCCCCCGCTCATGACCGACGAGCTCGGCCCGCTGACCCCCACGGTCCTCGAGTACGACAGGACCGTGAAGCGGCTCGTACGAAGCGACACCACGACGATCGACTGGGCCCCGCTCGCCGAGTTCGTCGCCATCGACGAGTTCGAGCGGGTCGGCACCTTCCTCGAGGTGCAGGACTGGGAGCAGTACACCGAGATGCTGTCCCGGTGGGCCTCGGCGACCGGCTCGTTCGAGACAACCGTTCGGCGCGTCGTCGAGGTGGCCGGCTTCGTCTACTACGAGATCGAGGAGCGGCACTTCCGCGGCGGCGACGTCACGATCGTCAACTCGATGACGGTCTTCGAGTTCGACGAGGCCGGCAAGATCCGCCACCTCGACGTCTACCTCCAGCAGCCCCGCTGACGCTCAGGTCGGGTCAGGTCGGGAGGCCGAGGAAGCGCCGGGCGAGGCTCAGGAGCTGGGCCCGGAGCACCTCGTCGTCGAGGCCCTGGACGAACGGATGCGTGACCGCGCCACTTGTCGCCGCGATCACCATCGCCGAGGTGACCCGCCCTTCCGGTCCCGCTCCCTCACCGACCAGGATGCGACGCAAGCGGCGCATGACGTCCCGGAACTGGTCGTGCTCGACGAAGAACCCGTCCACCACCGGATCGCTCAGGATGGTGCTCACCCTTCGCCGTCCGCCGACGCAGAGGTCCACCATGCCTTCGAGCAGCCGGTCCCGCGCCTGCTCCCGAGACGGCTCCAGTTCGGCGGCAGCTACGACCGCCTCGAGGCGGGCAAGCTCGGTCTCGGCGGCCGCGAGGACGATCTCGTCCCGCGACTTGTACTGGCGATAGACAGCCGCCTTCGTCACGCCGAGCTCGGTCGCGATCATGCCCAACGAGGTCGCTCCGACCCCGTGGCGGGCGAACAGGTCGAGCGCCGCCGTGATGACGCGGGCCTGCGCGGGGCTGGGGCCGACCGAGCCCCGTTCCGGGACCGCAGCTGCATCCGGGGAAGCCACGGGCCGAGCGTAGCGGCCGGCCCCTCACCGGTTGCCGATCGACTACTTCGCGTTCTGTCGAGGCTGGTCCTACCTAAGTTGTCGGGATGGCAGAGCCCGTCGTGTCCCATCGTCGCCGGGGCCGGCCACCCGGCGACGCGGCGCCGGTGGCGCCCAACGATGACCTGTTGCCGCTGGCGCTGGAGGCGTTCGCCGACCTGGGCTACGAGGGGGCGTCGATGCGGGCGCTGTGCCGGCGGATCGGGGTCAGCCACAACCTGCTGCACCAGCGGTTCGGGTCGAAGGAGCGGCTCTGGTACGCCGCCGTCGACCACGGCTTCGAGGCGCTCGCGTCGCAGCTGGTGGTGGGCTCCCAGGCCGACGAGCAGACCGACGACCTGGAGCGACTGCGCCTGCTGATGATCCGCTGGCTCGAGGTCATGGCGGCCTCGCCGGCGTTGCTCAAGGTCATCAACCAGGAGTCGACCACCGGTGGCCCGCGCCTCGACTACATGTTCGACACCTACATCCGGCCGGTGACGAACGTGGTCGCGGAGTTCCTCGACGGCCTCGAACGCCAGGGGCTCGTGCGCCACCTCGACCCCGGCACCTGGCACTTCCTGCTGGTCCACGGGGCCGGCGGACCGCTCAGCCTCCGGGCGCTGGCCGAGCGGTTCGGCGGCGCACCGGCGTCCGACGAAGCGGTCAGCCGGTACGCCGCCGACGTCGTCGACGTCCTGCTCTCGGGACTCAGCACCGGGAGCGGTGTGGCCTAGTCGCGGCCTTGCCAGGTGGTGATGCAGGCCTCGTTGCCCTCGGGGTCGGCGAGGACCCAGAAGGCGGGGGCGGCCTCGTCGGAGACGAGGGTGCCGCCGGCCGCCAGCGCGGCGGCGATGCGCTGCTCGGCGACGTCGTGGGGGACGGTGACGTCGATGTGGATGCGGTTGCGCTGGGGGCGCGGGGCGTCCATCTGCTGGAACCAGAACGCCGGGGCGCGGCCGTAGGGGTCGAGGAGGTCGATGTCCCCGTCGGTCTCGAAGCCGAGCACCGCCTCCCAGAAGGGCTTGACGGCCGGGATGTCCAGGGCGTCGATCGCGACCTCCAGCTGCGTGACGGCACCCGGTTCCGCCTCGACTCCCAGCTCCACGGCGATGCCCGAGATCGTGCGGGCGAGATCGACGTCCCGGGCGGTCAGGCCGCCGGCGTCGTGGGTGGTGAGCAGGACGTGGACCCGGGGATAGGTGATCGTCAGGTCGGGATGGTGGTTCGCCGCATCGGCCGCCACGCCGATGCGCGCCGCGAAGTCCAGGCCCTTCGCCATCGACCCCGTTCGGAACGACGCCTGCAAGGTGCGCAGCAGTACCCGCCAATCCTCCAACCCCTCGCTCTCGACCTGCGTCGCGGTGCGCTTCTCCGTGTCCATGCGACCACGCTGCCAGATCACGGCCTGGAGCTGGGCGCTGCCCGGTCCGTGAGCCGCTCGACGAGGGTGTCGACGAACGTCGTGACGTGGGTGGGGCGAGGAGTGGGGAGCGTGGCGCAGGACCACGAGCGGACCAGGGGCTTGGCGCCCATGTGGACGGTGGCGACGCCGTGGGAGGCGACGAACCGCTCGGCATCCCAGGACGGCAGCACGGTGACGCCCTCCCCGCTGGCGACCATCTCCACCAGCAGCGCGGGCAGCACCGGCGTGGTGGTGACGCGACCTGGGCGGGCGCCGTGTGGGATCGGCAGCTGCACTGCGGGCACGCGGGACGGGTCGTACACGTCGTAGACGAGGAGGTGGACGTCGGCGAAGTCGCCGGCGGTCACGTAGCGGCGCCGGGCCCAGGGATGGTCGGACGCCACGACGGCGACCATCTCGTCGTCGAAGACGGGGACGAGCGCGACCTGGTCCATGCGGGGGTCGGGCTTGGTGACGAGGGCGACGTCCACGATGTCGTCGAGCAGCGCCCCGACCGGGTCGCTCTCGGCTCCCGGGTCGATGCGCACCTCGACGCCCGGGCAGCGGGCCCGGTAGGTGCGGATGACCTCGGGCAGCCATTGGAACATGGTGCTGCACTGGGCGGTCAGCCGGACCCGGCGCTCCCGGCCTTCCCGCAGCTCCCGGAGATCGCGCTCGGCGGCGTTGAGCTCGGAGAGGACGTGGCGGGAGGCAACCAGCATCCGGCGGCCGGCGGCGTTCGGGACCAGCTTGCGGCCCTGCCGGTCGAACAGCGGGATACCGAGCCGCTGCTCCATCTTGGTGAGCCGCTGGCTCAGCGCGGGCTGGCTGACGTAGAGGCGCCGGGCCGCCGCGGTGAGGGTCTCGGCCTCGCCCAGTGCATCGAGGAGCTCGAGGTCCCGCCGGTCGACATCCATAAGCGGAGCTTAGCGGTACCCCTACAACTTCGACGTGGACGAATGGATCATCCGCGCCCACGATGAGCCCCATGACCAACGTCGCAGTCGTCTTCCACAGCGGGTTCGGGCACACGAGGGTGCAGGCCGAGGCGGTCCACCGGGGCGCTGCCTCGGTACCCGGCGTCGAGGCCACCCTCGTCCCGGTCGAGGACGTCGAGGCCCACTGGGCCACCCTCGACGCCGCCGACGCCATCATCCTCGGCACGCCCACCTACATGGCCGGCGTCTCGGCGCCGTTCAAGGCCTTCCTCGATGCCACCTCCGAGCGGTGGTCCGAGCAACGGTGGAAGGACAAGCTCGCGGCCGGCTTCACCAACTCCGCCGGGCTCAACGGCGACAAGCTGGCCACGCTCCAGCACCTCGCCCTGTTCGCCATGCAGCACGGCATGGTGTGGGTCGGCCTCGGCCTGCTGCCCGGCAACCACACGTCCGAGGGGTCGCCCGAGGACCTCAACCGCCTGGCCGCGTTCGTCGGTGCGATGGCCCAGTCCCACGCCGACCAGGGGCCGGAGCTGGTGCCGCCGGCGTCCGACCGCCGCACCGCCGAGCACCTGGGCCGTCGCGTCGCCGAGGCCGCCGTCCGCTGGTCGGTGTCGACGAGCACCGCGCCCGACACCGCGCTGGAGCCGGCGTGACGGCCCCGGGTGGCGGCGCCATCGCCGAGATCGCTCAGGTCCTCGGGACCTACTTCGACGGCCTCCACCACAGCGACGTCGAGCGGCTCGGCCAGGTGTTCCACCCCGCAGCCATCTACGCCACCGCGACGGAGGGCCCGCTCACCCACCTGACGATGAGCGAGTACTTCCCGATCGTCGCCGAGCGGGAGGCGCCAGCCGCCCGCGGCGAGGCCCGGCGCGACGAGATCGTGTCGATCGAGCTCGCCGGCCCCGTCACCGCCGTCGCCCGGGTCCGTTGCGCCATCGGGCCCAAGCACTTCACCGACCTGCTGACCCTCGTCCGGCTGGAGGATCGCTGGCAGATCATCGCCAAGGTGTTCCACTTCGAGCTGCAACCCATCGACCGACCGCAGGAGGTCCGAGCGTGCCGTACGTGAACGTCCGCATCACCGACGAGGGCAACACCGCCGAGCAGAAGGCGCAGGTCATCTCCGAGATCACCGACGTCCTGGTCCGGGTCCTCGGCAAGGACCCGGCCACCACGTTCGTCGTCATCGACGAGGTCCCCCTCGACAACTGGGGCGTCGCCGGCACCCCCACCCTCGAGTACCGCCGCCGTCGGTCGTCCTGACGCGGCATGATGAGAGCGGCACGGTGCGCGTGGGGAACGCGAGGGCGCGAAGCGGCCGGGTCGAGGGGGACGCCATGGATCAGCGGAGCACGCCGGACGACCGACGCGACGACGACGTCGGATCGGTCGGGCACACGCTCAGCGATCCCAACCGGGTGCACGTCACCCTCGAGAACCTCGTGGACCTGGCCAAGCTGGACACCGGCGGCTGGTCCGTGGCCCGCGCGGAGCCCGCCGAGCCGGCGGAGCTCGAGGACCCGCCGAGCCTGCCCCGACGGCATTCGACGCCCCAACCGTTCCCACCTCCGCCGCCTTTCCCGGGGAGCCGGCTGTCGGAGGACATCCCGCCGTCCCAGCTGGTGCAACCGGCGGATCCGGAACCGGAGCCGGAGCCGGACGCCGAGACGGAGGACGAGCTCTGGGACTCGGGCGAGCTACCGGTGCAGCCCGTGCAGTCGGCGCCGTGGGAGGACGCGGCGGCCGGCGCCGAGGACCACGGCCACGAAGACCACGAAGACCACGAGGACGAGGTCGTCGCCGCACTCGCGGCCGTGTTCGAGACGCCGCCGCGGGCCCGCTGGGCGCGGCCGGCCCAGCGCTGGCTGCCCGAGGCCCTGGCGCTCGCCCTGGCCTCGGGGGCCTTCGTCATCCCGTCGGTCTGGCTGCTCCTCGTCGCCGTGACCTGCGTGGTGGCGGGCAGCGCGGCCTTCGTGGCCTCGGGCCACCCGCTGAGGACGCTGCCGTGGCGGGCCCTCCACCGCGGGGTCACCCTGCTGCACCCGCGCTCGTCGAGCTGGGCACCGGTGCTCGCGGCGCGGGTGGTGCTGGTGGGCGTGGTCGTGCCCGGTGCGATCGCCGCGGCTCTGTGGCTGGCCGACGAGGGCCGGACCGGGATCTTCGCCGCCGCCCGCGCCGGCGCCTGGACGCACGGGTTCCGGGTCGCGGGCGTGCTCACCTGCGCCATGTTGCTCACCAGCGTCGGCGACGGCCGGCTGCAGCGGGCCGAGCACCTCCGGCGGCTCGCCCGACCACTGCCCGACGAGGCGCTGGTGTCACTCGTCGTCGGCAGCCTCCTGGTGCTCACGCTGGCGGCAGTGGCGCTGCCCCACCCCGAGGACCCCGTGGCCGCCAGCGCCGACGGCCTCGGCTGGCTCCCCGGTCCCGCGCGGGCCCGGGCCGACCTGGTCCGGGACGACGTCGTGACCGCCGAGCTCGACTCGGTGAGCTCGTGCCTGTCCCATCGGAGCAGCACCAAGTGGCAGACGTCGTACACCTCGGCCAACGGCGTTGGTGAGCCCGACGTCGCCCGCCTCCTCGTCGCCGGCTCGGACTCGACCAGCCCGCCCTACGACCTCGTGACCGCCCTCATGGCGGCGCACAACCAGCTCGCCCCGTGGGTGGAGGCGATCGAGGTACCCCTCACCGCCGACCATGTCGTGCGGGTCGATCGGAGTGCCCTGAGCAGGCATCGCCCGCTGGTCGACCAGGCGGAGCTGACTGCGGCGACCACCGGGCTCGACGTGCTTAGCACGGGACCAGCCGACGTCACGCTGGTCCTGCGGTGCTCTGCCGGCGCCGTCCTCTGAACGAGCGGGCGAGAGGCGCCGAAGGAGCAGTGGCCGTGGCCTGGGCGTACGATCGTCTCGGGCGATGACAAGCGTGTCAGTGAACGGACAGGTGGACGGAGGAGAACCAGTGGACCAGCACGACGTGATCTACATCGGTGGCGCCTGGGTGCCGTCGCAGGGCGAAGGCAGCATCGACGTGTTCGACTCGACCGACGGGTCGGTCATCGGCAGCATCCCGGCCGGCAACGCAGCCGACGTCGACGCCGCCGCCCAGGCGGCCCGGGCCACGTTCGACGGGTGGGCGGCGACCAGCGTCGAGGAGCGGGCCAAGTTCTGCACCCGCATCGCGGAGGGCCTCGGCGCCCGCATGGACGAGATCGGCACACTGGTCACCCGCGAGGCGGGCATGCCCAAGTGGCTCAGCACGCTCGTGCAGGCCGGCCTGCCGGTGAACTCGTTCAACACGGCTGCGCAGATCGCCGAGAACTTCGAGTACGAGACCACCGTGGGCAACAGCCTGGTCGTCCGCGAGCCGGTCGGCGTCGTCGGTTGCATCACCCCGTGGAACTACCCACTGCACCAGATCGCCGCCAAGGTCGCCTACGCCATGGCCGCCGGGTGCACCGTCGTCCTCAAGCCCAGCGAGGTGGCGCCGCTCGACGCCTACGTGCTGGCCGAGGTCATCCACGACGCCGGGCTGCCGGCGGGCGTGTTCAACATGGTCACCGGCACCGGTCCCGTCGTGGGCGAGGCCATCTCGGCCCACCCGCTGATCGACATGGTCTCGTTCACCGGGTCGACTCGCGCCGGCAAGGCCGTCGCCGCCGCGGCGTCGGGCACGCTCAAGCGCGTCGCCCTCGAGCTGGGCGGCAAGTCGGCCAACATCCTGCTCGACGACCTCGACGACGAGGGCTTCGAGAAGGCCGTCCGCGACGGCATCGGCAAGGCCTACATCAACTCGGGCCAGACCTGCACCGCGCTGACCCGCATGCTGGTCCCCACCGAGCGGCTGGCCGACGCCGAGCGCATCGCCGCCGACGAGGTCGAGACCAACTTCCAGCCCAAGGATCCCTTCGCCGACGGCGCCCGCCTCGGCCCGCTGGCCAGCCAGGCCCAGGTCGAACGGGTCACCGGCTACGTCCAGAAGGGCATCGACGAGGGCGCCAAGCTGGTCACCGGTGGCCCCGAGCGGCCCGAGGGCTTCGAGCAGGGCTTCTACGTGCAGCCGACGGTGTTCTCCGAGGTCCGCAACGATATGACCATCGCCCAGGAGGAGATCTTCGGGCCGGTCCTGTCGATCCTCCCCTACGAGGGCGAGGACGAGGCGGTCGCCATCGCCAACGACTCGGCCTACGGCCTGTCGGGCGGCGTGTGGAGCGCCGACGGCGAGCGTGCCAAGGCGGTCGCCCGCAAGATCCGCACGGGCCAGATCGAGGTCAACGGCGGCGCGTTCAACCCCAACGCCCCGTTCGGCGGCTACAAGCAGTCGGGCTACGGGCGCGAGTACGGCGTGAGCGGTTTCGAGGAGTTCCTCGAGACCAAGTCCATGCAGCTCTGAGCTATCGGGGGAGCCAGGCCGGCTCGCCCGATCCCACAGCCGGCGCGCTGTGGGGCGGGCGGGCCGGCCGCTGCTCGAAGCGGACGAGCGGTCCCGAGGCCGGTCGACCGTCGGGCCCGTCGACGACGGTGCCGCGCTGGCGGAAGTGGGGGTGCTGCAGCATGCCGCCCCGGTCGAGGACCGGGGACGCCGGCACGTCGTGGGCCACCAGCCGCTCCAAGGCCTCGGCCTCGGTGAGCTCGCCGATCACCTCACCGATCTGCGCGTTCAGCTCGTGCACCCGCCGGTTGCGCTCGGGGTTGTCGAGATGCTCGCAGTCGTCCAGCCCGAGCGCCCGGCACAGGCCGACCCAGAAGTGGTCCTCGTTCATGATCCCGATGGCGACGTAGCCGCCGTCCTTGGTCGGGAACACGCCGTAGCCGGGGGCGCCGTGCAGCGGGCGGTCGAGGCCGACCATCTCGACCGGGCCGACCGGCCCCACCCACGTGGCGAGGACGTCGGCCACCGAGACGTCGACCCGCTCACCCCGGCCGTGGAGCTTGGCGGCCAGGCAGGCGCTGGCGATGGCGAACGCGCCCGTGACGCCGCCGGCGAGGTCGGAGATCGGCACCGTCGGCTCGACCGGGCGGCCACCCCGGGGCCGCAGCGTCCCCGAGTAGGCGAGGTAGTTGACGTCGTGGCCCGGTAGCCCGGCGAGTGGCCCGAAGGCACCGAAGCCGCTGATCGAGGCGTACACGATGGCCGGGTTGCGGGCCGCCACGGCCTCGTAGCCGACACCGAGGCGGTCGGCCACGCCCGGCCGGTACGACTCGACGAAGACGTCGGCGTCGGCCGCCAGCGAGAGGCAGCAGGCCCGGTCAGCCTCGTCCTTGAGGTCGAGGACGATGCTGCGCTTACCGGCGCCGAGGACGTCGAACAGGTCGGGCATCGACCGCATCGGGTCGCCGCCCGGGGGCTCGACCTTGAGGACGTCGGCGCCTTGTTCGGCGAGCAGCTGGGTGGCGTAGGGCCCGGGCCGCCAGATGGTCAGGTCGAGGACCCGCAGCCCGTCGAGCTGACCCATCAGCCGGCAGCTCGCTCGAGGATGTGCACCACGCAGGCCGAGCCGAGGCCGATCACGTGGGTCAGGCCGACCCGGGCGCCCTCGATCTGGCGGTCGCCGGCCTCGCCCCGCAGGTGGGTGGCCACCTCGTAGAGGTTGGCGACGCCGGTGGCGCCGATCGGGTGGCCCTTGGAGATCAGGCCGCCGCTGACGTTCACGGGGAGCTCGCCGTCGCGCCACGGGCTCCGCCGGTCGATCCACTCGCCGGCGCCCCCGGCCGCGCACAATCGCAGGTTGTCGTAGTGGACGAGCTCGGCGGTGGCGAAGCAGTCGTGCAGCTCCACCAGGTCGAGGTCCTCGGGGCCGAGACCGGCCCGCTCGTAGGCCTGGTCGGCGGCGTTGCGGGTGAGGGTGTTGACGTCGGGGTGGGCGAAGCCGCTGGGGTCGTACGGGTCGGTGGTCATCACCGCCGCCGACACCTTCACTGCCCGCCGGCGCACGTCGGGGTCGAGGGTACGGAGGCGAGCGTCGGACACGAGCACCACCGCCGCGGCGCCGTCGCCGGTCGGGCAGCACATGGGCAGGGTGTTCGGGTAGGCGAGCATCTCGGCGCTCATGATCTCCTCGAGGCTGTAGGGCCGCTGGTACTGGGCCAGCGGGTTCAGCGTCGAGTGGGCGTGGTTCTTCTCGGCGACCTTGGCGAACTGCTCGAAGCCGACCACGTCGTGCCGGCGGGCGTAGTCGGTGCCGGTCTGGGCGAACACGCCGAACATCTGGCCCGTGCCGAGGACGCCTTCGGTCGGCACGACGTGGCCGTCGCGGCCCTCGGGCGCGAACACCCGCCGGGCGGGCGGCGGCTTCACCCGGTAGGGCGGCGACCCGGCCGTCATCTGCTCGACGCCGAGGGCCAGGCCCATGTCGGCCTCGCCTGCCTTGATCTCCATCAGCACCGACCGCACCGCCGTGGCACCGGTCGCGCAGGCGTTGTGCACGTTGTAGAGCGGGATGCCGGTCTGGCCGATCTGCTTCTGCACCTGCTGGCCGAACGTGAACGGCTCGAACTGGGAGCCGACCGCCATCACCTGCAGGTCCGGCATGGTCACGCCGGCGTCGTCGAGGGCACCCAGGCTGGCCTCGGTGGCCAGGTCGAGGACGTCGCGGTCGAGGTGCCGGCGGATGGGCGTCATCGCGGTCCCGATGATCCAGACGTCGCCGTTCATCCCTCGCCCCCGTCGTAGGCGAAGCCGAACGCGACCGCCTCGGTGCCGTCCTCGTCGGTGCCCGCCGGGTAGGTGACCACCCGCACCGGCACGTCGCAGTCGACCGCCGACGCCTCCGGTGGCACCCCGACGAGGTTGGCCTTCACGTAGGCGCCGTCGTCGAGCCGCACGAGCACCGAGACGAACGGTCCGACGCGCTTGGGCGCGCCCCGGTGCACGACCGTGAAGGACTCGATGCGCCCGGTCGAGGGCAACCGCACCGGCGAGAAGGTCCTCGCCGTGCAGCGGGCGCACGCGTTGCGCCGCTCGAGGTAGGTCGCCCCGCACCCGTCGCAGCGCTTGGCGACCAGGTGGGGCGGCCCGTCGTCGAGCACGAGGTAGTCCACCACGGGTACCTGCGTCGCCGGTCCGCCCATCCGGCGACTCTACCCGAAAGTGACGCAACTGTTAGTTTGATGCCGGCACGACGGCGAGCGAGCGAGGAGGGCCGGGGATGGCTGGGTTGTGTGCGGGCCGGGTGGCGATCGTGACCGGGGCGGGGCGGGGGATCGGGCGCGAACACGCGCTGTTGCTGGCGTCGGAAGGCGCCAAGGTCGTGGTCAACGACCTCGGCGGGTCGACCGACGGCACCGGGTCGGACCTCGGCCCGGCCAAGGAGGTCGCGGCCGAGATCGAGGCCCAGGGCGGCGAGGCCATCGTCGACGGCGCCGACATCACCGACTTCGCAGCCGCCGGCCGGCTGGTCGCCGCCGCGGTCGAGGCGTTCGGGCGCCTGGACGTGCTGGTCAACAACGCCGGCATCCTGCGCGACCGCATGATCTTCTCGATGTCCGAGGCCGAGTGGGACGCGGTGGTCGCGGTCCACCTGAAGGGCCACTTCTGCGCCACCCGCCACGCCGCCGCCCACTGGCGAGAGCGGTCGAAGGCCGGCGACGAGGTCGACGCCCGCATCATCAACACGGCCTCGCCGTCCGGCCTCTACGGCAACGCCGGCCAGGTCAACTACGGCGCCGCCAAGGCGGGCATCGCCGCGATGACCATGGTCGAGGCCCTGGAGCTGGGCCGCTACGGCGTCACCGCCAACTGCCTGGCGCCCACCGCCATCACCCGCCTGGTCGCGCCGGTCATGGGCGGCGAGGAGAACATCCCCGAGGCGACCAAGGAAGCGCTGGCGCCCCGCTGGGTCGCCGCCGTGGCGACGTGGCTGGCCAGCCCCGAGTCCCGCGGCGTCACGGGCCGGGTCTTCGACGTCCGCGGCGACAAGCTCGTCGTCGCCGAGGGCTGGCACCGGGGGCCCGAGGCCACCAACCCGGGCACACCCGGCGCGGTCGGCCCCGTGATCACCGGCCTGCTGGCCCAGGCCCGCCCCAACGGCGACCTCGACGGCAACGACGACCCCGCCCGCTTCACGGCGGGTTAGCCGCGGGCGGCGGCCCGCTTCACCAGGGGGATCTTGTAGAGGCGCGACCAGTTCTCGCCCACGATGCGCACCTTGGCGTCGAAGGGGATGTCGAGCTTCTCGAACCCGTCGACGGCGTGCGGGAAGGCCGAGTCGCCGTGGGGGTAGTCGGTCGAGAACACCAGGTTGTCGGCCCCGAACCAGTCGACGTAGTGGCCGGCGGTCGCCTCGTCGGCCTCCACGGACAGGAAGCAGTTGCGCCGGAAGTAGTCCGACGGCTTCATCGTCAGGTCGGTGGCCTCGTACCAGCCGGTCCACTCGTGGTGCTCGTCGAGCCGGTGCAGCAGCCACGGCGCCCACGAGCAGTTGCCCTCCAGCAGCGCGACCCGCAGGTCGGGGAACCGCTCCAGCACCCCGCCCGCGCACAGGCACACGGTCACGAACTGGATGGCCAGCGGCTGGTTGAACGTGTGCCACATCATCAACCGGTCGAGGACCTCGAGCGAGAAGTCGGGCTTGAGGTAGGTCTGGCCGCCGCCGTGGAAGGCGATCGGCACGTCGAGCCGCTGGATCTCGGCCCACAGCGGGTCGTAGGCGGGGTGGTACCAGGGCCGCCGGTCGACGCAGCCGGGCGCCAGGAACACCGCCTTGAACCCCAGCTCCTCCACGGCGCGGCGGGCCTCGAGGACCGCGCCGTCGACGTCGTGGGGCGCCACCATCGCCGCGCCGAACATCCGGTCCGGGGCATGGGCGCAGAAGTCGGCCAGCCAGTCGTTGTAGGCCCGGGCGATGGCCGACGCGTACTCGGGCTCCAGGCCGTCGGTGCCGATGCTGTCGACCGAGTCGAGCCCGAGGACGAACAGCCCCCGCGACGGGTAGAGGACGGCGAGGTCGAGGCCCTCGGTGTCCATGGCATCGATCTGCGAGGCCGCGTCCCAGCCCCGGGCTTCGGGGTCGGCGTAGACCGTGTCGTGGTCCTCCCGCCAGCCGGTCTTGCGGCCGTCGACGCGCAGCGGCCGGACCCGGCCCATCCGCAGCATGGTGTGGTTCTTCACCCGTACGCGCATGTCGCGCGGCATCTCCGCGAGCCCGATCGGCGCGGCGCGGGCGAACGCCGGGTCGATGTAGCGCTGCCACAGGTCGGGCGGCTCCATCACATGCAGGTCGCTGTCGGCGATCACATGCTGTCGAAGCGAACGGGTCATCTCCGGAATCTAACATGTGCGTCATGTCTGCGCTCCCGCCGTATGTACGCACCACCGGCCTTGCGAACTGGAACCGCTACGCCGCCGTGAACGACGAGTTCATCGACATCCACATGGACCCGGAGGCCGCTCGGGCCATCGGCATGCCGGACGCGTTCGGTATGGGCAACCTGCGCATTGCCTACCTGCACAACCTGCTGCACGACTGGCTGGCGGGTGGGGGTGACATCGTCTCCTTCCGCTGCGAGCTCCGCGGCCTGAACCTGCGGGGGGACACGCTGACCTGCCACGGCACGACCACGGGGGAGCGCGAGGCCGACGATCACCACCTCGTAGAAGTCGACATGGGTGTTAGCAATCAGGACGGCGCCGAGACCACGCCGGGCCAGGCCGTGGTCGTCCGCTTCCGCCCGGACGACCCGCCGGCGATGCCGCCCCTGCCGGCTCCGACGCTGCCGTCCGGCGACGCCGCTCCCGGCACGTTCCTCGACGCTGCCACCGTCGACCGGATCGGCCGGACGATGGTGCCGGTGGCCGCACCGCCGGTCGGGGCCAACGACATCGCCCGGTGGGCGACCGCCACCTACTGGCCGGAGCCGCCGCCCGCCGAGTTCCTCGACGAGGCGGTCGCCGAGGAGGGCCCCTGGGGTGGGATCGTCGCACCCCGCGACTTCGACCCGTTCGCCTGGATGCCGAACCGGCCGTGGGCGGGCGACTGGCTGTGGGGCATGGGCAGCGAGCCGGGGAAGCGGGTCCTCAACGGCGGCCAGCGGAACGTCTACGGCGCGCCGATCCGCCCCGGCGACGTGGTGTCATGCACGCGCCGTTTCGTCGACGTCGTGGAGCGCGAGACCAAGCGAGGCCCGATGGTGTTCTTCACCAGCGAGTTCCGCTGGGAGAACCAGGACGACACCGTCGTCCGGGTCGGCGAGCAGACGACGATCTACTACTGAGGCTCGCCGAGGACCTCGGCGGCGACCTTCAGGGCTTCGTTGGCGGCGGGGACCCCTGCGTAGATAGCGGTCTGCATCAGGACCTCGACCAGCTCCTCCCGGGTGAGACCCACGTTGAGGGCGCCGGCCAGGTGGGCGCGGAGCTCGTCGGTGCGGCCCAGAGCGGCGAGTTGAGCGACGGTGACCAGGCTGCGGTCACGGATGGGTAGCCCCGGGCGGGACCAGATCATCCCGAACGCCGACTCGGCGACGTAGCGGTAGAAGTCGGGCGCCAGCCGGGCGGCCGGGAACTGACCAGTCGCTCCGGTTGCGGTCTGGGGCCAGAGCTGGGCCTGCACCCTCCGCCCCCGCTCCATGGCCTCGCTGGTGTCGTCGTCCGTCATGGCACCCCCTCGAACAGGTTGACCGTGCACACACTGCCCCCGCCGACCAGGTGGGCCAGCGCCCGCCGGGCCCCCTCGACCTGGCGGGCGCCGGCCTCGCCCCGCAGCTGCTGCACCACCTCGTGCACCATCGCCAGCCCGGTCGGGCCGCCGGGGTGGCCGCGGGCGATCAGCCCGCCGTCGGTGTTGAACGGGATCGACCCGCCGAGCGCGGTCTCGCCGTCGGCGACCAGCCGCTCGCCGTCGCCTTCGGGGCAGAAGCCGAGTAGCTCGTAGTACTCCAGCTCCTCGTTGGCGAAGGCGTCGTGGCACAGCGCCAGGTCGACGTCCTCCGGCCCGAACCCGGCGTCCTCGTAGGCGGCTTGCGCGGTGTCCCGGGTCATGGTCGCCGGGCCGACCACCGGCCCGAGGAACGTGTGCCCGGGCGAATAGGTCTCGCTGCGCAGCGCCGACGCGACGGGCCGGACCAGCCGGCGGCCCGGCTGGCGGGCCCGCACCAGGTCCTCGGCGGCCACGATCACGCACGCCGCGCCGTCGTCCGCGGGGCACGCCATCATCGCCGTCAGCGGCTCGGCGACCATCTGCGAGGCCAGCACCTCCTCGGCGGTGACCACGTGGTCGGCGTGGCGGTGGCTCCAGGGGCAGCGGGCGCCGTGGTTCCAGTTCTTGGCGGCGATGGCGGCGAAGGTCTCGGGCTTGGTGCCGTGGTCGTGCATGCGCCGTTGCGCCCAGAGGGCGAAGTAGGCCGCCGGCAGGATCGTGGCGTCGAGCTCGTCCCGACCCGTCCCGCGCGACCCCGACCGACGCCCACCCCCGGCCATCTCGGTCATCTTGTCGAACGCGATGGCCATGGCGACCCGGGCCCGACCCGACGCCACCGCCCACGCGGCCTCGCGCAGGGCGACCAGCCCGGTGGCCGAGGCGTTCTCGACGCGGGTGACCGGCAGGCCGGTGAGGCCCAGCTCCTTCAGCGCCTTGACGCCCAGCAGCGCGCCCGGCTGGATGTAGCCCACGAACGCCTCGTCGACGTCGGCCAGCGTCATGCCGGCGTCGTGGAGTGCGGCGAGCCCGGCGTCGCGGGCCAGCTCAGCGGGCCTGCGCTCCCGGTACAGCCCGAAGCGGACCACCCCTGACCCGGCGACGGCGACTCCATCGATCCTCACGCCGGGCCCTCCCCGTCGACCGGGCGGAAGCGGAAGATCACGACCTCGTTGCCCTCCTCGTCGGTGCGCAGCGGCTCGAGGTCGAGCTCCATCTCCATCCCGATGTGGAAGTCGTCGGGCCCGCCCACCAGGATCGCCTGCACCCGTGGTCCCTCGGGCAGGTCGACCTGGCCGACGCCGTAGGCGCCGACGCTGCCGTCCTTCTTGGCGAACAGCGGGACGTGCACGTAGGTCCACGTCCACAGGGCGCCCCGCGGCCCGAGCACCACGTCCTCGCAGCCCTCGGCCAGGCAGCGGGCGCACACCAGCCGGCGGGGGAAGAAGTGCTCGCCGCAGGCCGGGCAGCGGCTGCCGAGCAGCCGGGGCAGCTCGCCGGGGGCGTCGGGGACCGTGAAGTAGCCGTCCTCGATGGGGATGCGAGTCGTCATTCGGCGACCTCGGCCTCGGGCGTCGGGCCCAGGAGCAGGGCCTGGCCGGACCGCGCCTCGGCGGCGAGCACGATGTCGCTCCAGTCGCGGTCGCCCAGTCCTTGCTCGACCGCGTCGGCGAGCACCGCGCTGACCGCGGCGGCCACCGGGGCCGGCACGCCCGACGACCGGGCGACCTCCTCGACCAGGCGGGCGTCCTTGGCCGCCAGGGCGAGGGCGAACTCGGTCGGCCGCCCCCGCACGTCGAGACCGTCGACTGCTCGGTCGATGAAGAAGTTCGACGCCCCGCCCGTCCGGACGACATCGACGACCGTGCGGAGGTCCAGGCCCGCGGCGGCCGCCAGCGACAGTCCCTCGAGCGACACCCAGGTGCACGTGAACGCCAGCAGGCTGTTGACCAGCTTCATCGTGGCGCCGGCCCCGACCGGGCCGAGGTGGAAGGTGGCCCGGCCGAGGCCGTCGAGCAGTGGCCGGCAGCGGGCGACCGGTTCGTCGTCGCCGCCGACCAAGAAGACCAGCGTGCGGTTCCTCGCCCCGACCGCGCCGCCGGTGAGCGGAGCCTCGACGAGGTGGTGGCCGGTGGCGGCCAGGCGCTCGGCCAGGATGCGGTTGCCCGCGGGCGACGAGGTCGACAGGTCGAGCAGGATCGACCCCGGCGGTGCAGCTGCGGCCCACGCTGCGGCGACCTCCGCGACGACCTCGGTCGTGGGCAGCGAAGTGACGGTGATGTCAGCTGCCGAGGCGACCGCAGCCACGTCGCCTGCCCGCGCACCGGTGACCGCGGCGGCCCGGTCGGGGTCGGCGTCCGCGACGGTCAGGTCGTGCCCGTCAGCCACGAGGTTGGCTGCGATGGCGCCGCCGATGTTGCCCAGCCCGATGACTCCCACCCGTGTCACGGCGGCGAAGCTAGCCGCCCCGCGGCCCGGCGTCTAACACCTGTGTCAACTATTCTCGGCCGCTGTGGAGCATCCTGCGGCCCATGCGGCCACCCGGGGGGACCAGGCGGCCCTGATCATGGGGGCCAGTGGCGAAGTCCTCACCTACCGGCAGCTCGACGACGCCTCCAACCGGGTCGCCCGACTGCTGCGGGCCGCCGGCCTGGTGCGGGGCGACCACCTCGCGGTCCTGCTGACCAACCGACGGGAGTGGTACGAGGTCGTGTGGGGTGCACTGCGGGCCGGGCTGTACGTCACGCCGGTCAACTGGCACCTCACCGCCGCCGAAGCCGGCTACATCGTCGCCGATTGTGGGGCCAAGGCCCTGGTGGTCGACGCCGACCTGGCCGACACCGTCGCTGCCATCGACGCCGCGGACCTCGGCCGCGTCAGCACCCGCCTCGCCGTCGGCGGAGAGGTCGCCGGCTTCGACGCCTACGAGGCCGCGGCCGCCGCGCAGCCGGCCAGCCCGATAGACGACCAGGCCGAAGGGTCGTGGATGTTCTACTCCTCGGGCACGACCGGTCGGCCCAAGGGCGTCAAGCCCCCGCCGCCGTCGGAGGGCCCGCTCGGCGCCCCGACGAAGTTCGGGCGGCTGCTCTCGGGCCTCTACCGGGTCACGCCCGACACCGTGTACCTCAGCCCGGCGCCGCTCTACCACGCGGGCCCGGCCGGCTGGACCACCATGGTGCAGCGCTTCGGCGGGACGGCGGTGGTCATGGAGCGCTTCGACCCCGAGGACTGGCTCGCCCAGGTCGAGCGCTACCGGGTGACCCACTCACAGCTCGTGCCCACCCACATGGTCCGGCTGCTCAAGCTGCCGCCTCCGGTTCGCCAGCGCTACGACCTGTCCAGCCTCCAGCTGTTGGTGCATGCCGCCGCACCCTGCCCGCCGGAGGTCAAGCGGGCGACGATCGAGTGGCTCGGCCCGATCGTCTACGAGTTCTACTCGGGCAGCGAGGGCGCCGGGTTCTGCGCCATCGGTCCCGAGGAGGCGCTCACCCACCCCGGTTCGGTGGGGCGGTCCCTCCTGGGTGCGGTGCACATCGTCGACGACGACGGCCACGAGCTGGGCGTGGAGGAGGAGGGCCAGGTCTGGTTCGAGAGCGCCAACCGCTTCGAGTACCACGGCGATCCGACGAAGACCGCCGCGGCCTGGAACGACCGGGGCTGGAGCACGCTGGGCGACATCGGCCACCTCGACGCCGACGGCTACCTCTACCTGACCGACCGGGTCGCCAACACGATCATCTCCGGTGGGGTCAACATCTACCCCCGCGAAGCCGAGGACGTGCTCATCGGCCATCCCGCGGTCCTCGACGTCGGCGTCATCGGGCTACCCGACCCCGAGATGGGCCAGCGCGTGGTCGCGTACGTGCAGCTGGTACCGGGGGCCGCAGCCGGCGACGAGCTGGCCGGCGATCTCGTGGCGTGGTGCCGCGAGCGGCTGACCCACTACAAGTGCCCGACGGAGGTGCGTTTCGTCGACACCTTGCCGCGGCTGCCGACCGGCAAGCTGCTCAAGCGCAACCTCACCGGCGGGGAGCCGGCGTGGTGACGGTCGACGCCTTCCGCGAGGAGCTGCGGGCCTGGCTCGAAGCCAACTTCACGCCCGAGATCGCCGCGGCGGTCCGCGACCCCCGTGACGACAGCGACGAGGCCTTCGCCGCCCGGCGACGGTGGAACGCCACGCTGGTCGACGCCGGCTACGGCGCGGTCGCCTGGCCGGTCGAGCACGGCGGCCGGGGTGCCGGGCTGGCCGAACAGCTCGCCTACACGGAGACCCTGGCCCGGGTGGGCGCACCTGGCCCGGTCAACGCCATCGGCGTCGCCAACATCGCCCCGGCGATCATGGCCCACGGCACGCCCGAGCAGCAGGCCCGGTTCCTCCGGCCGCTGTTGCGAGGCGACGACATCTGGAGCCAGGGCATGTCCGAGCCCGACGCCGGCTCGGACCTCGCCTCGCTCCGGAGCCGGGCCGAGCGCGACGGCGACCACTTCGTGGTCAACGGCCAGAAGACCTGGAACTCGCTCGGCCACCGGGCGGACTGGTGCCAGCTGTTCGTGCGCACCAGCAACGAGGAGCGCAAGCACCAGGGGATCACCGCTCTGCTGGTCGACATGAGGACGCCCGGCATCGAGGCGCGGCCGATCGTCACCATGGTGGGCGACACCGGCTTCGCCGACCTCTGGTTCCACGACGTCCACGTGCCGGTCTCGGCCGTGCTCGGCGAGGTCGGGCAGGGGTGGCGGGTCGCCACCGACACCCTCAGCCACGAGCGCGCCGGCGTCGCCGGCCTCTACCTCGGCCTCCGCCGGAAGCTCGACCGGCTGCTCGCCGCCGCCAACGGCGCGGCCGCCGATCCCGTCGCCCGGGACCGGCTCACCCGCAGCTACGTCGAGGTCCGCAACCTCGAGCTGCTCGCCAAGCGGGTCCTCGCCGCCCAGCTCCGCGGGCGCACGCCGGGCCCCGAGGGCAGCCTCGTCAAGCTGGCCTGGTCGACCACCGACCAGGCGCTGTCCCGCACCGCCGTCGACGTGCTCGGCCCCACCGCCCTCGACGGCCCGTGGGCGCGGGAGCTGCTCGCGGCCTGCTCACTCACCATCGCCGGTGGCACCACCGAGGTGAACAAGAACATCATCGCCGAGCGCGTCCTCGGCCTCCCCTCCGACCGCCGCTGAGGACCAGCGGCATGCGTTCCCAGCCCCGCACGGTCGAGGTGGGGGCGAGCTTGATGTTGTCGTAGTCGACGTCCCATTCGGGGAACCGGGTCAGCAGCTCGTCCAGCGCGACCCGCCCTTCGAGGCGGGCGAGGCTGGCGCCGAGGCAGAAGTGCAGGCCATAGCCGAACGTGAGGTGCTGGATGTCCTCCCGGTGGATGTCGAACACGTCGGGGTTCGTGTAGCGGCGAGGGTCCCGGTTGGCGGAGGCGAGGAGCAGCAGGACCGGGCTGCCGGACGGGATGGTGCGGCCGTGGTGCTCGACGTCCTGGCTCAGGCAGCGGGCCGTGGCGTGACCGGTCGGCTCGAAGCGGAGCGCCTCGTCGACGACCCGGGGGATCAGCGAGCGGTCCTCGACGACCTCGCGCCGCTGGTCGGGGTGTTCGGCGAGCAGCTTGGCGAGCCAGCCGATGAGCCGGCCGGTCGTCTCGTTGCCGGCCCCGGCGATGACCGAGGTGTAGGTGAGCACCTCCTGGCGGGTCAGCGTCCGGACCTCGCCCGCCTCGTCCTCGAACTCGGCGTTGAGGAGGTGGGTCATGAGGTCGTCGGAGGGGTGCTCGGCCCGCCAGGCGACGTAGTCGGTGAACAGGTCGGTGCTGGCCACCAGCTCCGGCTTGACCCGCATGGGTTGGCCGGGGATGGTGCGGAGGGTGGCGTCGGTCCGGTCGCGGACGGTCACCTGGTCCTGCTCGGGGATGCCGAGGAGCATGCCGATCACCCGCATGGGCAGCACCGCCGCGAGCTCCTCGATGATGTCGAACCCGTCCGCGTCGACCAGCGGGTCGAGGCAGCGGGCGCAGAAGGCTCGGACCTGGTCCTCGAGCGCGGCCATGCGCCGGGGGGTGAAGATCCGGGACATGAGGCCACGGTGCATGGTGTGGGTCGGCGGGTCCTCGAAGAGGATGACCCCCGGAGGCAGCTCCACCCCCGACTTGATGATGTCGAGGATGTCGCTGCGGGTGCTGGAGAAGACCTGCCAGTTGACCAGCGCCTTCTCGACGTCGGCGTGGCGGGACAGCGCCCAGAAGTCGTAGCGCTCGTTGTAGTAGGCCGGCGCTTCTTCGCGGAGCCGGGCGTAGGTGGGGTAGGGGTCGGCGTTGATGGCGACGTCGTAGGGATCGAAGTAGACGTCGGGATCGGTCACGGTCCCCTGCAGCTCTACCATGCGGCCGTTGTACCTTGTTTTTAACGACCGTTCAACTTTCTCGTGGGAGGGACGATGGCCGAGCGGCGTCCTCGGGCGGCAACCGAGGAGAAGCGGAAGCGGATCCTCGACGCGACCGAGGAGATCATGCTGAAGGACGGCTACGCCGCGGTCAGCTCCCGCAGTGTGGCCGCCGCGGTGGGCATCCAGGCGCCGCTCGTCCACTACTACTTCCCGACCATCGACGAGCTGTTCGTCGCCGTGCTGCAGCGGCGGGCCGGGCGCAACGTCGAACGCCTGGGGGAGGCGCTGGCCTCCGCGGAGCCGTTGCGGGCGTGGTGGGCACTGGCATCGGATCCCCGGGGCACCGCGATGTTCGTGGAGCTGTTGGCCGCGGCGAACCACCGTCCCGCCCTCAAGGCCGAGGTCGGCGACATCGCCCGCACGTTCCGGCGCCTGCAGCTCGAGGCGCTCGACACGTTGCTCGCCGAGTACGGCATCGACGCCGAGCTGTTCCCGCCCCCGCTGGTGGCCGCGGCGATCCAGGGCCTCGCCTTCAGCGCGGTCCAGGACGACGTGGCCGGCTACGACACCGCCCCCGACCAGGCCATCGCCGCCATGAGCCGCCTGATCGACCGGCTCGAGGCCGGTCGGGCCGAACGACGGGGCTGACTGCCACCCGTTGACGTGTGGCGATGGGGGCCAGCGCACTGGCCCCCATCGCTCATGCTCAGCCCCAGTTGGCGGCGAGGGTGAGGCAGAAGGGGTGGCCGCTCGGGTCGAGCAGGACCCTCCAGGTCTCACCGGGCTGCTCGTCGGGGAAGGTGGCGCCGAGGTCGACGCAGCGCTTCACGCCGACGTCGAGGTCGTCGACGGCCAGGTCGAGGTGGAACTGCTTGCTGCCCTGCAGGTTCGGCCAACCGGGCGCCTCGTAGCCGGCCACCCGTCCGAACCCCAGCGCCATGCCCTGGGGGCTGGTCAGCATGGCGTAGTCGTCCTCCGCGTGCGCGACGTCCCAACCGAGGAGCTCCGACCAGAAGCGGGCGTCCCGGCGGGGGTCGGCACAGTCGAGGGTGAGCATCTTCAGGTTGGCGGTGGTCATACGTTCAGCCTGCATACGCTCGACCGGTGGCCGATTGGAAAAAGGCGACAGCGTCGCCGACGCCGCCCGCCACCGCGTCGACCGCCGGCGTGCTGCGCCCCGACGAGCTGGCCCGGCACGTCGAGCTGGTCCGCCGACCGGCCGGCGCCGGGATCGGCCGCTGGATCGAGAACCACTGGTCGCTGCGGTGGGACCTGCCGGAGGACCGGTGGTACCTGAGCCAGGTCCTGCCCCACCCGACGTGCTCGCTGACCGTCGAGCTCGGCAGCCATCCCCGGCCGGGGCTGCCGCCCGGCGAGAAGGTCGTTGTCACCGGTGTCGTGACGAGGCGCTTCGACGTCGAGGTGCGGGGCTGGGGCCGGGTGGCCGGGGTCCGCTTCCGGCCCGGGGGCCTCGCCGCGCTGACCGGCCGGTCGGCTTCGGCCTGGACCGACGACCTGGTCCCCGCCCGCGAGCTGCTCCCTGCCGAGTTGTGCAGGACCCTCGGCGACGCCGTCCTGGCCTCACGCCCCGAGGAGTGGGCCGCGGCGGCCGAGGCGGGCCTACGCATGTTGCCGGCCGCCGCCGATGCCCCCGATCCTCGGTACGAGCGGGTCACGGAGATCGTCGCCGACATGCTGGCCGACCGCTCGCTCCTCACGGTCGCCGACGTCGCCCGCCGCCACGGGACCACGGCGCGAACGCTCCAGCGCCTCTTCCGCCACTACATCGGCGTGGGACCGAAGTGGGTCCTCGCCCGCTACCGGATGCACGACATCGTCAGCGAGATCGACGCCGGCTACACCGGCAACCTCACCGACCTGGCCCACCGGTACGGCTGGTACGACCAGGCCCACTTCACCCACGACTTCACCACCCTCGTCGGCACGACCCCGACCGACTACCGCGCAGAAGCCGAGGCCAACAGAGCCCGGACGAAGATTTGAGGAACGGCGTCACGAACCGGGCTCCTCACCCTCCTAGTAGCGCAACAGCCTCGATGCTGCGGCGAGGGACCGAAGTCGCCCGCCCAGTCCCTCACCGCAACCGAGGCCATCGGCGGACGGCGCCCCCGGATCCTCCCCCAGCCCGGGGGCGCGCCGCTCCCCCCGGGGAGTGGAGCCTCTTGATCGGCCGTCGGTGGGGAAGGTGTTGAGCTGATGGGTTTCGGCGGTCGGCTACAGCACCTACCGTCCCGATGGCGCCGCGGGTCGGCCGGGGTCGACCTTCGGCATGGTCGGGATGAACGGCTGTGCCGCCTTTGCGGACATCGACTCAGGGGTGGCCGTGGCAGTCATGCGCAACCGCTTCGACGGCGACATGACCGCCATGACCCGCATCGACCGCCTCGTGACCGAGGCCCACACCCGCCACCTCCTCGCCTGACCTACCCTGGGGGCCGGCGAAGGCGGGTGAGGATGATGGCGGCATCCGGCTGGTATGCGGATCCAACACGGCGGCACGAGCTGCGCTACTTCGACGGCAGCAAGTGGACCGCGCACGTCGCCGACCGGGGTCAGATGGCTGCGGACCCCTTGGGACCACCGCCGCCGCCTCCGGCGGTGGGTGGGCCGACGGCGACGTCGGCCGGCGGGTCGTTCAAGACGCTGGGGAAGTGGGCCGACAAGCAGATGCAGAGCGCGGCCGGATGGGTCGCCCAACGGGGAGCCACCGGCAAGCGCGGTGACCCAGCCGTCCTGGACCACGGCCCGGACGGGTCGATCCTGGGGCAGTGGAGCGGCCTTGCCGGCGCGGTGCAGAAGCTCGCCGTCGCGGCAAGCGGGGTGCGCATGGGCAGCGAGCTCGTCGGGGTCCTCCGGGCCGTTGTCGGTGCCGAGGATGCGCAGGGCCGCTTGCTCTCCTCGATCGACGCGAAGGTCGACGCCTTGGTCAAAGGTCCGTACAACACCGGCCGGACCTACCTGTACGAGGCCCAGCGCCTCGGGCCTGACGACCCCGAGACCCGCAACCGGGTCGAACGGGCCAAGGACGCCTTCTACCTGGCACACGGGCAGGCTGCGTCGGTGCAGAGCCGGGCGCTCGTGGAGTACCACATCGGGCTGACCTGGCTGCTGCTCGGGCGGCGGGAGGATGCCGTCCACTGGCTCGCCCGGAGCCATGCGTCGGTGGTCGCCGTCGTCGAAGAGCTCGCGCGGCACGCCGAGAACGTCAAGGTGCTGCGCTCACAGGCCGGCGTCGCCGCTGCGGCGTACTTCTACCCGGCCGGAGCTGTCGTCCTGGGGATGAAGTTCAAGAAGATGGTCGCCGCCGAACGGGCACGCCACGCCCTCGTCGAGATGCTGCCCTTCGTGGACTGCGTCGCTCGGTCCCACAACAGCCTCGTCAATGCCCCCGCAGAGAAGCTCGCCTCGTTCTCCCTGGTCGAAGCCGGCGAGCACACCTACGAGCTCACCTCCACCATCGCCTGACCGCCCTCGTCGGTCCTAGGGGAGCCCGAAGGCCACGACGTGACCGGTCTCGTTGGCGGTGGCGCTGACCACGTAGAGCCGGCCGCCGCTGACGATCGGGGCGCTGATGACGGGGTTGCCGGTGGTGGCCGACCACACGTCGTCGCAGGTGGCGGACCCGGCGCAGCCGGCGGTGTCGAAGGCGCGGACCGTCCCGTCCACTGCGCCGGTGTACACCACGCCGCCTGCAACTGCGGGCTGGCCGCTGATCCAGCCGGTGGAGCGGGACCGCCAGCGGATCGTCCCGTCGTCGTCCATCGCCACGAGGCCTGACGCGGTCGGCACGTACAGCACCCCGTCGGCCAGGGCCGGGCTGGCGGTGATCTGGTGACCGACGTCGGTCGACCACTCGATGGCACCGGTCGCGGCGTCGAGGGCGAACATCGTGTGGCCCTCGCCGGCCCCGGAGGTGCCGACGTACAGCGTCGACTCGCCCGGGCTCAGCACGGGGGCCATCGCCCCGGCGAACTGGTGGAGGTTGGTGACCCACAGCGGGGTGGCGGGGTTGCCCTCCGGCGGGTGGGCCTGCACCAAGGACGACGGCGCCGGGTCGAGGGCGAACGTGGTCGAGTAGATCCGGTCGGAGCCGAGCGTGGGCGGCGCGTAGCTGTTCAGGTTGGGGCCGATGGTGCCGCGCGAGCCGAAGCCGGTGTCGACGTCGACGCGGAAGTACGTGGCCGTGCAGGCCACGCTCTCGGTGCACTGGTTGGCCGTCACCAGCAGGTCGTCGTCACGGTGGGCCACCGGCATGCCGCCGGGGATCGTGATGCCCCGCTCGACGCCGGTGGTCGGGTCCAGCACCCGGGTGCCCCAGCCGGCGCCTTCGCCCGACCAGTCGCCGACGCTGCCGTAGCCCACGAGCACGTCGTCGCCGGCCACCAGGACCTGGCCCATTCCGGTGATCTGGCCGTCGGGGAAGGCCGGAAGGTCCATCTTCCAGTCCCGCGCACCGCTGACGGCGTCGAAGCGGTATGCCGCCCGGGCGTCGTTCACGTACACGCCCCCGTGCCCGGTGACCAGCTCGCCGCTCGGACTGTGCTCCGGCTCGAAACCGGGCCCGTCCAGCGGTGCTGCCCACAGCTGGGTGAGCGACGCCACGTTGGCGGCGGTCAGCGTGCCCTCGAACCGGTTGAAGGCATCCCGGTCAGGGCCCGCCCCCGGCGCCGGCCAGCAACCGGCGAGCACTACCGCCAGCGCGGCCCCACCGACCCCATCCACGAGCCACCATCGACGGATCGACCTCATCGCTACCCCCAGTGCCGGCGATGATCCGCTCGCAGAGTACCGAACCCCGGCCCCTAAGTTTCGCCCGGTAACCCGTGGGTCCGGGGCACCTAGCCCGGGCGACCGCCCCGCTTGCCGACTGGGCCGAGGGAGAGATCAGCCAGGACCAGCACGACGTACAGCACGCCGGCGACCATCGAGACCGTCCTCTGTCCAGGTTCGCTGAGCAGGTCAGGCAGTACGAAGAGGTGGAGGCCGGCCAGGATGGTGAACAGCGGCCAGCGGAAGACCGACACCCACGGGCGGAAGCGCATCGCTGTTCTCATACCGCCAGCCTTGCCGGCTCGCGCTGAACAGAGCCTGAAGCGACCGGAGCGGGTGGGCGGTGGTCGCTCGCGGCTATCGGGTTGGCGGTGGGCCGGCCAGGAGCCAGGATCAGGGTGTGTCGCAGGTGCTGAGCGAGGCGGGGGTGTCGGAACGGGAGGCCGAGGTGCTCGGGCTGGTGGGGCAGCACCTCACCAACGCCGAGGTTGCGGCGCGCCTGTTCATCTCGGTGCGAACGGTCGAGAGCCACGTGTCGTCCTTGCTGCGCAAGCTCGATGCGCAGGATCGGCGGGAGCTGGCCCAGATGGCGCAGGAGTTCCGCCCGGCTCCGGCGGCGGGCGAGGCGAGCGACGGACCGGGCGGTGAGGCGGCCCCGGCCCGGGCGGCGATCCCGTCGCCGCTCACGTCGTTCGTGGGTAGGGAGCAGGAGCGCCGCGATCTGGCCGAGGCGCTCGACGGCCACCGCCTGGTGACGGCACTGGGCCCGGGCGGGGTCGGCAAGACCCGCATCGCCCTGGCTCTGGCGGCCGACATCGCCGACCGGTACGCCGCAGGTGCCTGGTACGTCGATCTGGTCCCGGTCAGCGATCCGGCGATGGTCGGCGCGGCGGTCGCTGCGGCCGTGGGTGCCGGCGACCAGCGCCACCGGTCGGCCACCGAGGCCGTCTGCGCCCACCTCCGGTCGGTGATCGCCCTGGTGGTGCTCGACAACTGCGAGCACCTGGTCGAGGGAGTGGTCGACCTGGTCGAGGCCCTCCTGTCCACCTGCCCCGGCGTGACCGTGCTCGCGACCAGCCGGACCCGGCTGATGGTGCCCTACGAACGGGTCTTCGCCGTTCCCGGCTTGTCCGCGACCCCCACCGGCGACGCCGCCGCCCTGTTCCTCGACCGTGCGGCGATGACCGGCTGGTCGCCCACGTCGGCCGAGGACGAGCGCCGCGTCGACGCAATCTGCATCCAACTCGACGGCATCGCGCTGGCCATCGAGCTGGCGGCGGCCAGGGTGGCGACGCTGGGCCTGGCCGGCCTCGAGGCGGGTCTCACCGACCCGTTGCGCCTACTCACGGGCGGTCCGCGGCGCGACGAGCGCCACCGCTCGGTGCGGGCGGCACTCGACTGGAGCCACGGGCTGCTCGACCCGACCGACCAGGTGGTGCTGCGTCGTCTGGCTGTGTTCAACGGGTCCTTCACCGCCGAGCAGGCCGAGGCGATGGCCGCCCATCCGCCTCTGGCAGCCCCCGACGTGGGGACGGCCCTGGCCGCGCTGGCCGAAAGCAGCCTGCTCCTCGTCGAGCCCGACTCCGAAGCTCCCCGCTACCGGATGCTCGAGACGGTGCGGCAGTACGGCAACGACCAGCTGGCGCAGACCGGCGAGGCCGAGGACGCCCACACCCGTCACCTGCGCTGGGGCCTCGACGCGGCGTCCCGCCTCGCAGCCTCGCCCGCCACCGACGCCGAGTTCGACCGCCTCGCTGACGACATGCGCGCCGCGCTGGGCTGGGCGTCGGACCGCCCGGAGCGTCGCTCGGATGCCCATGATCTCGCCGTCCGCCTGGCCCACCTGGCGTTCGACCACGGCCTCCCCAGCGAGGCCCAGCGCCGCTTCGCCCAGGCGGCGGCCCTCGCCGCCGACGACGCCGGGGCCGCCGAGGCGTTCCACCGGGCCGCCGGGGCCGCGCTGTGCCGGCTCGACAGCCGCGACGCCGCCGGCCTCTACGCGGCCGCCGCCGAGGCGGCCCGCCGGGCCGACGACCCGGTGCGGGCCGCGCTCGAGCTCACCCGCGCCGCCGAGCTGATCGGCCGGGCCGCCGGCATCTTCACCGAGCTACCGCCGCCCGGCACCGCCGAGCACCAGCTCGCCGAGGCGCGCCGGCTCGCCGGCGACGACCCGCACGTCTCCGCGGCCGTCGCCGTCGCCGAGGCGGGCGGCCTCGACGGCGAGCGGCTCTCGGCCGACGTCGCCTCCCACGCCGTCGAGCTCACCGAGCACCTGGACGACCCTCGGCTCGCGAGTGCCGCGCTCGACCTGCTGACCATGGCTCACCTCATGCGGGGCGATCCCGGTGCGGCCGCGGTGCACGCTGCCCGCCGCGTCGAGCTGCTCGAACCTGTCAGCCGGGGGATCGATCTCGCCTACGAGTACGAGGACGCCATGCACATGGCGCCCCTCACCCACATCGCCGCCGGCGACCTGGCCGCCGGCCGGCACTACGCCCTGCTCCGCCAGCGGCCGGTCTTCCGGGAGGAGGGCCTGCTGCGCACCGACTGGCTGCTGGTGTCGGCCGCGGTGACCGGCGACCTCGACCGTGCCGTTGAACTGGCCGACGGCTTCCGCCTGGCATGGGAACGAGCGGGTCGCCTGCCCCTCGGCGGCTTCGCGATGGCACCGCTGTCCGCAGCGCTCGCCCACGGCCTCCGGGGCGACCACCAGGCTCGCCGCGACTGGATCGGCATCTTCGAGGACATGAACCAGGTCGTCGGTCACCTGGAGGGGCGGCGCATGGGCGTCGCCCCGCTGTTCGATGCAATCGTCGCCCTCCACCACGGCGACCACCGCCACGCCCGCGCCGTGCTCACCGACGACCCCGGCTCCCGCATCCACTGGCTCACAGGCGCCTGGCGCCAGTGGTACACCGCGGTCGGGGTCGAGACGGCAGTGCTCGCCGGTGACGGCGATCTCGACGTCGCGCTCGACGAGCGCATCGCCAGCGCCCGAATCCGGGTCGCCGGCAACCCCGTCGCCACCGCGATCGTCGACCGCTCCCAGGGCCTCCACACGGGCGACACCGACCTGCTGCTCCGCGCCGCCGCCGCCCTCGACGCCGCCGGCGCCCACTACCAGCACGCCCGCACCCTCGTCCTCGCCGGCGGCGACCACACCACCCAGGGCCAGGAGCTCCTCGCCTCCCTCGGCGCCGCACCCATGCCCCACACGCCGTAGGCGTGGCGTACGTTGCGTCGATGGCTGATCGCGGGCGAGCGAGGCGGATCCTCAAAGAAGTCAAGAAGATCGCCAAGGCCATCGACGTGCTGGAAACACGGCCGGCGGCCTTGGCAGCGGCGGCACAGTCCGACGTCGCCGCCGCCCGGCGTGACGCCGCCAAGGCCCAGATGGCGACCATCCCCGTTGGCCGGCTGCGGGAGACGGCGAAAGGCTTGCGCCTCGACGCGGTGGAACAGGCGGGCTACCGCACGGTCGCCGACATCCTGGCCACGAACCAGGCCGCCCTGGTCCGGCGGCCCGGCATCGGCGAGGCCACCGCACGCCAGGTGATCGCCGCGGCGCGCCAGGTCGTCGCGGCGTCCGAGTCGACGGCACGGGTCGAGTTCGACGTCGACGCCCGGAGCCGCGAGCAGACCCGCCTCCTCGCCCACCTGCGCCGCTACGAGCTCGCGCAGCGGGCCGTGGACCGGGCCCGACCCATGGTCGAGTGGTTCCGCAGCAGGTCCGTCGGCCGGCGCCGGGTCGCCGCTCCCGCCGCCCGGATCTGGATCCTCCGCCTCTTCGTGGGCAAGGCGGCGAAGGAACGGGCCGACCAGGCCGTCGACGAGCTCGCCGAGCTACTGACCGACCCCAGCGTCCGGGACTTCCGGCACTGGCTCGACGAGGTGGCCGACGAGGTCGAGCGGCGGCGTTCGGCCGACGAGATCTGGGCCGACTACGAGGCCAACGCAGCCCAGCTCCTCGGGGTGCTCGGCGAGGTCACCGGCACCGGCGACCGGGCCGCCGGCCGCGGCCACCTCCCGGCCGAGATCGTCGAGCGGGTCCAGGCCGTCACCCTCGACCGCAGGTTGCTCAAGGTCGGGTTGCGGGGCTACCAGGCCTTCGGGGCCAAGTTCGCTCTGGCCCAGGGCCGCACGATCCTCGGTGACGAGATGGGGCTGGGCAAGACCGTCGAAGCGCTCGGCGTGCTCTGCCACCTCAGCGCCCAGGGTGAGGCCAGCGGCCTGGTCGTCTGCCCGGCCAGCGTTGTCGCCAACTGGCGGGCCGAGATCACCCGCCACACCCAACTCACCCCGCACGTCGTCCACGGCTCCGGCCGGGATCTCGCCTATGAGGCGTGGCAGCGCGACGGCGGCGTCGCCGTCACCACCTACGGGGGACTCCACCGCCTCGATCCCCGTGCCCAGGCCGCGTCCGCTCCGAGGCCGCTCGCCATCCTCGTCGTCGACGAGGCCCACTACGTGAAGAACCCCAACACCAAGCGGTCCCGGTCGGTCTCCCGCTGGGCCCGCCACGCCGAGCGCGTCCTCTTCCTCACGGGGACGCCCATGGAGAACCGACTCGAGGAGTTCCAGTCGCTCGTCGCTCACCTCCAGCCCGATGTCGGCGCCAAGGTCGACGGCATGACCGTCGTCGCCGGGCCCGCCGCGTTCCAGACCGCCGTGGCACCCGTCTACATCCGCCGCAACCAGAGCGACGTCCTCGACGAGCTGCCGGACCTGATCCCGTCCCTGGACTGGGTCGACCCCACTGCCGTCGACCTCGACTCGTACCGGCTCGCGGTCGGCTCCGACAACTTCATGGCCATGCGCCGGGCCGCGTACCTGAGCGTCGGGTCGGATGGCCCTCGCACCGCCCGCGAGATCAAGCGCTCGGCCAAGCTGGCCCGGCTGATCGACATCGTCGAGGAGGCCAGCGAGGAAGACCTCAAGGTCATCGTATTCTCGTACTTCCGCGACGTGCTCACCATCGTGCGCCGGGCGTGTGAGCTGGTGCTGCCGGGTGCCGTCTACGGTCCGCTCACCGGCAGCACGGCGCCCGCCGAGCGCTTGCGCCTGATCGAGGCGCTGGGCGACCACTCGGGCGGGGCCGTGCTCGTGGCCCAGATCGAGGCCGGCGGTGTGGGCCTCAACATCCAGTCCGCCTCGGTCGTGGTGCTGTGCGAGCCGCAGTGGAAGCCCTCGACCGAAGCCCAGGCCATCGCCCGCAGCCACCGCATGGGCCAGGTCCGCCGGGTCCAGGTGCACCGCCTGCTGCTCGAAGACTCCGTCGACCAGCGGATGCTCGCCGTGCTCGCCGGCAAGCAGGAGCTCATCGAACGGTTCGTCAACGGCAGCGCCATCAAGGACGCCACGCCCGACGCCATCGACATCTCCGACCTCGACCGGGTCGACCACGTCGTCAACGAGGCCCAGGCCGAAGCCCTGATCCTCGCCTCCGAACGCCGCCGCCTCGGCCTCGACCAGCCCCGCCAGCCCGCCGCCGAGCGAGCCCAGCCCCCTCCCACCGCCGCCGAGCGAGCCCAGCCCCCTCCCACCGCCGCCGAGCGAGCCCAGCCCCCTCCCACCGCAGCCGGTTCGTGACCACCGATGAGATCGGTGCCCTGGTCCGGTCTACCTCTTCGATGACCACCGTCAACGTCAATGAGGTCGCCCTGGGCATCGAGTCCTTCGGTGACGACGACGCACCCCTCGTCCTGCTCGCGGGCGGGACGACGATGCTCTCCTGGCCCGACGCACTCTGCGAGCGCCTCGCCGCCGGCGGGCGACACGTGGTGCGCTACGACCTGCGCGACAGCGGCGAGTCGACGACGGCGGACCCGGAGGCGCCCGCCTACACCCTGCGCGACCTCGCCGCCGACGCGGCAGCCCTTGCCGACACGCTCGGCAGCGGGCCCGCGCACCTCGCGGGGATCGGCGTCGGCGGCATGGTCGCCCAGGTCGCCGCGCTCGAACATCCCGACGCGTTCTCGGCGCTCACCCTGGTCGGCACCCGCCCGGTCGCGCCCGGCAAGCCCGACGCTGACCTCCCCGACCACGACAAAGCCACGATGGAGCGCCTGTTCACGCGTCCGATGCCCGACTGGACCGACCGCGAGGCGGTTGCCGAGTTCGCCGCCGCCGGAGCGGAGATCCGCGGCGACGACCCCGGCGCCGCACGCGCGGTCGCCGCGCGCATCTGGGACCGCACACCCGGCACCGCACCCCCGATCCAGATGGCCAACCAGCTCGGCATGGTCTTCGCCAGGCTCGACTGCAAACCCCGCTGGCGCGAACGCCTGCCCGAGATCGAAGTCCCCACGCTCGTCGTCCACGGCCGCCGCGACTCGTTCTTCCCCTTCGGCAACGGCGAGGCGATCGCGCGAAAGATCCCCGGGGCGCGGTTGCTCGTCCTCGACGAAGCCGCCACTGCGATCCCCGATGCGGCGGCCGGCGAGGTCGCCGAGGCGATGCTCGCGCTCGAGTAGAGGACGCGCGTGCTGCGCGGCCATCAGGCCGCTGAACGCCAGCTCGAAGATTTCTGCACAGGACGTCACAGATGCTCCCCAGCGGTCACTACATTGGCGTGCCTTCTCGGGCCTGGCTCGTTGCACCTTCCCCTGCACGGACCGGGTCCCCGGCTCGCCCGCGACCTCGCGGCGGGTCCCGACCGTTGTTTGTGAGGAAGCCATGGGCCTGCAAGGACAGCTGGAGACCTTCCCGGTCGACGACCTGCTCAGATTGCTCGCCGCGACCAAGAAGACCGGATGCCTCGTCGTCCAGGGGCGCCGTGGGCAGGGCGCCGTGTGGCTCCGCGACGGGGACCTCGTCGGCGTAGATGGCCCTCAGCCCTCGGACCTCGGCGACCACGAGCTCCTTGGGGAGGCGATCTTCGAGCTCCTGCGCTTCCGGCGCGGGACCTTCCGGTTCGTCGACGGTGCCGAGGCGCCGGATCAGCTCGGGAGAGCTGCTGACGACGTCGAGCTCGTGCTCCGCGACGCCGGTCGCCTGCTCGACGAGTGGCGGACCTTGCTCGTCACGGTGCCCTCGCTCGACCACGAGCTCCGTTTGCAACCCGACCTGTACGCCGATCGGGTGACCATCGATGCCGCCACCTGGGCGTCGCTCAGCGCCATCGCGCCACGAGCCAGCGTCGGCGAGCTGGCCGACCGGCTCGGCGTCAGCGAGCTCGAGGTCATGCGCCGAGTGCACGACGTCGCCGCCCAGGGCCTCGTCACCATCGACCCACCTGCCCACGCAACCGCCGCCCACCACCATCCGGTCGCGTCCTAGCCTCCGAGGACGAGCCTCCCTTCCCTACGTAGGAGGCTGAGGCGGCCTAGGAGAGGTCGAGGCCCACGAAGGCGTGCGGGCCCTCGGCCTGGAGGCCGATGCCGTTCGTGGCAACGGCGAAGACTTCGGCGTTGACCACCACCAGCGTGGAGCCAGGGGGCGGTGGTGGCGGGCCGGGGGCGGTCACGTCGCAGCCGATCAGGCGCACGGACTGGGCGCTTCCCCCGCTCTGCCGGTCGATCTGCAGCGGGCTCCCGGGTTCCCCCTCGGTGTAGGTCACGCTCTCGACACCATTGCTGCAGACCCAGCTGGTCACCTCGAACAAGCGCAGGTCGGTGATGCCGTCCTCCGGATCGGCGGCGCCGACCGTGATCTCCAGCTGGCACAAGCGCTGGTCGAGCGGGCACGGGCGGCCGTCGGGAAAGGCGACCAGGTGTGCGTCCGGCAGCTCCACCACCGGAGGCGTGCCCGGCGGAGGTGGGGGAGGGGTCGACGCCGTGGTGTCCGTGGGGGTTGGGGTAGTCGTGGTCGTCGTAGTGGTCGTCGTCGAGCCGGTGCCCGACGACGAGGTCGTCCGGCCACCCGGCCGCGGTGGCCCGGCGGGCGGCCGCTCGTCGGGACGAGGTGGGCGGGCGCCGGTCGGATCCGGTGGTGGATCCGTGCCCGGCGGATCGGTTGTCGTGGGCGAGCTCGGACCGTCGGGCTGGTTCGGCGGGTCGGCGAGCTCCCCGTCGTCGCCGACCGCAGGCGGGTCCCTGCCGTCGGGGGGTTCGACGCCTGCGCGGGGGTTGGCTGGGTCGTACTTGGCGACCGCGGTGAACGTGCCGTCGACGTGCACCACGCCCGCGCGCTCGCTCCGGGGGTCGTTGTAGAAGGCGATCCCGTCGCGGCCGAACAGCTCGAACACCGTGCCCGCCGGCACCAAGCGGTCCGTGTGCCGGGTGTCGCCGGTCGTGAGATCGATGATCGCCACCGTGCCGGTGGTGAAGTCGGGCATGAAGACCCGCCCCGCCACCTCGGCGGGTGCGCCGAGCCGGTCGCCGGGATCGGCGACCGCGATCGCCGTCGTGCCACAGTCACCTGTCGCCAGCTCGCTCAGCCGCAGGACCCCGTCGTCGCCGGACACCACGTAGATCCGATCCCGGTGCGCCGAGCCGGCGAAGCGGGCGGATGCGTCGCCCGTGTCGACCTCGACGCAGACCCGCTCCCCGGGGCCGTGCTCGCCCAGCACGGTGGCCTGTCGCTCGGACCGTTCGACCAGCACGGCCCGGCCCCCGACCGCCACGAGCGCGGCCGATCCGGGGTCGGCGACCGCTGCAGCCCGATCGTGGCGTTCGAGCCCGTCGAACCAGGTGATGTCGCCGTTGGTGCCGAGCAGCCAGAGCCGGCCCTGGTCGTCGACCACGGATGCCATGACCGGCTGCGCGAGCGACACGGGTGCGCTGCGCACACCGGCGGTCCGGTCGGGGTCGGTCACCGCCAACCGGCCCCGCTCCTCGTCGAGCACGTAGAGGGTGTCGTCGGTCGGCTGCAGCGACATCCGACCGCGGGCTCCGTCGATGACCGCGACTGGCGCACCGACGGCGAACGTCGTCGGATCGACCCGGGTCACACCGCCGCTGCGCCGGTCGATGGTGTACGCGGTGCCGCCGCGCTGGGCGACGGCGAGGTCGCTGGGAGGGTCGGCGACGTCGACCCGGGCGGCGACCTGGGCGCTCGCCCCGTCGATCAGCGTCACGAGCCCAACGCTCGAGGACGCCACCCACGCCCCGCCGCTCTGCAGCTCGAACCGTGCCGGCGGCTCGCCGTGCCCGCGAGCTGCGGCGACAGTCCCGAGAGCAGAGAGGCTGACCAGCACGCCAACCCCGAGCCGTCGCCGCCTCCTCGTCGTCCGCACGCCCCCACTACGCCCGCGGCAACCCCCCGGTTCCCGGACGTCGCCCCTCCATCAGGCGCGGGTGCTGGCTGCCCACGGGCTGACCGTCACGCCGGTGGCTCCGAGCACCTGGCGGATCAATGCCAGCTCCCGACCGATGCGAGCCGGTCGAGAAAGTAACTTGTGCTGCCGGAGCGGCGATCGCGCCGAGCTCCGCGGGAAGTCATGGGGACAGGTACGGGCAGGCGATGACGACCACGGTCATGAGTGATGTCATCGACGACGCCGCCGACGACGTCGCCGACCTTCGTGAGCCGGACGACCGGCCGGCGCCTCGCGCCCGCCCGAAGACGGCGGCAGTCCTGGCCGTCGCCGTGCTGGTGCCGCTGCTGCTGTTCGGCGTGCGAGCGCTGCGAGCACCGGTCGGCTTCGACGGCGCCATGAACCTCCAGGTCGCCGAGCGCCTCGCGGCCGGCGACGGCTACACCCGCCACTACGGCGACGTCGACCAGTTCCCCCACGAGGTCCAGACCAACGGGCCGTTCCTGACCGTCGCAGCGCTCGGGATCGCCGCGCTGGGCCACGGGCAGCTCGGCTACGACTTCGCCAACCTGGCCTTCGTCGCAGGCTTCGCCCTGGCCGTGGCCCTGCTCCTCCGCGACCATCGCCGGCTGCAGGTGGTCGGCCCGGCACTCGTGCTGGTGGGAGCCCCGTCGATCGCCTCCTACGCGCTCGGTGGCATGGGCGAGGTTCCGACCACGTTCTTCCTGTTCCTCGCCGTCCTCGCGATCGCAGCCGCGCTCCGGTCCCTTGAGCACGCACCGCGATGGGTGTTCGGCGCGTCGGTCGCCTTCGGTGCTGCGCTCGTGACCAAGACCTTCGCCATCGGAGCCGCGGGGGCCATGGCCCTTGGTGTCGCCGCCGTGCTGGTCGCCACCCCGACCGCTCGCCGCCGAGGACGGATCGCGCTCGCCACGGCCGGCGTGGTCGTCGTGCCGGCCATGTGGGAGCTGTACAAGCTCGTGAGCCTCGGGTCCTTCGGCGCGTACCGGGCCTGGTGGAGCGTCGAGCGCGCCAACACCTCCGCGCAGTCCGGCCTCGAGGACACCGATGCAGGCCTCTACGGCACCTTCGACGACCACCTCCGGGAGCTGTCCCGTCAGGTCCACTTCCCCAGTGGGCTGCTGCTGATCGTCCTGTTCCTCCCGGTGGCCTGGGTGGCTGCCCGGGTGGTTGCGCAGTGGCGGCGGGAGGGCCTCGGCCACACGGCACGCGATCCGCACATGGTTGTGCTGCTGATGCTGGCCGGCTTGGCGGCCTCGTACATCCTCTGGTGGCTGTTCGTCCTGCCCGAGAGCAAGCTGTGGGTGCGGCGCATGCTGCCCGGGCTGTTCGCGCTCCACGTCCTCTACCTGTTCATGGTGCCGTGGCTCGTCGGTGCGGTGCGCACGGCCTGGCGCGGGCGGCGGCCGACCCTCGGGGCGGCGGCGGCACTCGGTGTAGCCGCCGTGGTGCTGGTGGTCCTCCCGTACAGCTGGGACCGGATCGACGGGGGCACCCGCAGCCTCGTGGACGGACAGCAGGCGTGGCTGCAGGCCGACCGTGATGCGGCCGCCCACATCCGGGCGCACGACGACCAGCGCTACTACGGGGACGACTGGTGGTCGGCGCCGACGGTGAGCCTGATGGCCCGCACGGACTTCCGCGACCTGTCCCTGACCGACCCCTGCAGCCTCGATCCCGCCCGTGACCGCGTCGTATGGGACTTCGACGCCCGTGCCGTCACCCGGAGCGGCCCCTCGACCCACGGTGGAACGCTCACCTTCACCCAGGTCGCCGCCTTCGACGGCTACGTGTGGATCTACGCCGTCGGCCCCGCCCCCGGCACCTGCCAGTAACCGCCATGCCCGTCGACAGCGACGGAGAACGCGTGAGCGGAGTCGTCTTCGACGTTCCCCGGCGACGCGTCACCGCCGGTCGCTGGAGCGTCCGAGCCGCCTGGATCCGCCGATCGCGGCCGGCGGAGAACATCGACTCAGCCTTGGTTGCCGTGCGCAGCGGTGTCCACCTGTTGATCACCGTCGACAACGATCGAGCGGAGACGCCCTGGGTGGAGCTCTGGGCCAACGAGCCTGACGCCTCCGACGGGCTCGCGGTCGTACGCCAAGGCGATGACCTCGTTGGCATCGCGCACATCCCGATGTGCGGCTGCGGCGATCGGGGCTGCGGCAACGCCGGGCTGCAACTCGCGACCGACGTGCGGGCGAGCGACCTGCCAAACCTCGTCGATCTGCTCCGAGCCCTCCCGAACGTGCCCGGGCCACCGAGTCGCGATGCCACTTGGCGCGGGGACTTCAACGAGGGCGAGCCGGCGATCTAGGGCCCCGGCCCTCAATACGATGCGCCGGTGTCAGAGATCGACGAGGGTGTCTGGAGCGAGTTGGCTCGTCTCCGCTCGAGCATCGACAACATTGACGCCGCCGTGGTGCACATGCTCGCGGAGCGGTTCAAGGCGACGCAGCGGATCGGGAAGCTCAAGGCTGATCACCGGCTCCCGGCGGCGGATCCGGAACGGGAGCGCGAGCAGATCGCCCGGCTGCGCGAGCTGGCCGACGGCGCAGATCTGGATCCGATCTTCGCGGAGAAGTTCCTCGGCTTCGTCGTCGCGGAGGTGATCCGCCATCACGAAGTCGTCGCCCGGGCTACGTCAGAGCGATCCGGCCGAGGCGGAACCGGATCGTATGGCCCGACGTAGTGGCGGCGACAGGGGATCGGATCGAGGAGGAGCCCGTGGACCCGACATCAATCAGCACGACGCCGACCAGGACCGACTCGGACGCCGGCGGTGCGGACGGGGCGACCGGCCGGCGTCGCGCCGCCGTCGCCGCCGGACTGATCGTCTCCGCGGCGACGGGGGCGACGGTTGCAGCAATGGCGACCACCGGCGCCGGTCTGCTCGCGTTCAAGATCGTCGGCAGCAACCACAACGAGTCGCTGGTGCCGAGCCCCGAGGTTGCCGGCGCCGTCTGACACGCCCGCGGCCCGAACGCTGGCTCAGCGCCGCTACACGACGCCGGCGAAGGTCAGATCGGGACGTGAGCCAGCGTCTCGTTGTGGTTCACGCTGAGCATGGCCAGGACGGGCGGGGTGACCACGGCGACCGTGGCCCCGGCAACGAGGGCGACCCCGCCGGCCGCGCGGAGGGCGAGCCGCCGCGGGTGGCGCTCGGCGAGGACGGGAGCCTCGGAGGTGGAGCTGGTCGTCTGCGTCGTGTGCATCGCCGACCACTACGCCGTGTCACCCGGTTCGGTTGCGGGCGGGAGATCGGTTCGGGCGTCTACGGCTCGGACCACACGGGCTACGCCTCGGGGGTGACGTCCGGTGGGGATGCCGGGCCTCTACGCTGCGCTCGCTGTCGGTGATCCGGCCGGTACGAGGTGGAGCGGAAGGGTGAGGCGGATGCGAGGGATTCTTTTCCGGTCGCGCGTGGCGGGGGTGGCGCTCGCCGCGCTGACGATGGTGGGAACCGGGTGCGAGGCGCTGATCGTTCAGCGCGTCGGAGAGGCCCGGACGGGCGCCGGGCTCCCGCAGCTCCCCCAGTCGACGTACCTGAAGGATGTGGCCTGGGCGCTCGTCGTCGAGCACTGCTTGGCAAGTGACGGCGGCCCCATCGAGCCCATCGATCCGATGCAGTACTACATCCACGAACCGGCGATCGCGATGGTGCACCTCGAGGAGAAGGCACGCATCGATCCCGATCTCGACCCCGACATCCAGAACGTGGCCGCCACCAACGAGATCTGGGCCCGTTGGCAGGACGATCCCGCCATCACCGATCCCCGCTGGGACGACATGGCCGTGGTGGAGTTCCCGTGCGTCATCCCCGACGGCAACGGCTATACCGTCGCCGATCTCTACATGGCCCTGGTCCTCCGGGACCGGCCCTAGCCGGCGGATGACCTGTTGGGCGTCACGAGGTCGTAGCTGTCCCGGATGAGGTCGAGGACCATGGCGTCGGGGACGTCGGAGTTCAGCGTGACGGTGATCCAGTGGCGCTTGTTGAGGTGGTAGCCCTCGACGACAGCGTCGTGGTCATGTCGAAGGGCCTCCGCCAGCCCGGGGTCGCACTTGAGGCTGATGTCGAGGGGCTCGGACTCGGTGACGCTGACGGCGAACATCTTCCCGTTCGGTGCCTTGAAGACCGAGCAGCCGGGCCCGAACGAGAAGGTCTCGATCGCTCCGGGCAGGTCCAGGCAGGCATCCCGCAACTCGTCCCAGGTCATGTCGGGAGCGCCACGGTGCCGTCGTCGTTGCGCAGCAGGGCTTCGATCCAGGCGACCTCCCACGTGTGGCCGTCGGGGTCGGCGAACACGCCGGAGTAGCCGAAGCCCTTCTCCTGCGGAGCGCTGGTGAGGATCGCGCCGGCCTCCACTGCTCGGCCGCAGAGCGCGTCGACCTCGGCCGAGGACCCGACGGCGTAGCCCAAGGTGAAACCACCCCACTCGCTCGTCGGCGCGGCCACGCCGCTGTCCGCGGCGAGCTTCGCCCGATCCCACAGCGAGATGATCATGGGACCGGCCTGGAACATCACGATGTCGCCGTCGGTGAACCCGACCGTCCAGCCGAGATGCTCGTAGAACGTCGTCGCGCGCGGGACATCCTCCACGCCGAGGGTCAGCACGTTGAGTCGTTGATCCATGCCGTCACGGTCGCGCCACCAGTCGCTCGACGGCTTGGAAGAAACGGCCATGTGTATCGTCGAGTGCGTGTCAGCGCGGCTGCCACCACGCCCGCGGGTGATCTTCCTCGGCGGCGACGAGATCGAGTACACCGAGCGCGCCCCCGAACCGTGGCTCGCTCCGTGGGTGCAGGCGTTCTGGCATCTCAGGTGCGTGGAGGCGACGACCCTGCGGGTGCCGCTCGACGGCTGCATGGACATCATCAACGGCCACGTGGTGGGTTCGCTGACATCGGTGATCGTCGCCGAGCTGAAGCCGGGCGACGAGTCGTTCGGTGTGCGGTTGCGACCCGGGGCCTTCACGGCCCTGTACGGCGTGCCGGCCGACGAGTTGACCGACGCAGACGTGGCGCTCGACGAGGTGGTGCGCAACGCCCCTTCTTTGCTCGCCGCGGCTGCGGACGCCGATCGCCCCGATCCGATAGCCGAGGCGGCGATGCACGAGCCGAACATCAAGACGCTCTCGCGCGACTCGGGGTACAGCGAGCGCCACCTGCGACGACGTTTGCTGGCGACCACCGGGCACGGCCCACGCAAGCTGGCGCGGATCGCCCGCATGCAGGCCTTGCTCGCCGCCGGGCGGGGCGAGAGCTGGGCGCGCACGGCAGCCGAGTTCGGCTACTACGACGAGTCGCACATGATCAACGACATCAGCGCCCTCGCCGGTGCCAGCCCGCGAGCGCTGCTCGCGAACTAGGTGTCCTTGCCGATCCGGGCGGCGATGCCACCGACGACGGCCACGATGGCGCCGAGCAGGACGATCAGGGGGCCGCTGCCCCCGTCGATGTCGGCGTCGGCGACCGTGAACATGAAGGCCAGCATCAGCAGAGCGGCCAGCATGCCGGCCAGCCGGGTCAGGCCACCCCGCTCGGTGAAGACGCCGATCCCGGCTATGGCAGCCAGTACGACCACCGGCAGGCCCAGCGACACGAACGTGGTGCTGATCCCGCTGGGTTCACTCACGTTGCCATCGAAGACCTGGTTGACGTAGGTGGCGTAGCTGAGGTCGAGCCCACCGATGCCTTGCTCCCACTCGGCCGCGGCGCCCATCAACATGAGGAGCGCCCCCAGCAGGGTGAGCACGACCCTCACCACCGGCCACCAGTTGACCTCCACCGACGGCCGCGCCGGTGCCTGGGCGAACTGGGCGTCCAGGCTGGAGGGCTCGTCGGATCCCGCCCGCACCAACACTCGAAACGCGTGCATCACGACCTCACCGACGACCGGAGGGGTCCGAGGATCGACCCGCACCTCGGCGCTGGCCCACCCACCGGGTGGCACCGACAGGGCCGGGTGGGACACGGCCAGGGCGAGGGCCTGCCGCTCGTCGACTGCCGCCAGGTGGACCACCGTCCGGGTGTTGCCCCGGTTCTCCACCAGCACTTCGTAGACCGCGTTGGGGCCCTCGCCGTACTGCGATCGCAGGTGGCTCGTCACCTCCTCGAAGGCGCCGACCGTGATGGTGCCGTCGACGAACGTGGTGACCCGGAAATCCTTCCGGGAGGTGGCCAGGATCCGGAACGGTTTCATCCCGGCCAGGACGTCGGCCCGCCGGGGCGGGTGGAAGGTCACCGTGACAGGCCCTTCGGCGTCCGGGACGAGGTTGATCGACGGCGGATCCACCGTGGTCCAGGCCGTGGCCTCGCCGAACACCTGCAGGGTGTACTGGTCGACCACGTTCCCCGTGTTCTTGACCACCACCTCGGCCACGACGCTCTGCCCCGGCTCGACGTTGAGCTCCCGCTCGGTGATCCGCATGGTCATGGAGATCTCGCCGGATCCCCGGCTGACAGTGCCCATCGGCGGGCTCGCGGGAGGCGGGCTCGCGGGCGGCGGTCGGCCCGGCTGCCAGCCCGGCTGCGGGCCCGGCCCTGGGCGGGGGGCGGGAATGGACAGCGCCTCGGTGGAGAAGGCGTCGCCCGTCCACTCGAGGAACGAACCGCACCCGCGGTTCTCACAGAAGGTGGTCCCGTTCGGGTTGCGGGAACCGCACTCCCTGCACACGATCATGGTGCACCCCACCAAGTCGAGCCGCCGACGCAGCCGAGCATAGGCCTCTCCGAAAACTTGTGGATTTCCCCTTTTGTCGGCGGCCCGTCGACGTACCGACACCCGACCGCTACGCCACCACAAGACGAACGGTTCGACCCTGGTTGTGGGATTCGGCGGAGGGGTCAGGCGTCGACGGGAACTGCGGTCGGCGAGGTGTCGTCGTCCGTCTCAGCTGCGGCGGGTGAGGGCTCGCGGCGGTGTTTCGCCCAGGCGGCCTCGAGAGCTACGGCGGCGAGGATCGCGATAGCTGGTTCGGCGGGTGCCCGGTAGCGGGTCTGGGCGAACGTCAGGGCGACTGCGGCGAGGACGAGGGCGGGCACGGCGACGAGTGGGTAGAGGAGCTCGCGGCGACGTCGCAGGGTCACCGCTCCGGCCACGGCGAGGGGTGCGAGCACGTACCAGGAGAGGAGCCCGGAGCGAACGACCCACGGTTCGTGGGTGTGGACGTCGGTGTCGTAGCGCATCTCCTGGCGGACGCCGTACAACTTGAGGAGGCGGCCGATGCGGGCGGCCATGACCACGGGGAGGCGCTTGGCGTGGTCACGGATGTAGTGGGAGACCTCGTTGCGGGCGAGCTGGTCCTTCTGGGCGATGTCCAGCTCGTCCCAGTCCGGTGTCCGGGCGGCCAGGCGGTCGTAGGTCCGTTCCGAGCAGGCGTAGTCCTTGTAGCCGATGAGGACGCCGTAGTACGTGCTGTCGCAGTTGGCGGCGGCGGACGCACCGCCTGCGTTGGTCGACAGGTAGACGGGGGCGTCGAACCGGCTGTTGTTGTACGCCACCCAGGGGCTGATGACGGCGATCGACGCCAGCCCGCCCAGGGCCACCAGCTTCAGCCGCTGGCGCAGCGGAGGCACGCGCATCATCAGCACGAGCGGGACCAGCAGGACCGGCACCGTGAGCGCGAGCTCAGGTCGCGACAGCGCCGCCAGCCCGCAGCAGACCCCGAGCCAGGCGACCCGGCCCGCGGTCGGTCGATCCCAGAACCTGTACGACGCGTACAGGGTCAAGGCGATCGTGAACGCGGCCATGGTCTCGGACAGCAGCATCCCGTCGTGGAACCAGAGGTTCGGGTACACGGCCGCCACGGCGGCGGCGATGAGCCCGGCGCGCTCGCCGGCGAGACGGCGACCGATCAGCCCGCAAAGGAGGACCGTGCCGACGCCGGGGACACAGGACCAGAGCATGTGGACGGTCGGGCTCGTCGTGTGGCCCGGGTCGACGACCGATGCCACCGTGAGCCACAACATGTAGAGGGGTGGGTGGTTCGCCGTCCCGGCGGGATGGCCGCTCAGCACCGACAGGGGCTCGACGAACCCCCGACCGGCGGCCAGCAGGTCGGCACCCGCGCTGTACGCATAGGCGTCGCCGCCCCCGAGCGGCACGTCGGCCCGGAAGACCAGCACGTACACGATCCGCACGACGGCACCGATCGCGCAGATAACCGCCAACGATCGCTTGGTCGACCCCCCAGTCACCGCGACAGGCTACGAGATCCCGCGATAGACCTTGAAATTACTTACGGTAACTATAGGAAAAGTGCTCGGACCACTACGAGAGGATCACGAGGACGTGAGCAGGTCGAGCTCCTCGCGTGCTGCGGTCAGGGTGGGGTGGTCGTCGGGGACCGTGGGTTCGAGCAGGGCGATGGCCCGGCGGAGTCGGATGGCGGCCGAGCGGTCGTCGCCGAGGCTCTGTTCGAGCACCGCCAGGTTCACGAGGGTGGTGGCCAGCTCGGGGTGGTGCTCGCCGAGGGTCGCGGCCCTGATCCTGAGGCTGCGCCCGTAGGTCTCCACGGCTGCTGTGTGCTGGCCGCGCCGATGGTGGATGGCACCGAGGTTGTGGAGGGTCACGGCGACCTCGTAGTGCTCGGTGCCGAGATCTCGCTCGAACACGGCGAGCGCCTGGTGCAGCAGCTGTTCGGCTTCGTCGCTGCGACCGAGGGCGTCGAGGATCGGTCCGAGAGCGGCCCGGTCGGCCGCGACATCGAGGTGATCCTCGCCGAGCGCGGCGATGCGGATCGCGAGGCCGCGCCGGCTGTAGGTCTCCGCCGTGCGGTAGTCGGCGCGGCTGTGGGCGAGACCGGCGAGGTTGTGCCAGACCGCGGCGATCTCCGGACTGTGGGGGCCGAGATGGCGTTCGAGGATGTCTTTGGCCTGGTGGTAGGCCACCTCGGCCTCGTCGAACCGGGCCAGGTGCTTGCAGGTGACGGCGAGGTCGTTCAAGAGAGAGGCCGCGATCAGGTCGTCTCGACCGCCTGTCGTGGTGACCTCGGCGAGCGCTTCCCGAAGGCCCCGGTAGGCGTCGGGGTAGCGGCCCTCGGCTCGGTCCTGGACGGCAAGCGCGCCCCGTAGCCCGGCGACGACCTGGGGATCGTCGACCTCGGGTTCGAGCTGTTGCGCGTGCTGCAGCGCGGCCCGTGCTGCCAGGAGATCGCCCAGGGCCTGGTGCGATCGGGCGATGACCACGAGGCACTCGACCTGCGCTGCGATGTCGGGCGCTGACCCACCGTTGTTGGCGAGCGTCAGGTCGCGGAAGGCGGCCTTGGCGACGGTGACCGCTCGACGTGCCGCACCGGCCCGTAGCAGCACGGCCGCACCTTCGACTCCGCCGGCGGGCCGGCGCGGGGTCATGCCAGAGGTCCCGGCACCCGCCGGAGCACCGTCTCGTTGTGGTTGTAGGTGATGATGGCCAGAAGTGGAGCCCCCGAGCGGGTGACAAGGGTCTCGTTGTGGTTCGGCATGATGTGGGCGACCGCCGGGGCCATGGGCGCAGCGACCACGGCCACCGCCGCGGAGGCGACGACGGCGAGGCCCATCACGACCCGCCGGTCACGCTTTTGCTGACGGGACCGGATCAGCGACTCGTTGTGCTGCTGCCCGACGTAGGCGAGAAGCGGCATGGCACCAACGGCCGTCGGTGCAACCACGATCGCCGTTGTCGCCACTCCGATCGCAAGCTCTCTCCGCCAGCGGCCTCGACTGCTGCGAGCCGGGGGAGACACCCCCGATTCGGCTGCCGGTGCATGGTCCATGCCCGTCCCTACGCCGACCAGGACGATCCGGTTCCCTGCCCCAGTGCCGCGGCCCGTTTCCGTCGGGGGCTGACTACGTTTCGTGTCGATGGCGGGCGAAGGGCAGCGTGGGGACGCTGGGCCGGGCGACATCTCGAGCGATGGTCCGACGAGAGCGGAGGACGTCGAGGGCCCGCCGGCCCGCGACCCCGCTCCTGTACCGGAGCTCGGTGGAGGGGCGGTAGAGCGGTGGGGCCGCGCGTCCCGCCGGGATCGAGCGCTCGTCCTGGTCGGTGGGGTCGTGGTGGTGGCGCTCGTCGTCGGGTTCGTCGCGATGCGCTCGTCCGATTCGTCTCGGGGCGGGGGCCCGGCGAGCGGCCCGGCCGAGCCGGATTGGGCTGCGTTCGAGGAGGCGGTAGCCGACCTGGCCGAGGCCAAGGGCGTGCGATACGCGGAGACGGCGACGTTCGGCTCGGAGTTCCGGGACATCACCGTCACCGACACCGGCTGGTCCTTCGGGCAGAGGGGGTTCCCCGAAGGTGGGCTGGCCGACCTCGGTCGCGACCTGCTGTGGGTCGGCGGCAAGGCCTACAGCCGTTCGTCGGTCGCGACGGACGCCGAACTGGAGCAGATGGGCACCGCTGCCGAAGGCGAAGGCACCCGCCCCGGTGCGTGGACCTTCGACGCCCTGGGCGAGAGCGACGAGCTCGAGGCGATGTTCGGGCGGATGCCCCGCCCGGCGGATCTGGCGGCGGACCTCGGGGCTTCACTGGACGAGCTGCGCAGGCAACCCGACGCAGCGGACCACGTGTCCGCGACGACCGTCGACGAGCTGCCTGTGTTGCAGGCCGACACGTCCGCGGGTCGCCTCATCGTGACCGAGGACGAGCCCCACCAGGTGCTCCGACTGGAGCCCTACGACGACGCCGACCAGCTCGACCGGTGGCACGGCCGCGCCACGCAAGAGGACGACGACGGCCCCTGGGACCACCTCGACGAGATATTCGGCGACGCCAGCCCTTCGGGGAAGGTGACCACCGGGCCGTTGGCCGACAGTGACTCGGCCGGCATCGACCTCCTCGCGGTGCCTCCGGAGGAGGCGGAGTGGATGTTCGACGCGCTGGAGGACTACATCACGCCCCTCGACAAGGCGATCGACGGCGGCATCACCTTGTCCCTCGCCAGCAACGGCGCCGTCAGCTGCTCGGCCGGCGGGTGCATGGTCACCGAGAACTTCACCGGCTCGGTCGCCACCCGCGCCCAGCAGCGCCTCACCGGTGGGCAGGTCGACGCCACCATGACCGCGACGATCACCATCGACGGTCAGCCCGCCGGCAGGTGCATCACCCGCCAGGTGGTCCCGATCACCAGCGCCACGGTGTCGGGCACCCTGTCGTGCTCCTCCCCTGAGGCCGGGTCGGTGTTCGTGGCCACGGACAACCGCTACCGTGCCCAGGCCCAGGCCCGCTCGCGGGCCAGCGGCGGACGTCCTGTCCCGTACAGCTTCCCGTACGCGTCCCAGACGCTCATCCAGGCGAACGCTGTGGCCACCGTCGAGGTCAAGCAGCTCCTCGACCAGAACCGACGGAACCGTGGCTCGCTGCCCTGCACCACTGGCCGGGGCACCCCGCCACGAGCTCAGGGCCTCGTCGGTCCCGCCCGGAGGTCACCGCCGCAGCCTCGGCCACCCCGCAGCGGCCGGTGCGACCTGGAGATGCCATCACCGGGAAGCCGCCAGCAGCTGCCCTACGACATGCGCCTCGCCCGGGCGGCGGCCCAGGAGCTGGGCCTCGACGTCAACGGCGTCTGGTTCCGCCACGACGCCGGCAACCACCTCCGGTGGGAGGGCCAACGGCGGGGGGCGACGGTCTTCGGCGAGACCATCCCCGGTCGGGTCGTCGACCAGATCGAGGGTCACCCCGTCTACTTCCAAGGCATCGTCCTGACCCGCAACGCCTTCCGGGACGAGCGAACCCTGCGGACCACCCTCCTTCACGAGTTCCAACACGTCGATGACCTCCGCACCGGGCGCCCACCCCGCAACACCGACGCCCACGAAGCGGCCATCGAGGCCGAAGCGAGACGCCGCTACGACGAATGGGCCGCCAACCACCCTTGACCGAGCCACCGGCACGCCGTCTGGCTCAGTGGTCGGTCGAGGGTTCCTCGGGCGGGATGGTGAGACGTTGGGCGTGGAGCTGCTCGTAGAAGGGCCGGTGGTGGGCGGCGTAGCCGGCCAGGTGGGCGGAGGTCTCGACAGTGTGGGTGTAGGTGCGAGCGTGCTGCTCGAAGCCCGAGCTGGCGCTGACCTCGGTGTGCCACCGGGCGGTCCGGCGCCACTCGGAGCGTTCCCCAGGCGCCCAGCTGAGCGCTTCGGAGAGGTAGGGCAGGTCGACAGCGGCGCAGTACGCGGCCAGCGTCGCCGCGGGGCGGGCCACGAGGTCGTCGGAGTCGATGACGACCGGGCGGTGCCCGCCGGCGCGGGCGACGGCGGTGTGCAACTCGTGCAGGTACTCGAGCCCGACCGCTGCGATGGTCATGTCGGGATGCAGGGCGTGGTACGAGGCGGCGATCTCCTCGGGCCGGCGGATCAGGAATGCGTGGCGGGCCTCGGCGAGGAAGCGCCGGTCGGCGAGGACCTCCAGGTAGCGGTAGTCGGTTGTCTCCTTGAGGAACACGCCGAGGCCTTGGGCCCCGTCACGCAGCCACGCCAGTAGCGACGCGGCCGAGTCGAACGGGCGGCCCTCGACGTCGGTCTCGCCGAAGTTGAGCAGGCTGCTGAACGGTTCGTGGGTGACAACGAGGTCGCCGCGCTCGGCCATCGAGCGGAAGAAGGCCGTCGAGCGGGCCCGGGGCGCGCTCCACAAGGCGAACACAGCCATCGGCGGAACCTACCCGTCGTGCCCGAGGCGACGGCTGCCCGGCGCACCGGCTGCCCGGCGCACCGGTCTCGATCCTCGGAGGCGCGAAGTAGGCCAGCGGCGTGGGGCAGGATGGGCGAGGGGACGTCCGTGGGCGCGAGCACTGGGGGAAGCGCGATGGAGACGTGGTTGGCTCGGCGGCCAGTGGGCCGGCGGCAGGACGTGCGATGGAGGGCGCTCGCCGCGGCCAGCTTGATCCTGCTGGCGTCGGGGTGCTGGGCACAGCCTGGCGCAGGGCCTGGGCACACCCGCTACAACCCGTCGGAGACGGCGTTGAACAGCGGGAACGTGGCCGGGCTGGACGAGGTCTGGTCCGTACCCACGGCGGCCCGGCCCTACGAGCCCGTCGTCGATCGGGGGCGGGTGGCGGTCTCCGAGGACCGGTACCCGAACGACGGGACCGTGCACGTCGAGGCCTTCTCCCCGGACACCGGCAGCCGGCTGTGGGACCAGGTGCTGGTCGACAACGCCGTGCGACCGCACGTCAGCCCCGTCGCGTTCTCAGGCGACGCCCTGGTGACCGGCTACGGCTTCGTCGGGGGCGTCTTCCCTCCGCCGACCTCGTGCCCCACCGCGATCGAACGACTCGACGCCGGGACGGGGGCCCAGCTGGCCATCGACCCGGGCCGGATGCCCGTGGGGCCGGCGGTGACCTCGGGTGACGCCCTGGCGGTCGTGACCGTGCCCGTCGGCGCGGACTGCACACCGGGCAGCTCGCGACGTTTCGAGGTGCGGGACCCCCAGACGCTTGCCCTGCGCTACACCTATGCCCAACCCGTCTCGGGTGGCCTGCCGACGTTCGCCGGCGACCTGGTGATCATCACCTCGGGCCCCCAGATGCTGGCCTTCCCGGCCGCCGGATGCGGGGCGGCGACCTGTTCACCTACCTGGACGGCAACCCTGCCGAACAGCCCGCCGCTCCAGACGAACAGCTTCACCTCGCCGGTCGCCTCCGACGGCCTGCTGTTCGTCAAGACGGTCACCGTCACTGCCGGCCGGCCACCGACCACCAGCATCACCCTGCAGGTGCGCGACCCTGCCACCGGCGCAGCTCTCGGCAGCACCTCCATCGAGGGCGGCGCCCGCACCTTGGCCGTGCGGAACTCGACCGTCTACTACGCGGAGGATCCGCAGGCCGCCACCAGCGTGGTCAACGTGCGAGCGATCCACTACTGCCGGGACTGCACGGAGCGGTTCACCCGGCCGTGGTCGGCGCCGATCGACGGCACCAACTTCACCGCCGACGCGACGATCGGCGGCGACGTCGTCTACGTCGCGGTGAACAACGGCGGGGGCTTCGTCGTCGCCCTGCCGGCCGACGGCTGCGGCGCCGCCACCTGCAGCCCCCTCGCCACGGTGCCGACCACCGGCTTCCCCCTCGAGCTCTCGGTCGCCAGCGGCCACGTCTTCGCAGCCACAAGCCTCGGCGACGGCGACAACTTCACCCTCTCCGCCCTCGCCGTCCCGTGACCGACCGAGCCCACCAGTGGATCCGGGGGTCAGCTTTAGGGCGATGTGGGTGCCATGACCTCGCGGGCGAAGCGCCGAAGCTGGCGCTTGCCGCCGGCGAGGTTGATAAGGACGTAGTCGACGCCGCCGGCGCGGAGCTTTGCGAGGCCCTCGCAGATCTCGTCCGGAGTCCCGAAGAGGGCGTGCTCCTCGGGATCGACGTATCCGAGAACGTGCGAGCCGGGTTCAGCGCGAGGTGAGCGTGACACGTCGATCGTGCGCCGGCTGAGAACCGCCTGGCGGGCGAGGGCGTCGTCCGCTTCGGCTTGGCTGTGAGCGACGTAGACCTGCCGGGCCACAGCCACCTCGCCGTCGCCGAACCAGGCGATGCGCTCGGCTATCTGCTCGACCGAGGCGTATTGGTCGAGGATCAGGTTGTGCCCCCACGTCGCGGCCCGCCGAACCGAGGTCTCGCTGGCGGCGGCGATCCAGATCGGCGGGTGGGGAGACTGGATGGGTGGCGGCTCGACGACGATGTCGTCGAATGCCCAATATCGGCCGTGGTGCGAGAACCGTTCGCGGGTCGTCCAGGCTTGCAGGAGCACCTCGAGCCCCTCTTCGAACCGGGCATCGGCGTCTCGTTGGTCCACGTTGAAGCCCCGGAACTCCGAGTAGCGGTAGCCCTTGCCGACGCCCAGGTCAACGCGACCGCCGGAGATCACATCCAACGTCGCGGCCTGCTCCGCGAGCAGAACGGGGTTGTGCCATGGCAGCACCATCACGCCGGTGCCCAGACGCAGCGTCGATGTGCGTGTGGCAGCGCACGTCTGCAACATCAGGGTCGCCGCGACCTGGTTCCAGCCACTGAAGTGGTGCTCCACCAGAAACGTCGAGACGAACCCCAGGGCCTCGGCCTCGACGTTGAGCTCCACGTAGTCGTTGATCGCCTGCGCAGTGTCGACGTTCGCCGAGCACAGCAGCCCGAACCGCATGCCGTCCGTACCTTCGCTGGCCGAGGCATCGCCGGCCCGGTCGCTGGCGCGCCCAAGCTCCGTCATCGCCCGGCGACCCCTCCGTTTGGCATCGGCGGAGTCTGGCCACCCTGAGATCGGCGGAGCCAACGATTTGATCCGGTTCCTCCGATTCCGTGGCGATACCTGCAGTGATCAGCCGTGGTGCTCGCTGGAGGCGGGGACGGGCGTGACGCCAGGGCGGGTCCACTGGGCGGTCGGCCGCCCGCCCGTCCAGTTGTTCCCTACGCCGTCGTCGTGGCTACGCCAGAACCAGCCCGGCTGCTTACTCTCCGGCCAGCCCCCGGGGTAGTCCTGCCAGGCCTCGAGGCGGCCCCGTGCCGTCAGGTCGAGCAGGGCCAGCGCTGTCATCGAGACCTCCAGGCCCCGGCCGGTCACCGTGTTGGTGAGGAAGACCCGGTCGCCCTGACGCAGCCAGGACGTCCAGGCACCGAACCCGTCGCCCCGGACGAGGTCGTCTTCGACGTCGACCGTCGAGTACCAGTGCCGGGGGTAGCCCATGAACTCGACGAACCGCGCGAGCTCGGCGTACGGCCCCTCCGCGAACAGGGCGAACGAGACGCCACGCGCGTTCAGGTACGGCGAGAGGTTCTGCGTGGCCCAGTAGGTCATGGTGCAGCCCTCGCACTGGTTCTCGAACGGTTCGCCCGGGAACCACATGTGCCGGTACACCACCAGCTCCTCGCGGCCGTCGAAGAGGTCGAGCAGGGTACGGGGCCCGTCCGGGCCGACCACGGTGGTGGACGCGTCGACCTCCGTCATCGGGAGCCGACGGCGGGCCGCGGCGATCGCATCGCCTGCCCGCATGTGCGCCTTCTCCCGCACCAGCAGCTCGTCGCGGGCGGCATGCCAGGTCTCCCGATCGACGATCGGCGGGACGGCCGCAGGCTGGTCGTTCTCGTGGGTGGCAGTCATGGTCTGCTCCTCGCTGTACCGAGCCTCACGTCACGCCCCCGGTGATGGCAACCGTTGAGTCTCGCCTGGGCGTGGGCGGTGTGCCGTGGACGAGGCCCACCGCCGCACGCTGCCAGTGGACTCAATCGGGGTCGACGAAATCCTTCACCTTGTCCACTGCGTCGTCGGCCTTCTCCTTGACCTTGCCGGCGGCTTGATCGGTCTTGCCTTCGGCCTCGAGCTCCTCGTCGTCGGTGAGATCGCCCGCGGCCTCCTTGGCTCGGCCTTTCAACTCGTCGAACTTGCCTTCGCCCATCGGATTCCTCCTTGCTGTTCGGGCGGGCCGCCTACCCACCGCTGCTCAGCTGAACCGCCTGGCGCGAAGGACCCCTGCCGTACAGGACATCTTTGGACCGTGTAGGAGCCGGGATCTGGGGTACCCACTCCATCGTCGGTTGTTAGGGAGGGAGGACCGTCATGAGTGCTCAGATCACCGAACTTGTCGCCGGGCCCGATGTCGATGCTCCACCTCGGAGCGGGCTCGATCCCCGCTTCGCCGAGTACCGCAAGACCGGTGACCGGCGCCTGCGCAACGAGCTGGTCGAGGATCATCGGTGGCTGGCGATCCACTGCGCGAAGCGGTTCGCCCGCAAGGGTGAGCCCCTGGACGATCTGATCCAGGTCGCCATGCTCGGAGTTCTCAAAGCAGTCGAACGCTTCGACCCCGAGCGCGGTGTCGTGTTCTCCACCTTCGGGGTGCCCACCATCGTGGGTGAGCTGCGCCGGCACTTCAGGGACAAGACCTGGAGCGTGCATGTGCCTCGTCGGAGCAAGGAGCTGTACCAGGCGGTCAACGGCGTCGTCGACCAGCTCTACCAGGTCCTCGGCCGCTCGCCCACGGTTCCCGAGATCGCCGACCAGGTCGGGATCAGCGTCGAGGACACGCTGGAGGCCCTCGAGGTCGGCGACAGCTACCGCGGTGTCCCGCTGGCTCCGCCGGGCGACGACGAGACACCCGATGCCGTCACGCTCGGCGACCTGGAGCCCGGCTTCGCCGCCGTCGAGGCGAAGGTCACCGTGCGCAAGCTCGTCAAGCTTCTGCCGACTGCCCGCGAACGGCAGATCGTCAAGCTGCGGTTCATCGACGGCCTCACCCAATCCCAGATCGCCGAGCGGATCGGCGTCAGTCAGGTCCAGATCTCCCGCATACTGCGCGCCAGCCTCGACAAGATGCGCCGCGGCCTCGGCGACATCGACCCCCGCTGAAGCGATCGACGTACACGGCGGCTGTCTCGGCCGACCGTCGACGTCAGCCCGGTCGGCGATCAGGCAGGCGGAGCACCGGTCGGCGGTCCGATACCGGGGAGAAGGATCTCGGTGAGCCCGGCGAGTTCGACCACCCGCCTCACCAAGGCCGAGACCGGACCGATGGTCAGCGCAACGCCGACCTGGCCGGTGAGCTTCTCGATCGCCAGGAGCTCCGCGAGGCCAGCCGAGTCGATGAACGTCAGGGCGCCGATGTCGAGCTGAATCGTCGTTGTTCCACCCTCAACCAACTGGTCGATCGCCTGGGAAAGGTCGGCACGGTTCTCGAAGACGAGCTCGCCGCCGAGCACCACCACCCCGGTGGCGCCTTCGTGGCGGACAGAAAGCGTCAGCGCCGGAATCTGCTCGTTTGCTGTCGCCGGCCTCTGATGCTCCACCGACCGAACCCTACTGACGGCCAGCCGGATGGGCGTCGCCACCCCGGAAGCCCAGCGCTGGGGCCGTTTGAGGCCTAGGGTCGCGACTTGCAGGACAGCGCCCCCGGCCAGGTGAGACCGGGGGCGACGTCCCGCCACTGCTGTCCCGGCTGCGACGAGCCACGGGGCGGGCACAGACGTCGCTCGCCTGCCGGGACGGTTGTCCTCTCATGAGGCCGGCCGGGCCACGTCACGACGCGACCCCCGAAACCTCCTTGTCCTGCTGTGATCAGGTTGTGCCGCCCTGACGGGCGAGGCGGTAACGAACACCCGGCAGAACGGCACCAAGACATGACACACCAGGCGTAATAGTCGTTTCTTAGCCGACACTGAAAAGAACGTCCGCCGGGCTCCGGGAACACCGGCGCCGGTGGCGATTACCTCGGAGGTAGTCGCCGCGGGGCGAGGCCGACATCAGGATGGTGGTGATGTCGTCCCGCGCGGAGATCCGTGCCGTCCTGGAGCAGTACGCCGCGGCGTGGGCCGCCGGTGATCTTGCCGGGATCCTCGACCTCTACCACGACGACTTCACGCTGCACTACTACGGCACCAGCCCGCTGGCCGGCACCCATGAGGGGAAGGTCGCGGCGACCGCGATCCTCGCCGATGCGACCGCTCGCAGCGGGCGGGTGCTCGAGAAGGTGGTCGACGTCCTTGCGGGCGACCACCTCGGTGCCCTCCTCGTGCGAGAGCGGCTGGGCGTCGGCGACGACACTCGCTCTGTCCAGCGGGTGCTGCTCTACCGCGTCGAAGCGGCCAAGCTCCGGGAGTGCTGGCTCCATGACCAGGACCAGCGCTTCGTCGACCAGCTCTGGGCCAGCCCCCGCCACTGAGCTGACGGATCGGGACACGGGGGCGCTCACCGGCACGGGGAGCTAGTCGGGTTTGGTGCGGCGGGCCCACCAGCGGGGTTTGGTCGGGGGGTCGACGGTGAGGGGGGTTTCGGGGACGTCGTGGCGTTCGACGAGGGTGGAGCCGAAGGCTTGGAGGATGGCGGCTGCGGGCAGCGCGAGGACTGCGCCGACGGGGCCGAGGAGCGCAGCGCCGACGATGACGGTGCCGAATGCGACGGCGGGGTGGAGCTCCATGGTGTGGGCGGTGACTCGGGGGGCGAGCAGGTAGTTCTCGACCTGCTGGTAGGCGATCACGTACGTCAGGGTGAGGACACCGTCGACGGGGTCGTTGAGCAGGGCGACGAGGACGGCGAGCGCTCCGGCGAGGTAGGTGCCGATGACGGGGACGAACTGCGAGACGGCGCCGACCCAGAGCGCGAGGGGCACCGGGTAGGGGACCGCGAGGATGACGAGGAAGATCCAGGTGCAGACGGCGGAGGCGCCGGCGAGCAGGGCGCGGGAGTAGATGTAGCCGCCCGTCTTGTCGATGGCGAGCTCCCAAGTGTGGAGCACCTGGTCCTGGCGCTCGGCGGGGAGGAGGGACAGGATGAGGCGCCGGAGCTTCGGGCCGTCGGCGACCAGGTACCAGGTGAACAAGGCCACGGTGAACACCTGGAAGATCCCGCCGACGACGCCGAGCGCGAACGCGATGGCGTTGGGGGCGATGCGGTCGGTGAGGTCGCGCAGCGGGCCTTCGGCCTCGGTGAGCTCGTCGACGAGCTTGTCGGTGTCCAAGTCCGCGTCGAAGTTGTCGTTGACCCAGTCCTCGATGTCTTCGAGGTAGTCGGGGGCGGAGTCCACGAAGCTGGTGACCTGACGGACCAGCACGGTGGCGATTGCGGCGACGAATGCCAGCGTGACCACGATGACGACACCGAAGACGAGCCACGTGGCGGTGCCGCGTCGCCAGCCCCGTGCCGCGAGCCAGTTGACGGCGGGTTCGATGGCGAAGGACAGGAACAGCGACACCAAGAGGATGATCAGGAGGCTCTTGAGCTCGGTGATCAGCCAGCGGGCCACGAGGAACGCGGCGGCAGCGCCGAAGAACAACACGATGGCTCGCGGCACCCACCTCGGCATCGCGTCCGGGTCGCGGACCACCGCAGCCGGGGACTCGGTGTCAGCGGGCGGCGGCGATGTCGGGTCGGCTTCCTCCGGCGGTGGACTCATCGCAGTGCCCGCTTAGGAGGCGGCCTCGTGCGGTGCTGCGTCCGTTGCCTCGTCGTCAGTCAGAGTTGGTGATGGCCCGGCAGCCACGGGCCGCGGGACGGTCTCGTCGGCGATCCGGTGGCGGCGTGGTCGCCGGGCGCGGGCGACGTTGATCGCGGCCCCGTAGAGGATGAGCTGACTGAACAACCCCAGCCACACCAGCAGCAACACGACCGACACGAGGGATCGGGGCAGCGTGGCGATACCACCGGATCGATCGGCCCACAGCGCGAAGCCGCGTTTGAGCAGCTCCATCCCTCCGGTGGCGAACAGCGCACCGGGGACCTGGCTGCGCCAGGTCGACCGGCGAGCCGGGAGCAGCCGGTACAGCATCACCAACACCGCGAACATCGCCACCGGGGCGGCCGCCGCATCGAGGATCCAGACCACCCAGCCGCCGTCGCCTCCCAGGCTCTCCTCGGCGAGGTACTCGACCCACAGGCTGAGCCCGACCGAGGTGACCAGCACGCTGGCCAGCAGCGCGACGGCGGCGAGGTTGAGGAGCTTCTGACCGATCGGGTTGCGGCCGCTGCGCACGCCCCACATGGTGTTGAGGCACGCAGTGAACGCCCCCATGAACCCGCTGCCGGCATAGGCCAACCCGACGAGGCCGACGAGCCCCACCGTGACGCGGGCGCCGATCAACTGGTTCAGGATCTGGCCGCCGTTCGCGTCGGGAAAGGTCGTCTCGACCGCGTCGACCAGCGCTTGGCGGACGTCGAGGTCGATGCGGGCCAACGTGGCGATGACCGCGCCACTGCACATCAACAGCGGCAACACGGACAGGAACGTGTAGTACGCCATGCTGCCCGACAGCAGCGCCCCCTGAGCGTCGGAGAAGATCTGCACCACCGCCCACGGCCCCCGGGTCACCCGATTGGCGGCCAACCACCGATACAACGCGGCCACCGCCGCCTCGAGCCCGGACTCCACGCGCGCCGCGAAGCCTCCGACCCACTGGCCGGCACGCCATCGCCCGGCCCGCAGCCCCGCCACGCTCACGCCCCCTCGCGCAGAGTCAGCACACCACAGACATTCCCGCTCTCCCGCGACCCAACACCGTGCCGACCCCATCGCCCTCGCGCTCTGCTGGTCGGTCAGCCGAGAATCACCCAGAGCACCCATACGGCGGCCATGGCCAGCCCGACGCCGAGTTGCACCAGCGCCGCAACGCCCAGGGCCACGAGCGTCGCCCGGGTGGTCCGCCACGCGGTGGCGGTGTCGGCGGTCCGCTGCAGCTCGGCAAGGTACATCCCGGCCAGCCCACCCACGGGCAGACCCACCACCGGGATCACGAAGAAGCCGATGACTGCCCCCGACGCCGCCGCGAGCATCGACATCCGCGAAGCGCCCGCCTTCCCGGCCGCGCGCTGTGGCACCACCCAACCCGCAGCGGCGCCCGCGAGAGCCAGGGCAGTGATCGCTGCGAAGGCCACCATACCCACCGATCCGAACCCAGCGGCGATCCCGTAGCCCAGCGCGGCGCCCCAGACCAACAGCAGCCCCGGAACCAAGGGCACAACGGTGCCCACGATGCCGACCGCCATGGCCAGCGCCACCAGAACGACGATTCCGTCCACCACCAGGAAACCTTCCCCGGCGCCGCGTCCACGAGCCTCCCAACGCCTCCGGCCCGACGACGTTCGGCGCCCGCAAGGCGCGACGACGCTCCCGGGTGACTTGCCCGGGAGCGTCGTCGAGGTCCTGAACAGAGGCGGGTCAGACGCGGGAGGTGCGGCTTCGCCCGGCGGCGTTGTAGATCAGCAGCGCGACGATGGCGCCGATCACGGAACCGACGATGCCGGATGCCTGCAATGCACCCTCGTCGATGTCCTTGCCGAACAGGACATAGCCGAGGAATCCGCCGACAAATGAACCGATGATGCCGAGCACGATCGTCCCGACCACGGACAGGGGATCGGGCCCCGGTACCAGCAAGCGAGCGAGGAACCCGGCGATCGCACCGACGATGATCATGGCAACGATGAAACCAAGCATGTCGCAAAACCTCTCGTGAATACCGCCCGAAGCACTGCGCTGAGCGGACGCAAAGGCGTGTTCCACCATTCCGCTAAACCAAACCCACCATCACCGGGGCGACGTGACTGGGGACGGCCGAGGCTCCCTGACGACCAGTCGGCGTCGCATAGGCGGGGGCGGGGAGGGTAGATCGCGGGTATCGGCATCGACGACGCAGCTGGCGGTGTAGAGGCGCCTCTCGGCGAGGCGTTCCAGGAGTTCGCGGCTGTGCCCGAGGCGGTGCCCTGGGCGCGGCATGCCCTGGTGCGTTGCCTGCGTGCGTGGGGGCTGACCGAGTTGATCTCGCCGCTCGAGTTGGTCGTCGGGGAGTTGGTCACGAACGCGGTGTGCCATGGTCGAGGCCCGATAACCCTGGCTTTGGAGGTCCTGCCGGGGCGGCTTCGCGTCGAGGTCCATGACCGCGGTGGCGGCACACCTGCCATTCGGCCGGCCCACACGGCGGGCCCTCAGCTCGGAGGTTGGGGACTCCGGCTGGTCGACAACCTCGTCGACGCCTGGGGCAGCGACGTCCGGTCGGGCCGCACCGTCGTGTGGGTCGAGCAAGGAATCGTCAGAGGACGAAGCTGATCAGGCGGCTGTGCCCGGCTCAGGTCGACGCGGTGTCACCGAACCCGAGGGAATCACTCCGGGCTAGTGGAGCTGGTGTGTCGATGGGGGCGGTGAGGACGATGCCTCGGTGGTCGATGGTGAACTCGTGGGTGGTGGTCTCGTGCGAGCTGGCTCGGGCTTTGAGAACGGTGAGGCCGCGTCGCAGGTGTCCGGTGCCGGCGAGGTACTGCAGGATGATGACGTTGTCGGACAGGTGGGAGACGCCGTAGTCGGAAAGCCGGGTTGTGCCGTAGAGGTCGGGAACCTCCTGGGTCATGAGCAGGCTGATCTGCTGCCTCGCGCAGCGTTGCACGAGGGAGTACATGTACTCGCGGTAGCCCTGTTCGTCGCCGCCGGCGGCGGTGGCCAGGTCGCTCAGGGAGTCGATGACGATGCGTCGAGCGCCGGTCCTGTCTATGAGCTCGAACAGCTCGTGGAGCCATTGGTCGATCTGGATGTCGACAGGTGACGCACTGCTGACGGTCATGCCGTCGGCGTCGAGCGACCAGCCAAAGCCGGGGGCGACGCGACCGAGTTGGGTGCGGCTTTCCTGGAGGGTGGCGAAGATCCCCGGTTCCCCGGCGGCGAGGCCCCCGTAGATGAAGTGCAGGCCCATCAACGTCTTGCCTGATCCGGTTGGGCCGGCGACGAGGGTGCTGGCGCCGCGCCAGTAGCCGTCGTGGAGCAGGTCGTCGAGGGCTGCGATGCCGGTGGAGATCCTGATCTGGTCGGTGTCGTAGCTGGTCGGGTCGAGAGGGTCGGCGATCCTCGGGTAGACGTCGATGCCGCGCTGGGAGATGCGGTAGCCGTGCCGGCCCGACGCGAACTCGCTGCCGCGCATCTTCAGGACTTCCAGGACGCGTCGGGCTCGAGCACCGTGCTGGGTCAACGCCAGGAACAGGACGTTGTCGGCCACCGCGAACTCAGCGCGGGCCCCGATCTCGGGGTCGGTGTACTCGCCGAGGAACAAGGCGGATACCGCGATGGCGGTCAGCGCGCCGGCGAGGCTGTGTAGGAAGCGCCGGTAGGAGCCGTCGTCGGTCGCGAACGCGTCGAAGGCTTTGAAGCTGTCGATCACGATGATGGACGGACCGTGCTCTCGGATCAATGTCGTGAGCCGTTCGAGAACGGCATCGAGACCGCCGTGGTGAAGGACCGCGCCGAGGTCTTCGAAGAGGACGGACGACCCGACCTGCGAGGCATCGAAGAGATCGAGGGACTGGCCGTAGCGCAGCATCTTGTCGAGCGGCTCGGACACGGTCGAGCAGTACAAGGCCGGCCGGTCGGCGCTGGCGTTCTGGAACACGTAGTGCTCGGCAAGGATCGTCTTGCCGGTACCGGGAGCACCCGCGACCAGCGTGATGCTGTTGGCGGGCAGACCGCCCCCGAACACGTCATCGAGGCGAGGGACCCCGCTCGGAAGACGATCGGTCACCGCTGTCGGACGACCGCGGTCGGGCTCGCGAGCGCGCTGGTGCCCAGCAGGTCCTTGACCGTGGACACCGCCTGCAACGGGTCGAGCGGCTTCAGGAGGAACGCCTCGGCGCCCGCCCGGAGGGCCGCATCGCCCAGGGCGAGGCTCGAGACAGCCAGGATGCGGGCCCCGGCCGCAGCAAGCTCCCGGCAGAGCTCGATGCCCACACCGCCCGAGATGACGAGCTCGACGACGACCAGGGTGGGGGCCGATTGAGCGAAGATCTCTCGTGCATCCCGTGCGTCCAGAGCGATCGTCACGTCGTAGCCCTCCGTGCGCAAGAGGTACTCGATCACCTCGGCGGTGTAGATGTCCCGCTCGGCCAGGAGGACAGACACGCCCGACGGGTCCGGCGGCTCGGGCACGAGGGTCATGCCGTCGGCGAGCCGTTGCGCCAGGACCCGGTGAGCGTCGGCCGGCTGCAGCCCGCTGCTCATGTGCCGCTGGACGAAGCGGAGCTGTTCGACCTGGTCACGCGAGTACAACCGCTGGTCGCCACTGCTGCGCGCCGGAGTGACGACGCCGTAGCGGTCCTCCCAAGCGCGCAGCATCGTCGCTGTGACGTCCAACATCCGAGCGACAGCCCCGATGCTGTACACGGGTTCAGACCCCGACGCGCTCATAGCAGCAAAGGTACTCCCCTCGGTCCGACATATCACGGATACCTCCACAAACATGGTTGACCGTGGGGGCAACCGATGCGAATGTGGAGCAATGGACGGTCGGCGGCTGAACAGCTGCGGAAGTAGCGTGGAGGTTCTGCGGGATCTCCTGCCGCTGACCTCCCGGCGGTACGGTCAGGATGCGATCGTCGAAGTACGAGGTGAGCTCGACCTCGCCACCGCCCCCCTCCTCGAGCGAGCCCTCGCCGAGCTCGTCGACGACCAGAGCTATCGCTCGATCGTCATCGACCTCCACAGCCTCGACTACATGGGTTCGATGGGCCTGTCCGTCCTGCTCAACGCCCAAAACCGCGCCCAGAACAGGGGCGGCGAGGTCATCCTGGCGCGTCCGTCTCCCGCTGCGAGCAGAACGATCGAGCTGGCCGGCCTGCAGTCGGCCTTCACCATTCACGGAGCCGCCACACCAATTGAACGCGTCGGGACAGAGGCCTCCGATCTCGAGGTGGTCCCCTCCACGGAGGACCCCATCGAGGCCGGCGAGGGACTGTCCCTCGATCTCGATGACGCCTCCGAGCGACCCTTGGGCGCCGACCACGGTGCACAGCAGCGTCGACTTGGGGCCGACGGGTCCGGCGACCGCGACCAGCGCACTGCGGCAGGCCTCGACCTGTTCGACGGCGACGACCGGACGGGACAAGTGACAGTGGCACTAGCCCGCCACCAGGTCCCTGGCCCGCAGCGCGATGGGTTGGGCGGAGTCCCATTGTTCGTTGTCACCAGTCGCCGGGATGGCGCGGAGGTGATCGTGGTCCTGGTGGGGGAGTTCGACCTCAACGGTGTCGGGATGGTCGAGGCCGAGGTGGGCCGTGCCCTGGGAGACCCGGGGGTGTTGGCGGTGGGCCTCGATCTCGCCGGCTTGAGCTTCATCGATTCCTCCGGGCTCCGGGCGGTGCTCGACGCCTGGCAGCGGGTGCAGGACGCGGACATGGCCTTCCGGCTCGTCAGCGTGTCGGAGGAAGCCACCCGCACCGCGCGCCTCGCGGGCCTCGATCGTCTCCTCGAGCTCACCGACCCTGAGCGCACGGGCGACCATCAGGCGCCGTAGATGAACCGCGAACGGCCGGCTGCCCCACCTGATCGGGACCTTCGGCCCTAGAGCACACGACCGCTCGTGCCGGAGGCTGGTGTCATGTTCACCAGCGTGCTCGTGCCCCTCGACCTCGACGAGGACGCCGATCGGGCGCTGCCTGTCGCGGCGGCCCTCGCCGGACGCCTCGCTGTACCGCTCGACGTGGTCATCGTCGGGTCGCGTGGCGTGGCTCCCGGGCTCGACGACGAGGAAGCTCGGCGCCACGCCCGGGCGGTGGGCGTCGATGTCGACGACGTCCTCGTTCGCTTCGACGCCGATGTCGCCGGCGGAGTGCTGTCCCAGGCCGCCGCGCACGGTGCCCTCCTCTGCGTCGCCACCTCCTCCCGCGGCGGGATCGCCGATCTGTGGTCCCGCTCGCTCAGCGGGCAGCTCGTCAGGCGCAGCCCGGACGCCTTCGTCCTGGTCGGCCCGCATGTCGTGGTCGAGCCGCGGCCCCGGTTCACCGAGATCGTGGCCGGGATCGACGCGGCTCCGGCCTCGGCTCGGGTCGCTGCCGCGACCCTGGCCTGGGCCCGTCGCCTGGACGTGAAGGCGCATCTCGTCCAGGTCGTCGGCGACGACATCTCGTTCGATCCAGCGGACACAACAGTCGCTCGCATCGACGTGAGCCTGCAGGCCATGGACGTGTCGGCCGCCTGGCAGGTCGTGCGCGACGGCAACCCCGCCCACGGCCTCCTCGCGGCCGCCGACCAGCACGACAGCCCGCTCGTCATCCTCGGCACCCACGACCACGCGTGGACGCATGGTCCCCGACCAGCCCTCGGTCGGGTCGCCCACGATGTCGTCCGCCGGTCCCACCACCCCGTCCTCGTCGTCCCGCCCGCGCCATGAACGCGGTCGATCCCACCGCGGCGCTCTTCGAACGCTGGGAGTGCGACGCGCTCACCAGCGACGGGCGGCTCGTGCACCTGCGGCCCATCCGACCCGACGACGGTGACGCCCTGGTGGCGTTCCACCGCGGGTTGTCGCCGCAGAGCGTCTACTTCCGTTTCTTCTCCGTCCACCCCGAGCTGTCGCCCACCGAGGTCGAGTGGTTCACTCATGTCGACTACTGCGACCGGGTGGCGTTGGTGGCCCTGGTCGAGGATCGGCTCGTCGCGGTGGGACGCTACGACCGTCGGCCCGGGTCGACCACAGCCGAGGTGGCCTTCGTGGTCGCGGACGACCTGCAGGGCCATGGCATCGCCACGCTGCTGCTCGAGCACCTGGCGGCGATCGCTGCATTGAACGGCTTGGACCGGTTCGTCGCACACGTCCTGCCAGGGAACCACCGGATGCTGGGGGTGTTCCGTCGCTCCGGCTTCGAGGAGCGGGCACACCTCAGCGGTGACGAGGTGGACGTGGTGCTACCGCTGGCCTCGACTCCAGCGGTCCTCGAGGCGGTGGAGGAGCGGGAGCACGGCTCGGAGGCGAGCTCGATCGCCCGGCTGCTGCGACCCGATGCTGTCGCGGTGGTGGGCGCCAGCGACCGATCGGATTCGGTCGGTGCTGCGCTCATGCGCAACCTCCTCGGTGCCGGGTTCGTGGGGCAGGTGCACCCGGTGAACCCCCGCCACGAGCGGGTTTCCGGTGTGCCGGCGTTCCCGTCGGTGCAGGCCATCCCGGGCCCGGTCGACCTCGCCGTGGTCGCGGTGCCAGCGACCGAGGTCGAAGCGGTCGTGGCCGACTGCGCCGCCAAGGGGGTCACCAGCCTGGTGGTGGTCTCGGCCGGGTTCGCTGAGGTCGACGACGAGGGCCGGGCCCGTCAGCAGCGGGTGCTGGACCTGGCGCGCCGCCATGGCATGCGGCTGGTTGGGCCGAACTGCATCGGTCTCGTGAACACGGAGCTGGGACTGGACGCCACCTTCGCGCCGTTCCGGCCACAGGAAGGCAACATCGGGTGCCTCTCGCAGTCGGGCGCGCTCGGCATCGCATTGCTGGAGCGCACCACCGCGCTCGGGCTGGGGGTGTCGTCGTTCGTGTCGGCCGGCAACAAGGCCGATGTCAGTGGCAACGACGTGCTGCAGTTCTGGGAGGACGATCGCCGCACCGACGTGGTGCTCCTCTACCTCGAGTCGTTCGGCAACCCCCGCAAGTTCGCCCGCATCGCCCGGCGCGTCAGCCGCCGCAAGCCGATCGTCGCGCTCAAGAGCGGACGCACGGCCGCCGGGAGCCAGGCAGCGTCGTCGCACACCGCGGCGATGGCCAGCCCCGACAGCGCGGTCGACGCCCTGTTCGCCCAGACCGGCGTGATCCGCGTCGACACGCTCACCGAGCTGTTCGAAACCGCAAGCCTGCTGGCCTGGCAGCCGCTGCCGGCGGGACGCCGTGTGGCGATCGTCGGCAACTCCGGCGGACCGGAGACCATGGCCTGCGACGCGGCCGTCGCCGCCGGCCTCGAACCGGCAGATGTGATCGACCTGCTGGCCGGCGCGACCCCTGGGCAGGTGGAGGCTGCGGTCGGCGACCTGCTCATGGACGACGGAGTCGATGCCGTGGTCGTCGTGCTCACCCCGGTCCTGGACGCCGACGGCGAGGCGCTCGCCGCCGCGGTGGCCCGGGCCGCGGCCGGGAGCACGAAGCCGGTGGCCGCGTCGGTGCTGGCGGTGCCCGAGTCGCCGGCGATCCTGCGCGAGCAGCACATCCCCTGGTACTCGTCGCCCGAGGCCGCGGTGCATGCCCTGGCACGGGCGGCCCGGTACGCCGACTGGCGTCGCCGCGACCCTGGCACCGTGCGCCGGTTCGATGACGTGCACACGGCGGCCGCGCAGCGGCTGCTCGGCCATGAGCCGGGCTGGCTCGCACCCGCGGCCGCCGGCGACCTGCTCGCCCAGTACGGCATCGACGTGGTGCCGACCCGGCTCGCCGCGACTCCCGACCAGGCTGTGGCTCGGGCGGACGACCTCGGCTACCCGGTCGCCGTGAAGACCGCCGATCCCACGATCGTCCACAAGTCCGACATCGGCGCCGTTCGCCTCGGCCTGACCGATGCCGTCGCAGTCCGGCGAGCCGCCACCGAGGTCGCCTCGGCCGTCGGCGGGGATGCCGGCTTCGTCGTGCAGCCCATGGTCGACGTCGGGATCGAGATGATCGCGGGCATCACGCAGGACCCCGCGTTCGGGCCGCTGGTGATGGTCGGGGCCGGAGGGCTGACCGCCGAGCTGCTCGGTGACCGGGCCCTACGGGTCCTGCCACTCACCGACCGGGACGCCGCCGAGGCGATCCGCTCGCTGCGCCTGGCACCCCTGCTGTTCGGCTACCGGGGCCGGCCCCGAGCCGCGGTCGAGAAGCTGGAGGACCTGCTCCTACGCCTGGCCCGCCTCGCCGAAGACCTCCCCGAGATCACCGAGCTGGACTGCAACCCAGTCATCGTGACCCCAACCTCCGTCGTCGTGCTCGACGCCAAGCTCCGCGTTGCCGAACCCCCGTACCGCCCACCCGACCCGCTCCGCCGCCTCCGCTGAGGACCTGGCATCCTGAGGTCGTGCAGACGTTGTTCGACGCGGTGGGTGGTGACGCTGGCCTGGTGAGGCTGGCAAGCGCATGGCATGCCAGGGTGATCGCAGACGACGTGGTCGCCCACGCGTTCAGTCACGGCTACCACCCCGACCACACCCAGCGGCTGGCCGCGTACTGGGCCGAAGCCTTGGGTGGTCCGACGAGGTACTCGGAGGCGTACGGCGACGAGACCTCAGTGGTGCGGATCCACAGTGGCAACGGACCTCACGAGGAGATGGACCGTCGAGCGATCGCCTGTTTCGATCAGGCGCTCGAAGACGTCGGTCTTGCGGCGGATGATCGGGTCCGACAGGTGCTGCACGACTACTTCGCCTGGGCGACCACGACCACGATGTCCCAGTACCACCACTCGGCCGCCGATGTCCCGGACGATCTGTCCATCCCGCATTGGTCCTGGGACGGCCCCGTCAGCGAAACCGGTCCTGACCACACCTGAGCCCGCTGCATCTCATGGCTCCCGACGAGCTCGGTCGGGGCTCAGGTTCGGGTCAGGACGACTTTGAGGGCGCCGGTGTCGGCCGGTCGGGAGAAGACGTCGTAGGCCTCGTCGAACTGGTCGAGGGTGAAGCGGTGGGTGACGAAGCGGCCGGCGTCGACCTGGTGGCCCTGGGCGAGGCGCAGGAGGGTCGGGGTCGGGTAGGTGTCGACCAGGCCGGTCGTGATGGTCACGTTGCGGATCCAGAGGTCTTCGAGGTGGAGGGTTGCCGGCTGGCCGTGCACGCCGATGTTGGCGATGTGGCCGCCGGGGCGGGCGAGCTGGGTGGCGAGCTCGAAGGTGGCGGGCACGCCGACCGCTTCGATGGCGACGTCGGCGCCGAGGCCGCCGGTGAGGTCGCGGACCACGGCGAGGGCGTCCTCGCGGCTGTTGTTGACGACGATGTCGGCTCCGAGCTCTTGGCGGCTTCGAGTCGGCTGTCGGCCAGGTCGATGGCCACGACGTGCGCCGGGCTGTAGAGCCCGCGAACCCATGATGGCGGAGAGGCCGATGGGGCCGGCGCCGACGACGGCGACGACGTCGCCGGGCTGGACGTGGCCGTTGAGCACGCCGACCTCGTAGCCGGTGGGCAGGATGTCGGCCATCATCAGGAGTTGCTCGTCGGTCACGCCGTCCGGGACGGGATGGGTCGAGGTGTCGGCGAACGGGACCCTGACGTACTCGGCCTGGGTGCCGTCGATCTTGTGGCCGAGGATCCAGCCTCCGCCGCCGAGGCATTGGCCGTAGCTGCCC
>Ga0075421_100000100_pt1 | contig 69059 bp, 56 predicted proteins | sample SoiMetdeltSBSDD5_FD_75292 | JGI IMG/M metagenome (GOLD analysis project Ga0075421, IMG submission 75292) | Bulk soil microbial communities from a Populus tree surrounding site in Tennessee, USA - Soil MetaG P. deltoides SBSDD5 | ecosystem: Environmental > Terrestrial > Soil > Tree plantation... | reverse complement strand
AGGACCGACTGCTGCAGCGTGACGTTCGTCGATACCGTCGGACCAGGGACCGTTCCGATCGTCGTCACCTGGTATGACTGCGGCGGCAAGCATCAGTTGACCGGCACTCTCACGATTACGGAGTAATCGCTTCATGACCCTGTTCGCCGCAATCGTCGCGCTCCGACTGCTGAACCCGAATGACGTCGTTCCGGCATGCCCGATTCCGACGGTGTACGCACCCGCATTTGCGTGTCATAACGGCACGGCCACCGCGTACGTCGCGCCCGTGGAGGGTGCAACCTACGAGTGGAACGCGGAAGGCGCAACGATCCTCGGCGCCGCGGACACGAATCGCGTAGCGCTGCAGATCACCGGCAATACGAGCGTGAAGCTTCATTGCACGGTCCGAACGAGCGCGTGCGGCGCGACGTACGGATCGGGTGTGATTCAGATCCGGGAGCCGATCGTCGTGCGTGAATTCAAAGTTCCGCCAACGACGAATGCGAACGAGCCGCTGACGATCACGTGGAGCTACGAGCCCGGACGCGAGCCGCAGTCGCAGTTGCTCGCCGGCGATCTCTTCCCGCAACCCGTCTTGCTCGATGCGAGCAAGCGCAGTTACACCTTCACGCCGCAGAACGGTGGCTCGCGGACGATCGAGCTCCGCGCGAGTTACGCGCCCGCCATCTCCGTCACGCCGCCGTCGAAGAAACGCCGTCGCGCCGCGAGCGGTGCGCCCGTCGCCTCGGAATGCCCGTCCGCGCTGGCGACGGCGAAGGTCGAAGTGCGCGGCTGCGTCGAGTCCGAGCCGATCCTGGACGTGCCGTTCGACGCGGCCGCGGGATCGACGTTCGACGTGGCGGTCGAGATCGACGACGGACAGAAGGTCGAATGGAGCGTCGAGAACGGCAGCGTGCAGTCGGTCTCGCCGTTCTACCACGAGGCGAAGATCGTCGCCGGCACGAGCGGTGTGACCACCGTGACTGCGCGCGTCGAGCGGAAACCCGGATGCTTTGCGAGCGCATCCGCACCGGTCGCGCTGATTCTCCCTGCGAGTCAATGCGCCGTCCCTCCCGTCGCGACGCTGACGAATCTGTCCACCGACTGCGATCAGGCGCTCATGCACGTCTCCTTCACCGGCAACGGAACCTTCGCCGGAGAGTGGTCGGATGGCACGCCCTTCCGCTCGAGCACGAACACCGGTCACGTCTTCACCAACCCAGGCACGCTCACGATTCACAACTTCCGCGACTCCTCGTGCTTCGGGACGGTCAACGGTGCGAAGACGATCGAGCAGTTCCGGCCGGTGGTTCTGCTCACTTCCACGGACAGCTGCAACGGCACGAATCTCGTGGCGACATTCAAAGGCGTGCCGCCGTTCGTGGGATCGTGGTACGACGGCCAGCCCATTTCAACGAGTGACACCACGATTTCACGAACGGTGAAGGGGCTCGAGTATTACCACCAGAATCGCTGGTTTGCCTCAGTCTCGGACAGCGTGTGCTCACAAAGGTCCTACAGCCGCATCATCGAGATCCCCCAGACGCCCACGCTCATCTATGGCAGTTACGCCTGCCAGTCCGATCCTCTCTTGAAAACTTCGATCTCGGCATATTTCAAGGGCGGCCGCACCGGGCCGTACAGCGTCGAGTGGACCGATGGCGCAAAGGCCACTTCGACGTCCTACGACACCGTGCAGCGTTGGGTGGGACCGATCACCGCGGCCTCGGCTCAATACGAGATCGTGCGCGCCACCATCGGTCAATGTGAGCTCCAGGATGTCGCGGGCAGGGTCGCAACGTTGTTGAACCGGCCCCACGCCAAGATGCAGACGCCGTCGACCACGACCGGATGCACGGGCGAGAATCTCACCGCAACGCTTTCGCAATTGCCGCTGCCGGAAGCAACGATCGAATGGGTGTTCTCGACCAATGCGCGCGTCGTCTCCGGACAGGGAACTCCGACGATCACGTTCACGATCGATTCACCGCTCAAATTCGATCTCGCCGTCGTGACGAAATATCCCGATGGCCACTGCAGCAACTATCCCTGGACCACTTCGAAGGTGTCGTACACCTTCGCGCAGCGCCGTACGGTGAAGAACATCAAGCTCGAGCCGTCGACGATCAAGCCGGGTGGGACTGCGAAGATCACGTGGGAGCCATTCGCGGATCCCGGTGCGAGCGTGACCACCACGCAAGCGCGCAAGCTCGAACTGCACCAAGCGGAGGACTGCTGCACCGCGTACTTCGTCGACACGACCGGGCCGGGAACGGTGCCGATCTACATCGGTTGGTATGACCCCTGCCTCGGATACCAGCAGCAGACGCTGACGTTGAGCATCGTTCCGTAGCACGCGTCTTCTCTACGGCGTTGGCCGTGGCGTCCGTGGCGCGGCGGCACTATGCTGTACGCATCCCCCGATGCGAACCGTCCGGCAATGCAGCATTCTGCCGCCGTACCTTCTCCGCGCCATCGCCGCGAGGGGCGAGGACGACGACCGTGCGCTCGCGCTGGCGACGCTGGCGATGTCGAGCAGTCGGCGCCGCGAGCGGCAGGCGTTGATCCTGCTCGCGGGCAAGCTCGTGCTTCCGCCGCGTGTGAAGCGCCGCACGGTGTACGACGCGGAGCAGCGACGCGCATTGCCCGGAACGATCGTGCGTCCCGAAGGCTCGCGCCGCACGCGCGACGCGAGCGTGAACGAAGCCTACGACGGCGCGGGGAAGACGTACGACTACTTCCGACGCGTGCACGGACGCCGTTCCGTCGACGACCACGGCCTCGGCATCCGCTCGACGGTGCATTACGGCGAACGGTTCAGCAACGCGCACTGGAACGGACGGCAGATGATCTACGGCGACGGGGACGGGAAGTACTTCCGCCGCTTCACGTCCTCGCTGGACGTGGTCGCGCACGAGCTCACGCACGGCGTCACGCAGTACTCCGCGGGCCTCGGATTCAGCGGTCAGTGCGGCGCGTTGGCCGAGCACTTCTCCGACGTCTTCGGCATTCTCGTGAAGCAGTACTGGCTGAAGCAGCGCACGAAGCAGTCGGATTGGTTGATCGGCGCGGATTTGCTGACGAGCCGCGTGAACGGCGCGGGCATCCGTTCGATGAAGGCGCCCGGCTCTGCGTACGACGACAAGGTTCTCGGATCCGATCCGCAGCCCGCGCACATGCGCGACTACGTGAAGACGTACGGCGACGATCGAGGCGTCCACATCAACTGCGGGATCCCCAATCACGCGTTCTACCGCGCGGCTACGCTCCTCGGCGGATACGCATGGGAGACGACGGGACGAATCTGGTATCGCGCGCTCACGCGCGAGCTCGGCCCGCGCGCGCGCTTCCAGCAATGTGCCGACGCGACGTGGCGCGCGGCGGGGGAGTTGTACGGCGACGGCAGCGCGCCGCAGGACGCGGTGCAGACCGCGTGGCGCGAGATCGGGATCGAGGTAGCCGGGATCGCGGCACCGCGGCTGCGCATCCACCGCAGCATCCGCGAGTCGTTCGACCCGCCGGTCGCCGCGGCTGAGCTGCCGTATCTGGGCTAGGCGGAACTAATTCGGCTAGAAGTAGCCGGGATTCTGTTGGAGCAGGCGTGCCTCGAGCTCGTCGATGTCGTTCATCAGTGGATGCTGTGGTGCGATCTTTCGCGCAGTGTCCCAACAGTGCCAAGCCTCGTCCGCCTGATAGCGGTGCAGCAGCAGTTGACCGTAATCCTTCCAGACGCCGGTCAGGAGGGGATTGGCCTTCAGCGCGGAGCGGTAATTGCGGAATGCGGCCTCGTGATCGCCCAAGTTTTGCTGGTGATTCGCGCGCATGATGCCGGCCACGTATGCCTTCCTCTGGGCGACGAGTTGGAGGCGCCCCAACGTCGCGACTGCGGCTTTTGCTTCCTCCTCGCTTTTCGGCTCGATGTCGAGGAATGCACGCGTGTCGGCGTCGGTCTCGAACCTGTCGCGATACGCGATGAACTCCACCGGCGGCGGCTCGTCGGTCATCAGCGACACTTCCAGAAATCCGAGGTAGGCAGCCAACAACTGATTCGCTTCGGCCGCGCGCACTGCCTCCGCGACGATTGCGTCGCGCGTTTCCTTCCGCGACTCCGGCGTCGCCGCATGCACGACCGCAACGACTGCGGCCATCTCCGCGTCGTCGATGACTTCCTTCGCCTCGATCGGCGGATACGGCGCGTCCGGCGTGTTCCGTACCTCCGAGACGTCGATGCGCGTGGTCTCGCCCCACGCCGGCTTCGAGATCCGCAGCCGCTTCGGAATTCCGTCAATGCGCTGCAACGTCGCGAGGACCTCGGGGTGTCCGCCGAAGCGATGGCGGACGAAACGGACGAAAGCGTCACGCTCCAGGGGCGTGACCGCGTGCGTTTCCACGGACCAAGCCATGAGCTCCTTGTGGTTCCACGAATGTCGATACTCACCACCCGTCGTTTTGGCGTCGAGCTTCGAAGCCGGCATGTCGCTCCTGTGCAGCGACAGCTCGTGCTCCGCGAGCGGCAGCGCGAAATGCTCCTGGCCGACCTTCGAATTCGCTGCGACCTGGCCGAGGAAGATGCGGTTGTCGAGCTCCACGACGCGTCCGCCGACCGTCGCAAACAGCGAGACATCATCGAGTCGCTTCTTCTTCTGATCGATCGTGAATACGCGGCGCTTCGCGAAATCGTGGATCACCGTGGTCTCGCCGTCGTCCGCCATCACGTAGTCCGTGCCGAGCGTGACCCGCACCGTTTGGCGCACCTCGCGGGGTTCTTCCGTGAGCTTGATGACGCCCTTCGGCGGCTTCATGGTGCGATGGGTTTTCAGTGTCAGCTCCAGGTTCGCGTGAGAATCGGCTGAAGCGAAGAGGGAAAGTGCCAGGAGGAACGGTTTGTAGGTCATCGCGACGTCAGTTTGACGGTTTGGATCGATGGACGTTCTGCCTATACTCCGGCCGTGCTCTTCCAATCCGGCACCCGGGACGTCGTCAAGCGTCTGTCCAACAAGGAATTCAACACTCCCGAGGAGCGCGATCAACTCCTCGCGCGCCTCGCGGCGGCGGAAGATCTGCGCGCGCAGGACCTCGTCTGGGCGCTCTTCCGTCCCGACCGCGTGTTGCGCGACGCGGGCACGAAGCTCCTCCAGCGACTCCGCGATCCCGAAACGCTGAGCGTCTTCGTCGCCGAGGCGAAGGGAAAGCCGGAGGCCGCGTTCCGCGCGGCGACCGCGGTCTTCTTCAGCCTCGGAATCCCCGGCGTCGAGACCGAGCTCCCGAAGCTCCTCGCCCCGGCGAAAGAGACGAAAGAAACATTCGAGACGCAGGACCTCGCGCGGCGCATGATTCTCGAGGCGCCCCCGAGCCGCACGCTCGAGCCTCTGCTCTGGCAACTCGCCACGACTGGTCTTGTCGATGACCGCCTCGAGTTTCTCGCCAGACTCGCTGCGCAGGAACCGGACGAGCGCGGCATCGCGCGCTGGCAGCGACTCGTGCAGGACACCGATCCGCGCGTGCGCGAAAAAGCCCTCGAAGTGCTTGCCACGCGCGCGCCGATGTCCTCGGTCGACCTCTTCGTGCAGAACCTTTCGCTCGTCAGCTACAACGTCCAGCAGGTGCTGATCGAGGCGCTCACGCGTGCGGCCGCGACGCAGCCGCCCGAGTTCGCGGAGCAACTCCTTCCCCTCGTCGCCTCGGGCGACGCCGGCACGCGCACCGCCGTCATGAAGATCCTCCTCGGCATGCGCGATCGCTCCGGCCTCGTGAAACGCTACGTCCGTTTCACGCAGAAGCTCGCTGGATTCGTTCGTGACCGCGCCATCGAGTCCATCCGCGCGTTCGGCGATCAAGTCATCGACGCGACCATCGAGCTTCTCGCCGATCCCGACGCCGACCTGCGCGCCGCGGCCATCGCCGTCGCCGGCTCGTTCGAAGACCCACGCATCGTTCCCGCGTCGATCGCACTTCTCAAAGATCCGGACTGGTGGATCCGTATCGTCGCCGCGGAGACGCTCGGGCGGTTGAAAGACCCGCGTGCGGTCGAGCCGCTGATCGCAAGCCTCGCCGATCCCGAGGCGAAGTGGGCCGCGGTCGAAGCCCTCGGACACCTCGCCGATCCGCGCGCGCTCAGCGCTCTCGGACGCATGCTCGGCGACCCCGAGGCGAACGTGCGCATCGAGGTGATGCAGTCGCTCCGCAATTTCAAGCACCCGCAGGTCATCACCGCGCTCACGCAGATGGCGACGAAGGATCCCGAGCGCTCCGTGCGCATGCGCGCGCTCGACATCCTCGAGGAGATCGAGAAAGGTGAGAACGCTGCCGTGCGCGGCGACGCTCTCGCGGCTCGCCCGCGCGAAGGGGAATCGAAGCTGCACGCGTTCCTCATCAACACGCGCAACAGCGGCGCGTCCGACTTCCACCTCTCCGTCGGACAGCCGCCGATCGTGCGCATGGCCGCGGACCTGCTGCGCGCCCAGGGCGAGCCATTCACCGCCGCGCAGACCGAGGCGCTGCTGCGCGAGATCCTCACCCAGGCGCAGTGGGAACATCTTCTGCGCGATCAGCAGCTCGACTTCTGCCACTACATTCCGCAGGCTGGCCGCTATCGCGGGAACGTCTTCCTCGATCACCGCGGCATGAACGCGGTGTTCCGAGTGATCCCCGAGAAGCCGCCGACGGTCCAGGAGCTCGGACTCCCCGCACATCTCGTGGAGATCGCGGACTACCACCAGGGACTCATTCTGATCTGTGGACCGTCCGGCTCCGGCAAATCGACCACGCTCGCCGCGCTGGTGAATCTCTTCAACGAGACGCGCACGGATCACATCCTGACGATGGAGGACCCGGTCGAGTTCGTCCACCCGTTCAAGAACTGCCTGATCAATCAGCGCGAGGTGGGGACGCAAACGGAGTCATTCGCGCGCGCGTTGCGCGCGGCGCTGCGTGAAGATCCGGACGTCATCGTCATCGGTGAGCTGCGCGACAACGAGAGCGTCGCGCTCGCACTCACCGCCGCCGAGACAGGCCACGTCGTCCTCGGCACGCTCAGCGCCACCAGCGCTCCGAAAGCGATCGACCGGCTCATCTCCAGCTTTCCGGTCGACGAACAGCCGCAGATCCGCGCGTCGCTGTCCGAGTCGCTCAAGTACGTGATCGCGCAGCGTCTCCTTCCGGCCAAGGAAGAGCGCCGTCAGGTGGCATGCTTCGAAGTCCTCAAGGGAACGATGAACATCGCCAACATGATCCGCGACGAGAAGACGTTTCAGATCTACTCGGCCATGCAGATCGGCCGCTCGCAGGGCATGCAGACCTTCGACGAGGCGCTGCGAGACCTCGTCAAGCGCGACAAGATCACGGCCGAGACGGCGTACATGGCCGCGCAGAAGAAAGAGGACTTCGAGTCGTTCGTTTCGCCGGAGTTCCTTCGCGCGGCAGGGAAGGCCGGATGAGCGTGCGACCGAAGATCGACCGTTTCCTCCGCCTGATGAACGATCGCGGCGCGTCGGATTTTCATCTGACCGTCGGGCGTCCGCCGATGCTGCGCGCGTCCGGCGCGATGGAGACGATCCGCTACCGGATGATCGCGGAGAAAGATTTTCGGGAGATGCTCGAGCCGGTGACGCCGCCGTCGATCTGGCAAGCGTTCGTTGCCACGGGCGACGTCGACTACTCGTACGAGATCCCCGGCCTGGCGCGCTATCGCGTGAACCTCTTCCGCCAGCAACGCGGCTCGGGCGCGGTCTTCCGCGTGATCCCCACGAAGATCATGACCATCGAGCAGCTCGGTCTTCCCGAGCAGGTGCGCCGCATCGCGCAGATTCGCAGCGGCCTGGTTCTGATCACCGGACCGACGGGCTCGGGCAAATCGACGACGCTCGCGGCGATCATCGATCTGATCAACGAGACGCGGAGCTTGCACGTGATCACGATCGAAGATCCGATCGAGTTCGTGCACCCGAACAAGAAGTGCCTCGTGCATCAACGCGAGATCGGGACGCACGCGAAGAGTTTCGCGGAGGCGCTGAAGGCCGCGGGTCGCGAGGATCCCGATCTCATCCTGGTCGGCGAGCTGCGCGACCTCGACACGATCTCGATGGCGTTGTCCGCGGCCGAGCGCGGCACGCTGGTCTTCGGCACGCTGCACACGAACAACGCCGCGAAGACGATGGACCGCATCATCAGCGTCTTCCCCTCCGGTGAGCAGGAAGGCATCCGCAACGTCCTCGGCGAGACGATCCGCGCCGTGCTCGCGCAGCAGCTCATCCCTCAGATCGGCGGAGGCCGCATCGCGGCGCTGGAGATCCTCTTCAGTTCTCCCGCGGTCGGCAACATGATCCGCGAGGGAAAAACGTCGCAGGTCACGTCCGCGATTCAGACGGGCGTTCGCGAGGGGATGGTGGACATGGACACGTCGATCCGGCGCCTGTACGAGGCGAAGCGGATCAGCGCGAGAGCGGCGTACGACAAGGCGATCGACAAGGAGAGCTTCAAGGACCTGGAAATGTAGGGCGCGGCTTCAGCCCGCCTCCCCCGGGGGTGGGCGGGCTGAAGCCACGCCCTACGTTGTCACCCTGAACTCCGGTTTCTTCCTTGCCTTCGTCGCCTGCTCGAACGCGAACGCGTACTTCAACAGCACCGGCTCGCTCCACGCGCCCGCAAAGAACGACAGTCCCACCGGCAACCCGAACGCCGAGCCCGCGGGCACCGTGATGTGCGGATATCCCGAGACCGCGGACGCGCTCGAGTATCCGCCCACGTAGTGATCGCCGTTCACGAGGTCCGTCGTCCACACTGGCGATCCCGTCGGCGCGATGAGCGCATCGAGCTTGTGTTGCTTCATCACCGCGTCGATGCCCTCGGCGCGCGTGAGCCGATGGTTCTTCGCCAGCGCTTTCTTGTACGCCGCGTCAGTGAGCGGTCCCTTCTCCTGCGCCTGCACGAAGATCTCCTGGCCGAAGTACGGCATCTCGCGCTCGCGGTTCTCCTCATTGAACTTGATGAGATCCGCAAGGGTGCGCGATCTCACTTTCGTGTTGGCGAGGTACGCGTTGAGATCGGTCTTGAACTCGTACAGCAGCACTTCGTATTCGGAGTCGTTGTACTTGCCGTGCGACTTCATCTCCACCGGATCGACGAGCGTCGCGCCGAGCTGCCGCAGGGTATCGAGCGCGGAGTCCATGACCTTCTTCACGTGGTCGTTCACGTCGAAGTGCTGCCGCGCGACGCCGATGCGCGCGCCGCGGAGTCCATTCGCGTCGAGAAACTGTGTGTAGTCCGCGTGCGCGTGATCACGGCTCGTCGACGTGATCGCGTCGAGTGAGTCGATGCCCGTCATCGCGCTGAGGAGGATCGCGGCGTCGGTCACCGTGCGGGCCATCGGGCCGGACGTGTCCTGACTGTGCGCGATCGGGATGATGCCGCTGCGGCTGATGAGGCCGAGCGTCGGCTTGATTCCGACGAGTCCACACGACGACGAGGGACAGACGATCGAGCCGTCCGTTTCCGTGCCGACGCCCACGGCGGCGAAGCTCGCCGCAATCGCCGCGCCGGTGCCGGAGCTCGAGCCGCAGCAGTTGCGGTCGAGCGCGTACGGATTGCGCGTGAGACCTCCGCGTCCGCTCCAGCCGGACGTCGATTTCGTCGAACGGAAGTTCGCCCACTCGCTCAGATTCGTCTTGCCGAGGAGCACCGCGCCAGCTTCGCGGAGGCGGCGCACGATGTGCGCGTCGCGATTCGCGATGTTCTCGGCCAAAGCGAGCGATCCCGCGGACGTGGCCATGCGATCCGCAGTGTCGATGTTGTCCTTGATGACGATCGGAATGCCGTGCAGCGGACCGCGCACGTGTCCGGCCTTGCGCTCGCGATCGAGCGCATCCGCGATCGCGAGCGCGTCGGGATTCAGCTCGATCATCGAGTTGACCTGACCCCGATCGAGCGCTTCGATCCGTTTCAGGTACGCCTCGGTCAGCGCTCGCGCGGAGAAACGCTGCATCTGCGCGATCGTCAGCTCTTCGAGCTGGATGTCGTCGGCGAAGGTGATGCGCGGCAGCGCGAGCGCCGCGGTGGAGAGGCCGGCGATGCGAAGGAAGTTGCGGCGATGGATGCGATCCATCGCCGCAGTTTATTCGTTACCTCAACTCATTGCCCGACAACACTCCGTCGCCGTTGCGATCCTTGACGCGGAACGACTGCTCGTTTCCTCGCCACTCCGAGCGCGTTACCACGCCGTCGCGATTGCGATCGAGTCCGTGAAAGCGGCGCCCGTTCATCCGGTCCGCCTGCGACAGCACGCCGTCGCCGTTGCGGTCGAGTCGCGCGAACGCATCCCAGTCGCCGCGCCACTCGCTGCGCGAGATCGCGCCGTCGCCGTTGCGGTCCAGCCGACGCAGCTCGCTGTCGACGTTCGTCGAGCGCGCGAACGTCTCCGCCTCTCCGCGGGTGAGCACGCCGTCGCCGTTGAGGTCCGCGCGATCGAACATCAGCGGATCCGCGGGGAACTCATAGCGCGAGATGCGCCCGTCGCCGTTGGCGTCGTACTGCGAGTAGATGTCGCCGGTGTTGTTCTGGTGCTTGTTCTTGTGCTTATCCTTCTGCTTCGCGAACGCGGCCGGCGACATCACCAACAGGGCGAGCGCGGCAGCGATGATTGTTTTCCTGGGTTCCATTGGGCCTCCTGGCGGCTCTCTCATTGCGGGCGAGGTGCCACGACCGAAGTGCGGCAACAGAAGGACTTGTATTGCTGAGTGCGCGCGCCGGTGTCTATACGCGAGGGCGTTGTGTGTCTAAATCAGTCGCCTGCAGCGCCAGTGCAGATAGTTGACGAGGATCCAGAAGCTGCGGAAGCGCGGGTTGCGCGTCTGCTTGTGGTGATAGCGGTAGTAGATCTGCTGCGCGATCACGGACAGACGGAAGAGTCCGTAGACCTCGTAGAACGTCCAGTGCTCCGGCGCGTAGCCTATTTTCGACGAGTAGTACTCGACGACCTCGGCGCGCGTGAGCATGCCCGGCAGATGCGTCGGCTGACGGCGCGTCCAGCGCGCCAGGAAATCGTCGTCGGCCTGAATCCAGTACGCGAGCGCGTTGCCGAGGTCCATCCACGGGTCGCCGAGCGTCGCCAGCTCCCAATCGAGCACGCCGATGATGCGCGTCGGGTCTTCGCGGTCGAGCACGATGTTGTCGAAACGAAAATCGTTGTGCGTGATGCAGATTCGTTCTGTGGTTGGGATGTTGTCCGCGAGCCACTGCATCACACGCGTGCCTTTCGGCACGTTCCACGTGCGCGCCTTGCGATAGCGATCGCTCCATCCTTCGATCTGGCGGCGCGCGTAGCCCGAGCCTTTGCCGAGGTGTTCGAGACCCGCGGCGACGTGATCGACCTGGTGCAGCGCGACGAACGTGTCGAGGAACTTCAGACAGAGCTCCCGCACTTTCTCCGGCGGCAAGTCCACGCCGAGCTCGCGTCGCGGAATGATTCCGTCGAGCCGTTCCATGACGTAGAACTCCACGCCGATCACCGACTCGTCGGCGCAGTGCGCGATCATCGTCGGAACATACGGAAAGACCGGTTTCAGCGCGCGCTGCAAACGGAACTCGCGCCCCATGTCATGCGCGGACTTTGCCTTCGTCCCCGCCGGCGGCCGCCGCAGGATGAGGTCGTGCGATTCGTACTGCAGACGATACGTCCAGTTCGACGCGCCGCCGGAGAACTGGGTGATCGTGGGCGTGCCTTTTAGATCGGGGAGCTGTGTTTTCAGCCAGGCGTCGACATTCGGGACGTTGAGCTCTTCGCCGGGACGAACAGCGCTCTCGTTGCTCGTTGCTCGTTGCTGGTTGCTGGGGCTGTCGGGACTCACGAGATCTACCTCGCCAGCCGCAAGCGCCCTGGTGACGAGCAACGAGTAACGAGCAACGCGTTCATCGGTACTTCGCCACCTCACGCTTCCCGATCACTCCCAGATGCACTTGATCGGGTCCGTCCGCGATGCGGAGCGAGCGCGCGATGCCGAAGAGCGCCGTCAGCGGAACGTCGTGCGAGACGCCCGCGCCGCCGAACATCTGCACCGCGTCGTCGACGACGCGCTGGAGCACGTTCGGCGCGACCACCTTGATCGCCGAGATCTCCGTCATCGCCTTCGCGGCGCCGACCGTGTCGATGCGCCACGCCGCGTACAGCGTGAGCAGGCGCGCCTGATCGATCGCGATGCGGTGCTCCGCGACGCGCTCGCGATTTCCGCCGAGATCGATGATCGGCTTGCCGAACGCTACGCGCGAGAGACCGCGGGTCACCATCAGCTTCAACGCGCGCTCGGCCCCGCCGATCGCGCGCATGCAGTGATGGATGCGTCCCGGGCCGAGGCGTCCCTGCGCGATCTCGAAGCCGCGCCCGAGGCCCGCGATCAGGTTCGTTTTCGGCACGCGCACGTTCGTGAACGACACCTCGCCGTGTCCGTACGGCTCGTCGTATTCACCGAACGCGGGGAGCATTCGCTCGATCTTCACGCCGTGCGCATTCAACGGAACGAGCACCATGCTGTGCTGATGATGGCGATCGTTCTCCGGATTCGATCGGCCCATGAAGATCGCGATCTTCGCGCGCGGATGTCCGAGGCCCGTCGACCACCACTTGCGCCCGTTCAGCACGAGATCATCGCCGTCTTCGGCGATCGTCGCGCTGATGTTCGTCGCATCGCTCGACGCGACGTCCGGCTCGGTCATGCAGAAGACCGAGCGGATCTCGCCCGCGAGCAGCGGCGTCAGCCACTCGTCCTTCTGCTGCTGACTGCCGTAGTGATAGAGCACTTCCATGTTGCCGGTGTCGGGCGCGTTGCAGTTGAAAACTTCCGGCGCGATCACGCAGTGGCCCATCGCCTCGGCGAGCGGAGCGTACTCGAGCGTCGTCAGTCCCGCGCCGAGGGTCGCGTCGGGGAGGAAGAAGTTCCACAGCCCTTCGGCGCGCGCTTTGGCCTTCAGCTCCTCGATCCGCGGAGAGACCTTCCACTTCGTCCAGTCGCCGCCATGGCTTTGCGAGCGCATTTCCCCGAGAATGGACGTTTCCAAGGGTGCGATGTGGTCAGCGACGAAAGCGTTGACGCGATCGAGGGCGTCCTGACAGCGCGGAGACGGCTTGAACTCCATGGCGCGCAGTATAGAAGCGTCCGGTGGTCCCACGTTTGCGAATGCAGAGGACGGCAGTCGACCGAACCTGGAGGCTAATGTGAGGAAATCCAAGCAGTTGGCGTCGTTGACCCTGGCTGTGATGGCGCTGGCCGGAACGTCCGCTTTTGCGGAATCGCGTCACTCGAATGAGACACGCTCGCGCGGCGAAGCCCGCGGCACCATCCGCCGCGGAGGCACGCCGTCGGGCTCTCGCGTGACGGTAGAGGGGCGTCGCGGGGACAGTTCGCGAAACCGTTCCGATGAGAGACGCCGTTCCGAGGGCCGCACCTACGAACGCCGCGCGGATCGCAATAACGACTCGCGCTCTCGCAACGAGTCGCGCAGCGAATCGCGGTATCGCAGCAGCGACCGCTATCGCAACGACGGACGTTTCGAGAACGACGGACGCTTTCGCAACGACGGCCGGTACGACCGCGGGCGCTCGCGCTCGAACTACGGCGATCGCAAGCCGTACTACGCGCACGGCCGCGTCTCGCGCTGTGAGCGCTACGGCGGCGGCTATCGCGTGTGGATTTACGGCGCGCCGTATCCGTTCTACGTGCCGCTCGCTCACTGGCATCACGACCGGTTCCGGGTCGGCCTGACCATCGGCCTCGGCGGCTACTACAACCCTCTCGGTTACTACGACTACTGGACCGGTTATAGCGACAGCTACTACAACAGCGGCTATCGCGCGCATTCGGAAGCCGACTTCCGCGGTGTCGTGGAGAGCGTCGACTACCGCCGCGACTCGTTCGTCGTGCGCAACGACGACACCGGCAACTTCATCACCGTGGTGTTGCGCGACGAGCGTGAGAGGCTGCCTCGCCCGGGCGACTACGTCGCCGTCCGCGGCGACTGGACCACGCGCGGCTACTTCCGCGCATACGACGTGGATTTCCTCGACTACGACCGATACGAACGGTACTAACCAGTACGGTTGGCCGCATTGGATCAGGGCGGGCGAAAGCCCGCCCTATGGTTTCTTGGGCAGATCGAGCAATTCTCGCATCGTCCGCTCGCCTTCGGCTTCGAGCAGGGCGCGCCGTGTTTCGGCGAACTCCTCATACTGCGCCTCGGCATGTGCGTGAGCGTCGGCTTTGCTCACGGTTCCCTTGTCGGTCAAGACCGGGCGTTCGTTGAATTGCAGGAATTCGTTCAGCTTCATGTCCCAGTCTTTGAGAAAGATCTGTTTCCGGCGTCTCGCCTGATCTTCCGCGAAGTCGAGCCACATCGTAACGATGCGATTCAGTTCGGTGATCTCGTCCTGGCCAAGGTAGTTTTTCGCCACGACGACGTCGGCTTTTGTGACCGACGCGCCCTTCCAGGTCGTCAGCCCCATATTCGGCCTCGTGTGATCCGCACGACCGGCGATGAGCTCCGGTGCGGTTTTGCCCGTTGCCGCGAAGTGAAGCTTGTTCTGAATCGTCTGGAAGAACTCCAACGTCGTTTTGCGGCCGGGGTCGTAGTCACCGGCCAGTGCGAAGATCTCCCGCACGCGCAGATACATCCGCCGCTCGCTCGCGCGAATGTCGCGAATGCGCTCGAGCAGTTCATCGAAGTAGTCCGGCACAACCGAGCTGTCGATCGCGGGATTTTTTAGGCGCTGGTCGTCTAGAGTGAATCCTTTGACTAGGTATTCGCGCAGCCGCTCGGTCGCCCAGCGCCGAAACTGCGTTCCTCGCTCGGAGCGTACTCGGTAGCCGACTGCGAGGATGGCGTCGAGCGCGTAGTGCTCGATCTCTCGCGTCACGTCGCGGTTACCTTCGCGCTGAACGATCCGGAATTTCCGGATAGTTCGTTCGGCGTCGAGCTCGCCTTCTTCGTAAATGTTTTTGAGGTGCTCGTTGATCGTTCGGACGTCCTTGTCGAACAACTTCGCGATGAGCGCCTGACTCAGCCAGAGCGTCTCATTGACGAAGCGACAGTCGACGCGCGTTCGCCCGTCTTCCGTCTGGTACAGAATGATTTCGCCTGCCGGAGCCGTCATTCGTCTGCGCGATTATCAACGACCTTCACGGTTCCAGTCCCGGCTCGTAGTTCGTCGCGAACGACAGGAACCGCACCACCTCGAGGATGTCCTTCCCCACGAACCGCACCGAGTGCGCGTCGATGCGCTCGACGTTCGGCAGGTACGCGAGGATCTCCGCAGGCCTGTAATTCTTGAACTGAATCTCCAGCGTCACGGGCGTTTTCACCGGCACGGGGCGGAAGTGGCTGCGGTTCTGCAGCGCGCGCTTCACCGCGTCGCGGATGCGCTCGCGCGCAGCCTCGGGCGTGAGCGTCTTCGCGGAGTGAAAGCCGTACGCTTCCTTCACCACCGCGCCTTCGAGATCGCCGACGATCTTCTTTGCTTCCGCGACCGCCGCGTCGTCGCCTGAGATCATCACGATCGGAACGCGAAAGTGTCCCGCGATCGCGGCATTGATCCCCGCCTCGGGCATCGACACGCCGTTGATGCGCACGTCCGCGAGCCGTGCGCTGGAGATCGTGTGCGCGCGCACTCCGACGGCGCTCGTCGTGCTGCTGTGATAGCCGATGAACAGCACCGCGTCGAACGTCTCGTCGATGCCTTGCATCATCGACAGCGGACGCGGACCGCCGCGGATCACGGCGACGTCCTTCGGCATTTTGTCGAGCAGGAGGTTCTGAAAGTTTCCGTGCGAATCGCTGACGACAATCTCCGTCGCGCCGACCTCTTTCGCCGCGGAAATCGCGGCGAGCACCTCGTCGGTCATGTACTCGCGCGCCTTCGCGTATTCGAAACCCGTCGGAGTGAGCTGCTGATCGGTGACCACGCCGCCGACGCCCTCCATGTCCGCGGAGATGTAGACCTTCAGTCCGCGCGGCTGCGCGAAGAGAGAGGCGGCGAAGAGCGTGACGAGTGCAAGTCGAAAAAGCATGTCGCGATCATACCGATCGCGTCGCCAGCCAGATGAGAAAGCCGCGCACGCGAACTTCTTCGGTCGCGAATCCCATCTTTCGGAGTCGCCGCGTGAACGCGGCATCCGGGCCGGCCGACCAGATCGCGAGCACGCCGCGCGGGCGCAGCGACGCGGCGATGGTGCAGAGTCCTTGCTCGCTGTACAAACGATCGTTGCCTTTCGACGTCAGCGCGCGAGGGCCGTTGTCGACGTCGAGCACGATCGCGTCGTAGGTGCCTTCGCGGATCACGCGCACGACGTCCGCCTCGCGGATGACCACGCGAGGATCGTCGAGCGCGCCGCCGGAGACGTGCGCGAGCGGACCGCGATGCCACGCGACGACCGCCGGCACGAGCTCGGCGACGACGACTTCCGCGCGCTTGCCGAGGCATTGCAGCATCGCGATCAGCGTGAAGCCCATGCCGAGGCCGCCGATGACGACGCGCGCGTCCGGCGCGACGCGCTTGCACACGAGCGACGCGAGCGCATCCTCGGAGCCGTGCACGCGGCTGTTCATCAGCTCGTAGTTCTCGACGCGAATCGAGAACTCATTTCCGCGCCGATGCAGCCGCATCTCGGTGCCGTCGCCGGGGATCGTTGCGGTGTCGACGAGAGTCCAGGGAAGCATGTCTATCCGCCCAATCCGGCCGCCCGTTCCAGCAGCAGCTCGCGCTCGCGCGTGTTCCGCGTGAGCGATGCGGCGCGCTCGAGCTCCACGCGCGCCTCGTCGAATCGTCCGAGCTTCGCGAGGAAGTCGCCGCGGACGCTCGGGAGAAGGTGATACGCCTTCAACGTCGGCTCGGACGTCAACTCGTCGACGATCGCCAGTCCCGCGGCGGGCCCGTAAGCCATCGAGACGGCCACGGCGCGATTGAGCTCCACGACAGGAGTCGGCGCGAGTTGCTCGTACAGCTCCGCGATACGTTTCCAATCCGTCTGATCCGCGACGCGTGCTCGCGCGTGACACGCCGCGATCGCAGCCTGGACCGCGTAAGGTCCGGGCGTGCTGCCGAGCTTGTCCGCACGTTCGAGCGCCACGAGGCCGCGGCGAATGAGCATCTGATCCCAACGTGAGCGGTCCTGATCGAGCAGCAGCACGGGCTCGCCGTTCGGACCGACGCGCGCGCGCAGTCGCGAAGCCTGGATTTCCATCAGCGCGACCAGCCCGTGCACTTCCGCGTCGAGTTTCGTCAGCTCCGCGAGAATGCGTCCGAGGCGGAGGGCATCGTCGCAGAGCGCGGGCCGGACCCAGTCTTCGCCGGCGGTCGCGGAGTAGCCCTCGTTGAAGATGAGATAGATCACCTCGAGCACGGACGAGAGTCGCGATGCGCGATCGTTTCCGCGCGGCAGCTCGAACGGCACTTTCGCGTCGGCGAGCGTGCGTTTTGCGCGGACGATGCGCTGCGCAATCGTCGGTTCGGGGACGAGAAACGCGCGCGCGATTTCTTCGGTCGTGAGTCCTCCGAGGAGGCGGAGTGTGAGTGCGACGCGGGCTTCGGTCGACAGCACCGGATGACACGACGTGAACACGAGCCGCAACAGGTCGTCGCCGATGTCGTCATCGATCGTTGCGACCATGTCCGGCGGCTCCTGTTTCTCTTCGAGCGCGCGTCCGATCTCCGCGTGTTTGCGATCGAGCAAGGTGCTGCGGCGAAGGGCATCGATCGCACGATGTTTTGCCGTCGCCATGAGCCACGCGCCGGGATTGTCCGGGATGCCCGATTCCGGCCATTGCTCGAGCGCCGCTACGAGCGCGTCCTGCGCGAGATCCTCGGCCACGCCGACGTCGCGCACGATGCGCGCGAGGCCGGCGATGAGCCGAGGGGACTCCATCCTCCAGACCGCGTCGATGGTGCGATGGGTGTCGGCAGCCGTCACGGCTGCCGATCACACCACGAAAGGGAGCGGGCTGGAAGCCCGCTCCCCACACATCACACCGGCTTCATGCCGCCGTTGATGATCCACGGAGTGCCGTAGCGGTCCGTCAGCATGCCGAAGCCTTCGGCCCAGAACGCGGGCGAAAACGGCATCGTGACCGTTGCGCCCTCGGACAGGTCATCGAACACGCGCTGAGCCTTTTCGGCTGTCTCGTAGTTCAACGCCACGCTGAAACCCTTCATCGGCTCGTACGCCTCGTTGGAGTAAGCATCACCGGCCATCAGCGCCGTGCCCTCGAAAGTGAGGTACGCGTGCATGATCCGGTTGTCGTTGCCGGGAGGGCAGTGCTCGGCGACGGGCGACTCACCGTTGGTCAGCAGCGTCTCGAGCTTTCCGTTGAAGACGCGCTCGTAGAAGCGCATCGCCTCGGCGCAGTTTCCGTTGAACGAGAGGTAGGGAGTGAGCTGGGCCATCGTCATTCTCCCTTCTGGTTCTTCTCGGCGATCTGGCGGATGCGCTCTTCCTGCTCGCGCAGCTCGGGTGTGAGCTCGGCGCCGAAGTCCTCGGCCTCGAAGACCTGACGGATCTCGATCTCCGAGTCTCCCGGCATCGGGTTCGGGCAGCGCTTCACCCACTCGATGCACTCTTCCTTCGAGCGGCACTGGAAGAGCCAGAAGCCGGCGACCAGTTCCTTGGTCTCGGCGAACGGACCGTCGATGACGGTGCGGTTCTTCCCGGAAAAGCGGACGCGCGCGCCCTTGGAGCTCGGATACAGTCCCTCGCCCGCGAGCATCACACCCGCCTTCACGAGTTCTTCGTTGTACTTGCCCATCTCGGTCAGAAGCTCCTCGCTCGGCATGATCCCGGCCTCGGAATCCTTCGTAGCTTTGACCATCACTATGAATCGCGGCATTGTTCTGTCTCCTTCTTTTTTCTCTTCGGAGTTGCTCTCCACTGACACGTCGAACGAGCGACAGCGGGATCGACACGATCTGAAAACTTTTTTTTGCGGCGGCGCATTATTGCCCGTTCGCTGCACCCTGGAGACGGTTCGCTGCATCGAGGCGAACCCTGCGGATAGCGGTTCGTATCCTCCTGAAAAGGAGACCGCATGCGCTCACTCGTCCTCGCCCTCTGTCTCATGGCCAGCAGTGTCCTGGCCAGCCCTCGCGAATCGCTAGTCGTCGACACGGCCTGGCTCGCCAGACATCTGAAAGATCCCAACCTGGTGCTGCTGCACGTCGGCGACAAGGCCGATTACGCTGCGAAGCACATTCCGGGCGCGCGACACGTTGCGCTCGCTGACATCTCGCTGCGCGGCGAGCTGATGCTGGAAATGCCACCCGCGGACGACCTCCGCCAACGCCTCGAGAACCTCGGCATCTCGAACGACTCGCGGGTCATCGTCTACTACGGCAAGGACTGGGTCTCACCGACGACACGGGTGATCTTCACGCTCGATTACGCCGGCCTCGGCGACCAGGCATCGCTGCTCGATGGCGGGATGGATGCGTGGATCGCGGCCGGCAACAAGGTCGTCGACGTGGTGCCCGAGCCGAAGAAGGGGACGCTCGCGGCGCTGAAGCTCAAGCCGATCATCGTGACCGGCGATCAGGTGCGCGAGCGTATGGGCAAGAAGGGATTCGCGATCGTCGACGGCCGTTCGGCGTCGCTCTACGACGGCGTCGACACCGGCGGCATGCCGGAACATCCGCACAAGACGGGACACATCGCCGGCGCGGGCTCGGTGCCTTTTTCCGAGGTCGTGGACGACAAGAATCAGGTGAAGTCGTCTGATGAGCTGAAGGCGCTGTTCGCGAAAGCGGGCGTCAAACCGGGCGACACGGTGATCGCGTACTGCCACATCGGCCAGCAAGCGACGGCAACGCTGTTCGTAGCGCGCTCGCTAGGGTATCCGGTGCTGCTGTACGACGGATCGTTCGAAGATTGGTCGCGCAGGGAAGACGCGCCGGTCGAGAACCCCTCGGCGAAGAAGGAGCAGAAGTGATCTTCGATCGAGCGCCGTCCGACGGAGCGCCGGCTTCCAGCCGGCCGGTCCGCCGGCATCCTGCCGGCCGCCTGGAAGGCGGCGATCCGGCCGGCAGGATGCCGGCGCTCCGATACTCCGATCCGTACTTCGCCGGCGTAGCGCTCGGTCTCGTGCTCCTCGCGTCCTTCGTGTTCGCTGGCCGCGGCCTCGGCGCCTCGGGCGCATTCACGCGCATCGCGGCGGCTCTCTCTCCCGTCAACCGCCAACCGCCAACCGCCAACGACCCGTGGCTCCTCTACGAGATTGCCGGCGTCATCGTCGGCGGTTTCGCGTCCGCGCTGCTCGCCGGGCGCGTGCGCCGCGAAATCGAGCGCGGACCGCGCCTCTCGCGCGGGTTGCGCCTCGGACTCGCATTCGCGGGCGGCGCGGCGATGGGTCTCGGCGCGGTGCTCGCGCGAGGCTGCACGAGCGGACTTGCACTCACGGGCGGCGCGCTGTTGAGCGCGGGGAGCTGGATCTTCATGCTCGCGGCGTTCGCGGCCGCGTACGCAGTCGCGCCACTGTTGCGGAGAGCGTGGCGATGATCACCGCGTTCGCGATCGGCATCGCGTTCGGATTCGCGCTCGAACGTGCGGGACTCGGCAGCGCCCGCAAACTGATCGGCCAGTTCTACGGGACGGACTTCACCGTGTTCAAGGTGATGTTCAGCGCGATCGTCACGGCGATGCTTGGCGCGTTCTGGCTCTCGCGCCTCGGCATCGTCGATCTCTCGCGCGTGTATTTGCCGGAGACGTGGCTGCTGCCGCAGCTCGCCGGCGGATTGATCTTCGGCATCGGATTTGTGATTGCGGGACTCTGTCCCGGCACGTCGTGCGTCGCGGCCGCATCCGGACGCGGCGACGGCGCGATGGTGGTCCTCGGCATGTTCGCGGGCGTGCTCGTGACAGGATTCGCGTTCGCGCCGCTGCGCGATTTCTACTCGAGCACGAGCCGCGGAGCGCTCACGCTTCCCGAAGTTCTGCACGTGCCGTACGGCGTCGTCGTGTGCGCGGTCGTGTTCGTTGCTCTCGCTGGGTTCGCGGCGGCGGAAAGGATCGAGAGGCGCGCATGAGCCGCAAGGTTCTCGCCGCGACCGCCGCGCTTCTCGGCCTCCTCGCCGCGTTCGCGGGAGCTCCGCGATCGATCGACGTCGACGCGCTCGCGAAGCAGGTCGCGAACGAAGAGGATCACGTCACCGCGCTCGAGCTCGCGCAGTGGATCAAGGACCGCAAACCTGGTCTCCGCGTCATCAACGTAGGGCGGGCTTCAGCCCGCCTCCCCGGTGCGGAGGTGATTCCACTCGAATCGGTCACTCGCACGCAGTTCGCGCCAACTGAAACGATCGTCCTCGTCTCCGACGGCGGCGCTCACGCCGCGCAGGCGTGGGTCTTCCTTCGCGCGCTCGGACATCGCAACGTCTTCTTCCTCCGCGGCGGCATCGCCGAGTGGAACGCGGAGGTGCTGAACCCGCCGACGCACACGCCCGTGACGCGTTATTTCGCGAGGGGCGGATGCTGAGCTTCGCCGAACTGCGGCGACGCGAGTTCGCGCGGCTCGACGCGCAACATCACGCGTACCTCGACTACACCGGCGCCGCGCTGTACGGCGCGTCGCAGTTGCGCGCGCATCTCGCGTTGCTCGAGGATGGCGTGTTCGGCAATCCGCACTCCGACTCCGCGCCGTCGCGCGCGAGCACGGAGGCGATCGACCACGCGCGGCGCACCGTGCTTCGTTTCTTCGACGTCGACGAATCGACGTACGACGTCTGCTTCACCGCGAACACGACCGCGGCGATCAAGCTCGTCGCGGAGAGTTATCCCTTCGGTCCCGACACGTCGTTCGTCCTCTCCGCCGACAACCACAACTCCGTCGTGGGCATCCGCGAGTACGCGCGACGCGCCGGAGCGCGTGTACGCGTGCTACCACTCGATGAGGAACTGCGTCTGCGCGATCCGCTCTCTGTCCTCGATGAAGAGCGCGGCGGTCTGCTCGCGTTTCCCGCACAGTCGAATTTCTCCGGCGTGCGTCATCCGTTGTCGCTCGTCGACGCAGCGCACGCGCGCGGCTTCGACGTGCTGATCGACATCGCGGCGTACGCGCCGAGTCGCGCGCTGAGTCTGCGCGAGTGTCCCGCGGACTTCGCTGCGCTGTCGTTTTACAAACTCTTCGGCTACCCGACCGGCATCGGCGCGCTGGTCGCGCGTCGCGACGCGCTGTCGCGATTGCGGCGCCCCTGGTTCTCAGGCGGGACGCTGCTGTACGCGTCCGTCGCCGCGGACCGCCATCAGTTGCGCCCGCGCCACGAAGGCTTCGAAGACGGCACGCAGAACTTCCTCGGCATCGCCGCGCTCGACGCGGGCTTCGCGTTGCTGAGCGAGGTCGGAATGCCGCGACTGAGCGCACACGTCGCGCGCCTCACGCGGATGTTCCTCGACGAGGTGACGTCGATGTCGCACGTGCGCGTGTACGGCCCACGCGACCTGACCGATCGCGGCGGCACGGTCGCGTTCAACGTTCACGACGTGCCGTACGACGTCGTCGAGCAACGCGCGCGCGAAGCCGGCGTCTCGCTGCGCGGCGGCTGCTTCTGCAACCCCGGCGCATCCGAAGCCGCGTTCGGACTCGAAGGCGCGCGCGTCGCCTCCTGCCTCGACGACCTCGGCGCCGACTTCTCCGTCGAGCGCTTTTCCGCGTGCGCCGAAAGCACCGTCGGCGCCGTCCGCGCCTCGTTCGGCATGGCGACGAACGAAGACGACGTGCGCCGCGCGATCGACGTGATCGCCGCGTTTCGGCGCGTTGCGGCGTAGCCTGACTTATTAAAGGTTCATGGCTAACTTTTAATAGCGCGAATCGCTATTTAAAGTTCGTCAACAAGAAAGAATGTCCATCCGGATCGGTCTTATTTATACTTAGGCGCTAACTTTTAATAGCGCGAATCCCTATTAAAAGTTCGTGAACGAGATGAAACGCGCGAAAACAGGGCGAGACGAGATCACCAGCGTCGCCGGCGAGCGGGTCCGTGCGTTCGTGCCCAAGCCCTTGCCGCCTCGGCCGCCGCTCGTGTTCGATGGCCCGCTCCAGAAGTCCATGGAGTCTGCCGTCCTCGCGCTCGGCCGTCTCGACGCCGTCTCCGCTCTGCTGCCGGACACGTCGCTGTTCCTCTACTCGTACGTTCGCAAGGAGGCCGTGCTTTCGTCGCAGATCGAGGGAACGCAATCCTCGCTATCCGACCTCCTGCTCTTCGAGCTCGATGAAGCTCCCGGTGTTCCGCTCGACGACGTGGTCGAGGTCTCGAACTACGTCGCGGCGCTCGAGCATGGACTGAAGCGTGTACGCGGTGGCTTCCCGATTTCCAATCGCCTCTTCCGCGAAATCCACGGTGTGCTTCTGTCGCGAGGGCGCGGGAGCGGCAAGGATCCTGGACAATTCCGCCGCTCGCAGAACTGGATCGGCGGAACGCGTCCGGCCAACGCGACGTTCGTCCCTCCGCCTCATCACCTCGTGGCGGACTGCATGGGCGCGCTCGAGAAGTTTCTTCACAACGATGACGTCGGGTTGCCCGTGCTCGTCCGAGCGGGACTCGCGCACGTGCAGTTCGAGACGATTCATCCGTTCCTCGATGGGAACGGCCGTGTCGGACGCCTCCTCATCACGCTTCTGCTCTGCGACGCCGGTGTGCTGCGCGAGCCGCTGCTGTATCTGAGCTTGTATCTGAAAGAGCGCCGCACCACCTACTACTCGCTGCTCGATGCTGTCCGTCGCGAAGGCGACTGGGAACGCTGGCTGGCGTTCTTCATCGAAGGCGTGCGCCAGACCGCCGACGGCGCGGTGACGACCGCCGAACGTCTTGGAACGCTGTTCCGCGAAGACCGCGACCGTATCGGCCGCACGGGTCGCAAGGCGGGTTCGGCCCTACGCGTGCACGACGCGCTCAAGCCTCGTCCACTCGCATCCATCCAGGACGTCGTGGCGAGGAGCGGCCTCTCCTTCCCGGCTGTCGCGGCATCCGTCGACCTGCTCGCGGACCTGGGCATCGTCAGCGAGCGCACGGGCAGACGGCGCAATCGCATCTTCGCGTACGACCGCTATCTCGCAATCCTGAGCGAAGGCACGGAAACGCCCATTCGCTGAGCGGCCGCGCTAGACAGGCATGCCCCAGAAAAACCCTTGCCCGTACTCGACGCCGAGGTCGCGTACGACGTCCAGCTCGCGGGCGGTCTCGATTCCCTCGGCGACGACCGTGCATCCGAGGCTCGAGGCGATGCGCACGTAGCGGCGCAGCTGCTCGATGCGTGCGGGATCCTGATCGATGCCGATCACGACGCGCTTGTCGATCTTCATGATGTCCGGTGAGAGGAGCACCAGGCTTTCCAGGCAACTGCTGCCGAAGCCGACGTCGTCGATGGCGATCAGCATCCCCGCCGCGCGCAACGACTCCACCGCCTCGACGAGATACGACGGGTCGCCGATGATCTGCTGCTCGCTGATCTCGAGGCAGAACGTCCCCGCCGGGATCGGCGCGGGAAACAGCTCGAGCAGATGCTCGGTCGGAATCGCGAGCAACGTCGTCGGGAAGACATTCAAGTGGAACTGCACGTACGGAGGCAGCGCCATCGCGGCGTTCACAGCCGCGCGCAGGCAGGCGTGGTCGACGAGCGTCAGCACGTTGCGCTCGGAGCACATGCGGAAGAAGTTGTCCGGCATCTCGAACGAGCCGTTCGAGTAGCGGCTCAGGAGCTCATAGCCGATGGGGCTCTCGGTATCGAGGCGGAAGATCGGCTGTTTCACGGTCAGGATGTTCTGTCCGCGAGTGAGGTTTGCACACATGTCCGCCTGCAGGCGCTGCCGCCGCGCGGTGTCATCGAACTCGCTCGACTCGAACAGCACGCGGTTCTTGCCGCTGGTCTTTGCGCGCGAGAGCAGCAGATGCGCGTGCGCGAGCACTTCGTCGAGCGCCGGCATTTCCGACGTCAGCAGCATTGCGGCGACCGAGGCCGTGACGGTCACGGTGCCGTTGGTGTGTTGGATCATCGCCGTCGAGATCGCGAGGCGGATGCGCTCCGCGACGCGGCTGATCTCGGCAGGATCGGTTTCCGGGAGGATGAGCATGAACTCGTCGCCGCCGAGGCGGCCAACGTAGTCGACCGCGCGCACGGACATGCGCAACCGCCGGCCGATCTCCTTCAGCACGACGTCGCCCACCGCGTGGCCGAGGAACTCGTTGATGCTCTTGAAGTCGTCGAGGTCGATGACCAGCAATGCCGCGCCGCCCGTGCCGCGCGCGAGATGCTGAACCTCGCGGGTCAGCGCCTGCTGCAGTCCGCGACGATTGAGCAACTCCGTCAGTGGCTCGATGAGAGTCAATCGCTCGAGGTGTTTGTTTGCGCTCTCGAGCTCTTTCTTCATGCGCGTGAGATCGCGCACGTTGCGATGGCGCTCGACGGCATAGCGGATAGCGCGCAGCAGCGAGTTGTGGTCGACGTTCCCCTTCAGCAGATAGTCCTCGGCGCCGTGATGGAGCGCTTCCATCGCCAGCGTCTCGTCGCCGCGGCCGGTCAGGACGATCACCGGGATCTCGCTGACGCACTCCTCCAGTTTCGCGAGCGCCTGCAGATCCGTCGCGTCGGGGAGGCCGAGGTCGAGGATCACGACGTCGATCCCGCCGGTGTCGATTACCGCGCAGGCGTCCGCCGCGCTGGTGACGTGCTGAATCGCAAACCGCTCCCCGTTCGACTCCAGCAACTCGCGCAGCAGCCGCGCGGAGGGCAGGTCATCCTCGACGATCAACAGGCGAAGAGCACTCGTGTGCATGGGCGTGGCGAGCACAGTTGTACGCATAAGCCGACCGCGAACAACGGAATGTGATGTGGGTCACTAATCCTGGCAAAAATCGTGGGTCAAAGCTTCAAGTTGCGAAAGGCGGAGGGGATGTCCGCCGTGAACGTGACCTTCTTTCCCGTCCGCGGATGCACGAAAGCGAGGTCGCGCGCGTGCAACGCGAGGCGGCGCAATTCCTCGTCGCGTCCCTTCCCGTACATCGTGTCGCCGACGATCGGATGTCCCGCCTCTGCGAGGTGCACGCGGATCTGGTTCCGGCGTCCGGTCTCGAGGGTGATCTCGAGCATCGAGTAGCGGCGTCCGGAGGCGACGGTGCGGTAGTGCGTGATCGCTTCCTTCCCCTTCGTCGGATCGGAGACGCTCCGCACGCGCAGATCGCGATCCTCGGCCAGGAACGAGCGGAACGTGCCGGAGGGCTCGCGCAGCTTGCCGTACACGATCGCGATATACACGCGGCCGATGTCGTGCCCGGCGAAAATCTCCTGCAGGCGATCGCGGACGAATGCGTTCTTCGCGAACACGAGCACGCCCGAAGTGTCGCGGTCGAGACGGTGAACGTGCAGCACGGGCGCGTACGCGTTCAGCAACGCCTCCGCGTTCTCGTGACGCACCTCGTCGGTAGGAACGCTGAGCAGGTGCTCGGCTTTGTCGACGACGATCAGGTCCGCGTCCTCGTAGACGATGCGGATGCGCGGATCGAGACGCGCCGCGTGTGAAGCGACTTCGAAGCGATCTCCGTCGGTGATCTCGCGCTTCGCGTCGCGGGCCGGCTCGCCGTTCACGCGCACGCGATCGCTCTTGAGCATCGTGCGCAAGGTCGTCTTCGACGAGTCGGGGAATAGTTGCTGGAGATGGTCGAGGAGGTTCATATCTAGGAGCCCATGGCACCATACCAGAGCGGTGGCTCGACGCCACCGCACTCCTAAATTGGCTAGTGCGCGACCACACTCAACAGATCTTTCTGCAACAGAAACCCGTCGAAATGAGCTCCCGGCGGAATCGGACGGCTGAACAGATATCCCTGCAGCCGATCGCACGCGTGCTCGCGCAGGAACGCGAGCTGCGCGATCGTCTCCACTCCCTCGGCGATCACCTTCAGATTGAGACTGTGCGCGAGCGCAATCACGCCGAGGGCCAGTTGCTGGTCGTGCGGCGAGTGGATGTCCTCGAGGAACGAGCCGTCGAGCTTGAGCGTGTCGATCGGGAACTGCTTGAGATAGCTGAGGCACGAGTAGCCCGTGCCGAAGTCGTCGATGGCCACGCGCACGCCGAGCTCCTTCAGCGCGCGCAGAATGCGGACGGCGTTGTCGACGTCGTGCATTGCCTGCGCCTCGGTGATCTCGAGCTCGAGAAACTGCGGGCGAAGACGTGCCGCGTCGAGCGCCTCGGCGATGTCGCGCAGCAGCTCCGGGGACTGGAACTGCCGCGGCGAGAGATTCACGGCGACGACGAAACGATGTCCGCGGCGATGCCAGTCCGCACATTGCCGCGTCGCTTCGCGCAGCACCCAGCGTCCGAGGGGGATGATCAATCCCGACTGCTCGGCGCTCGCGATGAAGCGCTCCGGCAGCAGCAGGCCGCGCTCGGGATGATTCCAGCGCACGAGCGCTTCCACGCCGAACACGCTGCCCGTCGGCACATCGACGAGCGGCTGGTAATGCACGACGAACTCCTCGTTCACGAGCGCGCGACGGAGACCGTTCTCGAGCTCGAGCGCCTCCACCGCGCGCATGTTCATCGCGGCCGCGTAGAACTGATACGTGTTCCGCCCGGCTTCCTTCGCGCGATAGAGCGCGGTGTCGGCGTTGCGGATCAGCGTCTCGCAGTCGATGCCGTCGAGCGGATAAACGGCGATGCCGATGCTGCTGGTGACGACGAACTCGCGTCCCTCGACGACGATCGGCGCGCGGAGAGAGTCGAGGATCTTCTGCGCGACCTTGCCGGCGTCCTCGATCTTTCCCATCATGTGGATCAGCACCGTGAACTCGTCGCCGCCGAAACGCGCGACCGTGTCTTCCTGACGTACCGTGCCGCTGATGCGCGCGGCGATGCCGTGCAGGAGCCGGTCGCCGATGGTGTGACCGAGGGAGTCATTGATCTGCTTGAAGCGATCGACGTCGAGGAACAGCACCGCCGCTTTGTAGCGATGCCGCTGCGCGTGTCCTAGAGCGACGGCCACGCGGTCGGCGAAGAGCGCGCGGTTCGGCAGTGCGGTGACGGTGTCGTGGTACGCGAGGCGCTCGAACTCGGCGCGGCGCAGATCGAGCAGGCGCACGTTGCGTCGATACAGAAAAAGAAGAAGGAGTGCGAGCGCGATTGGCCCGCCGAGGGAGATGCCTGGATCGATTAGAGCTCTGCTCCCCATCACACACACACCCGTAGAGCCCGAAGGCGGGAGCAGTATAAGCGCTAACGGCTCTCTCGGTAGCGCGCGAGATCGTCTTCGTTTTCGATGAACTTCACCGCGATTGCGTCGGCGCGCTCGGACTGGAAGGCCGCCAGAGTCATGGCCACATATTGTCTGTCGTCGACATCGAATCGCTCGATCGCCGCTTCGATCGCCGGCAGAGAGGCGAGGTCGCGTTGCTCGGCGAGTCCCGCGATCGCCGAAAAGAGGATGTCCTCATCCTTGGTCTCGAGCGCCTTCACGAGCAGCGCCTTGGACCGCGGGTCCGGCGCGGCGATGACGAACGCGTCGTCGAGCATGGGGCCATGTTCGTACGGGTCGAGGTTGCGCTCCTCGCACCACTTTTCGAATGCAGGCTGCACTTCGTGGTCGACGTTCGCAAAGCGCACGGCGAGCTCCGCCTCGGCGTAGATGTCGCGCCAGATCGTAGTGTCGTCCGGCGTGAAACGCAGGAGCGCGGCGGCGATGCGATGGCGCTCGGAGTGCGTCTCCGCGAGCGCGTAACGGCTCCGAAGAAGCGCGATCGCCGAACGGTCGCCCGTTTCCGCGGACGCGATCAGCGCGGAATGCAGCTCGTAGTCCGCGCACTGCGGATTGCCGTACGGAGTCTCGGGCGCTTCGTCCGCGCATGGCTTCATGTCCACGTAGATCGATTCCCCGAACACGGGCGTCGCCGCAAACAGCAGGAACAGGAGCGCTCGTCGCATGCGATGAGAGTAGTCCTGTAGCGGACGATCGGCGGTCAAGGGACGGTGACGGGACTCAGACAAAACGTTGCCAGAGCAGGCGGGCGTCGTCGCGCCGTAGACCGTCATTGCCGCCGCGCCAATCAGTGCCACTTTAATGTTGCGCTGCTCGCAATGGGCGACGACGTCGGCGAGCAACGTCAATCGTCGAGCTCCTCGTTACAGCGCGAGCGACGACGACCCACATGTCTCTGTTTCAGCAGCACTCGGAGCGCGGTCTCACGGTCGACGCTGTTCGCGGCGGCATAGTCGGCCACTGCCTCGTCTCCGAGCCGAAACGCGAGCTCGAGCCGCTCATCGAGCGTCATCTGCTGCACGTCGGCAGTCAGCTCGTTGCGCAGCTCCTCTGCTACCCGCGATCGCATTCACCGAGTATAGCCGCGCACCACTTCCGCGACGTCGCGCTTGCGGCCGTCGACCTCGTAGTTGAGGCGGCGCATGGACGCGTCGTCGATCGTGCCGCGGAGCGATTCGAGCGCGGCGGTCGCGCCTTTGCAGCGCTCGTCGAGATCGTTGCGCGAGACCACCACCGCGTCGTACGGCGGGAAGTAACGGCGGTCGTCGTCGAGCACGATCAGTCCGAGGGGCTCGATCAGGCCGTCGGTGGAGTTGCCGGCGATGAGGTCGACTTCGCCGCTCGCGAGTGCCTTGTACGTCAGGCCGAGGTCCATCGTGCGCGGAGCGTTTGTTACGCGCAGGCCGTACGCCTGCTGCAGGCCGCTCCAGCCGTCAGGGCGCTCGGTGAACTCGTAGCCGAAGCCGGGACGCACCGTCGCCGCGATCTTCGCGAGGTCGGAGATCGTGCGAAGTCCGTGGCTCTGCGCGTCGCTCTTGCGCACGATCATCGCGAACGTGTTGTTGAAGCCGAGCGCGGGCGACCAGCGGAGACCGCGCTTCGCGTACGCGTCGCGCACGATCGCGTCGACGCGCGCGCGGTCGTTCATCGAAGGTTGTTTGAGAATCGCCGTGAGCGCGGTGCCGGAGTATTCAACGTACGCGTCGATCGCGCCCGAGCGAATCGCCGAGTCGCAGACGAACGTACCGCCCATGTTCAGGCGGCGATCGACTTTGCATCCCGCCGACTCGAGCTTCTGCGCGAGCAACTCGCCGAGGATTACCGACTCGGTGAAGTTCTTCGAGCCGACCACGATCGCGCGCTCTTCGCCTTTGCACGCGACGAAGATCAGCAACAGCGCGATCGACAACTTCTTCATCCCTCACCTCGGCGACGCGCGAAATGCCGCTCGACGCGCGTGAGGACGAAATCCGCCACGAGCGCGAGCAGTGCAGCGGGAAGCGCGCCGGAGAGGATCAGGCGCGTGTCCACCATCGCCACTCCGCGGAAGATCAGTGTTCCCAATCCGCCGCCGCCCACCGCGGCGGCGATCGTCGCGACGCCGATCGCGGTCACCGCGGCGATGCGGATGCCGGCGACGATCGTCGGAGTTGCCAGCGGCAGCTCGATGGACCAGAGCAGCTGTCGATCGGTCATGCCCATCGCCGTCGCCGCCTCGCGCACGTGCGGGTCGACGCGCTGCAGGCCGACGAGCGTGCTGCGCACGATCGGCAGGAGCGAGTAGAGAACGAGCGCGACGATTGCCGGGCGCGGCCCGATCCCTCCGAGGATCGGGAGAGGGATGAGAAATCCGAACATCGCCAGCGAAGGGATGGTCTGCACGGCGTCGGTGACGCGCAACGCGATCCCGCCCGCGCGGCGGCGGCGGTGCGCGAGCGTGCCGAGGGGAACGCCCGCGGCGATGGCGATCGTCACCGCCACGACGACGATGAGGAGATGCTCGCCGGTGAGTTGCAGAAGGTTCATATGTGGAGTGCGGCGACGGCTAGTCGCCGCTTTCCAATCTTTGCACGCTTACCGCACCAAATATACAAAAGCGGCGACTAGCCGTCGCCGCACTCCACAGAGGCGATGAACCTTCTCACCAGCGGGTGCTCATGTTTCCTGAGTCCGTCGGGTGTCGCATCCGCGATGATTCGTCCCGCGTCGAAGACGATGATCCGTTGCGCGATGCGAAGCGCCTCGCGAACGTCGTGCGTGACGAAGACGAGCGTCGTATCGCGAGCCGCATTGATCAACATCGTTTGCAGCTCGACGCGGATGAGCGGATCGAGTGCGGAGAACGGCTCGTCGCACAGCAGAATGCTCGGTGCGCCGATGAGCGCGCGCGCGATCGCGACGCGTTGTTGCTCGCCGCCGGAGAGCGCACGCGGAAAGCGCGACGCAAAGCGCTCGAGCGGGAGCTCGAGCTGGCGCATGAGCTCCGCGGCGCGTTCCTGGATGCGCGCTTCGTCCCATCCGAGGAGACGCGGCACGGTGGCGATGTTGTCGAAGACGCTGCGGTGCGGGAAGAGCGCGGGCTGTTGCATGACGTAGCCGATGCGGCGTCGCAGCGCGACGAGATCGTGCGGCTCGGTTCCCTCGATCAGGATCGAGCCGGAGGTCGGCTTCACCAGCGCGTTGATCAGCTTCAACGCGGTCGTCTTCCCCGCGCCGCTGCGCCCGAGGAACGCCACGCGCTCGCCGGCGGCGATGCGGAGAGAGATGTGGTCGAGGATGGTGAGGTCGGGCGCCGTGACGGTGACGTCGCGGTATTCGATGATGTCGGTCACTGGCGCTTCTCGTCCCACCACTTCGAGAGGTTCTGCGTCGAAGTGCGCGGCTGCTCGGCATAGTGCGAGGTGTCGTTGAAGAGCATGAGCCGCACGTGCACGGGATCGCGGAAGTCGAGCACGTTGAGGCAGGCCGGCGCCTGATCGAGCCGGTCGCGGTAACCGCGCGCGTCGAATCCGAGGAGGCTGCTGATGAGGATGCGGATGGTGGCCTTGTGCGAGACGACGAGCACGTTCTGCGCGGGACGATTCGTGACGATGTCGCGGATGGCCGGCAACGCGCGCGCCAGCACGGCTACGCCCGACTCGCCACCCTCGGGTGCGTACGTGAACGGATCTTCCTCCCACGCTTTGTACTCGGCCGCGAAGCGCTCTTCGACTTCGGCGCGCGTCAGTCCTTCCCAATGCCCGTGATCGATCTCGCGCAGGCCGTCGACGATCGCGGGCGTGAGTCCGCAGCGTCCGCCGATGATCGTCGCGGTCTCGACCGCGCGCGAGAGGGGACTGGAGTAGATCGCGTCGATGCCGTCGCGACGAAGGCGATCGCCGAGTCGCGCGGCCTGTCGTCGCCCCTCCTCGGAGAGATCGACGCCCACCGCGCCGGAGAAGCGGTTCTCCGCCGTGAGCTGGGTGGCGCCATGGCGCACGAGGTAGATGCGCGTCGGTTCCAACGGGAGGAGTGATTGTAAGGCGAGGTGAGGCCGCCGATTCCGGCGGCCTCGGGGGATGTGCGGCTTACGCGCGGGCGATGCGGCGAACCGTCGCGGACACGTCTTCGATCTTCTCTTCGACCTTCTCGATGAGATCCTCGGTGACGTTGGCGACTTTCTTCTGCATCTTCTTGCCGGTCGTCGGGGCAAAGAGGAGGGCCAGCACGGAACCGGCGATGGCGCCGATGCCGAACGCAACTGCCACCTTGGCGACCGGGAACTTCTGCTTCTTCGAGAACATAGTAATAACTCCTTTCAGGGTGGTGAGACTCGCGACGAGTCGAAAGGTTCCGACTCATGCAAAAACGCCGCTCGGGCGAGCGGCGCGACTCGATGGGCATTTGGTAGTCCCCAGCGGACTCGAACCGCTGACCTCTACCGTGTCAAGGTAGCGCTCTAACCAGCTGAGCTAGGGGACTGGGTCACTGCGTACAGCAAGGTAACTCGCACGAACAGAACGGGTTTGAAGGGTTATTCCACTCCCGTTCCGAGGACGCGGAGCATAACGCAGGTGCGCTTGCCGAGGCAACGGATCGCTCTGGCGAAGCAATTGCTTGAACCCGGCCGTGCCGAATGCGAAGTTGGCTGCACGCCGGGCGCTCCTCTTAGTCGTCCCGTTTCTCACTGGTGTCGCTGTCGCACTGACGTTGTTCGCCTGTTGTTGTCCCGCGAGAGTCGGGCGTGACGACGGCATCCTGCGTCCCGAGCCCGCACCGCCAATCGGAGTCGCGCATTTCGACGTGCCCCGCGATGCCGTTCCGGCCAAACGCACGCAGGCGGAGATGCACAACGTTCTCTTTCACGTCGACCGCACCATCGTGTTGAAGATTCACTCGCTGCGCGGCGAGTTCCACGACAAATCCGAGGGACAGCCGCTGAACTTCGACGACAAGAAGTCCTTTGTCGTGCGGATCGATCAGGCGCGGATCGGTCTCAGTGGGCGCGGACTGAGCGACCTGATGAACCACTATGTCTTCGCATACGAGGGAGCACCGCTGCGCGATCTGAGCATCCGCGTTCACGAGGGACGGCTGGTGCAGCAGGGCGTCATGCACAAGATCATCGACATCCCTTTCGAGATGACGGCCGACGTTTCGATCACCGACCAGGGATGGATGCGCATCCATCCGATCGACATCGAGATCTGCAACCTCGACGGCGAATCGCTCATGAAAGCGTTCGGCATGTCGCTCGACGAGATTCTGAAGAAGCTGCCGGAAGGCGTTCGCGTGGAGAAAAACGATCTGCTCCTCGAGCCGCTGGCCATCCTGCCGCCGCCTGCGATTGTGGGCCGTGTGGTGGACGTCGAGTTGCACGAGGACGAGCTCCTGCAGGTCTTCGACGATGGTCGCTCCGCCCCGGCGCTCTCGCCTCCGGATCCGGCGGAGAAGAACTGGATGCATTTCGAAGAGGGGACGCTGCGGATGGGGAAGTTGTTCATGGTCCGCGCCGACATGCAGGTCGTCGACAGCGATCCCCGCGATCCTTTCGATTTTTTCGTCGACTACTACAACAGCCAGCTCGCCGCCGGCTTCAACAGGACACAGCTCGACTACGGTCTGAAGGTGTTCATGCGCGATTTCGATGACCTCGGAAAGCCGCCGCAGCCGGGAGAGCGACTGGCGTCGGACTGATCGCTCGGTTACCGCGCCCGGCCGATCACTTGGCCGCCATGCGCGACTCCTTCTTCTCGACCTTCCCGGTCAACGACTCGAGAAACGCGACGAGATCGTTCTTCTCTCGATTCGACAGATACAGCTTGCGCAGCAACACGGATTTCGGCTCCTGACCGCCGCCGGCGTCGTAGAAATTGATCACTTCGCGAAGCGTGGAAAGACTGCCGTCGTGCATGTACGGCGCGGTCAGTCCGACATTGCGGAGCGTCGGAGTCTTGAATGCGTTGCGGTCGGCTTCCACGCCGGTGACCTTGAAGCGGCCCGTGTCGTCTCCTCCGACTCCGAGTGAGTGGAATTGGTCGTCGGCGAAATTCGGACCGCGGTGGCACAACGTGCATTCGGCCTTGCCGACAAACAGCGCCAGGCCTCGCTTCTGTGCATCCGTCAGCACTGTTTTGTCGCCGGCGGCGTAGCGGTCGAACGGCGAGTTCGGCGTGGTGAGCGTGCGGACATAGACGTCGAGCGCCTGGGCTACGCGCTGTTTGGTCGGAGGTCCGCCGAACGCCTCGCGGAACAGCGCGCGGTATGCCGCCACGGACTCGAGACGTGCGACGAGCACGGCCTCGTCCTGCATGTTCATGTTCTGCGGATTGGCCATGATGGCGGGCACGAGTTGGGTGGTGCTCGTGAACTTGCCGTCCCAGTTGATGAACCTGGAGTAGGCGGCATTGAGGAGCGTTGGTGTGTGCCTCGGCATCGGCTTCCCTTCCGCGCCGGCGGAAAACGGCACTGCCTCGGTGTACCCCATCTCCTCCGGGTGGCAGGACGCGCAACTGAGACTCTCGTCGCCCGACAGGCGCGTGTCCTCGAACAACTGCTGTCCGAGCTCGATCTTCGCCGGCGTGACCGGGTTCTCCGGATCCTGGGGCGGCGCGGGAAGAGCTCGCAATCCTCCCGGAAGGGGAGTGATCGTATCGATCCGATGCCAGACCTGACTTCTCCAGCGCGCCGAAACGTCGGTCGCGAAAAGCACCACTGCCGTAATCGCGGGGAAAACGAAAACGCGTAAACGCATGGCTCGCTCCTACTCGCCCGCGATCTGTCGCAGGATTGCCGCGAGCTCGTAGCGGATGTGCACGTCCACGCGCGTCCGGTTCGACATCGCGATGTCGTCATCGAGCGCGCGAGTGACGAACACTTGCAGCGATACATCGCGGCCGATGGCCGTGGTGCTGGTGAGGGAGACCCGTTGTCCCCGCCCATAGCGATCGGCGTTGACGGGACGATACCGGTCGTCGACCGAGGCGAACGTTGCCGCGAAGCGCGTTCGTCCGAATGATTTCTCGGCGGTGATTGCGCCACCCGCGCCGCGCGACCCGTTCACTCGCTCGTACGCCTCGAGGCGGATCATCTCGACTCCTCTGGAAGGACGAATCAAGACGCCCTGCCGGAGCGTCCTTTCTCCATCCTCATCGGTGAAGTCGGCGGTGGCGGTCAGGCGATCGCTGAGCTTTTTCCTGACGAGCAGCTGGCGGTAGTTGATCTCGGAAAGGCGATGCCAGCGACTCGTCACGCTCGGGCTCCGAAAGTCGCCGAGGTATCCGGCGGTCATGGTGAGCTCGTCGACGAGGCGTTTTGGAGCGAGCGTCAATCTCTCGCCCATGAGGTAGCCGTCGTTGTCGTACGAGGTGATCTCACTCGATTCGCCGCGAACGATCGGCAGTCCGCCGTACTGAAACTCGACGCCTTTGCTCGGCTTGCCGGTGACGAAGAGCTGCTTGATGAACACGCGGTTGGACGACTGCCCGTCGCGCAGTCCGCGCAGGTTCCAGCTCGCCTGGAAGGAGTCGCCGTTGAACGCCACGGCCGTCAACGAATACCGCGCCGCGTCGTCCAGCTTCAGGCGAAGCTTCAAGCCCTGATGATGGTCGCTCCAATTCTGGAAGCGCGATCCGAGATGATTTTCGAGCATGCGATAGCGCAGACCGAAAGTCGCGGACTGAATCTCGAGCCGCGGCGTGTCTTCCGGAGCGGTCTGGCCGGCCAGCGGCATGGCCAGCAGACCAAGAAGAAAACTCGATGCGATTTTGATGCGGGTCACGCGTGCCTCCATTCTTTTCTTTCTTTGCGAGCTGAAGATGACGCGCGAACGGCCCGATTACCGCTCAGTGGTACGATCTCGACTTCCCCTCGATTTCCCTCGAGTCCAAGATGACCTCAGAGCGACTGACCGGCGAGGCGCTCGATCCGGTCCTCGAGCCGTTCCTGAACGCGCCGCAGGGGTCCGCGGCGGAACACGACGCACTCCGAGTCCTCATCGATGAGGTCACGCCTGTCATCGAGGGCGTCGTCCATGGAAAAGCCGGTGCGGTCCTCGCCGCGAACGAGCGGGAAGAGCTTTTCAGCGAAGCCGTCCTCCAGGTGATCAAGAGGCTGCAGGAGATCAAGTCCGAGCCGCCGCGCCAGCCGATCACGAACTTCAAAGGCTACGCCGCGGTGATGGCGTTCCACGTCGTCCACGCGCACTTCCGCCGCGTCCACCCGGAGCGCCGTCGCCTGCGCAATCGCATCCGCCATGTCGTTCGCAAGTCGACGTCCCTCGCGCTGTGGCAGTCGCACTCGGGCCAATTCGTCTGCGGCCGCGCGAGCTGGTCCGAGACCGTTTCCGAAGAAAGTTCCGAAGCCGACCTCGATCGCATCCCGCCGCTTTCGCCGCCGGTGTCCGTGACCTGGAACGACAACGTCGGCCGGCCTCAGATCACGCGCGCGCTCGATCACGTCTTCGCCCACGTGCGAAAACCGGTCGAGCTCGAGCGGCTCGTGGAAAAGATCGCGGAGCTCTTTCATCTGCCGATGACTCCAACGCAGGCCGCGCGCAGTGACCGGATCGACGAGACGGCATCGGTCGAGTCGTCGCTGGTCTATCGTTCAGCGCTGATCGAGGTCTGGCGGGAGGTCGATCTCCTTCCGCCGCGACAGCGCATCGCACTGCTGCTCGGTCTTCGCGACGAAAACGGCTCGGCGATCACGAGTCTGTTGATCCTGCTGCGGATCGCGACCTTCGACGAGCTTGCCGGCGCGGTGGAGCTGAGTCGCGAAGAGCTCGCGGCGATCTGGGATCAACTGCCGCTTCCCGACATGGCGATCGCCGAACGGCTCGACCTGACCCGACAGCAGGTCATCAACCTGAGAAAATCGGCCCGCGAGCGGCTGGGACGGCGGCTCCCGTTTCTGCGCGACGGTAATCCGCTGCTCGATCGTGCATCTTCATGAGAAGAGGAGAAGGTAAGACGGTGGACCAGTTTCGCGAGTGGGCTGCCAGGACGGCTCTCGAGTCGCTCGTATCGGGCGATCATCTCACCGACGAAGAGCTCGACGCTGTCATCGACGAGCGCGTGGATCACCCTCACGTGGCGACCTGCGGGATGTGCCGTGCCGAGGTCGAGGACCTGCGGCTTTGGAGTGCGGAGGCAGCGCCTCCGCTTTTGAATTCGCGTGATTGGAAAGCGGAGGCGCTGCCTCCGCACTCCACATGGTTGATTGCGGCGACCATTGCCTTCACCGTGCTGGCCCTGTCTGCAATCACGCTTCTCCTTCGACGGAATGCGGTACCTGCAACAGCGACAAGGCCACCCGCGCCGGTAACCGTCACCGCGCCGCCCGCTCCGAAGGTCGTGGCCGGCCTCGCTGACGACGCCGGCCGCATCGAGCTGCTCGAAGACGGCACGATCGCCGGAGTCGAGCTGCGCTCGTCTCGCGACACGGAAGACGCCCGCGCCGCGCTGTTGGGACGTTCGATTGCGATTCCGACATTCATCGCCGCCATGCCCGGTGCGGTTCGCGGCGGTGCCGCGAGCGCACATCCGCTGCGCGCGATCGAGCCGTTTCGATCGGCCGTGCGCGAGGCGCGCCCCCGCTTTTCGTGGACGCCGGTCCGCGACGCGCGGAGCTACCGCGTTGCGGTCTTCGACGAAGACTACGAGGAAATCGCACGAAGTGAGGCGCTCAGCCGCACGTCCTGGACACCGTCGCAACCGTTGCCGGCCGGGGTCGATCTCTCGTGGCACGTGGTCGCCGATACCGGTGCGGGCGAGATCTCGTCCGCCGGTTCGGATCGCGGCGAGGCGGTGTTTCGCGTGCTCACGGCGAAGGAGGCCGCCGAAGTGGACGCCGGGCGGGCGCACTATCGCGACTCGCATCTCCTTCGCGGCCTGCTCGACAGCCGCCACGGCCTGTTGCACGATGCCAGGCGCGAGTTCCGCGCGCTCGCCGAACAGAACCCGGACTCGCCGCTCGCGCGCTCGCTGATCGACACGGTCTCACGATGAAAATCGCCGCCGCACTGCTGCTGCTGATTTTCACGTACGTGTTGAGCGCGCAGGAATCCGCTTCAGATCTCGTCGCCGCGGGGAAGGCGCTCTACGAAGGTCGCAAATTCAAGGATGCGCTCGCGATGTTCGAGAAGGCACGCGCTGTCGCCGAGGCGTCCGGGGACGCGATCAGCGGCGCGCACGCGAAGCTCGGCATCGCCGGTGTGAAAACGATGCGCGCCGAGTTCGATGAGGGCATCGCGCTCGCGAACGAGGCTCGCGCAGTCTTCGAGGCGGCCGGCGACAAGCAGGGACTCTCCGAGGCGTTCGGGAACCTCGGGAACCTCAACATGGGTCCGGCGAGATACGCCGTTGCGGCCGAGTATTACCGGCAATGCGCTTCGCTCGCCGAAGGTCCGCGCCGAGCGTCGTGCCTCGAGCGTCTCGGCGAAGCTGAGATCACCCTCGGCCATTTTCGCCAGGCCATGGCTACGCTGCGCGACGCGATTGCCGCGGCCAGCGCCTCGGGCAACAAGGCTGCGCACGCCGCGGCTCTCGGTGCCATCGGGGACCTCCACATCGACCAGGGGAACGGCGACCTCGCGATTCACTATCACGAGAAGTCGATCGCGATGTTCCGCGAGCTCGGCAACACGGCGATGGTGTCCATGCACTTGAACAACCTGGCCATCGCCTATCACGTGACGGGCCGGAGCGACCGCGCGCTCGAGGCTTACCGCGAGAACCTCGCGCTGCTGGAGCGATTGAGCTACACGCGCGGGATTTTGGTCTCGAAGATGAACATCGCCGGGGTGCTGGTCGATGTCGGGCGGGACGAGGAAGCCGCGACGATTCTGAACGAGCTTTTGCCCGCGCTCGCGCAGACTGACGATCCCGACTCCGTGGCAAACGTCCGCCGTCTGCTGGCGGGCATTCACGAGCGGCGCGGCGATCTCTCCGGCGCACTCGAGCACGCGTTGCAATCGGCGAACGCGCACAGCGAAGAAATCAAGGACATCTACCTTGGCCTCACACTCCTCGGCCGCCTCTACCGGAAGCTCGGACGCCCGGGCGATGCGCGGGCGGCGCTGCGGGATGCGATCGGCTGGATCGAGTCGGCGCATGAACAGGTCTCGGGCCGCGAGGTGCACTTCTTCGATGAGCGCAGCGAGGCCTACGCCGAAATGGCCGCTCTGATGATCGACGAAGGTCGCGTCGAGGAGGCGTTCGATTACGCGGAGCGGTACCGGTCGCGCGTTCTCATCGACGTCCTGCGCAGCGGTCCGGCCGATCGCTCGCGGGACTTGACCGACGGGGAGCGAAAGCGCGAGCGCGAGCTCGGCGAACGGCTCGTGGCCCTGCAGCGCGAAGCGGTGCGCGGAGCGAGCCCCGAGCTGAACGAGCAGATCACCGCCACGCGTCGCGACTGCGACGCCTTTCAGCGCGAGCTCGAGGCTGCGCATCCGAGGCTGCGCGTCGAGCGGGGAACGCTTCAGCCGGTCGCGGTGAGCGAGATCGCTGCGCGCCTTCCGCGCGAAGCGGTGATCGTCGAATACCTCGTGACGGGCGAGAAGACGTATGCGTTCGTGATTTCCGGAGGCTCGATCGAAGTGAGGGCAATGGATGTCCGCCGCGACGAGCTCGCCCAGCAGGCGGAATCGTTCCGCACGCTTCTGGCCGACCGGCGTCCCGACTTCCGCAAGGCCGCGCGTGCGCTGCATCAGACGCTGATCGCGCCGATCGCGGACCTCGTATCGAAGAAGCGATCGTGGATCCTCGTTCCGGACGGACCGCTGTGGAATCTGCCGTTCCAGGCCTTGCTGGACTCGCGGGGAACGTATCTCGCTGAACAGGCGGCGATCGTCTATGCACCGTCGACCGCGGCGTGGCTCGAAATGAGCCGCACTCCCCAGGCCGTCTCGATCGACGGACGGCGCGATCTGCTCGCATTCGGCAATCCGACGATGCCGTCCGCCGCGGGAGTGGAAGACTCACGTGCCTCGCTTGCTCCGCTTCCGGAGGCAGAAACGGAGGTGAAGAGCGCGGCGCGGCTCTACGGAGCAGGCAGCGCGGTGTATGTGAGGGACGAGGCAACCGAGGAGCGCTTCAAGGCCGAGGCGCCGCGGTACCGGATCCTGCATGTGGCCGGTCACGGCATTCTGAACGACGTGAGTCCGATGCACTCGTATCTGCTGCTCGCGTCTGGCCCTGTCAAGAGCGACGCCAAGAAGGAAGACGGCTATCTCGAGGCCGGGGAACTGATGCAGTTGGACCTCGGCGCGGAGCTCGTGGTCTTGTCGGCCTGCGATACCGCTCGCGGAAAGTACGCCGCCGGCGAAGGGATCATCGGGTTCAGCTGGGCGTTGTTCGCGGCGCGGTGCAGAACGCAGGTGGTGAGCCAGTGGAAAGTCGACTCGGCCGCGACGAGTGTGCTCATGCGCAACTTCCACAGGAACGTGCGCAACGACCGCACCAAAGCGGCGAGCGCACTACAGAAGACGATTGTGTCGATGCTGAGGACGAAGGAGCATCGGCATCCGTTCTACTGGGCCGGGTTCGTCGTTCTTGGGGATGGGTTGTGAGGTGCCAGGAGATCAGGAGCACCCGAAATCCAAACGCCGATCGATCAACCCTCGCGCCTTGACCTGGTGCGCAGCGCGGCGTAGCGTGTCGTCCGCCCCGAACATTTGAAGTGGAGGAAGACATGAAGGTCCGGATCTTTCTCGTCCTCGTGATCTGTCTCGTCGCGTCGTCCCTGGTCGCTCAGACTGTAACCGGCACCCTACGTGGCACCGTGATGGATCGCTCCGAAGCGGCCCTGCCCGGCGTGACGATTACGATTCGCAATGTCGACACCGGTCTCGAGCGCATCGCCGTGACCGATACCGACGGCACCTACAACGCACCATTCCTCCAGCTCGGCCGCTACAACGTGCAGGCGGACCTGTCCGGCTTCGGGCCGGTGCGTCACACCAACGTGCGGGTCGACCTGAACCAGACCTCGGTCGACGATTTCATTCTCGATCCCGCGATCACGGAGACCGTGACCGTCGTCGCGGACGCTCCTACGATCGACGTGACGGACGGGGAAGTGAAGCAGACCATGCGGGCCAGCGAAATCGAGACGCTGCCGCTGGGGGATCAGGCGAATTTCCTGCGCCTGGCGTCGGTCTTCAGCGGGTACCAGGAGAATCCCACCAGCGGCCAGGACAATCCCGCGCTGTCGTCCGGTTCCTCGGTGAATTTCAACGGGACAGGAACGCGCGGAGCCACCTTCCAAGTGAACGGCGTGAACAACGACGACGCGTCCGAGAACCAGCATCGTCAGAACGTGCCGGTAGCCACGATTCAGTCGTTTCAGATCCTGACGAACAACTTCACCGCGGAGTTCGGACGAGGATACGGCTCGATCGTGCTCGTGCAGACGAAACAGGGAACGAACAACATCGACGGCGAGGTGTACGGCTACTTCCAGGACAACAAGTACATCACCCGTGACGCGACTCAGGTCACTCTGGATCACGGCCAGCACACTCGCCGTCAATACGGTGCGACGATCGGCGGTCCGATTGTGAGAGACCGGGTGTTCACGTTCATCAATTACGATCAGATTCAGGACCAGGGCGATGTCCTGACTACGCGGGGCACCTTCCTGGCGAGCGACCTCGATCCTGCAAAGCGCCTGACGCTCGGGAATGACACGCCTGCGAATCGCGCCTGGCAGGATTCGATCATCGCCCGATTCCCGAGCGCTCCGAACGCGCCGAGCATCGCCCCGCGCGCCTATCAGGGTTTCCAGCGCAGCGATCTGCCGAAATGGGATGCCGGCATCCGACTCGACTTCAACGCCAACAATCAAAACACCCTCACGGCCCGGTACCAGAAGAGCCATCAGGAAAACCACCCCGGCGAGCTGATCGTCGGCGAAGAAGCGGGTCAGGACAATCATCAGTCGAGCTTCGGGATGACCTGGACCAATCTTCTGTCCTCCGACACCGTGCACGAAGCGCGCGTCGGGATCGGAACGCGCGAAGTGGCGTGGACGATCACCGACGATCCGGCCACGCCGGTCGTGCGCATGACCGCTGGCAGCGGGGTGGCCGTATTTACGATTCTCGGCAATGCGGGCGCGTTTCCGATCATTCGCAACCAGCGCGACAATCAGCTGGTCTACAACATCACCTCATCGCATTGGGCAAAACACACGGTGAAGGTGGGAATGGACCTGCGCCGTTCCTCGCTCGACGACCGCGCGGAAAATTTCAACCGCGGCTTCTGGAACTTTGCCGCGACCTGTCAGGGTACGAACTACGGAACCGCAATCGCGGCATTCTGGGCGGGCTGCGTGAACTCTTACACCAAGTCATTCGGGCCCGCATCGCTGCAGCACCAATTGGATGAACAGAACGTCTATTTCCAGGACGACTGGCGGCCGATGGACAATCTCGTTCTCAACATCGGCGTTCGGTACGAGCACGTCGGTGTCCCGGAAGAGAAGAACGATCTCATCGACTACGGATTCGACGCCGGCTCCTATGTCGATCCTCGGCTCGGCTTTGCGTATACGCTCAATTGGGATGGGAATCGTTTTCTGCGCGCGCTCACGGGCGGCAGTGGAAAGTTCTCCATCCGCGGCGGATTCGGGATCTCTCATGGACGCCTGTTCCAGTCGGTGTTCTCTCAGGGTGGCGCGAGCATCCGGTACAACCCGCCCAATGCGGCCACGATCGCGCAGTCGTCGACCAATCTCTCCGATCCGCTCAATGGCTTCGTCTTCATTCCCGGACAGAACACGACCCGCGTGCAGGCGACGTTTGCGGATCCGGACCTGAAGTTGCCAGAAGCGCGGCAATGGAATCTGACGTTCGAACGCGAGGCTTTTTGGAAGTCCCGGTTCCGCGCCAGCTATATCGGAACGATCGGGAAGAATCTGCTGCAATACAAATGGTCCAACGTTCCCGTGGCGCCGGCGGCTCCCGGGACGACCGGGGCAACGTGGGTCGTTGCTCAGGATTGGCAGTGCGCCGGAACGGGCACGACCGGCGTTCCTGTGAATGCTGCTTGTCCGAACGCCGTTCCCATTGCGGCCAATGAAGTGAGCCTCCGCGTGCCGCGGACGAATGAGCGCCGCCCCGATGCTCGCTACTCGGACGTCCGCATCGTCTCGAACCTCGCGGAGAGCTGGTATCACGCCGGGCAGCTCGAATGGGAAACGGGCGAGTTCCGCGGATTTACCGGCCGCGCCACCTATACCTTCGGCAAAGCGCTCGATACCGGTGCGGAAACGACGGATCAGGGCGTCGGGGACGTGGGTGTCTTCCCGCAACGCGAAGGAACGAAGCAGTATGCGAAGGGCTATTCGCGTTTCGACGTACGCCATCGGGCCACTGCCGTCGGCGCATATTCGTTCCCTTGGTTGCGCGACCGCAAAGACTGGCTCGGGTCCGCGTTGGGAGGGTGGACTCTTTCGACGGCCATTCGCTACGCCAGCGGTACGCCCTACACGATCGTGGACAGCGCAGCGCCGGACATTCTTTTCGTGGGCACGGGCATGAAACCGAACCGCCCGATTTGCGTCGATCCCAAGAACTGCAGCGGCAGCGTGACGAGTCCTTCCGGCTCCGCGCCGATCGGAGCCTTCCGTCGTGCGAGGTACGGCGACACGCTGGAGGACTTCGTCGGGCGAAACACCTATCGCGCCGATGGGGCGAACGGTGTCGACGCCGGCCTGTACAAGAGCTTCGCGCTGCCCGGAAACACGAGCGTCGTCGTGCGGCTCGATTGCTTCAACGTCTTCAACTCCGTTCGGTGGTGGATCCCCGGAAACGACATCAATGCCCCGGCGAACTTCGGCCGGGTCACCCAGACCGCTTACGGCGCGACGAACAGCGGCGGCACGGCCCCGAACGCCTTGTCGGCGCCGCGCACGTTCCAATTAGGATTCCGCATCCTGTATTGATGGTTGGGGTTCCGCGAGGGATGCGGCGATGATCCCTCGCGGATCATCGCCGCAGCGACCGCCGGAGCTCCGACGGTGAGCGCCCGTACACCTGACGGAATGCCGCGCTGAAGTGACTGTGACTCGAGAAGTCGAGATCGAGACCGAGCTCGGTCAGGTCGTCGCATTGCGGGAGAAGGTCCAATGCGCGCGCGAGTCGGAGTCGCAACTGATAGCGGTGCAGCGGCATGCCCTCGACCTGTTGGAACAGCTGCGTGAGATACACCGGCGAGGCGTTCACCTCGGCGGCGACCTCCGCAAGCGCCCACCGTCGCGTCGGATCACTCGCCAGCACCAGCTTCGCGCGATCGACGAGTTTCTGCCGTCCGGCACTGCCATTCATCGCGCGAGAAGTCCTCGCGCCGAGGGCTCGCCGCACGAGCGTCAACGCGAGCGTCTCCGCTTCGAGCGGCTGTGCGGCGTTCGCGCGCAGTCTGTGACGAAGCATCGCCACGAGTGCCTGCGTGCGCGCATCGATTCGCAGGTTCTGCCGTCGGAAGGCCGGCGCCAGTTCGCGGAGTCTCTCTTCGTCGAGGATCACCGTCAGACTGCCATCGCCTCCCGCGATCGGATGGCTGACGCGATAACCCTCGCCGGCATTGAAGAACAGGACTCGATTCGCGTCGGCGACCGTCTCGTCCTTCCCGACGTGACGAACGTAGGCGCCGCGGTAGGGGAAGATGAGTTGCGTGGTCTTCGTGCATTCTTCGGCGCTTGGGTGCCGGTGGCTGCCGCGGCACTCCGTGTCCTTGATCGTGACGATCGGCGAATGCAGCAGAGTCCGCACCACAAATTCAGGCATCGACCGCTACAACACGCGGTCAGCGGTCCACGTTCGCCTCTGTTGTCACCGTGAGGTGGATCGAACTCAGCGCATCGAGAAAATCTCGCGCGTCGAACGCTTCTCCCGCGGCGACCACACCTTTCTTCCGAGCCAGGCCCCGCAGAATCCGTTCTGCTGCTTCGACCACGATCGGTGCCGTGGTCGCATAGATGTCGCGTCCACGCGCGAACATCCGACGCTCTTCGTTTCCGCGCCGCACGATCACATCCATCAGAAAGATCTGCGATGACCGTCCGCTCGCGTCCGCGGCGGCCGGAGTCGGCGTGTCGGGATCGCGGACGTCCTGGAGCGCCGTCTGGCTGAGGAACGCGCGAATGTCGTTGGTGCGGAGATGTCGCGAGATGACGATCGTTTCCGCAAACGAAAGCGAGACGACGTCCTGCGTCCCGAACGGCTCGGGAAAGCTCCATGCCGAACCGGGTGCGGGATCTCCGCGTTCCAGTACGCCGTTCGTGAAAAAGTAGCGCGGACCCGGATTGCGCTGACCGGTGATGCGAGTTCCTCGCGTCGGATGCCAGGAGTCGAGTGCAACCGCGATCCGGATTTCATCGGCGCGGTCCCAATCGCCGAGGGCCGCCGTCGCCATGAGATCGCCGAGGCCACCGTAAAACGCGAGAGCCGGCGCGATCACGATCTCGTTCGCGCGCGCGTCGCTCGAGAATCGCTCGAAGACCTGGAGCACGGCCGCCTGCTCCGCGGCGATGTCGAGATACGGAATGCGCGATCGGATCGCGCTCTCGATCAACGGCACGGACGTGTCGAGGAATGGTCCCGCGCAGTTGATGATCGCGTCGCTCCCGTCCATCGCGGCATCGAGCGACGCCGGATCATCGACAGACGCAACGCGCACTTCGGATCCTGCATGTATTTCGCTCTCGGCGTGTAACTTCGCGGCGTCGCGGCCCGCGAGAATCGGAGTGAATCCTCGCCGTCGCAACTCAGCGACGACGAAGTTTGCGGTATGGCCATACGCACCGAAGACCGTGATCCTCTTGCTCATGTGCACCATTAGAGAACGCGAAGAACGATCGTCGCTATCAGGATCTTTAGCGCGGATGTCATCCCGAGCGTGAGTCGAGGGACCCGGGCGGGCGGGGCGCCAAACGAGTCGTCGAGTCGACAAGTCGCCTATGCGCCTTGGAAGCTCGACGACTCGTCGACTCGTTCCTGCCGCCCCGCCCGCCCAGTCCCTCGACTCACGCTCGGGATGACAGAGGCGCTGATGCGCTTCTACTCCGATCGGAGCGCCTGCAGCACGTCCACGCGAGCGGCGCGCGCCGCCGGCAACAGCAAGGCCACCAGCGCGGCGCCTCCAAGCACTGCGGCCGCGCTCAGCACGGGTAAGAGGCCAGGCAACCGGAGGTTGGGCGAAAAGCTCATGCTCATGCGACCAATGCCGTAGCCGGCCACCGCGCCGGCGATGATGCCGATCACGACCAGCAATGCTCCCTCGCTGAGGACGTGCAGCAGCAACTGACGGGGAGTCGATCCGATGGCGAGGCGCACGCCGAACTCGCGCGTGCGCGCGCTGACTGAGAATGCCAGCACACCCGCTACGCCCACGACGGCGATGAGCAACGCGACGCCGGCGAATCCGGAGAACACGAATGCGTTCAGCCTCTCCGGCGCCAGCACTTCCGCGCGCACGTCCGCGAGCGTTGCGGCCCGCTCCACCGGCTGCTCCGGCGAGATCTCCCGGATGATCCGAGTTACCGGGCTCACGAGCGCGTACGGATTGCCCTTCGCGTGCACGAAGAGGCGGCCGCCATAAGGTAACTGTCGCAACGGCTGATAAACCCTGAGCACCGGCCCGGGCACGACGTTTTCGTCGTCCACGTCCGCCACGACGCCGACGATGCGGCGCGGGTCCGGATCGGTTTCTGCTTCGGTCCACCGCAGCTGCCGGTTGACCGCATCGCCGTTGGGGAACATCCGCTGAGCGATGCTCTGACTCACGATCACGACCCGTTCATCGCGCCCGTCCGCGTCCGTGAAATCGCGGCCTGCGAGGATCGGGACGCCGAGCGCTGCGAAGAAGCCGGGCGAGACGTTTCGGAACTTCGCGTAAGGGTTCTCTTCGCCGACCTCGGGGACGTAGCCCTCGATCGTGAACCTGTAGCCGGGGCCGAGCCGGCCGACGTCGCGCCAGGGCACGTTGGTCCCGACCGCGACGCGCGTCACGCCCGGTAGCTGCTCGATGCGACGCGTGACTTCCTGGTAGAAGTCGATCACCTTCGCGCCGTCCATGCCCACCGGGTTCGCAACGTCCACCACCAGCACCTGCTGGAGGTCGAAGCTCGTTCTGGCCGCCTGCATCGCCGTGAGTGAGGCCAGCAGCATGCCGGCGCCGGAGAGCAGGACGAACGAAAATGCGATCTGGGTGATGGCAAACACCTGCAGGCGGCGGTTCGTGCCCGGCGTGATCCGAACGCCGCCGCCCGCCGGGCCGAGCCCGGCCGGCGTTTGCGCCGACGGCAGTCGCGGAACAAAGGCGAGCACCAGGGCCGCGATCAACGCCAGCCCGGCGCCAACCCACAACACGCTGGCATCCGGCGTGGCGTCGAGAGCCCGCACGGAGAAGCGCGCGGCGTAGCGACCGACGACGTTCACCAAGAGGTAGGCCAGCACCACACCCAGCGCGGCACCGGCCCCGCAGAGGACCAGGCTCTCGGCGAGCAACGTCCGCCGAAGTGCGCCGGTGCTGGCGCCAAGTGCAGCGCGCACCGCCAACTCGTTCTCGCGCCGCACCGAGCGCGCCAGGATCAGGTTGGCGACATTGGAGCAGGCGATGAGGAACACCACCCCCGCGGTTGCGAGCAACAGGAGCAGGATCGTCCGCGCCGGCGCTGCGATCTGATCGCGGAGACGTGTGACGCTCAGCCGGACGTTCGCGTTCGCCGGGTATGCCTCCTGGTTCTGGCGCATCATCCCGCCGTGGATGGCGGTGAGCTCCGCGCGCGCCGACTCCACAGTAGCTCCGGGAGCGAGCCGGCCGAAGAGCTCCGTCATGCGGTGATTGCGCCGCGTCACCATCGTCGCGCCGAGGTGATGGGGACTGGTCACGATGTTCGCGATGATGTCGGTATCGGTCGGATACGGCACGGACGGCTCGAGAACGCCGACCACGGTGGCGCTGCGCGCATCGAGGCGCATGGTTCTGCCGACGACCTTCGGGTCGCGGTTGAACGCGGTGCTCCAGAAGCGGTGCGTCAACACGACGGCGCCCGGCGCGTTGGGTCGATCGTCTGCCGCATGCAGCAGGCGACCGAGCGCCGGGCGAAGCCCCATCACCTCGAAGTACGAGCCGTTGACGACACCCGCTTTGATGGTGCGCGGCTCAGCACCGAACTCACCGCGTAGGCCGTTCATCGTGAAATCGATCGTCGAGAAATCGCCGAAGGCCCGTATCGTCTTCGCGCGTGCCTGGATGTCGCGGATCTCCGGAATGGAGAACGTGAGGTTTTCGGTGCTGAGGCCCGGCGCGCTCTGGCGGATGTAGATCAGCCGATCTTCTTCGCGATTGACGAGAGGACGGAGGAGCACTTCGCGGACGACGCTGAAGATCGCGGCGTTGGCGCCGATGCCCAGCCCCAGCGTCACCATCACGGTGAGCGTGAGACCCTTGGCGCGCAGGAGGGAGCGCAGGCCGATCCGCATGTCGTGCCCGAGGGCTGTGACCGCGTCGAACCAGCGGCTGTACCAGACGCGGTGCATCGAGTCGCGGATGGCCGGGATGTACCCAAGCTCCTTCAGCGCGGCCCGGCGCGCGGCCTCGGGATCCTCACCGCGCTCGATCCGTTCCTTCACGCTGAGGGCCAGATGGCCGCGGATCTCCTCGTTGAAGTCATCATCGTCCGGTCGCATGCGCTACTCCTCGTCCGACGGCGCAGGATTCATGATGAGGTTGATGGCTTGCACCATCTGAGTCCAGCGATCCTGCTCGCGGACCATCTGTGCCTTTCCGGCCGCCGTCAACCGGTAGTACTTCGCGCGCTGGTTGGCTTCGCTGATAGCCCACTCGGACTTGAGCCAGCCGCGCTTTTCGAGCCGATGCAACGCCGGATAGAGCGACCCGGTCTCGACCTTGAGCAGATCTTCGGATCGCGCGCGGATGGCCTGGCCAATTCCGTGGCCATGCTGAGGCCCCCACAGCAGAGTGCGGAGGATGAGCATGTCGAGCGTGCCCTGAAGGAGGTCGAGGCGCTGATCGTCGTTTGTCTTGGCCATGGCTGTAGATAGTCTACTACTTTAGCTGTAGACAGTCTACGGCCTGTGTGCGATCGGGTTTCGCCGACTTCCCTTGTTCATTCCGTGGAGTATCATCCCCAACGGGTCTTCCTTCGGAGCAATCGATTGTGTACGTGAGCAGTTACAACTCTCTGCTCGTCGCAGCTTCGCTGTGCGTGGCGATCCTCGCCTCGTACACGGCGCTGGACATGGCAGGGCGGATCGCGACCGCGCAGGGGCGCGCGGCCCGCTGGTGGCTGGCCGGCGGAGCGTCGGCAATGGGCGTCGGCATCTGGTCGATGCACTTCATCGGCATGCTGGCCTTCAGCCTTCCGATCCCACTCGGCTACGACCCGGTCATCACACTGCTATCGCTGCTCATCGCCATCGCGTCTTCGGTTTTCGCGTTGTGGCTGGTCTGTCAGGAGAACTTGCCGTGGACGCGGCTGTCTCTCGGCGCGATCCTGATGGGTCTCGGGATCGCCTCCATGCACTACACGGGCATGGCGGCGATGCAGATGATCCCGCTGATCCATTACATCCCTTCCCTGTTCATTCTCTCCATCGTCATCGCGATCGTCGCCTCGGGTGCCGCGTTGTGGATCGCCTTTCATCTCCGGCGTCCGAGGTCGCGCGTCCATCGGTATCGTGCCGCCGCGGGCGTGGTGATGGGCATTGCCATCGTTGGAATGCATTACACAGGGATGGCGGCCGCACAGTTTTCGCTGGGGAGCATCTGCGGTGCGGCAAGTGGAGGAGTCAGCACGGGATGGCTGGCGCTTCTGGTCATCATCGTGACGATGGCGATCCTGGCCATCGCGTTGATCATCTCGGTGCTGGACATGCGTCTGGAGTCGCGCACCTCGAAGCTGGCGGTCTCACTGGCGGAGGCCAATGAGGAACTGACGTACCTCGCGCTGCACGACAATCTGACCAAGCTTCCCAATCGCGCCCTTCTCGAAGGGCGTCTTCGGCAAGCGATCGGCCACGCCGATCGTGAGAAGCGGCTATTTGCCCTGATGTTTCTGGACCTGGACGGCTTCAAGGCCGTCAATGACGCCTATGGTCACAGCGTGGGCGATCTGTTGCTGGTGGAAGCGGCGAAACGAATCGAGATGAGGATCCGGATGCAGGACACGATCTCCAGAGTAGGCGGAGATGAATTCGTGTTTCTCGGGGACGTCGGCGAGCCCGAGGACGCAGCCGCGCTGGCCGAGAAGCTGCTGGTCCTCATCCGGGAGCCTTTTCAGATCGATGGCCATGAGTTGCGCATGTCGGTCAGCATCGGCATCGCCCTCTACCCGGGGAATGGGACCAATCAACGCGAACTGCTGACCAACGCGGATGCCGCCATGTATCACGCAAAGTCGCTCGGGCGCGATTCGTTCCGCTTCTTCGAATCCTCCATGAACTCTCACGTGCAGGCGCACCTCGAGTTGACGCAGGACCTGCGTCGGGCCATGGATCGCCACGAATTGATTCTCTATTACCAACCGAAGTTCGAGGCGCCGAACGGCCCGGCGATCGGTGTGGAAGCACTGTTGCGGTGGGAGCACCCCACGCGCGGTCTGATGCTGCCTGACGACTTCATCTCCCTGGCTGAAAAGACGGGGATGATCGTGCCGATCGGCGAATGGGTCCTGGACGAGGCCTGTCGTCAGATGAGGGAGTGGCACGACTCCGGCCGTCAGCACTGGACGATGGCGGTCAACCTCTCTGCGGTGCAATTCGGTCATCCGGCTCTGATTCAGATGGTCCAGGCCACGCTCGAACGCCATCAGCTGGCGCCACACTGCCTGACGCTGGAGATCACGGAATCGACGGCGATGCGGGATGCCGATACCAGCGTAGTCATCCTGCAACGGCTTTATGAGATGGGCGTTCGCATCGCCATCGACGATTTCGGTACCGGCTATTCGAGCCTGCTCTATCTCAAGCGTCTGCCGGCCAGTGAACTGAAGATCGATCGAGGATTCGTTCGCAACCTGGAGCACGACTCCGAGGACCGGGCCATCGTTTCGGCGATCGTGGCTCTCGGCCAGACGCTGGACCTCAAGATCGTCGCGGAAGGGGTCGAAACGCTGGCCCAGCAGGAGTTCCTCACCGACATGGGCTGCGATTCGCTGCAGGGCTTTCTGTTCGGAAAGCCCATGCCGCCGATGGAGTTTCTCGCGGCGCTGGTGCATCATGAGGCCCTGCATCGCGCCGATGGACTTCAAGGTCTTACGCCGGCGACGGAGTGAATATGAAAAAATTGTTGATTGCGGCATTCTTCACCACGTCGTTCGCCGTGCCCGCATTTGCGCAGGCGCTCGCTCCGATCATCACCAAGAGCTTCAACCCGCCGGTCGTCCTGCTCAACGGCAACTCGGATGCGACCATCACCGTCACGAATCCGAACACCTTCCCGATCTCCAACGTTCAGTTCAGCGACACGATGCCGGCAGGCATTAATCTCATCACGCAGATCGGCGGTACGTGCAGCACGCCGGCGACCGGCGGCGGGATGTTCACGATCAATCCTGGCACCGAGTTCTTCTCGAGTACGTCGACTGTTCTGACAGCGGGACAGTCGTGCACGATCATCGTGAGAGTCCAGGGAATCGCCCTCGGCGCACATGTCAACACGACGTCGCAGGTCACCGCGACCTCGACTCCCAACGGCGGCCCGGCGGTCGCGACGCTGACGGTAGTTGCGGCCAGCCCCGCGATTCCGACGTTGTCGGGGTGGATGTTGGTCATGCTCGCCGCGGGGCTGGTCGGAGTGGCCGCGTTGAAGTTGCGGGGCTAGCCTTCGGAAAACAGAAACGCCGTTCGGTCTAAGTGACCACCTTCGCCAGGCACCCTCGCAAGCAAAGGCATCAACAGCTGCACGCTGCGCGACCTCCTCGGCCACACCAGCACCAGGATGACCGAACGCTGCGCACGACCGAGTCACCGAAGCACCTGGCGCCGAATCCGAGTGATAATCCGCCTCCACGCTCGCCGCCGTCATCGCCGGGCGAAGCAGGCACGCGCCACGTCGGAGGACTCCAGACCATGCAGTACAACGCCCTCAAGCTGATCGTTGCGTCCCAGAAGAAGCCGATCGAACTTCAGCAGCCTTCCGAATCCTTCGTTCAGACGACCACGCGCGTCACGCCGTACATCGAACCGTCTTTCTCGAAGATTGAGTTTCCGACTAAGCATCCGGCAATCTTGCTGGTCTCAGCAGTCGGCGCCTCGGGTAAGACGACAACCGCGCGCGCACTTTCCTTCGACACGCAATTGCCGATCCTCGATCTGGCCAGGCACAAACCGGTAGGCGACAACACTCTGACGGGAATCCTCACGACCGCATATCCGATCGCGGCAATCGGGGCGGTCCTCGAAGGCCTTAGCACCGGGACCCATGGCGTAATCATCGACGCGATCGACGAGGGCCGATCGAAGACGACGGAACAGGGTTTCGAAGCGTTCTTGGACGACCTCGTCGTCCGCTCTCAAGGAGCGGCACGCCCTTCCATCGTCATCTTCGGTCGTGGTCAAGTGCTCTACACGACTTGGATCTACCTTGCACTCAAGAACGTGGACGTCGGCTTGGTTCAGATCGAGCCGTTCACGTTGGACCAAGCTCGCGAGTACATCGACGCTCATGTTCAGCAGCCAAGCAGTGGGCAGCAGCAGAACTACTGCGACGCGCGAGATGCCATCCTGAACAAGCTCGGCGCGGCATTTGCCTCCGCCGCAACCGACAACGCGTTCCTCTCCTTTATCGGATATCCCCCCGTCCTCGACGCCATCGCGACGCTCCTCGACCAAGAACGCGACTACCACCGGCTCCAGCAAGCACTCAGCAGCGGGACCGAAGGACAGCTCGAAATCAACCTGCTCATCCGGATCGCCGACTACCTCCTCCAACGCGATCACGACGAGAAAGCGCTCCCCAACTTCATCGAGGGCATCGCCGAGGACGCCGGCGCGGACGAGCACGAGAACTTACGCCAGTCTCTCTACGACCATGAAGAACAATGCGCACGCGTACTCGCGCGTGCGCTCGGGCGACCATTCCCAGTTCAGGTCGTCACGGATCGTGCTCTCAACGAGCGCTACGAAGCGGCAGTCGCCACTTGGTGTCTCGACCATCCGTTCCTTGATGAGACACGACTGCGCAATGCTGTTTTCGCTGCGCTCGCGGTTGCACGCTGCACACTCAGCTCACGCGCGGAATACCGCGAACTGGCTCGCGAGTACGCTGCCGCAAACCGGCCGACGTACCACCTCCTCTACATCCTGGATGCGCTTGCAGCGGATCGAGCGATCGACGCTGAGTCCTTCAACATGCTGATCCAGTCGTGCTCCGAGTTCCTCGCGCTCAACGCAGACATCGTCATCGATCTCGAAGGCGAGTCATGGGAGGAAGCAGGAGGTGCGCAAGGCACAGCGGAGCTGACGCTATCGATTGAACTCACAGAGAAGGAGCAAGAGCACGAGTTTTCCTTCAACGGTCGCGTCGGTACGGAGCGCATCACGCTCGGACCATACCTCGTCAACACCAACGTCACGCTTCCCGGTGCGGTGGATCTTTCCGGCACGGTCGTCGAAGCAATCGGCTCCTGCGCCATCTCTGCTCGCGAAATGCACATCGAAACATCAGATCTCCTACTGCGTGCCAGCCCGCGTACAAAGGAGCAGGAGAACGCTGGCCTTGTGATCAACGTTGAGAGGTGTAATGGCCACGCCGCGGCCGTCTCCATCCGTGCGGGAGAACTAACGATTCAATGTGTCGAGCACGCGCTCTCGTATCCCCTCGCGAAGTTCGTGCACAAGGTGACCATACCCTTCGCCGCAGACCCGCTCCTGCGCGAGAAGTATCGTCGGCTGCGCCGGATTCTTCAGGAGTTCCGATCTCACAAGAAAGGAAGGCTCGCGAAGTATCGTGCGAAGATCGAGCACGAGCGGGTCCTGCGTAACGAGACAGGCCAGAAAGTGCTCGATGCTCTTCTCAACGGCGGCGTTCTCACGAGAGACACGAAGTTCTACTACGTTGATCCTGAACAGTGCGATGCGGCGCTCGGCATCGGATGGCATGACCTGCGACAGCAGAAGTCATCACCGAAGTTGGAGAACTTCCTGAAGAGCATCATCTAAGGTCCGGGCAGTTCGAAGTGATCGCTCGTCGCGGACCTGCGCTCGTGTGTAGTAAAGGCTGCGGCGTCACCGCGAGCGCTCCGACCCAACTCGGACTCGGTGAACACTTGCGCGGACACTTCGAGTGCTGATGCACCAAACAAACGCCGCCCGGTCTAAGTGACCTGAGCGGTATGCGCTAACGGACTCGAACCGTTAACTCCCACCGCGTGAATGACGGTCGTTGTCCGCGGATATCTTAGGATGTCCGTAGTTTCAGTGGTTTACGAGCGTCCACGGATGTCCCGGTATGTCCTAGGATAGCCGTAGGGCGACCCTGCGAACACTACGGGTGCGCCTCATGCTCGTCACACGACGCGCGTCGGGTGTCGGTCGCGGAGAGTGCAGGGATGTCGGGAGATGACTGTCACGACGCAGTGACCTTGGGTAACACGTATGGCGATCCACCATTCGGGATAGGCTTTCGCCCAGGGGGGCTGGTGGCATGAGCTCGCGAAGCCTCATCACGGTTGCAGAACGTCTGCTCAACCAGGGCGCGTACGACGAAGCCGAAAGGCTACTGCTCGATGCAGATCGGGAATACCAAACGAGCGACATCGATAGGGCGATGCTCGTCGGAACACGCGCGAAGGTCCGTCGCCTTCGCGGCGACATTTCACTAGCCGTGCAGCTTCATGAAGAGGAAGCGGCGCTGTTTCGGAAAGCTGGCGATCGCCGAGGCCAAGTCGTGTCGCTGGTGAATCAAGCAGCCCTGTTCAAAGAATCGGGCAATCTCACTTTTGCCGACGCATTACTTTCGGAAGCCGAAGTTCTCAGTAAGGGTCTGGAGGAGCCGGCGCTCGTCCTCAGTTGTTTGGGCAATCAGGCGAGCATACGGTTCGATCTCGGTCAGTTCCAGGCTGCCGTCGATCTGTTCGAGCGTGTCTTGCAAATGTCCATCGAGCTTGGCGACGTTGTGGGTGTGGCAACTACCTGGCTCAATCAAGCGGACATATTGCGTCTCCAGGGCAAATCCGCGGAAGCGGCGGACATCTGCGCAAGAGCGGCGTGGTTCTGCCAGGAACTTGGCTGGCCACCCGGTGTTCTCAGAGCTCAGTTGATGGATGCGGTGCTCGACCATCATGGTCGTGACGAATCGCGACGACGCCTCGCCGAGCTGATCGAGGTCTGCAGTTCGAGAGGATTCTCCGACCTTGTGGAGCTGGGCAAGAGTCTCCTAGCTGATATCGACGCCGGGAGAGTGGCCGGCGTGCCGTCGGCGAGGGCTGCGTCGGCCGTGCAGAGCGCGAGGGATCTCTATCGCGATCTTCAGTACAAGGCGATCGCTTGGTTCGGACCACGGCCGGCGTTCGATTCAACACTGGCTTCGGATGTCGCGGCCTTACGTGAACGGATCGCATACGCGCTGGGTGAGATCACGAGGGTTGGCGAAAGGAAATACATTTGTCCAAGTCCCTGGCATGCAGCGATTCAACTGCTGCAACTGCAGGATCGCTCGTTGAGCGCGCCTGGTCTGGCGCAGCAGTCGATGATCTTTCGCGGTCAATCCGACTATCGGTGGCCCATTGTCGCCTCGCTGCGGCGTCAAGGTGTGGATGCCTCGCGGGAGAAGCGATACTTCGACGCGTTCGCCGCCGTGTTCGACCGTTTTCTGCAGCGGCAAAACCCTTATGAGGGCGACGGTCCTCCTGTGGGTCACCCGTATGATCCCGATCTGCATCGCGCGGCGGCGCAGCACTACGGAGTTCGGACTGATCTCATAGACTTCACAACCGATCCGTGTGTCGCAATCGCTTTCGGTAATGCAACGCCGCGACGAGGCGTCGCCTCCGTGTTTGGCCTACCGCTTCGCGCTGCGACACGGAACGATCTGCGCATCTTGTTGCCGCATCCGATTTTTAGTCGCTTGTATCTCCAGCGCGGCCTCTTCATTGAGTGCAACGACCGGTATTCGCCGCAGACCTTTCGTGAGCTGTGCGTCGAGGTTGTTTTTCCTGTAGACAACGAGTTCCGCGTTGTCCGCAATTCCGCGCCTATTGACCTGCTCCCGCACGATGCGTATTTCGAGAGCTTAATCGAGCACGTTCGCGCGCTGATCGACGGCGGTGAGGTATTGCGGTTCGATGAGGCGATGTGCGACCGAATCCTCGATTCGGCCGGCCGTGTGCCTACGTCGATCGACGAGGCGGCGCATTTGCAATCGGATTCACTTCAGCAGCTGTGGCAAATGATGTATACGCTTGTCGTGCTGAACAGGGCGGAAGGCGGTCAAAGCATCGACGCGTCCGCCGTTTGGGAACTCGTGCGTGGCAACGAAGTCATTATTGCTGGGATGACGCAAATCGTTCGAACGGTGCTGATGCGGCGACAGAAGCTTAGCGACGAGGCCTACGATCCATTCTTTCTGGACCTGGCGAACGTTCTGGACGCCTTCGTCGACGCCCAGGATGTCGCGCCGCGGCAGGACATGGGCGGACGCATTCACTTCATTCGCGATGTGCCTGGGCCGCTGCTTGCGAGTGTCTGCCGCGAATTCCTCGAAAACGACGCGACAGTGGAGATCGTCGCTCAAGGCGACGGCCTCTGGTCTCTTATTGCCACGAGAATCGGAGAGTAGGCCGCCGACGGACGCTGTTCGGCTGGGATGTTCCGGCGAATGGTTTAGCGAGGCGATTCGGGTTGCCGGCGCTGGTGGCGCACCCAATGGCATTCAGTCGAAGCACGAAACTTCCTCTCACCCTCCGGTGAACTTCGAGCCTCTCACCACCAAAACGAAACGCCGCCCGGTGTAGATAACCTGAGCGGCGTGAGAAGTTTAAGTGGTAGTCGCTATCGGACTCGAACCGATGACCCCCACCGTGTGAAGGTGATGCTCTACCAACTGAGCTAAGCGACTGAGAACGGTGTCAACGAACAAGGCCGCCGGCGCTATTCCGCGGCGGGGCGCTCAAGATAGCCGACGCGCGGGGGCGCGTCAACCGCGGCCAGTTGCCGGTCGTGCACGCGCCCGAGGAGCAGTTGCGCGAGGATCGCGCCGAGGGCGGCGAGGGCCATGTCTTTCTGCGTGTCCCAGACGTCGCCCTGCGTTCCGAGGAACGAGTCGCCGGCGGAGCCGGTGAGGGCGGCGACGCTCCACTCGAGCAGTTCGTATGCGGCGCTGAAGGCGAGGCAGATCGAGACGACGATCGTGAAGAGCCATCCCCGTCCACGCACGACACGGCCTCGGATGAGAATCTCGCGCGCGAGGATGGCCGGGACGAATCCTTGTGCGAAGTGGCCGATGCGATCGTAGTGATTGCGCGTGAAGCCGAAGGCGTCCTGCATCCAGAAGCCGAGCGGCACGAGCGCGTAGGTGTAGTGGCCGCCGACGACGAGGATGACCGCGTGCAGGAAGATCAGCACGATCAGCAGCGGCGTGAGCGGAAAGCGCTTGCGCGTCGCGATCAGCAGCACGAGGCCGATCACCGCGGGGAAGACTTCCAGCGCCCAGGTGAACCAGTCGTGCGGCCGGAACATCGACCAGGCGAAGATCGCGAGGAAGAGGATGAGGAGGGCGCGGCGCACGCGCGTAGCTTACGCGACCTGTCAGTTTTTAGCCCTGAGCGAGCGCAGCGAGTCGAACGGGCCAACTGAGCCTCCACGCTGCGCTTGCCTTCGACGCCGCACGCGCAGACACGTTTCAGCAAGCGCAGGGCTGGGGCTCAGTTGGCCCGTTCGACTCGCGCTGCTCGCTCAGGGCTTAACGATGTCGACTCAATCAGCGTCGAATGAGCACGGACGTCGGCGCGAGCACGATCGCGCCGCGACGCTTCACGCGCACAATGAGATTCTGCGTTCCCGGTTTGAGATCGTCGACCGCGCGCAGCGTGAGCTCGTAATGACCGCTGAGCGTGCGCTGCAGACGCTCGATCGCTACGTGCGGGAAGATGTGCGTTTTCGCATAGAAGCCGCCGGTCTGCTCGGCCGCGGCGATGAGTCCGACCTCGAGATCGTGATAGTCGGCATCGGTGGTGTCGAGCGCGAAGATGCTCACGCGCGCGGCTTCGAGCGCGACGCGCGCGGGTCCCCATTGGCGCTTCATGCTCACGCCGCCCAGGGTCCGCTCGCCGAGGCCCCAGCCGAGGAGGAGGAGGGTCTTCGGCCCGGGGATGGAGCGAAGCGCGTTTGCAACGACGAGCAGTCCCGTCTCCGAATGCGCTGCGCGCCGCATGTCCTCGCGATCGAGACGCGACGCGATCGACGGCGAGGGAACGATCGGCGGCTCCGGCGGAACGTTGATGAAGAGCGTTTGGCGCAGGGCCTCGCGGATCGCATCGCGATCGCTGGAGAAATCGAGACGGAACTTCAGCCGCGAATCGAACGAGAACACCGCCACGCGATCCTCGGGCAGCAGCGTCTCGAGCAACCGTTCGTAGTGCTGCATGAACTTCATCTGCCCCTGCGTGCGCCACGAGTCGCGCGCAAAGTCGGTCTGGACGAAGAGGACAAACAAGCGACCGAGTCGTCGAGTCGACGAGTCGACGAGCGGTTCGGCCGGACGATCCTCGACGACTGGAAGACTCGAAGACTCGACGACTCCGACATCCGCTACCCACTCCGCCGACTCCACCACCGCCCTCTTCCCGCCGATCCTCACCTCGAAATCCGCGGCCGTCAGATCGGTGATCGGCTCGCCGCCGTATTCCGTCACGCGCGCGTCCACGACCACGCGTGAGACCGTGATCGTCTCCTGCAACTGCGCGGTGAGGACGGCGCAGAGGGCGATGGCGAGCATGGCGACAGAATACAATCCGCGTTCATGCGCGTGACCGCACTCCTCCTTCTCTGCCTCACAACGTTGCCGCTTTGTGCAGCGTCCTTCGACGAGCTCTTCCTCGATCGCACCATGCGCGTCGACTACTTCCACACCTCCACGCCGAAGGGCGACGAGATCGTCGCGCTCGACGGCGTCGTCAGCGACGGACCGTGGCCGGGCAGCCGAACGTACCTCGTCGACACGTCGAACCTCGGCAAGTACGTCTTCGAGGTCATCGACCGCGACACGAATCAGGTGATCTTCTCCCGCGGCTTCGCCTCGGTGTATGGCGAGTTCGTGACGACGTCCGAGGCGCGCGAGCGGCCGGCGACGTTCCACGAGTCGTTGCGCTTCCCGTGGCCGAAGGAGCCGGTGCAGGTCGTGCTGAAGCAGCGCGATGCGCAGAACGCGTTTCAACAGGTGTGGTCGACGGTGATCGATCCGAATTCGCGATTCGTGAATCCCGCCGCCGCGAAACCCGCCGGCAAGGTGTGGTCGTATCTCGACAACGGGCATCCGTCGAAGAAGGTCGATCTGCTCGTGATCGGCGAGGGCTACACAGAAGCGGAGATGCCGAAGCTGCGCAAGGACGTGGAGCGCCTGGTGGGCAAGCTCTTCGCGACCGAGCCATTCAAGTCGCGGAAGTCGGAGTTCAACGTGCGCGTTCTCGAGCTGCCGGCGGCGAACAGCGGTGTGCATCGTCCGCGCACGCGCGACGATCGTCGCAGCTATACCGGCGTCGAATACAACATCTTCGATTCCGAGCGTTACGTGCTGACGCTGGACAACAAAGCGCTGCGCAACGTCGCGGCCACCGCGCCGTACGACTTCCTCGAGATCCTCGTCAACGAGAAGCAGTACGGCGGCGGCGGGATCTTCAACGATCAGTCGACGACGTCCGTCGACTCCGGCTTCTCGGCGTACGTCTTCGTCCACGAGTTCGGCCATCACTTCGCCGGCCTCGGCGACGAGTACTACACGTCCGACGTCGCGTACGAGACCGGCGGCACGGAGCATCCCGAGCCGTGGGAGCCGAACATCACGGCGAGCGGTGCAAATCCGAAGTGGAAGAGTCTCGTCACGCCGGGCACGCCGCTGCCGACGCCGTGGGCGAAGGAGGAGTTCGAGAAGCATCAGCGCGAGTACCAGGCCGAGCGCCGCAAGCTCCGCGAGCAGAACGTTCCGGAGACGCAGATGGACGCGCTGTTCCGCCGCGCGCAGGAGTACGAGACGAAGTTCCTCGGATCGCAGACGCACGCGGGGAAAGTCGGCGCGTTCGAAGGTGCGGGCTACGAGGCGAAAGGACTGTATCGCCCCGAGGTGGACTGCATCATGTTCACGCGAGACGAGGTGGGATTCTGCGACGTCTGTACGCGCGCGATCAACAACATGATCGACATGCAGACCAAGTAGAATCTCGCGTCAGGGTGTCCCTCACATTTGTCGTTGGAACGGCCGCCGACGTGTTCGGAGCGGATCTTGCGCGTTTGATCGACGCGGAGTTGAAGACCCGTCCGGGCACCGATGCGTATCAGTCCGAGCCGGTGGAGGCGATGGGTTGGCGCGCGCTGCAGAAGCGAGTGCTGGAGACGATGGATGCCGCGCCGCAGCTCACGACCATCGACGCGTATCAGGCGGTGTACATCCCTGGCGCGCACGCGGTGGAGCACAAGCCGATCGGCAATCTCGCCGATCCGCTGCAGGTTGGAAGTCTGGACGCGCTCCTCGAGGAGTTGCGCCGTTTCGCCGCCGCCGCATCGCTGCCGACGGACGATGTGGAGTTGATGCAGCTCGCGGCGCACTATCTCGAGAGCGACGACTTCGACGCGGACCTCGACGTGCAGACGTACGTGCAGTTGATGTTGTCGGCGAAGCAGGCGGCCGTTCGAGGACAGGCGTTGTGGGTGGTGGTGTGATGTGGAGTGCGGAGGCAACGCCTCCGCTTTCCTATTCGCGCGAATACAAAAGCGACGGCGCTGCCGCCGCAGTCCACATCAAACCTGGCGACTGGGCGGCAACAAGCTCTTATTGATCGCGATTGCCGCGATCGCCCCGTCCGCGGCGGCGGTGATCGCGAGCTGCGATCCTTCCGTCAGGTCTCCCACCGCCCACACACCCTCCACGGTCGTCTTTTGATGTTCGTCGACGACGACATTCGGTGTCTTGCTTTCGACCTCGCACCCGAGCTCCTCCGCGAGCGTGCAGGAGCGCTCGGTCTTGATCACGAAAAAGATGCGCTGCACCGGAACGCGCTCCCCTGTGTCGAGCACCGCAGCTTTCACTTTGCCGTCGGCGCCGTCGAGCGCGACGATCTTCTCGTCGACGACGTCGATCTGTTCGGCCAGCAACTTACTGTGCTCTTCCTCGTCCCACTCGCGTGCGTGTCCGTGCGTGAAGACGACCACGTCGTTCGACCACTGAAGGAGCTTGAGCGCGAGGCCGACGACCTTCGTTCCCCAGCCAATGACGCCGATGCGTTGATCGCTCGACTCGAATCCGTCGCAGTCGAGGCAGTGATGCACGGTCACGCCGTAGTACGACTCGAGCTCGGGGATGTCGGGAAGCGTGTCGCGTACGCCGTACGCGAGGACGACTCGTCGCGCGCAGAACACTCCGCGCGCGGTCGTGACCTCGAAGACATCGCCAACCTGTTCGACCTTCGTCGCGCGCGCGTCGATGATCTCCGCCCCACATGCAAGAGCCTCCACGCGTCCTCGGGCGAGCAGCTCGCCGGGAGCGATGGAGTGATGTCCGAGGAAACCGTGAATGGCGCGCGTGGCGTAGTTGCGCGGGTGCCCTTCGTCGAGGACGACGACGGGACGGCGGTAGCGCGCGAGAAAGATCGCGCAGGTGAGGCCGGCGGGGCCCCCGCCGATGATGATTGCGTCGTAAGTCACTTCAGCGTCGGATGCGCTTCCGAGGAGGCACGTCCTACGCTCTGCAAGTCACCTTCCACGCGGATCGAGACGTTGCTCGCGGGGAACGGAGTCGCGTCGCCGTCTTTCCTCACCCACACGACGACTGTGTACAGCCCGGGTCCGTCCTGGAACGGCACGGTGAAAGAAAATGTGCCGTCGGAACGGACGGAGAAATCACCGCGCATCGCGACCGCGAGCGGACCTTTGCGCTGCACGCGCGGCGAGTACTCGCGGCGTTTGCCGGGGAGGCTGTAGCTCGAGATCGCGCTCGCCACGTGCGCGGAGATCGGCCGCGGGAGAGGCTCGTGGTGCACGGTGATGCCTTCGATCGCGACGCCTGGCAACACTTTGCCGCTCGTCATGACGGGCTGTCCGAGGTGCGCTTCGCGCGGGAGTGGGCGCGTCCAGTCGATGTAGCGGCGGATGAGCTCATGCACGAGCCGGAACTCGCCTTCTTCCCACGCGAGGCCGATGCCGACGTGCGTCGCGTGCGGATCGAGCAGCGTCCGTTTGTGACCGTCATTCGGCGCCGCCTCGGCCATCATCGCGTCCTGAGAGCGCCGCACCATCTCGTACAACGCGCGGTCATTGAACGAATACGTGGCCGACCACGCCGCCGCGTTTTCGCTCACTGCGTCGTTGAAGCCTGCGAGTGAATAGCGCGCGTACGGCGCGAGACCGTCGATCGTGAAGTGTCCGGTGGTGTGGTTGCGAATCTGCGTGCGGCAGTACTCGTCGCCCATCGCCGAAGCGGCGGCGTCGAGCTCCACCGGCGGCAGGTTGTACAGCGCGCGATCGCGGTTGATGAGCTTCAGCACGGTCTCGCGCAACGTCGCGCGCGTGACGTCGATGTCGCTGTGCGCGAGCGGAGTCGCGAAAAGCGCGATGGCGATTGCGATGGTGATGCGTTTCATTTCACTGGTAACTCGATCACAACCCTCAGTCCGGGGTTCACATTCTCGGCATGGATGCGTCCGCCGTGTTCCTCGACGGCTTTTCGGGCGATTGCGAGGCCGAGGCCGGTGCCGCTGGACTTCGTGGAGAAGTATGGATCGAAGATCTTCGGAAGGACCTCGGGAGCGACGCCGGGACCGGTGTCTTCGACCGCGATGACCACCTTCGAGTCGACGCCGTGACTGCCGAGGCGCACACGGCCGCCGGGGGCGGCCTGGAAGGCGTTCTCGATCAGGTTCGTCACCGCGCCGCGCAGCAGACGCTCGTCGCCGTGGAACGCGCGCGGTGTCGACGGAGCGATGTCCGCGGCGAACTCGATGCCGCGCTCGTGGCTGGCGGCGTAACCCGCGGCGAGATCGTTGAGCAGTTTCTGCAGATCGAGCGGCTTTCGCTGCATCTGCCGGAGCGACGCGTAGTCGCTGAACTCCTTCGACGTCTCGCGCAGCGTGACCACCTGGCGCAGGATGTTCTCGACCGCGCTGCGCACCACCGCGGGCAGGTTTGGATCGTCGCGCTCGACGACGGCGCGCAGGTGCTCGGCGGTCAGCTGGATCGGCGTGAGCGGGTTCTTGATCTCATGCGCGACCTGCCGCGCCATCTCGCCCCACGCCTCGAGCCGGTTCGATCGAAGGATTTCCGTCACATCCTCGGCGATCAACATCTCCTCGTCGGTGTCGGGGAGCGGCACGATCGATACGCGAAGCGTGCGCTCGTTGCCGTCGATCGAGACTTCGACTTCTTTCGACTCGAGGCGTCCGCGGCGATGCTCGGCGAGCATGAAACGGACGCCTTCGAAGCGGGGTTGGAACTCCGCTGTCATGACAGCATCCAAAGCGAACAGCCGCCGCGCCATCTCGTTCGTCGCGCCGACGCGCATGTCTCCGTCGAGCACGACCACGGCCGCGTTGATGTTCTCGAGCAGCGTTTGCAACCGGTCGCGCTCGTGGCGCAGCTCCTCCTGCTGTTGGCGGATCGAGAGAGCCATGTCGCGGAACGTCGTCACGAGCAGACCGATGTCGGGATCGGCGGGAACGGCGACATTCACGTCGAAGTTGCCGCGCGCGATGCCGCGTGCGCCGGCGACGAGTCCCTGCACGGGACGCGTCACGCTGCCCGCGATGCGGAACGCGACCGCGATCGCTGCGAGCGCGAGGAAGACGAGCAGCAGATAGATCGTCGTCGCCAGATCGTTCACCTGCGTCTCGATCTGTCGCCCCTGCACGATGAACGGCAGCGCGAGCGTGTAACTGCGCCCCGTGCCGAGGTTGATCGGACTGTAGATCTCGGCGTACTGCGTCGGGCCGCTGATGCGGTCCACGCGCACCATCTGCTTCGCGCGCAACACGATGTCGAGGTAGACGTCGCCGGGCAATCGCTCCGACTCCACGTGCGCGGCGAAGAGGTCGCGGCGGCTGGAGGCCATCAACTGCTCGCCGCGATAGATGTGCAGATCGTGGCCGATGACGCGCGCGAGCCAGGAGAAGATCTCGTCGTCGAGCACCTGCTCCGGCGCTGCGGCCTGCGAGCCGATGTAGTCCTCGATCACGCGTTGCCCCGCGTTCAAGGCGGTCTGCCCCTTCTCGACGTACTCGGTCTCGAGACGCGCGGCGAGATACGCGCGCACGAAGAGCACGAACACGATGAGCGGAAGAATGACGACGGCGGTCAGATAAATCGACGTGCGTGCGCGGAAGTCGAGCGTCCACGGACTGCGCATCAACGCGCCGAGGCGCGGCATCGAGCGCCAGGCGAGGACGAGCACCAAGGCGACGAGCGCCCAGATCGTCACGCCGCCCGCGCGGCGAATCTGCTGGCCCAGCGTCGGGACCTGGAGCGGGAAGACGTAAAGCGCGTTCTCGCCGCGGCGGACGTACAGCGCGGAGTGCTCCGCGTCCGGCGCGCTCACCCACACGCCGCGTCCGGGACGCAGCCGCGCGAAATAGCGCGCGGGACTCTCCGGCAGCCGGTAGGTCATCGCGCTCTGCGAGTTTCCTTCGCGGTCGTACACCGCGGGCTCGCGCTGCGCATGCAGGCCGGTCACGTTGTCGGTGTCGACCTGAAAGAAATCGCGATAGACGTCCGCGGACGCGGTGGAGCCGGGATCCGCGGGATTGACGACGTGCACACTGCCGAGGCCGATGATCGTGCCGACGGCAGTGACGTCGAAGTCGTGGTGCTTGAGCACCTTTCGAATGCGCCCGATCTCCAGGACTTCGTTTTCTTCCGTCGTGTCTTCGTCGAACTGCGGCAGGCCGACGCCGAAGCGCGAGATCGTTCGGCGCGTGAACTCGTCGCGCACGGTGATCACGGTCGGGATGCCGAACTGCGAGAGGTCGGAGCGCAGCCAGAGCGCGTAGGCGAGGTCCTCCATGTTCATGTGCCGGTAGTCGTCCGGCAGGAGCGTGGAGAGATCGATGCGCGTGAACTCGGTCTCGAGCGTGGTGGTGACGATCGCGAGCAGTTGTCCCGCTTCGCCGGCGACGAGCGGCGCGTACGTTTCCGCGATGAACTTCTGCGCGTTCGTGCGGCCGTAGATCTGCAGCGGGAGGAAGACGACCAGCGCGACGACGAGCGCGGTGGCGATGACGCGAAAGAGCGCATTCCTCAAATGCACGCGCGCGAAGATCGTGCCGGCGATGGTCACCAACGCGAACGCGAAGAAGAGCACCGCCGCGAAGAGCACGCCCTGCGCAACGGTCGCCGGAAGGACGTGATCGGGAACCGCGGAGATGCGTGCGTTCGCGACGAAATTTTCGAGGAGCCGGACGTAGCCGAACGCCGCGGCGGCCGCGAGCACCGCGCGTACGACGATCGGCATGCGCACGAGGTACGGGCGTACGAGCGCCACGAGCGCGAGAATCGCCGCCGCGGTGAACAGCAGGTCGACGGGCGATTTGCTGAACGGGCCGAGCGCTTTCGAGCCGTAGATGTCGAAGCCGAAGATGCCGAGAGGATTGCGGGGGAGGGAGAGCGGGAGGAGCGCGAGGCGCGCGACGAGAATGCAGAGCGCGTGCACCAGCGGTTGTCGTGTGAAACGCATCAACACCAGCGCGCCGATCGCGAGAATCACCGCCGCGACGTTCGCGCCTTCGCTGCGCATCCGCCCCAGCACCTCGCTCGCTTCGCGCGTCTTGATGTCGACGTACAACGTCGAGCCGCCGCTGGTCGCGACTTTGAAGCGGTGCGTGCCGCTTTCCTGTTGCGGGAAGCCGCCGTGAAAGTAGAGCGAGACCACCCATTCGTCGTCGGGGTGCATCGTCGCGCGGCGGCCGGGGACGTTCTCGATGCGCGCGAAGCTCTGCACGGAGAGACGCGGCGTGGTGCGCAAGCGCGTGACGTAGAGGTTGGTGACGTCGAACTGATACGTACGGTCGCCCGGCACGCGGTAGTCCTCGCCCCACCACGCCACCGGCTCGCCGATCGCGTTCACGATCCGCGCGCCGCGGCCCGGCTGCTTGATCTCGGACTCGAGGATGGCGAAGAGCCGCGCGCGATCGTTGTCCGGCACATTCGCGATGCGCCGCTGAATGCGCACGGCCGTCGCGTCGAGCTCCGTTTCGAGCGTGGTCATCCTCGCGCGAAGGCGCTCGATGTCATGAGTGAGGTGCTCGGTCGCGCGCGTGCGGAAGTCGCGCTCCACCGTATGGGTGCGCCAGATGCCGGCGAGGTCGACGATGCCGACGGCGATGAGGAAGAGCGCCGCGACGCGCGTCGTGTTGTCGCGGCGAACCAAGGCCGCGAGGAGCGCAAGCGCGAGGATGGCCGTCGCCGCCCACGCATCCACTCCCGCAAAAAGACGAATCGCCGTCGCGAGTGCGACGGCGATCCATGCGTACCTCATGTTGTGATCTTAACCGGCCGAGCCCGAGCCGGAGCGGACGGAGACGACTGAATAGCGGTCACCCTTTTGCTGCAGAGTGATGTAGAGGTCGCGCTCGCCGCCCTCGATCGTCCAGCGCGCCTTGATGTGATGCTGCCCCTCGGCGCGCTGACCCTTCACGCTCACGCGCTCGAAGCCGCTCGGCTTGACCTTGTTGAAGAGTCCGTCCAGGAGATACGCGGCCTGATCGCGGCCGAAGAAGCCGCTCTTGTCCGCGAGTCCGGGGAACTGGAGCATGACCTGCTCGTCCGAGCCGATTCCCGACACGATTGCGTCGACATCGCCGCCGCCGAAGCCGCGCTCGAGGTTCGACATCGCCGCGTCGAGGTCCCGGAACTGCGCCGAGGCCACGATCGGGACGAACAGCAATACGAAGGCGATTCGCGTCGTGAATTTCATCTGGGTTTGTCTCCTGTGCTCTGTCCAAACGTCTTGCATTCGGTGATTATTCTAAGTGCTTTCAATGGTTTACGTGGACTCTTCATGAGTCGGTCCTGTCCTCTGCCAATGACGGATTCCGCGGCGCCAGGCCTCCTCCCGGAAGTCTTCCGGGACGGGCGCGGTCACGCGAAGTGGCTCATTTGTCAAAGGATGCATCATCTCGAGCTCCGCAGCGTGCAACATCGGACGCGCGGCGTTTCTCTCTCCATAGAGCCAGTCGCCTGCCAACGGATGTCCGATGGCCGCGAGATGGACGCGGATCTGATGCGTGCGGCCGGTCTCGAGCTGAACGGCGACGAGCGAACCGGCCGCGTGCGCTTCGAGCGGATCGACGTGCGTGATCGCGCGCTTGCCGCCGTCGCGCACAGCGAACTTGATCGCGCCGACCCGCGCGAGCGGCGCGTCGATGGTCTGCCTCTCCGCGAGCTCACGTTCCGTGATCGCGAGGTAGCGCTTGTGGATCCGCTTCCGCTCGAACTGCCGCGTGAGGCGCACGTTGAGGTCGCTGCGTTTGGAGAAGAACATGACTCCGCTGGTCCCGCGGTCGAGCCGCTGCATGAGATATACGGGCCCCGACTGCTTTGCGATCAGGTCATGGATGAAAGGCTCGTCGGGCTCGTGCATCCGCTGCTGCACGACGATGCCCGCGGGCTTGTTGATGAAGACGAGGGAGGAGTCTTCGTAGAGGATGTCAATCATGTGGAGTGCGGAGGCAACGCCTCCGCTTTCCTATTCGCGTGTATACGAAAGCGGAGGCGCTGCCTCCGCACTCCACATTACTCGCGATACAACAAGAACTCATCGCGCAGTCTCGCGAACTCCCTCAGCGGCTCCACCCACTCCGCCACCCAGTCGTCCACGTCGCCGCCCGCTTCCACCAGCTCGCGATACTTCGCACTTCCCGCGAGGAGGTCGATCGCGAGGCGGTCGGACACGAACTCGTACGTCTCCGTCCGCCACTTGAACTCCTCGGGGTTCATGTCCCGCGCGACCTTCACGCACCAGAGTCCTGTGCGATAGGGCTCGAACGTGCCGCGGTTCGTCACGTGCAGCTCGACTCCGCCGCACACTTTTTTCTCGTGCTTGTGGAAGGTCGGCGTGAAGTAGTGTCCTCGGAAGCGCACTCCCGGAAGTCCGAGCTTGTTGAGTCGATCGGCGAACTTGAACGAGTCGAGCCACGGCGCGCCGAAGAACTCGAACGGATGCGTCGTACCTCGTCCTTCGCTGAGGTTCGTTCCCTCGACGAGGCACATGCCGGGGTACACGGTCGCGGTGTAGACCGTCGGCATGTTCGGCGACGGGATGATCCAGGGCAGGCCCGTGTCTCCCCACCACATCCACCGCCGCCATCCTTTCATCGGCACGACCACCAGGTCGCACTCGAGCTTGTGCACGTCTGCGTAGTAGCGCTTGAACCACCGCGCGAGCTCGCCGGCGGTCATGCCGTGTCGCGTCGGCAGCGGGAACATGCCGACGAAGCTCGAGTACTTCTCCTCGCGGATGTTGCCCTCCAGATGCACGCCGTCGATCGGGTTCGGGCGGTCGAGGACGATGACCTGCACGCCCAGCGGAGCGGCTTCGCGCATGCAGAGCGCCATCGTGTAGATGAAGGTGTAGTAGCGCGAGCCGATGTCCTGCAGATCGATGACCAGCGCGTCGAG
>Ga0075421_100000098_pt1 | contig 69386 bp, 64 predicted proteins | sample SoiMetdeltSBSDD5_FD_75292 | JGI IMG/M metagenome (GOLD analysis project Ga0075421, IMG submission 75292) | Bulk soil microbial communities from a Populus tree surrounding site in Tennessee, USA - Soil MetaG P. deltoides SBSDD5 | ecosystem: Environmental > Terrestrial > Soil > Tree plantation... | reverse complement strand
GCCACCGCCGCGACCTGGGGTTGCCTGTTGGTCAACGGCGTCGACGACGTCACCGAAGCCGGCGACGCGGTCACGGGCTACATGGTCGCGGGGCCGGCCTTCGCCGCGATGGCGGTCGGTCTGGTGCTCGGTGCGCTCGGGCTACGGCGCCCACCTCGACCGGAGCCGGCCCGCCCGGCCGACCAGCAGTTCGCGACCGACCCGTACGGGCTTCGGCCGCCTTCCTACGGTGGCCGGCCGGAGAGCGAGTACGGCGCCTCGGCCACCGAGCCGCCGACGCGGCCCTACGGCGGCCAGCCGTACGGCCAGGCCTGACCTACCTGATCCTCGATGCCCGGCCGTCCGCAGGTGGTCGCCCACCGCGGCGCGAGCGACGCATTGGCCGAGCACACGCTCCCGGCCTACCGTCGGGCGCTCGACGAGGGTGCCGACGCCCTCGAGTGTGACGTCCGGCTGACCGCGGACGGCCATCTGGTGTGCGTCCACGACCGGCGCGTCGAGCGGACGTCCGACGGGCACGGTCCGGTCTCCACGCTGGAGTTGGCCGACCTGGACGCCCTCGACTTCGGCTCCTGGAAGCATCCCTGGCGGGATCTCGACGAAGAGGCGCCCGACTTGGACCCGGACGGCCGCCGGGTCCTGACGCTCCCGACCCTGCTCGCCGCCGTCGACGTGGTCGATCGCCCGGTGTGGCTCGCGATCGAGACCAAGCATCCGACGCGCTATGCGGGGCTGTTCGATCGCGGGCCTGTCGATCGAGACGGTTCGGGGTCGGCCGGAGCAGGTCACGCGGACGAAGGCCCGCGGCCATCAGGTCTACGTCTACACGGTCAACGAGCCCGACGACGTCCTGCGGTGTCTCGAGCTCGGCGTCGACGCGATCATCACCGACCGGCCCGGCCACACCCGGAAGCTGGTCGACGCCCACCGCTAGCCACCTTCGCGCCGACATTGCGCGTCTGCCCCATTCCCTTGCGTCGAGGTTGCGCTTTGTCTCACCTGAGCGGGCAGACGCGCAATGTCGGCGGGAGAGAGGGGTGCAGGGGTCAGAGCTGGCGGCGGCGCGGGATCATCGCGTCCTCGTCGGCGACGACGGTCTTCGGCAGGCCCGAGTCGACGGTGCGGCCGTCGATGTAGAGCAGGTCGGGCTCGTCGGGGTCGGCAGCCACGTCGTCCACGACGATCCACACGTCCGAGCCCGCCTCGACCTCGATCAGATCCGCCTCGCGAACGGTCCCGGCCGGCACCGTCTCCGCCTGGCCGTAGCGCAGCTCCCACTCGAGGCCGCGAGCGTGCTGGTCCGAGGCCGCGGCGAGGGCGTCGGGAGGAGGAATGGCGGGATCGGTCCACGGCGTGACCGGAGCGTTCGTGGTGGCGACCAGGCTCTCCCCCTGCGCGACCAGCCAGGGATGCGGCGACGCGGCCGGCCGGAGCCACTGATAGAGGTCGATGTCGTCGCCGTGCAGCTCGAGCGGGTCTGGAAACCACAGCGACTGGACCTCGCCCGGCGTTCCGTCCGCACGTACGGCGGTGCCGCGGCCCTGGATCATCGGCGGCACCGACCGGCCGGTGGCGTCGTTGCCCCACATCTGCTGCGCCTCGTCCCGCGAGAGCGCGCCGTGCGAGCATCGGCAGCGGCAGTTGTTGCGCAACTCCGCCGGCAGGATCTTGGCGTCGACGTCGGGTCGCTTGATCCCCATGACGAGGTGGACCCCGGCCTCGCCGCCGAGCCGGGCGATCGCACCGATCTGATCGAGCACCGGTGGACCCGCTGCCCGGCGGCGGCCGGCGGAGCGCGCACCCTCGCGGGACCACCACAGCGTGATCTCCTCGTGCAGCTCACGGAACTCGTCGAGGACGAGCAGCAGCGGCTGAAGACTGCTCTTGCGGGTGACGCCGGCCTCCACGGCGGCGTACCTGCGGTCCATCTCGGCGTGGACGTAGTCGATGATCGCGATCATCTGCCGTGTGTCAGCCGGGGTCGCCAGGGCCTGGACGCCCGGCCAGCCCCGCATACCGAGCAGCCCGGTCCGTCTCGGGTCGCACACCAGCGCCGGCCAGCCCTTCGCGACGAAGCCGCGTACGACGTTGCGCAGCGTGCTGCTCTTGCCCGAGCGAGTGGCGCCGGAGACGAGCATGTGGGGGGAGATGTCGAGCGACCAGGTGACCAGGCCGCCGTACTCGTCGACGGCGTACGGGATGTCGAAGTCCCCGCACTGGTCGAGCCGGTCGAGGTCATAGGCGATCCGGGTCGGGAGGGTTGGCTTGCGCCGGATGTGACAGGTGGCCTGCCGCGTGACGGGGTCGGCGATCAGGTCGGGCACCGCCTGCCAGCGGCCCGGCACCTGCCGGTTGAACGCCGCCTCGAACTCGATCCAGAACTCCGGATCGGTGTTGTCCTCGTCGGCGATGAACCGGACGTCGAGTGACTCCAGTTGCAAGCTGTCGTCGTCGGCCGGGTCGTACGCCGTCGTGACGACGGCGGCGTCGGCGCCGAGGCGCTGGTCTACGACGACCTCGGCGCAGCGGAGCTCGCGAGGGGCCGGCTCGGCCGCTTCGACGTCCTCGAGGCGAGCCGGGAGGAGGACGACCTCGTGGCGACGCCGGCGGACGGCCGCCACCCGGAGCTGGATCCGCAGGGTACGGCCGGCGACGTCGGCGATCCGTTCGAGCCGGCCGGCGTCGGTCAACGGGTACGACGCCGGCGGGCAGATCGTGATGCGGCGCGGTGGGTCGTTACGGCCGGCGCCGACCGGCCAGCGCACCCGGAGCAGACGACCGAGCTGATACGGGGTCGCCTCGGCGAGCCCGATCATCGGCGCCACCCGCTCGGCGGCCCGGGCCACGCGGCGGTGCCGGCTCCGCGAGCGGAGTGCGGCGCCCAGTGCGATCAGAGCGAAGCTCGCGCCGACGCCGAGGGAGGGTGTCTGCCACTGGGAGTGACCGGCCACCGCCGAGATGCCAGCCGCCAGGCAGCCGGCCGTCGCGAACAGCCCGGCCAACTGCAGCCAGGGCGATCCGCCGGACTGGATCTGTGCCGTACGGTCGGCCGTCCGCCGCGCGACCGGCGTCGGCTCGACGGCTGACTCGGTGCGTGCTCGGGTCCGCGTTGCCACCACAAACCTCCGGTGGTCCCGGTATCTGCCCTAACAGGCAGCCGGTAACACGATTCGTGACGCCACCCTCGCCCCGAGATTGCGCGTCTGCCCGCCTGCAGGTGAGGAAACGCGCAATCTCGGCGCGAATGATGTGCCTGTGTCCGGGTCGGTGTCCGTACTGGATGGCTTGGATGAGCCGCATGGACGTATTCCACCGCGGATTTCTCGGGCCCTCAGGGCGCTCATCCATAACAGGACTGGCTAGGGGGACGACAAATCGGTGCTGGTCGTCGTACTGTCGTCAGTGACTTGTGACAGCGCGTGATGCGACGACTACGAGAGGTGCTCGGGTGAGGCCCTACTGGCACGCAGCCGGAGCGTACCTGGAGGCGATTGGTGACGACCAGACGATGGGCGGCCGCGATCGGCGGCCTGGCGATGACTGTTGCCGTCACCGCCTGCGCCGACAACGGCGACGCCACGGAGTCTGACCTCGGGTCGTCGGGTTCACAGATGCTGGAGTCTGGAGCCGAATCCGAATCGCTGGCCGGGTATTCGACGGAGGAAGTCGCGGCCTACGACGACGCCGTGGCCGCGCTGGAGCGCAATCTCGAGGTCGGCCTCTCGGTCTACCACGAAGGCCTCGCGACCCCGGCTGCCTACCGCGCGCTCGCCACGGTGTACACCGGCGAGGAACTGGCCGACGAGTGGGAGAACCTCCGCAATATGGACGCCGCGGACGGCTATCTGGACGGGTCGGCGACAGTGGTGTGGACCAAACCGATCCGGATCCTGGTCAGCGACGCGGCCGGGACCGTGGACCTCAAAGCATGCATCGACAGGAGTCAGATGCGGGCCTTCACGCGTGACGGCGGCGAGATCGGCAACGAAGGGGCTTTCAAACGAGCCGTGTTTCAGGTGACTATCGACCTCGGCAAGGGTCACACCTGGCGGGTCGCCGGTGGAGAGGAGATCGGCACATGCTGAGACGCCAGCTTGCAGCAGTCGGTGGCGCAGTCGTCGCGCTCGTGGCGGCGAGTCTCGGCCCGGCCGTGGCCGATCCCGGTGACGGCGCCGGCTGGGGCGACGGTGACGTCTGGGCAGAAGCCGACGAGGACAGCGACGACGGCGGCTCCAGCGACAGCGAGTCCGGCACCGACTCCTCCAGCGGCACCTCGTCGAGTACGTCCAGCGGCGGCGAGGTCTGCGGCACCGACTCAGGCGGCGGTCTCCTCATGGAGATGATCGGCCTCGAAGGATCCTGCGCCTATGCGCCGGCGCTCGACACCGGCGACCCCGGCGTCGTCCAGGTCGTGGACGCCCGGGCCGAAGCGGAGCGGGCCTACGACAGCATGGACCTCGCCACCGCCGAGGTCCACCTGGCGCCAGGCCCGCCACTGCCGACGTACCCCAACCTGGAGACCTGGATCTGGGTCCCGCCGTCGCAGTGGCAGCCGTTGGAGCTGTCGGTGACCGCGGGCTCGACCACGGTCCACGTCGAGGCGCGGCCGGTACGGATGGAGATCGACTCCGGTGAGCGGGACCAGATGAAGTACTCCGCGGCCGCGATCGACTCCGACCTGGTCTGCTACGACGCGGGCCGGCCATGGAACAAGTCGCTCGGCGACGACGCCGAGACCTCGTGTGGCTACACCTATATGACGACCTCGTCGGGCAACCCGTCCGGCGGAGATCGGTATCGCCTGACCGCATCGATCATCTACGAGGGCTCGTGGACGTGCGTCGGCCAGTGCACCGAGGCCGGTGGATCGCTCGGCGAGGCCCCCGGCCCGACCGGCACCGAGTCCGTCGATGTCCAAGAGCGCCAGAGCGTGGTGGTGGACTAGATGACCGTCCAGGAGCAGCCGCCTCCCCCGTCGCCGTTCGGCCCGGGGACGTCCGGTGACGGCGTACGCCGGCCGACGTCGCGGCAGCAGCGTCGTGAGGAGCGAGCCCGGGCCAAGCGGGCCGAACGAGCCGCCGGAGCCGAGCGCCGACCACGCCGGCCCTACGGCCAAGTACTGCTCGCGATCCTGCTCATCGTCGGATGCGCGCTGGGCGCCGCCGTGGCGTTCACCAAGGCCGGTGACACCACCTCGGTCGTCGCCGTCACCGACGGTGTCGCCCGCGGCGAGACGATCACCCGAGACGACCTCACCACGACCCGGGTCGCCGGTGTCGACGGTGCCGTTCCGGCCGACCAGCTCAACGACCTGGTCGGACGGACCGCGGTGGTCGACCTGCTTCCGGGCCAGGTCGTCATCGAGTCGGCGTCGAGCAGTGACCCGATCCCGGCGGCGGGCGAGACGCTGGTCGGCGCCGCGCTGGAGCCGTCGCACGTCCCGGACGGACTGGCGGCCGGTGACAGCGTGCGAGTGCTGGCGGCTCCCGAGGAGGGTGCCGAGCCCGATCCCAACGCCGCGGAACTCGCGGTGGCGATCGTCTACTCGATCGACGACTCCGAACTCGTGAGCAGTGGAGCGGGAGCACGCCTGGTCACGCTGATCGTCCCGGACGGTGACGCCAACGCGGTCGCGCTCTACGCGTCGTCGGACCGCATTGTGCTCGTCGAGACGTCCTTGGCCGGGGGTGGGGCCTGATGCTGATTGCGGTCGGTGGCGAGAAGGGCTCGCCAGGTGCCACCACCACAGCGGTCGCCCTGGCCGCTGGCTGGCCGAACCCGGCCGTGGTGGTCGAAGCCGACCCCGGCGGCGGCGATCTCGCGCTGCGGCTGCGGCTTCCGTCCGGAGAGGCATTGCCCCCGACCCCGACCGTACTCACGCTGGCCGCTGCGGCCCGAGCACATCTCGAGGACACGCAGTTGGTGGTTCGACACGCTTCTGGGTTGTCGGACCGGGTGGGGGTGGTCCCCGGCCATCTGTTGGCCGAGCAGTCAACCGGGATGGCCGGCGCGTGGGAGGCGCTGGCCGCTGTTTTGTCATGCTCCGATCTCGACGTGATCGTCGACGTCGGCCGGCTCGACTCGGGCTCGCCGGCGATGCCGGTCGCGGCTGCCGCGGACGCGGTCGTCGTCGTGGGACGACCCACCACCGCTGGTGGCCTGCGGCTCCGGGAGCGGATCAAGACCCTCGGCCCGGCGCTGGCCTCCCGGCGAGGCCGACCGGCCATGGTCTGGGCGGTCGTCGTTACGCCGCAGCGGCACGCGGACGCCTACACCGCCGATCTGCAGCACATGCTGAGCTCGGCCGGGATCGACCCGGTGAGCGTGGGACACGTGATCCTCGATCCGGCCGGTGCGGCCCGGCTCGACGAGGGTGAGAACCCGACCGGGCGACTGTCGCGGACGCCGTTGATGCGGTCGGCCCGGGAGCTCGCCAGCCGGCTGAGCTCATTGGACGCCCGGCATGTCGCCCGTGGCCCTGGCCGGCCACGAAACGGGCACGCCGGCGCGAACCCGGGATCACATCGCTTCAATCCCGAGGTGGTGATCTAGGTGGCCGTCCCTCGCGAGTTGGTGCTGCGACTGCAGGCCGAGGTCGGAGACCGGCGTACGGCCGAGCGGCAGGCTCGCCGGGCGCAGCGGCTGCCGGATCTGACGGGTGAGGCCGAGCGCCAGCACACCCGGCCGATCATCCGGTCGGTGGTCGAGGCCTACTCCCACCGGCTGGTCGAGACGACCGGGAGGGGTCTGCCGGACGAGATCCAGGTCGAACTGGTCCGGGCACTCGACGCCCGGCTGTTCGGGGCCGGCCCGTTTCAGCATCTGCTCGACAACGACAAGGTCGAGGACATCCACTGCAACGGCTACGACAAGGTGTTCGTCCGCTACGCCGACGGCGAGGACGAGCAGGTCGGTCCGGTCTGCGACTCCAACGAAGAGCTGGTCCAGATCCTGCAGGACCTGGCGAGCTACACGGGCCTGTCGAGCCGTCCGTTCGACACCTCCAACGTCGAGCTCGACCTGCGGCTCCCGGACGGGTCGCGGTTGTCGGCCACCCAGGGCGTGTCGCCATGGCCGACGGTGTCGATCCGCCGGCACCGGCATCCTGTCCTGGACCTGGCCCACGAACAGGATCTCGGCACCGTCGACCGCGAGCAGGCGAACTTCCTGCGCGCCGCGGTCCGGGCCAAGAAGAACATCATGATCGCTGGCGGCACCGGCGCCGGGAAGACCACGCTGCTGCGCGCCCTGGCGAGCGAGATCCCGTCGAGCGAACGGCTGATCACGGTGGAGCGGACTCTGGAGCTCGCCCTCCACGAGGACACCGTCGCCCACCCCAACTGCGTACCGTTCGAGGAGCGGCAGCCCAATGCCGAGGGCGAGGGCGGCGTGTCCCTCGCGACCCTGGTTCGCCGGTCGCTGCGGATGAGCCCCGACCGGGTGATCGTCGGCGAGGTGCTCGGCGACGAGGTCGTCACGATGCTCAACGCGATGACGCAGGGCAACGACGGCTCCCTGTCCACCATCCACGCCAACTCCGCCCTCGAGGTGATCCCGCGGCTGTGCGCGTACGCCATCCAGGCGCAGGAACGGTTGCCGATGGAGGCGACCCAGATGCTGGTCGCCGGGGCGCTCGACTTCATCGTGTTCATGCGCAAGGTCGACCAGCAGCGGCGGGTGATCGACTCGGTCATCGAGCTCACGGGCTACGACGGCGCTCGCGCGACCCATTCGCACGTGTGGAAGTCGCCGGGCCTCGGCGAGCGCGGCGTACGGACGGCGGCGCAGGTGACGTGTCTCGACGATCTCGTACGCGTGGGCTGGCAGCCTGGCGGTTGGGGCGGTGACGGCTGATGGTCGGGCTCGTCGTCCTGCTCGCGGCCGGTGCCGCGACCGGCGTCGTGATGTTGGTGGCCCTGGCGCGTGGCCATCGGTTGCAGCTTCCCGATCTGAAGCCGAGCGGCCTGTCGGAGGACGACCGCCGGCGCTTGATGATCGGACTGCTCGTCGTGGCCGGCGTCGCCGTCTTGACCCGCTGGCCGGTCGCCGTCGTCGCGGCGGCCGCGATCGTGCTGCTGTGGCCCCGGATCGTCGGTGCCTCCGGCGTCGGGCAGGCGGCGCTGGACCAGCTCGAAGCGCTGGCGATCTGGACCGAGTCGATGCGCGACATCACCCGTGCCTCGACGGGTCTCGAGGAGGCCATCCCGATCACGGCCGAGTCCGCGCCGGATGCGCTGCGCCCGGCGCTGCGGCGGCTGTCCGACCGGCTCGCCGCCCGCATCCCGCTCGACACGGCGCTGCGCGACTTCGCCGCGGACGCGGACGATCCCGGAGTCGACTACGTCGTGGCCGCACTCATCCTCAACGTACGTACGCGCGGCCCTGAGCTCGCCGCGGTGTTGAGCCGACTGGCCGACTCGACCCGGGCCGAGCTCGCCATGCGACAGGAGGTCGAGGCCGAGCGGCGTCGGCTCCGGCGGCACACCTGGATCATGTTCGGCATCATCGCGGCCTGGATCTGCGGGCAGCTTGTCGTGGCTCGTGACCACTTGGAGCCGTTCGGGGAGCCGATCGGCCAGGTCGTGCTCGCGGGCATCGTGGCCGCCTGGGTGTTCGCCGCGATGCGGGCCCGATCGCTGTCCGAGCCGGTGCGTCCAGCGCGGTTCCTCGGCACGCCGGAGCCGGTCGATCTCGGAGGCGGTGGCTTCCGGTGAACGGCTGGGTCCTGCTGATGGGCGCGGGTATCGGACTCGGCGTCGCCCGGATCGTGTGGCTGCTCGCGCCGCGGCGCGTGGACATGGTCGGGGCGGCGCAGCGCTGGGAGTCGGCCCACGAGACCGCGACAGTGCATGTTCCCGGCGGGCTGGGTCGGCCTACGCTGCAGACCCGGCTCGGCCGGATGCTCGCTGTGCGCCTGGGCCGGCACGGCATCCAGATGCAGCAGATCCGCCAGGACCTCGCCATGGTCAACCGCGATCTGGAGAGCTTCCTCGTCACCACAGTGCTCAAGAGCCTCGCCGGCCTGGTGCTGCCGTCGGTGCTGTACGCGTTCCTGACCTCGGCCGGCGCATCGCCGCCACCCAGCTCGCCACTGATCTTCGGCCTCATTCTCGCGGTGGGCATGGTGTTCCTCTCGATCGAGCAGCTGCATCGCGAGGCCAACGACCGACGGGACGAGCTCCGACGCACCCTGTCCACCTACCTCGACCTGGTCGCGATGGCGATGGCCGGTGGGCGGGGCCACCCCGAGGCGCTGCCGATGGCGGCTCAGATCGGCAGCGGTTGGACGTTCGAGCTCCTCGAGGACACCGTCGTCGGCGCCCGCGACGCCGGCACGACGCCGTGGGCCGCGCTGGGCGAGCTCGGCCGCCGGTGCGACATCAGCGAACTGCGAGACCTGGCGGTCGCCGTGAGTCTCGTCGCGGACAACGGCGCCCGGGTCCGCGAGACGCTGATGGCCCGGGCCGAGTCCTTGCGGCAGAGCCGGATCACGGCCGCCCAGGAGGACGCGAAGAAGCGCTCGGACTCGATCGAGTGGAATCAGCTGGTCATCGCGGGCGGCTTCGTGCTCTGGCTCTTCTATCCGACCGTGGTCAACCTGTTCAACCAGTGAGGTGGAGACGTCTGATGCATGTTCCAGTGAGAGGAGGAAGCGGGATGCGTGTCTTGGTGACAGCGTGGATCTGGTGGCAGACCCGCCTGGCCGCAGCTCGCCGAAACGAGGATGGCTGGGGCGCCATCGAGTGGATGGTGATCATCGTCAGCGTCGTGGGCTTGGCCTACGCAGCGAACGAGGCGGCTGGCAACTTCCTGGAGGAGAAGGCGCAAGAGCTCTTCTGATCAAGAGGACGTCGAACATGGGCATCCGGGTGCGCTCAGGTAACGACACGGGGTCGATGTCGATCGGCCTCGTGATCGTCCTGCCCATCCTGATGCTCGCCCTCGGCGCCAGCGCGCAGTACTTCGTCAAGGTCGACGCCGAACGGACGGCAGCGGCGGCTGCCGAGGAGGGCGCCGCGGCGGCCCGCCGCTTCGACGGGTCGGCCCAGGCGGGCCAGGCCCGGGCGCAGGACTTCCTCAGCAGCGTCGGCAACGACTCCCTCGAGAACGTCGAGGTCAGCGCGACCCGCAGCGGCACCGAGGCGTCGGTCACCGTGACCGGCACCGCGGACTCGCTCGGCTGGCTGCCGTTCCTCGACCGCGACATCTCCGAGACGTCGACCGGCCCCGTCGAGCGGTACACCCAGTAGGCGACGGCGATGACACGACGACGCGACGAGAGCGGGACGATCCCCATGGAGCTGGTGATCATCGCGCCCATACTCGCCATCCTGCTGGCGATGCTCGTCGTCGCCTGGCGGGTGTCCGAAGCCGGCAATCAGGTGACGGCCGCCGCGGCCGAGGCGGCCCGCGCGGCCTCGCTCGAACGCAGCGTCGACCTGTCGGCGGCCGCCGGTCAGGAGGCGGCGCGGCGGACCCTCGAAGACCGCGGCCTGTCGTGCGCCGATCTCGATGTCGTGGTCGACGTGTCGTCGTACGAGCCGGGTGGCTACGTACGCGCCACCGTGCGCTGCACGGCAGACCTGTCGGAGCTGTCCGTACCCGGCGCACCGGGGAGCTGGACCGAGGAAGCCTCGTTCATCGAGCCGATCGAACAGTTCCGGGGTGGCTGATATGAACCCGTCCCGGCAGAAGTTGTCTCCCCGACGTTGCCCCCCGGGGCAACTGGCGGCTGACAACTCCTCGGTGTGGCAGCGGGTACGGCACCGACGCGACGAGGTCGGGGCGGCGCTCGCGGTCTGGCTCGTGGTCGCGGCGGTGCCGATCGGCTACGGCCTGACCGGCTACATCTACGACGGAGGCAAGGTGCGCGAGGCGCAGCAGATGGCGTACCGGACCGCGGAGAAGGCGGCTCGGCTCGCGGCCGACCAACTCTCCACGGCGAGCCTGCGCTCTGACGGCAACGTCGCCGTCGACCCGGCCGCGGCCCAGCAGGCTGGTGCGGCGTACCTGCAGGCGGCCGGCTTCGACGGAACGGTCGCGGTCGACGGCGGCGGAACGGTGACGGTCACGGTGTTCGACACCGTGGACATGAAGGTCTTGAGTGGCATTGGCGTCGACTCGGTCGACATCGAAGAGTCGGCATCGGCGGAGTCGATCAATGCCGATACCCAACCGGAGGACGTGTGATGAGGCGGCTCAGCCAGTGGGTACGCGCCGTGGTCTCCCTCGTGGGAATGGCCGTGGTTCTCGTGGGCACACCGTTGGCGCTGATCGCCTGGGTGGGCAACCCGATCCCGCCCGAGGGTCTGTCCTGGAACGCCGACTTGACCGACAGCGCCCTGATCGGGCTGCTGGCCGTCGTCGTGTGGGTGATCTGGGCCCAGCTGCTGGTCGGCACGATCGCCGCGGTCATCGAGGAGATCCGCGGCGTCGACGTCGGGTCGCTCCCGGGCATCCTCGGCAGCCAGCGCGACCTGGCCCGGCGGGCGGTCGCGACCCTCGCCGTCGTGGTCGTGTCGTCCACGACAGCCGCGACCGCCGCGTCGGCGGCCGTGGGATCGCACCAGGCCGTGACCGCTCGGACCGGCGGCGCCCACGCGCATCGCGAGCCCGAGGCGGAGGTGCCGCAGGAGCGGCGGGACGACCTCCGGATGGCGACGGTGACGCCTCAGCAGTCGGATCTGTGGACGATCGCCGAACGACACCTGGGCGACGGTCAGCGGTGGACCGAGATCCGCGAGCTCAACCAAGGCCGGGTCATGGCCGACGGGCGGACGTTCCGGTCGGCGAACCTGCTGCAGCCGGGCTGGCAGCTCCTGATGCCGCCGGACGCCACGGACCTCCCGCTCGCCTCGGAAGCCGAGCCGGAGACGATCCAGCCCGCGACGACGCCGTACACGGTCAAGCCGGGCGACAGCCTGTCGGCGATCGCGGAGCGGCTCCTCGGCGACGCCAACCGCTACGGCGAGATCTTCGCGCTCAACGCGGGCCGACCGCAGCCGGACGGCGGTCGGCTGACCGACCCGGACGAGATCTGGCCGGGCTGGAGTCTGGAGATCCCGCGCGCCGACGGGCGTACGACGCCGGCGCCGCCGCCGGAGGAGCGGGACACCGACCGGCCGAGCCGGCACGGACAGGACGAGCCGCCGCAGTCGCAGACCGACGCCGAACCCCCGGCCGAGGAGCCTGCGGCGCCGCCGCAGAACGTGGAGCCCCAGCAGGTGCCGGAGCAGCAGACGCCTCCGCGGCAGGAGCCGGAGCAGGCTCCCCCGAGGGGCGAGACGGACCAGACGCCGCCGCAACAGGAGCCGGCTCCACCGCGCGAGCAGTTGGAACAGGACCAGGACCGGGCCATGCCGCCACAGGAGTCCGAGCTCGTCACCCCGCCGCCGGCGAACGAGCCGGGGCCGCGCGACGACACCGAGACCTTCGTGCCGCGGGACGAGGCCGAGCCGCCGGCGGCCGAGCAGTCCGAGCCGGTGCCGGCCGACGCCAGCGCCTCGGATTCGTCGGCCTCCGACGACGAGCCCGGCGTACCCGTCGTCGCGGTGGCCGGCGTCGGCGCCATCGTGGCCGCGGGCCTGGTCGGTCTGCTTCGGTTGCGGCGTACCTGGCAGCGGGCCCGCCGCAAGCCCGGCCAGCGGGTGCCGGAGGCCGATGCGGCATCGGTCGCGCTCGAGAAGTCGCTGACCACCGGCGCGGACATCTCCGGTGTCGACCTCGTCGACGGCGCTCTGCGAGGCCTGCTCGCCTGGTGCGGTACGGGCGGCAACAACGGCGTCCTGCCGGTGATCCAGTTCGCCCGGATCACCGAGGTCGGGGTCGAGCTCTACCTGGCCGAGCCCGCGGAGCTGCCGGAGCCGTGGGAATCGATGCACGCCGAGACCGCCTGGAGCCTGGCGCGTGACGCCGAAGGCTTCGCCGCCTTCAACGACGGCGGCATGGCGCCGTACCCCGCGCTGGTCTATCTCGGCAACGACGACGAGGACGGCGAGGTCCTCGTCGACCTGGAGTATCTCGGGACGCTCGACCTCCATGGACCGTCCGAGCAGACCGAACGCATGCTGGCCGCGCTCACCGCGGGGCTGGCGACATCTCAATGGGCCGACCACGTGGACGTCACGATCGTCGGCACTCACCCCGGCCTCGAAAGGGAGCTGAGGACCGGGCGAGTCCGCTACCTGCCCGAGGTGGGGGACCTGTTGAGCGACCTGGCGATCCGCGCCCGGGAGGACGCGGCCGCCTGGTCCGAGCTGGAGGTGGGCGATGTGACCGACGCGCGTGTGCAGAAGCAGTCAGAGGCCGCCGGTCTGGTCGTACCAGAGATCGTGTTGCTTGCCGTCGAGGTCACCCCGGAGCAGCGAGAACAGCTGGCCAGCGTGCTCGAGGACCTGCCGCGCGTCGCCGTGGCGGCCGTGTCGACCGAGTCAGGCGTCGGCCAGTGGCGACTGCGTCCCGACACCGACGACGACGACAACAAGACCTGGGTGCTCGACCCGGTCGGAGTCCGCCTGAACCCCGCCCGGCTCGATGACGAGACGTACGCCCGGATCCTGGACCTGCTGCACGCTGCCGATCGGGAGCCCGAGGGCGAGCCCACTCCGCTCCGTGAGCCGGTCCCGACGCTCGACGCCCAGCCGGTACGCCACATTGCGCCGGTGCCCACCGCGGGCGAAGTCGACTCCGAGTGGAGCGACGACCCGGAGGCCACCGGAGAGCCGACCAGCACCCGCTACAACTTCGGTCTGAACTGCCCGCCGGTGATCGACAACCTCGGTCCGCCTCGGGTCATCTACCCGGCCGTCGAGATCCCGGAGAACCGAATGCCCCGGGTGCTCGCGTTCCTCTCCTACATCGCCGAGAACCGTGGCTGCTCCCACGAGCAGCTCGACGAGGCGATGTTCCCCGGCGCCCGGGTCAACCCGGACACGCGTACCCGCTACATCAACTACGCCCGCACGCTGCTCGGGAAAGGCGACAACGGCATGGACTACCTCCCTCGACGTAACTACACCGACCTCTCCTCCGAGGTCGTGACGACGTGGGATCTGTTCCACAACCTGGTGGGCGACGACCCGTTCACCGCGCCGACGGACAACTTGGAGCGGGCGCTGAGCCTCGTCCGGGGTCGGCCCTACGAGGGTGGCAAGGCAGTGTGGTACGGCTGGTCCGAGCACTCGGCCCGGCGCAAGTACGACCTCATCGCCGACACCGCCTGTGCGCTTGCGGACCGGCGCTACTCCGCCGGCCAGTGGCGGTCCGCCATCGATGCGGCGATCGTCGGCTGGTCGGTGGAGCCGGTGCAGCAATGGCTGTGGCGGGTCCACATCCAGGGTCTGCGGGCGCTGGGCGACATCGACGAGGCCCGCCGGGTCGCCCTCGAGCGCAACGCGTTCTCCGAAGAGCTCGAGTTCGAGCTGGAGCCCGAAACGGCCCGGATCTTCGACGAGCTCGGCATCTTCGACAGCTACTCCTACGTGCACTAGAGCGGCTGCGACCGCGCGAAACTACTGAATGTCACCGACGGTGACAGCTTTCGCGGGTGTCCGGGTCCGGTGTCCGCCTCCATGTCCGGCTCGCTGAGCAGCGTTGAGCCGCATGGACGTTGTCAACCAGTGCAATGCCGTGGATCGACTGAACGCCGACTGGACATACTCCCCAGACTCATCCATAGCCTCCGAGCAGGTACAGCGATGGTCGCACCGTTGGGTGGCGCTCGCCGGGTGTGAGACGCCCGCCGACGTCATGGCCGCCTGCCAGTTCTCCGACAGCTTCAGCGACGGTGCACTGTGCGCGCTGTTACGGATCGTCAACGGTCGTTACCAGGGCAGTGCCCTGGCCGCGCATCTGCTGCTGCGGTGCCTGCTTCCGCCGGCGATGCGGCAGCACTTGTCGCGCTCCGCGTACGAGACGTCCGACCCGGGTGACACGGTCGCGATGCTCATCGCCGGTGTCGTCGAGGCGATCGCGACGTACCCGTTCGACCGCCGGGCCGGCGTCAAGGAGCACCTCCTGGACTGCACCGGCACCGTCTTCCGCCAGAAGGCGCGGACAACCACGCCGGTCCATCGGGCCGCGCGAGGCGGCGAGCGGGAGGTGCCCTACGACCCGGCCGCACTGGTCCGGGCGGCGGACCAGGCCGACGAGGTGACCGCGGACCCTCTCGTGCAGGCCGCCGAGACCCTGGCGGCCGCGCTCCGTCGTGAGGCGATCAGCCTGGCCGGTGCCCGGCTCGCCACCCGGCAGCACGCGTTCGCGCTCTGAGCTCGCCCGCGTCACCACGTTCTCGTGGTACGTGCGCACTCTGCATGGCGCCGAGCCCATGCAGAGTGCGTACGGGCCGTGCAGAGTGCCGCTCGCCGGGCTCCGTGCCGTACCGGGCGCCGAGCCGTCACGGCAAGTGACAGAAGTTCTCACGATCCGCGATCAGGCTGTCCGGATCGGTGTCCGGGTCCGCTGAATGCACTGGCGGCATGAGCGCCGGTGACCAGCGAAACGCCCTCGACCGGGTGAATGCTGAGTGGACCCTCACCCAGGCCTCGCCGCAAGCGGAGGCGCAGGTGCGGCAGTGGGCGGATGAATGGCCAGCCCTCGCCGACTGCGAGTCCCCCGCCGGCGCCCTGACGGCCTGCTATCGCTTCGACGAGTCGAGTGACGCCGCACTCCTGACGCTGCTGCGGATCGTGCACGGCGCTGGCCTCGGCCGCGACCTGGCGGCCCGGCTGGTGTTGCACTCGCTGCTCGGACGAGCGGTACGGGAGTTCCTGCCGCGACTGTCACGGGCGTTCGACGACCCGGGCGACGCCGCCTCGTCGTTGCTCGCGGCCGTCGTCGAGGCGATCGCGACATACCCGGTCGACGCGCAGCAGCCGCGGATCAAGCGCCACCTGCTCACCCGGACCGGGACGATCTTTCGCCGCGAGGCGCGCGCGTTCGACCGGATGGATCGCCGGACCCAGGCCGTGCGGGGCCGACGCGAGATCCCCTGCGATCCGGTCACACTCGGTGCCGCGATCGACGGCATCGCCGAGGCACCCAAGGATGCCCTCGTCGAGGCGACCGAGGCGCTGGCGGCCGCGGTCCGGCGCCAGGTCATCAGCCGGGACGACGCCCGCCTGGTGGCCCGGCATCATCTGGCCGGTCGGCCGGTCCCCTTCGCGGAGCTCGCCGCCGAGCTGGGCATCTCGGAGGCCGCCGTACGCCAGCGCTGCTCCCGGATCGTGCGCCGTGTCGTGGCCGCCGCCGACGCCGTCGCCTGACCGCGAGAACCGGTCGATCGGCTGTCACAACCTCCTCGGACGGCTGCCTGTTAGTGGCGGAGTGGGTCGAGACCGAACGGCCGCGTTGGAGGAGATGCCGATGTCGAGAGGGCAGCCGGGACCAGCGCCGAACGACGCCGAGCGGATCGTCGCCGACGCGTGGCAGCGGGTGCTCGAGCTCGTCGACCGGCTGAGCGAGCATCCGATCGACGCGGCGACCTATAGCGAGCTGCGGACCTACCTCGCCTCTGACGCCTTCGACGCGGTCGCCGCGTACGAGCAGGTGACCGCGGACGGCGTGGCCGCGCTACTCGCCCGGGTCGACGAGCTCAACCGGCGAACAGGACTCGCCGTCGTCGAGCGACCCGGACCCGAGGCGGAGGACGACTCATGAAGCGGCCGTTTCGACGCGAGTCGCTGGCCGGCCGCCGGTCCGGCCGAGCAAAGTGGGCCCGCCGTCCTTCGCGGCACGAGCCGGCCCGGCACTCGAGCGAAGGCGAGTTGGACTCCCCGGTGGGTCAGTGGACCAACGGCTCCAACCTCAAGACCAAGGCGGCCACGGTCGCGATCGTCGCCGCACTGGCGCTGAGCCCGGCGGGCGTCGTGGTGGGTCTGGCCGCCGCATCGAGCGGATCCGCGCCGACGACGGACACCAGGGTCTCCGACACGCGTGGTGAGCAGGCCGCCGTCGAGGAGTTCGCGGCTCGCTTCGTCACGACGTGGCTGGCGGCGAACGCGAACAACGCCGAGGAGCGACTGTCGGGGCTGGTCGAGATCCCGGACGGCGCCGAGTTCCCGTCCACGGGGCTGCAAGCGACCGATCCGACGGTCGCCGACGTGGATCAGGTGAGCGGCGGCCTGTGGTCGGTGACCATCGCGGTGACGGCGACCGCCGCGCAGTCCGATCAGGGCGTACGCCGGTTCTACACGGTCCCGGTCGTCTATGACGCCGGTCAGCTCGTAGCGCTGGCACTCCCGTCGCCGGTCGCAGCACCGACCATGGCCGAGACGCCGAGTCTCGGCTACCCGAGCGACCTGACCTCGGCGCATCCGGCCTGGCGCACCGTGGCCGGTTTCATGACCGCCCTGCTCGCGGGTGGCGGCGACATCACCCGCTATCTGACGCCGGGAACCCACGTGGCGCCGGTGCTGCCGGTGCCGTTCGGCGAGGTGCGGATCAACCAGATCGCCACCCAGGCCGAGGTCGGCGTCGAGCCCGAGCGGACTCCCGCCGACGGACAGCAGCTGGCGGTGCTGGTGACCGCCGTCGGCGGCGCCTCGACCACCGACGGCGGCGGTCTCACGGTGCAGTACGCGCTGATCCTCACCGGTCGGGACGGCCGGTGGGAGGTCACCGAAGTAGAGGCGTCCCCTCACCTCGAGGACGGATCCGGGGACGTGGCAGGCGAGCTGTCGAACGACGGCTCACCCGTGGAGGAGGAGCAATGATTATTGACCTGGTAGGCCAGACCGCCAGCTCGATGTACGGCCTGGTCGGATTGTCGGGGTGGTCGACGCACCTGATGGCGTCGGTCGTCCACACCGTCTCCGAGTCGGCCGTCGCCCAGGCACCGGGCGACGACGGCCTGATCGACTGGACCTCGCGCAAGCTGCGTGAGTTCCGGATCCTGATCTTGCTGGCGGTCTGGGTGTTCGTCGCCGGCATGGTCGGCTTCGTGTACGCCCGGACCAAGGGATCGTGGGGCGCGACCCTGGCCGCGATCATCCTCGGCGCGATCGTGCTCGCCGGCGTTCACAACATGGACGACCTGCAGGGCAACGTCGGCGCCGAGATCGACAGCGCGCCACGGGTCGACGGCGCTGGCTTGACCGTCCGATAGCGGGCGGTGAGCGCCGTGGCTCCCGACGTGACCCAGGACGGCGACCAGACCGAGGTCGTCCGCTGGTACACCCACGCCCGCAGGTTCCCGATCCTGATCGGGAAGGCCGGCATGAACGGGGATCCGCTGCCGGGCGGGCCGTACACGTCGACTCAGGTCGTCGCCTGGTTCGGCACGCTGGCCGGGCTGTACTTCACCCGCGACATGTGGGGCCAGTTCGGCGACTTCATGAACGCCGTGGTGCTGCTCGGCGTGCCGATCGCCGTCGGGTGGGCGGCGCGTTGGATTCCGCACGACGCGCGCAACCCGGTGCTGATCGCGGCCGGCTGGGTGCGCTGCTTCGGAGCGCCGCCGGCCGGTCGGGTGGACGGCCTGCCCGTGCGCCAGCGCAGCCCCTACCGGCTCCGGCACCAGTTCGTCGTCGACCCCCGGTCGTATGCCGCCACGTCGTCTAGCGCCGAGATTGCGCGTCTTTCCCCTCGGTCGTGGCCGAGCACTTTGGCCGGCGATGCCGCAGGCGGGGAAGACGCGCAATCTCGGCGCGAAGGTGACGACCTGCGGCTGACCGACGTGCAAGCGCTGTTGGCGAATCGGAGGTGACTGATGCGCTCGGCGATCTCGACCCTGTCGGGAAACCTGATCTGGTCGCGCCACGGCGCCGTCTGGGCCGGCTGGCGCCTGACCGGACTGTCCTACGGACACCGGCCGATCAAGCACAAGCGCGAGATCCGGACCCTGCACCAGGCGCTGATGCGCGGCTTGATGGGTGAGTCGCTGTGGCTGGGCACGCGGGCCGGCCTCGACCCGCACGCCGTGGTCGAGCGCGTACTCGACGGCGTCGACGTCAACGCGCATCCGGACTGGGCCGCCGAGTGCGCCGCGACATTGGACAGCCTGGCCGAGATCGGTCCGGGACAGCGGGCGCTGTGGCTGTGGGTGCCCCTGAGCGACCATCGGGCCCAGCGGCTGGCCGAGCCGTTGCGGGCCGCGCTCAACAACCTCCGCGACGCCGCGGGTCTGCCGCGGGCGTCGGTGTCCGACGACGAGCTGGAGCGACGCCTTATTCAGGCCGACCAGGTGGCCAAGGTGATCCCGGCCGTCTTCGACCCGCAGCCGGTCACGCCGGCCCAGACCACGTGGCTCTTCCTCCACGCGCAGCAGCGCGGCCTGTGGCTGGACCTTGACCTCCCCGACGCCGCCGGCGACGACGCCGACCTGCTGCGGTCCGGCTGCGAGCTGGGCAGCCCGATCGTCGACGAGGGCGCCAAGTCCGACCACCGGCAGGGGCTTCGCCATGTCCTCGCGTCGCCGGAGCGGCGACGGTTGGTGAAGCTCACGTCGGACGGTCCGGAGGGTCGGCTGGTCGACTCCTACCAGCAGCTCCGCGTGCTGTCGCGACTACCTCGACAGGGGATGGTCTTCCCTGGCTCCGAGATCATCGGCCACATAGACAAGTGCGGCCTCGACGTCGACTGGGCGATGCGGATGCGGGTCCGCTCGTCCGACGACGCGGCCAAGCGCAACCGCAAGGCACTGGTCAACCTCAACGACCAGATCTATCAGCGCTCCGAAGAGGTCAGCGTCCGGCACACCGACCTGGACGACATCAAGGACGCGCTGTCGGAGTACACGACGATCCTCGCCCGCGACCACAACGAGGTCGAGGTCGAGGCCACCACGCTGCTCGCGATCGCGGGCGGCACACCCGACGACTGTCTCGACCAGGGCCGCGAGCTCGACGAGTTCATGAGCGGTTTCGAGGCGAAGACCACGGCGCCGATCGGTCACCAGAGTGAGTTGTGGCAGGTGATGCTCCCGGGGTTCCCGGCGACCAAGATCGTTGCCGACTTCGCCCACCCGTCGACCTCGTCGACGTGGTCTGCGGCCGTGCCGTTCATCGGTGCCGACCTCGGCGACTCCCGCGGGCTGGCGTTCGCGATCAACCTGACGACCGGCGTTCCGGGCGTCGTCCACCTCGATGTGGCCGGCGCATCCTCGCGTGGCCAGTCCGGATCGTTCGCGCTGATCGGCGAGAAGGGTGGCGGCAAGTCGTACGCGATGAAGAAGATCGCGGCCGGTGTGATCGACCAGGGCGGCCGGGTCATCACGCCCGACCGTACGCCGTCCGGCGAGTGGGCCCGGTGGGCGACGTCGATCACCTCGTCGGTGGTCGCCGACTGCACCGACCCGGCCTTCAGCCTGTGTCCGCTGCGGTTCTTCGGACCCGACATCGGGTCGCGGGTCGCGCACTCGTTCTTCATCACGCTGCTCGGGGTCGCCGCCGACGACGACGCCGGCACCCTGCTCGGCGAGATCCTGCACCCGGAGTACCTCACGACCCATCGGATCGACTCGTGCGGCGACCTGCTCGCGCATCTCACCAGCGCCGACTCGTTCACCGACCTTGACGACCGGCAGTTGGCGAAACAGCTCGCCCGGCGGATGCGTACCTACGCCAACAAGGACCTCGGCCGGGTGATCTTCGACCCCAGTCTGCCGTCGCTACCCGAGTCGTGGCGGGCATTGGTCATCCGTACGCACGACCTCGAGCTGCCGACCCGGGATCAGCTCAACCACGAGCACCTGTTCCGCGGGCTGCGCATCGAGGCCAAGTTCGGCCGTGCCATGTACGCCCTCGTCGCGGCGATGGCTCGGCAGGTCTGCTTCGCCGATCCGACCGAGCCGGCCTTGTTCCTGGTCGACGAGGCGCACTTCCTCACGGCGTCGCCGGAGGCCGAGCACGAGGCGAAGCTCTTCCTCCGCGACGACCGCAAGCACGGCTGTGCGTTGGGAGTCGCCTCCCACGACGCCGAGGAGGACTTCGGCTCGGCGACCCTGTGGGGACTCATCCCGACCCGGATCCTGATGCGGCACCAGGACCGCACCATGGCGGCGCGTGGGCTGGCGCGCCTCGACCTCGACCCGACCGACGACGATCTGCTCGACCTGATCCAGCACCAGACGTCGCCGCCGGACCGCAGCACGTTGATCGTGCCCGAGCACCGCCGCGGCGAAGCGCTGATGCGTGACGTGCACGGCCGGACCGGGTTCATCAAGGTGCTGCCGCACGCCCTGTCGCACCGTGCCGAGGCCGCCAACACCACACCCGAACGTCCCGGCGGCACCCTCGCCGAAGTCGCCCAGGTCGGGGCCGGTCCATGAGCCGGACCCGACCCCCTGGCGCCGAGATCGCACCGATGTCTCGCTCGGTCCAACCAGCCTCGCTCGTTCCTCGCTCGGCGGCCAGGCCCATCCACGGACGCTCGCGAGACATCGGTGCAATCTCGGCGCGACATGGCGGGCGGTGGCGTCGGCTCGTCCGGCGAGCCTGGACGCTGCTCGTACTCACGCCGCTGCTCGTCATGCTGTCCGCCTCTCGGGCCGTCGCCGACTCCGACGTCTCGCGACCGGCGGCCGCATTGTCGTGGATGGAGCTGCACGACTCGCGAGGCATCTCGATCTGGGACTACGACCTGTCGCTCGACCGCGGCGGCATCACGAGTCCGCTAAAACTGATCTGGTCGGTGTTCGCCGACATCGGTTGGCATGTCTACTCGTGGCTCGTCGGGTCCGCGATGTGGCTGATCGACTTCACCCTGTCGTTCGGTTGGCTGGAGCCGTTCGAGCGTCCTGCCGAGGCGGTGTCGGACTCCCTCGCCGACGTCATCAGCCGATTCGGCGCGTTGCCCGTCCTGCTGACCTTGGCGGCGGCGGTCGCGGCCGTGCTGATGATGGCCGGCCGGTTCGCCACCGGGTTGTACGAGTTCTTCGCCGCCGCCACGGTCGCCGCGCTCGCGATCGGCGTCCTCGCCTCGCCCATCGACTACGTCACCGGCGGCGACTCCTGGCTCATCCAGGCGCGTGACCTCGGTCTGGAGGTGGGCGGCTCGCTGTCGGCCGAACCCGGTCGACATGCGTCGGCTGAGCCCGAGGAGATCCGGGTCGACCTGTCGGAGCAGTTGGCCGACATCTTCATCCGGGCCCCCCATCAGCTGGTCAACTACAACGCCGTCATCGACGGCACGAAGTGCGAGGACGCCTACGACGCCGGACTACGGATGGCACACGCCGAGTGGAGGTCGACCAGGGTCGACGGGATGCCCGCCCATCAACTGGTCGACTCCACGACCGGCGAGCCGATCGAGCTTCCGCCGGGCATGAGCCTCGGCGACGCCTACGGCATCTCCGACGACGCGGTCGCCTCCCAAGCGCAGTTCAACGAAGTTCCGGAGCAACGCAGCATCGTCGAGGAGTGCGATCCGGCGCTCGGCGACGCCGCCGCGAACCCGTCGTTCACCCAGGTGATCAACACCCTGGCGCTCGGCGTGGGCGGCATCTTCCTGGTGATCTTGGCGCTCGCCCTGTGCCTGGGCGTCTGGGCGTCGGCGATCTACACCCTCGTGCTGGCCATCAAGGCGCTGTGGAACCTGGTCGCCGGCATCCTGCCCGGCGGACAGCGACTCGGATTGACCCGGACCATCTCCGAGGTCGTCATCGCCTTGATCGTCGTGCTGGCCGCCGTCGTCTTCCTGATGGCCTACCTCCAGGTCGTCACGGCCGTGTTCAACAGCGCGGACGGCCCACCGATGAAACGCTTCGCCCTGCTGGACCTCCTGTTGATCGCCGGTCTCATCGTCTGGCTGCGGATGCGCAAAGCGCTCAAACGCGCGGCCGCCACGTTGGCGCAGAAGCTGGCGGCCCGGCCCAAGTCGAAGCCGACGAAGGTCGGATCGGCGTTCGGTGCCGGCAACCGGTGGCAGCAGGCCCGCCACGTCGGCTCGCGTACGCGCCAGGCGGTCGGGTCCGTACGCCAGGGCGCCGCGGTCGGCGGCCGTGGAATCGCGACCGCCGGTCAGGTCGGCGGCAAGGCCGCCGGTGCGGGTGCCGTCGCCGCGTTCGCCGGTGTCTGGGGTGGGGTCAACGGCGTGAAGTGGTCGAAGGGCAAGGTCGCACCGCGCATGCAACCGGTGATGGCCGACGAGTCGGCCGCGGCCAACGCCGAGCCGGCCACGAAGGTCGAGTCGACCGCGGGCGGGCCGCCGGAGGCCACGACTCCGGGTGCGACGCCGGGGCGTGGTCCGGACGGTCGGCCGCCGCGACATTCGCAGGCGAGCCTCGCGCGCCAGCGCGCAGTCCAGCGGCAGCTGTCGGTGCGTTCGCACCCGGCGGTCAGCCCGATCCGGGAGCATCCGCCGACGCCGGAGCCGGCGACCAAGCCGCCACCCGAGCCGAGTCCGCCGGAGCCCGCGCAAGTGTCGTCGGCGAGGGGCAAGTCGTACGACCGGGTGGTGAGCAACGGACACGTCCACTACGTACGGCGGGCGCCGAACAAGCAGGACCAGCGCGATCCGACCCGGGTGCCGATGTGACCAGACGGCGATGGGTGATCGTGGCCCTGGCGGGCTGTCTGGTCACCATGGCGCCGCTGTTCGCCGTACCGCTGATCGTCGCGGTCTTGGTGGCGGGCGGCGCGGCCGCCGACGGACGGGCGGCCTGCGGCAACAACACCGGCCTGACCCAGATCGACGCCGACAGCTCCGGCACCAGTGCCTCGCTCGCGGATCTCGACGAGAAGCAGCGCGCCATCGCCGGAACCATCATCCTGGTCGGACAGCACCGCGGCATCGATGTCAACGGGATCATCTCGGCGCTGATCACCGGCTACCAGGAGTCGAAGTACACGGTGTACGCCAACGACGGCGCCGGCGGCGATCTCGCACCGGAGCAGTACGGCATCGAACGATCGCTCGCGCTGCCGCACGACGCGGTCGGCACCGACCACGGCTCGCTCGGCGTCTTCCAGCAGCAGTGGCCGTGGTGGGGCACGCTGGCCGAGCTGATGGACCCGCAGACGTCGGCCGAGAAGTTCTACGCCGCCCTGGTCGAGAAGGTGCCGAACTACCCCGACCTGGATCCCGGCGACGTCGCCCAGACGGTGCAGGTGTCGGCGTACCCCGACGCCTATCACCAATGGGAGCCACTGGCCCGGCAACTGCTGGGCCACGCCGGTGAGCTCGGCGGCCAGATCACCACGTCGTCCGGACCGGGTGGCGGACCGGCGTCGGCGACCGGGGTGTCGAACCTGTGCGGCCCCGGCGCCGCGATGGACTGCGCACCGACCGGCCTCGACGTCGAGCGTGGCCTGACGCCGGACGCCCTGCGCGTGGTGCGCTGCGTCGACGAGCGGTTCGGCCGCCACACGTACCTCGGCGTCGGCGAGCGGTCGAGCAATCCGACCTCGGACCACCCGACCGGCCGGGCCGTCGACATCATGATCGACCGCTGGAACACCCGTCTCGGCAACGTCGAGGGCTGGCGCATCGCGCGCTGGGTGCAGGACAACGCGGCCGGGCTCGGCGTGACCTACGTGATCTTCGACGCCCAGATCTGGTCGACGGAGCGGGCCGACGAAGGCTGGCGGACCTACCAGCATCCGTCCGGCGCGGGCGACCCGACAGCCATGCATCGCGATCACGTGCACGTGTCGGTGGCCGGCAACTCCGCCGGGCAGCCGGAACTCAAGGGTCGGTGGCAGCCGCCGATGCGACCCGGCTCCTACTCGGTGACCGCCACGTTCGGCGCCTGCTCGAGCCTCTGGTCGTCGTGTCACACCGGCATCGACCTGGCGGCGCCGACCGGCACCACCGTCTACGCCGCACACGCCGGCCGGGTGACGACGGTGGGCTACGACGGAGACGGCTACGGCAACTACACAGTGATCTCGGTCGAGAACGTCGACGTCTACTACGCCCACCAGACCACGATCGACGTACGAGCCGGCGAGATCGTGGCCGCCGGCCAGCCGCTCGGCACGGTAGGCGCCACCGGCAACACGACCGGCCCGCACCTGCACTACGAGATCCGCGTCGACGACCAAGCGGTCGACCCCGATCCGTACATGGTCGCCCGTGGCATCGACCTCAGGGAGTTGGCATGAATCGTCCACTAGGCAGATGGCTGCTGGTCGGCGCCGTCATCGCCGGCCTGATCGGGATCGTGTGGCTGTGGCCGTCGACGCAGGAGGTCGAGCCGTCGGCCGACGAGGTCGTGCCGACCACACCGGAGACGACCGAGCCGTACCTCCTCGTCGGCCCGCCAGACCGCGGGGGCGGGCACGACGAGCACCAGTGGACCGAAGATCCGTGGCGACCCGTCGCCGCCGGCTTCGCCCGCGATTTCGCCGATCCGGGAACGAGCCTGGGCGACTGGCGGCAACGGGTCGGACGCTGGGTCTCGGACTACCTCGCCGAGCAGTACGAACACACCGCGCGCTACCGCATCCCGGTCGCCGGACTCGAACGGATCGTCGGGCCGAGGCACGCCGGCCAGGCCGTGACCGTCGTCGCGGTCTACGACACCGGTCTCGCCCTCAGCCTCCATCTCGAGGTCTTCCCCGACACGGGGTGGAAGGTCACCCAGGCGCTTCCCACCGAGCCCCCCGAGATCACCTGACGAGGCAGAGGGAGAACGCCATGGCCGCCGACAAGGACCAGGACAAGTCCGGCGACATCGTCTGGGCGGTGATCGGGGCCGCGCTGTTCGGCGTCCCGGCCCTGCTGATCACCTCCGCGAGCAGCGGCTGGGATCGCGCGCGAGTCTGGCTGCTGGAGCACGACGTTCTCCTGCCGGCCGCGTCCGATCCACTGCTTCCGGTCCCCGGCGCGGACGGCGCCGGACTCGACGCCGCGCGCCTGGCGATCGGGTTCGGCGCCCTCGCCGTTGTGTCGCTGACCCTCCGTTTGGTGTCTGGCCTCGCCCATGCGGGCCTGGCGCGGCGCCGGGTCCCGAACCCTCGCGAACGCTAGCCCCGATTCGTCCGGCGGGTGGCGCATCGTGCCCCGCGAAACGATCGTGGGCGGGACATCGTGCGCCACTCGTGGGAGTACTCGGGGTAGCGGCGACTAGGCTCGGGGTCCGCAGTCGACGAAGGGACTCCGATGGCGAAACGAGCGCGCACTCGGCAACCTGCCGAGACGGCCGGCGAAGTCGGCCCGCGGCAGCCGTGCCCGTGCGGATCCGGCAAGCGCTACAAGGCGTGTCACGGTGCCGCCGGCGGTGCCTCGCCGTACGTCCGGCGGCCGTTCGACGGTCTTCCGGGCGAGTGCGACTGGGTCGCCCTGCGCGAGTTCGTCCCAGCGGCGACGGCGACGGTGACGTTGTCCGACGGTGGCGACCGTACCGTCCTCGCCTGCTCGCTGCTCCCGATGGCGATGCCCGCGATGGTCCGGCCCGATGGCAACGTCTGGCTCGGCCTGCAGGTGCAGCACGGCTTCGGCGACCCGAGTCGCGACCTGACGTACGCACTGGATCTGGCCCTCGAGGCCGAGTCCGGGACGGACATCCAGGTCGTCGCCGATCCGGGTCCCGGGCCTCGGCTCCAGGATCGGATCGACTTGGACGCCGGCTTCGAGGTGGAAGTGCACGAGGGGTTCGACTTCTGGGTCGCCGACGTCGACGACCCGACCGGGGAGATCGCGGCCACGCTGGAATCGGCCAACGAGAGCGCGGCGCCGACGACCCGGCTCGCCGCAGCTGACGCGGCCTACTGGACGCGCATCGGCGACCGGGAGTTCCTGCGCTGGGTGCTGCCGCACGACGAGGACGCGGTGCTCGATGCCCTGGCGCGGCTGCACACGGCCGGCGAGGACCGGTTGCTCGACGACAGCCGGCTGATCGGATCGTTCCGGGCGTACGGACTGATCGTGCCGGTGTGGGAGTTCCCGAACGGCACCGGCGCCGACGACCTGGAGGAGCCGATCAGGGCGCTGGCCGGCCGACTGGACGATGCACTGGCGGCCAAGCAGCCGCTGTCCACGAGCGAGCGCGCCGCCCGCAGTGGGCTGGCCAGCCGACAGCTCACCATCCACTGAAGATCGCAGGTTGTTTGGCCCTGACACGCCGGAAATCGCAGTAATTACGCGGATCTCGTCAGCGAGAGGCAGCACCTTGCGTGCTCCCAGGGGCACAACTACTCTGTGGCCCAGCCCGGTTGTCGTTGTTTCCCCCGTCAGCGACAGCCGGGTCTATTCATGCCCGAGGGGTTACCGGCCGACGCAGCACCGGGCAGGACATGCAGCGCGGTCCGCCCCGTCCGGAGCCCAGCTCGGATCCGGCGATCGCCACGACCTCGATCCCGGCCTCCTCCAGCCGGGCGTTGGTCTCCACGTTGCGCTCGTAGGCTACGGCCACCCGGGGCGCGATCGCCAAGGTGTTGTTGCCGTCGTCCCACTGCTCCCGCTCGGCGGTTACCGGGTCGAGTCCGGTGTGGATCCAGCGCAGCTCGTCGATGGCCATCGCCTTCGCCGCCGCTTCGAAGAACGGGGTCGGCCCGGTCACGTTGAGCACGATGCCCTCGGGCGAGGAGGTATTCGCCGTGAGGGTGTACGCGACCAGCGAGCTCGCCACGTTGGGGTAGACCACGACCTTGTCGACGTCGACCATCGTGACGACCGTGTCGAGATGCATGGTCGCCCGCTCCTGCGCGATCGGCACCGCGAGTACGGTGTGCGCGAGGTCGTGGGCGAAGAGCTGCTGGGCGAACCGCTCGACGCCGGCCGGGGTCGTACGTTCGCCGACGCCGATCGCGACGACACCGGCGGCGAGCTGCAGCACGTCGCCGCCCTCGACATGCTCGAGGTCGCCGCCGTGCATCAGGTCGATGCCACGAAAGCGCGGATGCTGGGCGTAGATCAGCTCGGTGAGCTGGGTCTCCCGTTCGCGGGCCGGCATCGCCAAGCTGGTCACGGCAACCCGGTCGCGCAGCCACACCGAGGAGTCCCTCGTGAACAGCAGGTTGGGCAGCGGGTGGATCAGGAAGTCGTCGTGCGTGAGCAGGCTCGACACGAGGGAGTGTTCGACCCGAAGCTCGTCGTTGCGAATGCCGGCGATCAGCGCCTGCGCCAGCCCCTCGGGCGACATCTCGTGCAGGGCCTCGTTGAGGTAGGCCCGGACGGTGTCGCCGACATGGAGATTCGCGCAGACCTGCGTGACGGCGAGTTGCCGTGCCGTCGGATCATCGAGGGTCTCGACGAGGAGATCGGCGAGGTAGAGAACCTCCACGTCTCGCTCCCGCAGCGCCGCGGCGAACGCGTCGTGCTCCTCCTGCGCCCGGCTGATCCACGGAATGCCGTCGAACAGCAACGAGTCGTTGTTGCGCGGCGTCAGCCGCTTCAGCTCGGGTCCCGGACGATGCAGGATCACCGTCTCGAGCGCCCCGACCTCGCTATCCGCTCCGAATGTGTGTTGAATCATGCTGTCTCCGAGACTTGGTGTGCGCCGGCCTCAGACTTCGCAGCGTAGCCCAACGTCGCTCTACTCACCGCCGACCTCGGCGGTCCCGCGAACGTTTCCGTCGGCGTCGAGAGCCTGCGCTGCGACGTAGGGCTGGTCGGGCACCTCGGCGGAGGTCTCGAATCCTTCGGGCTCGACCGTCGTGACGACGGTGGCGTCGTCGGCGTCGGGGCCGGCCAGGAATCGCCAGGCGGCCACCTCGGTAGCGCCGTTCCAGCTGACGAAGGCCGTACCGTCCAACACGTCGAGCGTCGGGTGCTTCGGCCGGCCCACCCACGGCATGCGATACACCCGGTAGCTCTCACCGCTGCCGAAATCGGCATCCAGCAGGAGGCGGCCGTCGGCGGTGAACTCTGAGTACTGCGGGGTCGAGCCCCACCCGATGACAACCCGCCCGTCCGCTCGCACCTGCATGTTTCCCTGCGTGCCGGCCAGCCGTCCGCCCGGCAGGCGGTACGCCCTGACAGTGGTTGCCGTTCGGTTCGACTCGTCAAGCCGCAGCCGTAGGCCTCGCGACTCGCCGCCGTGCTCGTATGTGCCGTGGTTGTCGAAGAGGGTGATCGTGCGATCGGGCTGGCGCTGCGCGGCGTGCTGCCAGAAGAAGCGAGCGCCGTCACCGAATCGGAAGTCACTCGCCCGGCCACCCAGCGTCCAGTCCACGGCACCCGACGAGCGGTCGACTCGGTAGATCGCGCTCGTGTTCCGCGCTGATACGAGTACTGCGTCCCCGTCCTCGGTGATGGAGTTGACGTGTGCGAAGTCCCACGGGTCGCCGCGCGTCCCGTCGCCGTATTCGTCCGCGGGAAACCCGATCCGGCTGTCCGTCAACGGGATGTGTTTCAGGGCACTCCACTCGAACAGCACCCGGCCGGTCTCGACGTCGACCTCCTGCACCACGTTGTCCTTCACCCAGCCGTTGCGCGGACCCCCGACTTTTCGCAGGTCGCGCTGCACGGTGCGGTAGCCGATGAGCAACGCGGTCCCGCGCGACGTCAGCGTCGTCTCATGCGGGTCGGCGGGCAGGCCCCGAGTGGTGACGGTGGCGATCCGCCGATACGACTGGTCCAGGATCACGACCTCGCCGTCGAAGCGAGGGCCGTCCACCTGACGCCACCAGGTGAGCACCCGCTGGCCGCGGTACGTCTGGACCCGCAGGTCGTACCCTCGGACGTCCGGGCCGATCCACACCGGCTCGCCTCGGCTGTCGACGATCAGCGGCCCCGTCATCGCGTCGCCGTCCTTCGGCGCCAAGAAGAACAATGCGTCGTCGGCCAGCGCCTCGCGTCCAGCCGCCCCAAGATGGGCGCTCACCTCGACGATGGGCGGCGTGAGACCTGGCTTCGTGACGTACTCATGCTGCGGCTCCGGGGCTGGCTCGGCGGCGTTGTCGCAGCCCGCCACGGCGATCATCATGACCAGGGTCGCCGTCAGGCCGGCTCGGCAGGCTCGCACGGCCGCCATGATTGCAGGACGGCAGCACCACCGATCAGCCGAGTCAGCAGGCCGCCGGCCTCAGATCCGCTCTCGAGAATGATCGGTGGCCCGACCGGCGTCCTCGATAGCCGGCTGCTCCGGGCGCAGCCCCGCGAGCACCAGCGGTACGGCCACGCAGCCGGCGGCCACGAAGACCGCGATGCCGGAGTCGTTGAGGAGGGTCCCGAGCAGTGCGGCCGTCGCGACACCCACCGCGGCGGCCAGCTCGATCGGGCTCGCCTCGGTCAGCAGCCGTCGGCCCGGTCCGTTCGCCGGCCAGAACAAGCCGACCAGGGTCACGATCAGGACCGGCGCCAAGATCGCGACCGGGCTGTGCAGCAGGAGATACAAGCTCGCGTCGAGCTTGCGCTCCACGACCTCCCACGCGGTGCCGTCGAGCAGTTGACCCACGAAGCGGCCGAGGTGGGTCTGGTCCGCGCTCGGCCGCTGATAGTCGGCGATCGCGATCACGGACACGATGACGACGCCGGCCGCGAGGGCGCCGATGACGCGCGTGGCCGACAACCGGATGCCGGTCGCGATCATCGTGAGGAAGGCGAGGGCCGGGACCAGGGCGAGGACGCCCCCGAAGTCGGCGCCGAGGCCGGGAGCGCCGTCGATGATGATGAGCGTGCCGCCGACGACCACCGCCAGCCAACGGGCGGTCCTGGCCGTCTGTCCCTGCATCGCGGCCGCCAAGGCGATCAGCCCGCTCACCGCATAGACCGCGAACGGCATGTTGCCGAAGCCGATGAACCGGCCCGCGACAATCGGGTTGTAGCCCAGCAGGCTGTTGAGCTGCAGGTGCGATCCTGTGACGACGTCCAGTGCGAGGACGAGCACGCTGACTATCGCCACGGCGACTCCCGGTCCATAGCGCAGCCGCCGCCATGGTCCGGCCAGTGCCGCGGCCGACACCGCCACCACGCCAGCGAGCAGACAGGCTGCCCAGGCGAGGCCGCTGTGTTCGGCCCGCCACCACGGGACGAGGTTCGCCAGCAGGGTCGCGACCGGGAACGCGGCCACGGCGACCGCGCCGGTCCGTACCGCCGGCTGCCAGCGGCCGAGTCGGACCAACACGAGACCGATGATCAGCGCGGCCGATGTCAGTCCCACCCACCAGCGGACCAGCGGCGGCGTCTCGGCGCGATGCGCGGCCGACGCCTGGGCGGCCTCGAGCAGCCGATCCATCGCCTGGCGGGGACCGACGTCAGGCTCGCCGATGGTGACCGGTCGACCGGCCATCGCCGCCGGGCGCTGTCGTCCCAGGGCCGACAGTGCGGTCGGCGCGACGTCGATCAGCTGGACGTAGGGCACGCGTCCGGTGCTCGCCGACACCAGCAGCCCCGACGGGAGGCCGTCGGCGTACGCGAGCGCGAGGTGCATCGCCGGGTCACCCTCGGGCCGGTCGGAGACGCCCACCACCAGCAACAGCGTGTTCGGCTCCGAGGCGACCGCTCGCGCCACGTCACCCACCAGCGCGTCGACGTCGGCGAGCTCTGGATCCTGCCGTTCGTCGATGACCGGACCCGTGACGAGGGCGAGCGGGCAATCCGACCACGACCTCGACCACTCCGCCGGTGAGGCCGGAATCTCCGTGGTAGCCCGCAGATCGGGAGCGTCGAACGCGGCGAGCTGCGCATCGAGCCCGTACGTCCGTACGCAGCGGACCTCCTGACCGAGCAGACTGGGCTCGGCGCCGAAGTTGCGGTCCTCGTTGGACTCGATCACCAGGTCGGGTTGAATCACTCCGTCGGGGACATACTGGTTGCCGCACCAGTCTTCGGCGTCGCTGTAGCGGGCTCGATTGCCGGCGCCCAGCGTCACCCAGCCATCGCGCGGGCAGGAGAACGCCGACGCGCCTCGGGTGGTCATCGAGCCCACGGCGGCATCGTCGGCGACCGCGGCCAGCTCCGGCGTCCGCTGCCGGTCGACGTTGCTCCAGTCCAGTCCGGGAACGCCGATCACCACCACCCGCTGCCAGCGACCGAGTGACTCGCGGTCCTCGTCCGACGCCAGGTAGACCACGGCGACGATCAGCAGTGCCGCGCAGCTGCCAACCGCGGCCCAAAGGCGCCGGCGAGGGGTCATCGTCGCGTTCTCCGGGCGGCTTCTCGGGCACCGGAGTAGGCCGCGAGCACCTGGGCGACGACGTCGTCGTCGGTCGGCAGGACGGCAGCCCGACGCAGGGCCCGCTCGTGGAGATCCTTGGCGAGTCCCGGCTCTTCGAGCACTCGCCTGATCTGACTGGCCAGGGCCCGGTCGTCATGCGGGCGGACGAGCAGACCCGCGTCGGCGACCAGATCCGGGATCGCGCCGACGCGCGTGCCGACGAAGGGCAGACCGGCCCGCAGACCTTCCTGGACCGCCAGCGACCCGGCCTCCCAGACGCTGGTCATCACGAGGACGTCGGTGGCCTGCAGCAGGCTCGGGATGTCGTGAACCTCGCCCAGCAGCCGCACCGGCGCCCCCTCGATCAACTCCTCGAGCCGTGCCCGGTCCGGCCCTTCGCCGGCGATCAGAAACTCCGGCCGTGGACTCAGGTCGCGCAGCCGCCGGGCCGCTGCGATCAGGGTCGGGTAGTCCTTCTGGCCGTGCAGGCGACCGACCGCGAGCACGAGCGGTCCCGAGACGCCGAGGTCGTTCCGTACGGTCTCGCGGTCCCGGGTCGGGTCCTTCATCCGGGGCGCGGTGACGAACGTCCGTCGCACGTCCTCGCCGCCGGCCTTGCGAACCGCATCGACGAGGTCGGCCGACACGCACATCGTGACGTCGGCGCGCCGCGCGGTGTAGATCTCCAGTGCCTGGTGCAGCTTGCGCGTGGCGCCGGTGGCGAGGATCAGGTTGTGCCGGGTCATGACGAACGGCACCTGCCGCGGGGTCGCCAGACCGGCCAGGGCGCCGGCGCGAAGGCTGTGCGCATGGACGAGGTCGGCGCCGGAGGTCAGCTGTCGCAGGCGGCGCACCGTGGCGACGTCGCGGGGATGCGGGAGCGAGCCGATCGGCACGAGCTCGAAACGTGCGCCGGTGTCGGCGAAGTGGAACTGGTCCTCGGCCTGCTGCGGTGCCGCGACGGCGACGCGGGCTCCGGCCGCGACCAGTCGCTCGGTCAGCACGCGGACGTGGGCGCCGGTGCCGCCAGTCGTCGTCGCGATCACCTGGACGATCCGGAGCCCGGCCACGTCGAGTGCCGGGTCGCTCGCCTCATGCAGCCTCATGCATCCTCTTCCCGATCGGTCGTCGGCGCCAGCGTGGCCGACTGCGGAGCTCCCGATCCTCGCAGTGTCGACAGACTCCTGATGACAACGCCGCGCGCCAACAACGCCACGATGCCGGCGAAGATCGCCGTGGCGACCGCGGCGGCGGCCAGACCTTGGATCACGGCGAGTGCGACGCCCCCCGAGTCGATCTGCCGTTCGAACAACCACCCCAGCCAGCCCGCGATCACCGCCGCGAGCGCGCCCGCGGCAGCGATCCGGCCGACGCCGTCGACCGCGGATCGGCCGGCGGTACGAACCACGACTGCCACCAGTGCCACCCCGAGAACGGTCATTCCCACACTGTTTCCTAGCGCCAGCGCGAGCACCCGGTCGGAGTCCGGCATCGCGGCCGACAGGATCAGGTCGGCGACGACGACGGCAGCCCAGCCGCTGACGCACGCGACTGCGGTAGCCGCCATCGTACGGGCGGCGTAGAGGGCGCGAGACAGCAGCGCGAACAAGCCGTACCCCACCAGGCCGGCTGCGAACCCGATCACGCCCTCGGTGAGTGCATCGACAGCATCGGCGCCTGGCGCGTTCTGGAAGATGACCCGCGCCAGCGGCCGAGCGGCGGCGACCATCGCGGCGGCGGCACCCATGCTGACCAGGACGACGATCTGCGTACTCGCGGAGAGGTGCTCGCGGTAGCTGTCGCGGTCGCCGGCTGACCAGCGCTCGGCCAGCCGGGGGAAGACGGTCGTCGCGATCGGTACGGCGAGCACGGCCCAGGGCAGGAAGTAGATCGTCTGGGCCTGGGTGTAGATCGCGACCGCGACGTCCGAAGCCTGGTTGCCGAGTACGAGGACGACGGCGATCGATGCCTGCTGGGCGGCCAACGCCGCCATGCCGGCGGCCGCGAGCGCCCGAACGTGCGGAGCGACGCCCTCGGGGAAGCCCAGCGTCGGCCGCAGCCGCAGGTCGAGCCGCGACAGCGGCACCAGCAGGCTCAGGCTGAGTGCCACGACGCCGAGGGTCGTGCCGACCGACAGGATCAGCTCCTGCTCCTTGGTGAGCGTCGCGATGTCCGTGCCGCGAGGGGCGACGACGGCGTACGTCAGGTAGGCGCCGATCACGACCAGGCTCGACAGCAACGGCGCCAGCGCGGGCCCGCCGAACCGGCGATGTGCCTGCAAGATGCCGGTCAGCACGATGCCGATGCCGTACAACACGACCTGCGGCGAGAACACCCGCAGCATCGACGCACCGACCTCCACGGAGCCGTCGCAGGTGCCGTCGCCCAGCATGAACCGAGCGATCGGCTCAGCTCCCACGGCGACGATGACGGCCAGCGGCGTCAGGATGAGCACCGTCCAAGTGAGCAGCGCGGACGCCGTGCGGTCGATGTGGATGCGGTCGCCGCGTGCGACGGCGCGCGCCAGCAACGGCACGACGAGGCTCGCCAGTGCGCCGCCCGCGACGATCTCGTAGAGGATGTTCGGGACCGTGTTGACGGTCTGGTAGGTGCTGTTCAGGCAGGTGGCGCCGACGGTGCGCGCGAACACCAGGTTGCGGCCGAAGCCGGTCAGCCGGGCCAGGATCGTGAGCACGGTAATCAGCGCGGCCGCCCCGAGCAGCGTTCCCTGCCACTGTTTCAGCGCCTTCCGGCCGTTCAACACAGCCTCCCGTTGACAGTCATGCGCGCGTCGTCGCCGGTGGTTTGCTGGCGGGAACAGGCCGCATCGCCCACCAGGCGCAGGTCGCGATCATGAGCGGAGCCGTCGTGAGCACGCCGAGGCCGGCGATCAGCGCGCCGGAGTCGTTGACGAGAGTGCCGACCGCGAACGTCACCGCGAGCGCTAGCAGTGCGTGCCGCAGGGCCGGCCACTCCTCGAAGACGCGGGACAGCTCCGGGACCTTGAAGGCATCGGGCCAGGCCACGATGGCGACGGCGAAGGCGAAGCCGACGATCTCGAGCCAGCCGAGGGGGGTCGAGACGCTGGTGACGAGCGCGTCGATCTTGTTCTCGATCACCTCGCCGGCCTCACCGTCGATGACCCGCGCCACGAAGGCACCCATATGCGAGCGGTTCTCGGCGGGCCGGAGATAGTCGAGCCAGGCGACGACCGCGACGACCACGACTCCGGTGCCGGCGACCACGACGACCCGCCGCCAGGTCATGGCGACACCCGCGGTGAGGAGGACCAGCAGGACGACGCCGGGGACCAAGGCGAGGATGCCGCCGAAGTCGGCGCCGAACGTGGGCCAGCCGTCGACGAGTACGGCCAGCCCGCCGATCACCATGGTCGCCGCGACGGCGAGATCACGCCGGCCGCGGCGCAGCAGCATCTGGGCCGCGGCCGCCGCGAGCAAGAGTGTCGCCGTGGCGTACACCGTGAAGGTCACGTTGCCGAAGCCGTAGAAGCGGCCGCCGTACACCTGTCCGGCCGCGAGCAGGCTGCCGAGTTGCAACTTGGTCCCGTTCAGTCCGTCGAAGGTCAACGCGCCGTAGGTGATGGCGCATTGGACTGTGACGAACCTCCAGGGGTACGGGATACGGGCGACCGCCGAGGCGGCGGCGATCGCCACCGCGGCGATGACCGTGACGGTGCCGAGGACGAGCGCCGGATGGTCCCAGCGCCACCATCGGACAGCGGTGACCAGATAGAGCGCGGTCGGGATCGCGCCGGCGAACAGGGCGGCGCCGATGCCGAGCCGGTTGAACAGCGGATGCTGGGCCCAGCGCACGCCCTGCCGCTTGGCGAGCAGCGCGACCAGGCTGCCGAGCAGGATCGACATGGGTACGGCGGCGATCCAGGCGCCGAAGATCGGTCCCTCGTCCGGGATCACCTCGGCGATCTGGTCGAAGTCGCGACGGTCGTCGACCGTGTCGGTCACCGACATCCGGCGGACGGAGTCGGACTCCCACGGCTTGGCGTCGAACTGGTCGTACGGCACGTTCGCCAGCTGGAGGATGGTCGGCACCAGGTCGGTCAGCTGGACCAAGCCCGCGTGTCGGGTCGAGGCCGAGCTGAGCCAGGCCGGCCGCGGCGCGCCGACGACGTGCTCCATCGCCACCTGCAGCGGTGGCGGTGACGCGGTCGGATCGGCGACGCCGCTGATCATGATGTGGGTTCCCGGTGGCGCCGCGGCCACGACGTCGGACACGAGCGTGTCGAACTCGGCGAGCGAGCTGGGCCGCAGCACCGAGCTCTCGTTGGTGCTGCCGGCGTCGATGATTGTGACCGGGCATTCCCGTAGGGCCTCGGCGGACATGCCGAGCTCGTACCGCTGGCCGGTGCCGTCCAGGTCGGCGAGCGCCACGGCGGCGCCGGGTCCGATCGGGGTCGCGCAGACGTCGGCTGCTGCGAGCAGGTTCCCGAGCGTCCCGAGGGTCCCGTACGCCCCCCTCGTGTCCTCCTGGAGGCGGACGAAGTCGTCCCAGCCCTCGATCTCGTACGTGCCGTCCCTGCTGGTGTCGACGTCGGGCAGGAGCCCGCAGCTCGGAAGTTCACCGGAGCCGACCTGTCCCGGATTGAGGAAGTCGCGATCGCTGTCGACCTCGGTGGAGGTGGCTTCGCTGCCAGCCGACAGGGAGAGCCAGCCGTCGATCGGGCAGGTGACCGGCCGCACTGTACGCACCGACACCGAGCCGACCGCGCTGTTGCCGACCATCTGCCACAGGTTTGGTGTGACCCTCGGATCGATGTCGGTCCAGCGCAGGTCGGAGACGCCGACCAGGATCACCGGCGCGGGCTCAGCGGCCGGCGCGTCCTGCCCGGCGGTCGCGGCGCCGGCCGGCGCGAGCCCGATCACGAGACCGGCCCCGAGCCCGCCGATCAGGCCAGCGACCGCACGGCGCAGGGCTGCGCGTCGCGGCTCGCCTGGCATGCCGATCAGCCTAGTGGCGAGGTTTTACCACGTTCTCGTGGTACGTCGGCACTCTGCATGGCGTCGACACCGTGCAGAGTGCGGACGCGCCATGCAAAGTGCGGCTTCACCGTGCAAACGTGGTAGACCGGCACGTCATGGACGTCAGTGTGGTCGTGGAGTTCGCCACGGTCGGCTGATCCGCCGCACAGCGGGATGACTCAGATCGTCGTGATCAGCTCGTACGCGGTCCAGGCGGCGAAGCCCAGGCAGACGGCCGCCCCGATGTAGTGCAGCAGCGCCAACGGCAGTCGGCTCACCAGCCATCGCCCGGCGAGGGCCGCGAGGCCGGACACCGCGAGCAGCGCGGCCCACGAGCCGATGAAGACGCTCAACGGCTCGCCGTGGCGGCTCACCAGGCTGGCGGTGAACAGCTGCGACAGGTCGCCCCATTCGGCGGCGAAGATGACGAGGAACGACGCGATGACGGCTCGTCGGGCGGTGCGTACTCGCTCGGCCGACCCCTCGACCTGCTCGGCATACTCGGCCTCTTGCTGCTCCTCGCGAGTCGCCGCAGACGGGGCCGAGAGTATTAACAACACAGCTCCGGTGCAGAAGATGAGGAACGTGACCCCGTGGACGACCCACTCCGGCAGGTAGCTGATCGCCTTGCCGGCCGTGACCGCCACGACGCACTGCACGCCGAAGGCGAGACTGACGCCGATCCAGACCGCGAGCGGTCGGTAGCGGGTCGAGAGGACGAGCGTCGCGACGAAGGTCTTGTCCGGCAGTTCGAGGAGGAAGATCGTCCCGAAGGTCAGGGCGACGAGACCGACGTCGATCACGGCCAGGCCCTGATCGCGGCGACGGCGTCGGCGAGTACGGCCTTGACCGGGCGGCCCGAGGCGGTCGCGGCGGCGACGACGTCCTCGTACTCCGGCTGCGCGTTGACGATGACACCCTCGTGGCGGGCGAGCTTGACCCGGATGGACTGGCCGCCGACGTCGACCGTACGGATCTCGCGCTCGAGCGCGACCTTGCCGACCGATCGCTCGCGCAGGCCGATCGTGGTGGTCTCGGCGAAGACGACCGCGAGGACGTCCGCTCGGCAGGCGGCGTCGGTGAGCACCGACAGGGTGTGGGCCGGGCGGCCCTTCTTCATCAGGATCGGGGTCAGCCAGGCGTCGGCGGCTCCGGCGGCGAGGATCCGGTCGAGTACGGCCGGCCACAGCCGCGGGTCGAGGTCGTCGACGTTGGTCTCGAGGAGAAGCTGGGTGTGACGGCCATTCGTATCGACGGCCTCGCCGACGAAGAGGCGCAGGACGTTCGGGTGGCCCGGCAGGTCCTGGCCGCCGGCGCCGACGCCGATGGCGTGGACCCGCACCGGCGGCTGCGGCCCGTAGCCGTTCGCCCAGGTCGTGACGAGAGCGGCACCGGTGGGCGTGCACAGCTCGCGATCGGCCGGCCCGCCGATAGACGGCACGTCGCGCAGCAGTTCGGCCACCGCGGGTGGCGGCACCGGGAGCCGGCCATGCGCCGCCCGTGCGCTGCCGCCGCCGACGGCGATCGTCGAGCTGGTCAGCGTGTCGATGCCGAGGTGGACGAGGCCGGCGCAGGCTCCGACGATGTCGGCGATCGCGTCGAGCGCCCCGACCTCGTGGAAGTGGACCTCGTCGACCGTGGTGCCGTGCACGGCCGCCTCGGCGGCGGCCAGTCGCACGAACACGTCGTCGGCGCGGGCGCGTACTCGGTTGTCGAGCGGCGCCGACTCGAGCAGCGCTCGGATGTCGCCGAGGCCACGATGCGTCTCGGACTCCTCGGCCTCGACCCACACCCGGGTGGCGGCGAGCCCGGCCCGGGACACCGTCTCGGTGCGCAGCCGGATGGGCTCCGGCGCGATCGCCTGCACGGCGGCGTCGATCGTGTCGAGTGGTACGCCGGCGCCGACCAGCGCCCCGAGCAGCATGTCGCCGGAAGCGCCCGACGAGCAGTCGAGCCAGCCGATCATGCGTCGGGGCCCGACCCGACCGGCTTGGCGGCGCGCCTCGCGACCCGCGCCGCGAACACCCCGGCGCCGTAGCCGTTGTCGATGTTGACGACCGTGACGCCGGCGGCGCACGAGTTGAGCATGGCGAGCAGGGCCGCGATCCCGCCGAACGAGGCTCCGTAGCCGACGCTGGTCGGCACGGCCACCAACGGCACCCCGGTGAGGCCGCCGACGACACTCGGCAGGGCGCCTTCCATGCCGGCCACGACGATCAGGCAGTCGGCGGCGTCGAGTTGATCCTTGACCGCGAGCAGCCGATGTACGCCGGCGACGCCGACGTCGGTGAGTTCGACCGCGTGCGCGCCGTACACCTGCGTCGTCACGGCGGCCTCGCGAGCCACCGACGCGTCGGAGGTGCCGGCCGACACGATGCAGACCGTGCCCTGCGGCTCGGGGAGCGGGCCAAGCCAGGCGGTCTGGGCGACGTCGTCGATGACCGCCGCCGGAAGGTCCGTGCCGACCGCGGCGGCCGCGTCGTCGCTGAGCCGGGTCGCGAGGACGGCTCGCTCGGGATGCGACGCGTGCAGCCGAGCGAGTAGCTCGACGATCTGAGCTGGCGTCTTGCCGCTGCCGTAGACGACTTCGGGGTCGCCGGTACGGCTCGCCCGGTCCGTGTCGAGCCGGGCGTAGCCGAGGTCCTCGTAACCACGGTCTGCAACGCCGGTCATGTCGGCGAATCTAGCCGACGCGTGACGGCGTGGTTTCCCATGACCTCATGGGAAACCACACGCGCCACGGGTTTGCGGCCCATGCGGAGTGTCAACGTGCGGTGAGGAGTGGGGTGGGTACGCCGGTGGCGGGATCAGCGTTGGGAGACCGCCATCCGGACGCCGAGCCCGATCAGCACGGTGCCGCTGGCCGCCTCCAACCGGCGCCGGATCGTCCGCCGCCGGAACCAGGCGCCGGCCCGGCCGATGGCCAGGGCGAAGCCGCCGTAGAGGCAAATCTCGATGGCGACCTGGAGCAACGCCAGGAGTGCCGTGGTCTGCAACAGCGGCCGGTCGGCCGGCACGAACTGGGGATAGAAAGCGAACATGAAGACCGCGGCCTTGGGGTTCGCCAGTTGCACCACGGCGCCCTCGCCGAAGGCGAACCACGCCTTGCGCCGTTGCCGCGGACCGACCTCGACCCCGCCGCCGGCATCCGTGCGGTCGGCCCACGCGGATCGCCAGGCCCGCACACCGAGCCCGATCAGCACGATCGCGCCGACGACGCGGAGCACGAGATAGGCGGTCTCAGACGCCGCGACCAGGGCGGCGAGCCCGGCGCCGGCGAGCAGCGCCCAGACGTACAGACCGGCCTCGAGGCCGAGGATCGTCGGGAGCGCCCCACGGGCACCTTGCAGCGCGGCCCGCCGGGTGATCAACGCGAGCGCGGGTCCGGGCGACGCGGAGATCAAGACCACGGCGAGCAGGAACGCCGGGAGCGAGGCGACGATGTCCACGCGCTCAGCCTGGCACGACCAGCGCCGCCCGGCCTCCGGTTTGCGCCCGGGCAGCCGGTGCGCGCGACCTGTGACCGACTGCCCGAGCGCAAGATCGGCTGACCTAGCCTGGGGCCATGCCCGGTGTGCCTCCCGCTCGATACGCCTACCTCGGTCCTGAAGGGACGTTCACCGAGGCGGCGCTCCGTACGGTCCCCGCGGCCAGCCGAGCCGATCTGCAGCCGCAGCCGACCGTCACGGCCGCGCTCGACGCGGTCCGGTCCGGTGCCGCCGACGGTGCTGTCGTGCCGATCGAGAACTCCGTCGAAGGCTCCGTGACGGTCACCCTCGACGAGTTGGCGGCCGGCGATCCGCTGCTCATCACGCGCGAGATGGCCGTGCCGGTACGGTTCGCGCTGCTGGCCCGACCGGGTCGGGACCGGTTCACCGTACGCACGATCGCGACCCATCCGCATGCGGCCGCGCAGTGTCGCCGGTGGCTGGCGGTGCACCATTCCGATGCCGAGGTCGTGCCGGTGGCGTCGACCGCCCAGGCGGCCGCGATCGTCGCCGCGCCGGACTCGGTCTACGACGCCGCCATCGCCGCCCCGATCGCTGCCGAACACTATCGGCTCGCGGTGCTCGAGCACGAGATCGGCGACAACCCGGACGCCGAGACGCGGTTCGTGCTCGTGTCGCGGCCCGGTCCGGTGCCGCCACGTACCGGATCCGACAAGACGTCCCTTGTGGCCTTCATCCGGGACGACCATCCGGGCGCGCTGATGGAGGTTCTCGACGAGTTCGCTCTGCGCGGCGTGAACCTGACCTGGATCGAGTCGCGACCGACCGGCGCGGCGCTCGGCCGCTACTGCTTCTCGATCGACTGCGAGGGACACCTCGGCGACGCGCGGGTCGGCGAGGCGCTGATGGGGTTGCGCCGGATCTGCGCCGACGTACGGTTCCTCGGCTCGTACGCGCGGCTCGACGGCGCCACTCCGGTCGTACGCGACGGCACCTCCGACAAGGACTTCGACGACGCCAACGCCTGGCTGCAGCGCCTCCGCAACCCCTCTTGAGCCGCTCCGTTCCGTCGCGTTACCACGAGAACGTGGTAACCGAGTGACGCGTGGGGCCCGCCGCGTTGCTACCCGGCCCGGATGGTGTGGCGGCTTAGAGTCAGATCGTGGACGACGTGCTGGGTTGGATCGCCGTAGGTCTCGGCGTCGTCGCGGTCGCCGTGTCGGTCTGGACCTGGCGTACGGCGCGGTCGCCTCGGCGCCGTCGCGGCGTGCCGATCCCGGCCGACCTGGAGGCGATCCGCAAGGAGGTCGAGGGGCTCCGAGACGACGCCGCCCAGGCGCTGCGCCACCTCGCCGTGGTCCGCTACGACGCGTTCGGCGACATGGGCGGTCACCTGTCCTGGTCGCTGGCGCTGCTCGACGACGAGGGCAACGGGATGGTGCTGACCTCGATCCACGGTCGCAACGACGTCCGGTCGTACGCGAAGAGCATCAGCGACTGGAATTGCGCCCAGGAACTGTCGCCGGAGGAGTCGGAGGCGATCGGCTACGCCCACGCCCGGCGCTGACCCCGCAGGGCTCGGCCGGATCGCCGGTCAGGCCGGGCGCTCGGTCGTCGGCCGGCGGGGAACGCGGACCAGCAGGGTCCCGGCGAAGACCTCGGCCTGGATCTCGTGACCGTCCGGAATCGTGTCGCCGTCGAGCTGTCGCGGCGTCGACTTCTCGGCGCGCAGCACGACGCGGCGGCCACGCATCCGGTCGAGCCGCTGGTCGGTGCGCCGGCGCCGGGTGACCACGCGCCACACCAACGCCAGCCAGCCCAGCGTTCGTACCGGCGCGATCACCACGACGTCGAGCAGCCCGTCGTCGATCCGAGCGTCCGGGATCAGCGGGATGCCGCCGGTGATGGCGCCGACGTTGCCGATGACGACGGTGCGCGCGCGATAGTGCATCGGCTCGCCGTCGTCGACGGTGATCTCGACACGTACGGCCGGATACCGAATCTGCCGCAGAGCCGACACGACGTACGCCGACGATCCCATCCGGGCCTTCATCTCGTCCGCGGCGCCGTGCATGATCGCCGCGTCGAGACCGAGCCCGGCCATCACGGTGAAGCAGGTGTCGTCGATGTCGTCGCCGGTGAGGCCGACGATGTCGACGGCCCGGTCCTGACCCGACATGGCCACCTCGATCGCGTCGCCGATGTGCAACGGCAGGCCGAGGTTGCGGGTCAGGAGGTTGCCGGTGCCGAGCGGGACGATGCCGATCGGTACGCCGGTCCGAGCCAGCTCGGCACAGACGACGCGGACCGTACCGTCGCCACCCGCGGCGATCACCATCTCGGCGCCGGCCGAGAGCGCCGCCTCGGCCATTCCGGTGCCGGGATCGTCCGGCGTCGTCTCGAACCAGATCGGCTCGTCCCAGCCGTGGGTCCGCGCGGACGTGCTCAGCTGGGCCCGGAAGCCGTCCGGATCCACGATCTTCGTCGGGTTCACGATGACGGCGACCCGGGACGGGCGGGGCCCGGTCGACCCGGGCACCGGACCCGGTGCCGCCGGCGCGAGCCGCAGCAACAGGGCCCACCCGATCATCACGATGAGGACGCCGAGCGCCCAGCCACCGATGACGTCGCTCGGATAGTGCGCGACGAGGAAGATGCGCTCCAAGCCGATGGCGAGACTGAGCGCGATCCACAAGCCGCACAGGGTCCGTCGCAGCCAGCCGCGCGGCAGCAGCGCCATCGTGGCCAGGATCGCGACGGCGGCGAAGTAGCCCGCTCCGGCGGCATGGCCGGAGGGGTATGCCCAGCCCTCCACGTCCGCGATCGAGCCACCGAAGCCGGGCCGCTCGCGCTCCAGCACCTCCTTGCTGGCCGGGGCTGCGATCCACTCGACGGCGGTGACGAGGATCATCCACAGGCCGAACCGCACGTGCCGCCGTACGAGCATGACGGCCGCGACGGCCAGCACGACGATCCGCAGGACCAGCGGGCCGGCCCAGACGGCGAACCACTTGAGGAAGTCGATCCACGTCTCGTGCCCGGAGCTCACGTCGCGCGCGGCCCGACTCAGCTCGCGGTCGAGCTCCATGAGCGGCGACCACTCGATGGCGACCAGGACCGTCGTCACCACGAGGACCAGCAGCGGCACCCCGATCCACGCCGCCTGCGCCTCGGGGCGGCGCGGCTGCGCTCGACGGAGATCCAGATGCACGCGGTGATCTTCCCAGACCCCCTTCTTGCGTCGAGATTGCGCGTCTTCCCCACCCGCCTACGGCGCTCGAAGGTGTACGGATCCACCCGGTGGGGAAGACGTGCAATCTCGACACGAGGAGGTGGGGAAGACGCGCAATCCCGGCGGAGCTTGGACTAGGTCACCTTGGTGTAGATCAGGTCGAAGTCGCGCTCCCAGGACTCGCCGTCGGGCGAGTGATCCCAGTACGCCTCGATCGCGTTGCCGTCGGAGCTGAGCCGGCCGACGAACCGCTGATGGAAGTCCGCACCCGACTGGCCCCAGATCTGCCAGACGCCGTCGGCGAAGCTCATCCGGTAGACGCGGCACACCCCGCGAGCGTCGGAGTAGACGTAGTAGAGCTCCTGGGTACGGTCGTCCAGCCCGATCGCGACCGAGGTCGGCAGCGGCGAGTTGTCCACCCATACCTGCGGCCACGAGTCGTCCGGCTCGGCCTCGGCCCACTGGTGCAGGATGCCCTCGCCGGCGAGCCACGTACACACCATCCGGCCGCCGTCGAGGCTGGTGCCGCCGGCATCGATGCGTACTCGCCACTCGCCGACCAGGGCGTCCAAACGCCGCAGCGTCGGGTTCTTGTCTCGTGTCGTCATGAGTCCACGCTCTCTCGCTGGGGGTCTACGGGTACAGACCACCCGGCGGGCCAAAGCTCATCGTCCCTGGTGTGGGGCGGAAACCAGTTGGCCTGCATCGATACCCTGAAGTCGTGATTGATCTACGTACGCTCCGCGATGACGCCGACCTCGTACGCGATGCGCAGAAGCGCCGCGGCGAGTCTGTCGAGTTGGTCGACCGCGTTCTCGCGGCCGACGAGAAGCGCCGTGCGTCGATCGTGGAGTACGAGAACCTGCGGGCCGAGCAGAAGTCGATGGGCAAGCAGATCGCGCAGGCGCAAGGCGACGAGAAGCAATCCCTCCTCGCCCGTACGAAGGAGCTGTCCGAGCAGGTCAAGGCCGCCGAGGCGGCCCAGACCGAGGCCGACGCGGCGTTCCGCGAGATCGCGCTCGCGCTGCCCAACCTGGCCGACCAGCGCGCGCCGGAAGGCGACGAGGACGACTTCGTCACGCTGGAGAAGATCGGCACGCCCCGGGACTTCGCCGCCGAGGGCTTCGAGCCGAAGGACCACGTCGAGCTGGGCAAGATCCTCGGCGCGATCGACATCGAGCGCGGTGCCAAGGTGAGCGGGGCGCGGTTCTACTACCTGACCGGCGTCGGAGCGCAGCTCGAGATGGCTTTGATGCATGCCGCGCTGGACCGGGCCGCCGACTGGGGGTTCACGCCGGTGATCCCGCCGGCGCTGGTCAAGCCGCGCGCGATGGAGGGCACCGGGTTCCTCGGCCAGGCCGCCGACGACGTCTACTACCTGCCGAAGGACGACCTCTACCTGGTCGGTACGTCGGAGGTGGCGCTCGCCGCGTACCACACCGACGAGATCCTCGATGCGCGCTCGTTGCCGCTGCGCTACACCGCGTTCAGCCCGTGCTACCGCCGCGAGGCAGGCTCTTACGGCAAAGACACCAAAGGCATCATTCGGGTGCACTGGTTCGACAAGGTGGAGATGTTCGCGTTCACGACGGTCGAGGAGTCGTACGCCGAACACGAGCGTCTGCTCGCGTACGAGAAGGAATGGCTGACCGACGTGGTCGAGCTGCCGTTCCGGGTCATCGACGTCGCGACCGGCGACCTCGGATCGTCCGCGGTGCGCAAGTTCGACTGCGAAGCGTGGATCCCGACGCAGGGCAAGTACCGCGAGCTCACGTCGACGTCCAACTGCACCCAGTTCCAGGCCCGCCGCCTCGACATCCGGGTCCGGGGCGAAGCCGGCACCGAGCCGGCCGCGACCCTCAACGGCACGCTCTGCGCGTCGACCCGGACGATCGTGGCGATCCTCGAGAACCATCAGCAGCCTGACGGCTCGGTACGCGTACCCGCCGCGTTGCAGCCTTACCTCGGCGGCCGGGACGTACTGGAGCCGATCGAGTGAGTCGACCGTACGAGATGGTTGCTCTCGACGTCGACGGCACCATCGTCGACTGGGACAACAACATGACCCCGGCGGTGCGCGAGGCGGTGCGCGCCGTCGCCGCGTCGGGCGTCCACGTCGTGCTGTCCACCGGACGATCGGTGCCCGGCGTCATGGACGCGGCCGACAAGCTCGGCTTCGAGCACGGCATCGCCGTCGCCAGCAACGGCGCCGTCACGTTCTCGTACTCCCCGTTCGAGGTGCTCTCCAAGGTGACCTTCGACGCGCGCGAGACTGTCAAGCTGCTGCTGGACCACGTGCCCGACGCCGCCGTCGCCGTCGAGGAGATCGGCCGGGGCTATCGGATCAACAAGCCGTTCCCCGACGGTGAGATCACGGGCGAGATGATCCTGCAGAGTGTCGAGGACCTGGTCGCCGAGCCGGTGACTCGTGTCATTATCCGAAGCCCCGACCAGTCCGCGGAGGAGTTCATCGAGCTGGCCGAGAGACTTGGCTTGCACGGCACGAACTACTTCGTCGGCTACACGGCCTGGCTCGACCTCGCGCCGAGTGGAGTGACCAAGGCGTCCGGTCTGGACTCGGTCGCGACCCGGTTGGGTGTGGAGCAGTCCCGGGTGCTCGCGATCGGCGATGGCCGCAACGACCTGGAGATGCTGCGCTGGGCCGGCCGCGGAGTCGCCATGGGCGGCGCCCCGGTCGAGGTGCAGGACGCCGCCGACGACGTTACCGAGACGGTGGACAACGACGGCGTCGCGATGGAGTTGGCGCGCTGGTTCTAGCGCCAGCCCTCCGCGCCGAGCCAGCCCTCGCGCCGAGATTGCACGAATGCCCCTCTCGGTCCAACCAGCCTCGCTCGTACCTCGCTCAGCGGCCAGGCCCATCCACGGACGCTCGCGGGACATCGGTGCAAACTCGGCCCACGGCTCACGCCTCAGCCGATCGCGTGGGCGTCGGTCGGTTCCGTGTGGTCCTCCAGCGCCGGACGGGGGGTGTTGAGGATGGCGATGACGGCCAGGGCGCCGACCGCGATGATGCCGGCGGCCCAGGCGCTGGCTTCCGTGAAGCCCTCCGTCATCGCTTTGGCCCGCAGTGACGGGCTCGGCGCGTGGGACGCGATGTAGGCGGCGGTCGCGCTGGTCGCGATGGTGTTGAGCAAGGCCGTGCCGATCGAGCCGCCGATCTGCATGCCGGTGTTGGCGGTCGCCGACGCCACACCAGACTCGCTGGCCGGCACGCCCTGAGTGGCGTAGTTCATCGCGACCGGCATGACCAGCCCGACGCCGAGACCGAGGATGATCTGGGCGGTCATGACGCCCTCGGCGTAGCCCGTGTCGGCGTCGACCGTACTCATCCACGCCAATCCGGTCGCGGCGAGCAGCATGCCCGGACCGATCAGGGCGCGCGGCGCGACCTTGGGGAGCAGGTGGGCGGCGATGCCGCGGCCGCTGACCATGGCACCCGCGATCATCGGGAGGAACGCGATCCCGGTCCGGACCGGTGAGAAGCCCTTGACCTCCTGCATGTAGTACGTCATCAGCAAGAACGCACCGAACATGCCGACGACGATGACGCTGATCGCGAGGACTGATCCGCCGCGACCGCGATCGAGCAGGACGGGTAGCGGCAACAGCGGCCGGGTGACCCGGCTCTCGACGACGAGGAATCCTGCGAGCAGGACGACGCCGGCGGCGAGCAGGCCGAGCACGATTCCCGAGTCCCAGCCCTCGGACTCGGCTTCGCTGGTGCCGTACACGATCGCGACGAGTCCGGCAGTCACGAGCAGCAGGCCGGGCAGGTCGAACCATGGACGGCCGGTCGTGCGGGACTCGCGGAGAGCGGCGTAGGCACCGGTCGCGGCGAGCAGGGCCATCGGGATGTTGACGTAGAAGCACCAGCGCCAGTCGAGGTAGTCGGTGAGGATCCCGCCGGTGAGCAATCCGATGCCACCCCCGCCGGCCGCGATGGCGCCGAAGATGCCGAAGGCCTTTGCTCGTTCGCCCCGCGCGGTGAAGTTGACCGACAGCAGCGACAGTGCTGCCGGGGCGAGCAGCGCACCGAACGCGCCTTGGAGTATGCGGGCGGCGATCAACAGCTCGAAGTTGCTGGCGGCGCCGCCGAGGGCTGACGCGGCGGCGAACCCGAGCAGTGCGATCAGGAACGCGCGCTTGCGCCCGGTGTAGTCGGCGACCCGGCCGCCGAACAGCAGCAGGCTCCCTAACGACAGCGTGTACGCGGTGATCACCCACTGCCGATCGCCGTCGGAGAAGCCGAGGTCCTGCTGGAGCGATGGCAGCGCGATGTTCACGATCGTGATGTCCAGCGTGATCATCAGCTGGGCCAGTGCGATGAACGTCAGCGCCGTCCAGCGGTACGGATTTGCGGTCGCCCCGTCGGACGCTGGCGGCGTGGCGGCCGGATTTCGTTCGGTCTGCATGGCGGCCCCTCTCGGGTGTATTTCATCAAGCGATGAGAGTTATTCATCACGTGATGCATTAATGCAAGTGCTGACCGGATGGGGTGGCGCCGCCGGACGGAGAAGTCGACGGGCGAGCCAGGATCCCGGCGCGAAGGCAGCCGCGACCGACCTCGCTGGTGGTGTTGGCGTGAAACTGCAGACTGCACGACGTGTTGGTGCGAGATTGCGCCAACTCTTGTCGGGCAGGCGCGGCGACTCAGTCGCGGTCGCGCTCGACGACGTCGTCGAAGGCGTCGAGAACGTCGTCCACTGTGGGGAGGTCCGGGTCCTTCGGCTTCGGGCGTTCGGGTTCGACCTCGCCGGCTGCCTCGCGGCGGGCCCGCCGGAGGTGCCGCTTCACCGTGGACAGCGAGCACTCGAGGCGCGAGGCGAGCTCCTCCAGCGACTCGTCGGGGTGCGCGGCCCGCATCGCCAACACGGCTTCGTGATCGATCGGACGCCGCTCGCCGCGCACCCCGGCGGCCGTATCCAGGTCCTCCGGCACGACTGACACGCCGAGCTCGGACCGGATCTGCTTGCGTTCGCGCGGAGTCGTACAGCCGACGAATCCCGCCACGTCGACCTGCGCCACGGCGGCGTACAGACAGTCGACGAACAGGGGGCACGACGCACACGCGTCCCGGGCCTGCTGGAGCAGGTCGCGGTACTCGGTCCAGACGGCCTTGGTGACCTTGGACCGCGCGGGCGGCGCGTCGAGGAGCTGGTGCAGGAAGAGATCGGGGTTGGTGGCGCACTCGGGTTCCACCGCGTCGCCGGGCGGCGCCGGCGTCGGCTGGATCGCGAAACGCATGGACTCCCCGAGGAACCTGCAGGTGTCTGTCGGTCAGCTCACCCGCGCTGACCTGGACACGGGCGGTTCGAACGTGCCGAGCGACCCGTCTCGAACCCTAGGCGGCACCGTCAGTGCGACCTAGTCGCACCGGCGAGCGTACTCACAGATACATCCCGCCGCCATGGCCCTGCTCGGATTCCTGGGATTGGCGCGACGGATCCGGCCGGCCGCCGGGTCCAGGGGTCATGCCGGGTACAGCGCCGGCGGGCAGGGCCCGGCGCATCTGTTCGAGCTGCGCGCGGGCCGCCATCTGCTGGGCATAGATCGCGGTCTGGATGCCGTGGAAGAGTCCCTCGAGCCAGCCCACGAGCTGGGCCTGGGCGATCCGGAGCTCGGCGTCCGAGGGCGTCTCGGAGGTGAAGGGCAGGCTGAGCCGTTCGAGCTCCTCGATCAGCTCCGGAGCGAGGCCGTCCTCGAGCTCCTTGATCGAAGCGGAGTGGATCTCGCGCAGCCGCGCCCGGCTGGCCTCGTCGAGCGGAGCCGACTTCACCTCTTCGAGGAGCTGCCGGATCATATTGCCGATCCGCATCACCTTGGCCGGTTGCTCGACCAGGTCGGTGACCGACTGCTGCTCCTCGTCGGCGCCCTCCTCGGTGCCGGCGCCTTCGACCGCCATGCCGTCTGGACCGACGACCACGACGCGGCGAGGTTCGCCGGCCGACTCGGGTTCCTGGGGCTGCTGAGTCATGCCGTCCAGACTAACCATCGGGCCGTCGCGACCCCACCGGGCTAGCTGGTGCTCAGCAGCACCTTCCCGATGTGACCGCCCGACTCCATCAGGCGGTGCGCCTCGCGTACGTCGTCGAGGGCGAACACCTGCTGCACCACTGGCCGCACCGTACCCGCCTCCACCAGCGGCCACACGTGCTCCTCGACGCTGGCGATGATCGCGGCCTTCTCGCCCGGCGGCCGGCTGCGCAGCAGCGTGGCGAGCACCGCGCCTCTCTTGGCCCACAGCCGGTGCAGCGGAAGCTCACCGGTCGTGCCGCCCTGCAGCCCGATCACGACGAGCCGACCCGACGTGGCGAGGGCCTCGATGTTGCGTGGAAGGTACGGGCCGCCGACGACGTCGAGGATGACGTCGGCGCCGTGGTCGTCGGTCGCCTCGCGCAGCGCGTCGACGAAGTCCTGCTGCTTGTAGTCGATGCCGATGTCGGAGCCGAGCTCCGCGCAGCGGGCCAGCTTCTCCGCTGATCCGGCCGTCACCGCGACCCGAGTGCCGAACGCTTTGCCGAGCTGGATCGCCATCGTGCCGATGCCGCCGGCGCCGCCGTGGACGAGCAGGGTCTCACCCTCGTGCAGGCCGGCGAGCATGAAGACGTTGGACCACACGGTCGCCGCCGCCTCGGGCAGTGCGGCGGCCGACTCGACGTCGACCCCGGCCGGCACCGGGAGCACCTGCGCCGACGGCACCGCGACCCGCTCGGCGTAGCCGCCGCCCGACAGCAGCGCGCACACCTCGTCGCCGGCCCGCCAGCGTTCGACGTCGGCGCCCACCGCGCTGACGACGCCGGAGCACTCCAGGCCGAGGATGTCCGACGCTCCTGGCGGTGGCGGGTAGTTGCCGCGCCGCTGCGCCAGGTCGGCCGGATTGATCCCGGCGGCTCGGACGTCGATCACGACCTCGTCGGGTTCCGGCACTGGGTCGGTTCGCTCTCCGAGGGCGAGTACGTCCGCGTCGCCGGCACCGTTGCATTCGACTACACGCATGGGGTCAGCCTGGCGTACTCCCGCTGGAGTCGATCAACCGGCGTACCGCATCGGTAACCGCGTCGACGTCCTCGGCGCTGCCGCCACGTTGCGCCGCGGCGTACCCGACGAGGAACGTCGTGAGCGGCGCCGCCGGCCGGGCGATCTCGTGGGCGGCGTCGCGGGCCAGGTCGAGCACCTGGTCGAGGTCGAGCGCCAACTCGATGTCGAGATCGAGCCGGACCGCGTCCACCCACTCCTGCAGCGTCATGAACCCTCCTCTTTCGAGTTGTCAGCAACTGTTCGGGTTCGGGGCCGAATAGTTGCTGACAAGTCGGCGGGTGTGTCGATGTCGTCGGCCTCGCGGCCCTGTGTCGGCACGGGGCGCAGCCGCAGGTCGGCGAGCAGCTCGTGCATGGCGGCATCGTGCCAGCTCGCCCTGGCCGCAGCGACGCGGCGCAATGCGGTGGCGCCGACGGCGCACGTCAGATGCTGCGGCCGGCCGTCCTGGTCGACGAGGATCGCGCCGTCGATGGGGTACGCGGCCTCGCCGGGCGAGTCGATCGCGCCGAGCAGCCGATGTACCGTCGCGCCGCCGAGCCGTGGCAGGTCGCCCGCGAGCAGCATGACGATCGGAGCGGTGACCAACTCCAGGCCCGCGACGACGCCGGCCGCCGGCCCGCCGTCGGCCGGGTCCTCGCGGGCCCACGCGACCGGCAGCGCGACCGGACGCGGTTCGCCCACGACGACGAGCTGTCTCGCGTCGGCCACGGCCGCCAGCACGTGGTCCAGCAGCGGCACGCCCTCGATCGCCAGCCGGGTCTTGTCGGTGCCGAGCCGACTCGACCGGCCGCCAGCGACGACGATCGCGTCGTAGTCGACCGGCTCGGTACGCGGCTCCGCCATGGCCCCAGTCTGGCGCGTCGGATTCGGCGCCGCGATGCCCGTCGGTCGCGGCTGTCAGGCTGGCCCCATGACCGATGACGCGACCTGGGTCGAGGAAGAGTTCCTCGACGAGGACTGGTACGGCCAGGACCTCTCGGGCCAGACCTACCGGGGCTGTACCTTCCGCGAGGTCGACCTCACCGAAGCGGTCAGCCAGAGCGCCATGTTCGAGTCGTGCGAGTTCGACAACTGCCGGCTCAACGCCTCGACCCACACCAACACGGCCTTCGTCGCCTGTCAGCTACGGCGAACTTCGCTGTTCGGTGCGACGCTCGACGGCTGCAAGCTGACCGGCACGACGTTCGTCGAGTGCACGCTGCGGCCGTTGACCGTCCGAGCCGGCCAGTGGCGGGCCGTACTCCTGCGCGGAGCCCAGCTGGGTGGTCTCGAGCTCGACGGTCTCGACCTCCAGGAGGCGGATCTGCAAGAGGCCGACCTGACCGGAGCGTCGTTGCTGCGTTGTGATCTCTCGCGCGCGAGCCTGCGCAAGGCCCGGCTCGACGAGGCCGATCTTCGCGGCGCCAACCTCCGGCCGCCGACCTGGCGTTCGCGACCCTGCGTGGCACGACGCTCGATGTCGCCGGGGCGGTCGCTCTGGTCGAGGCGCAGGGCGCCGTCGTCGAGGCCGTTCCGGAGTGAGGCTGTGGCACGGGACCTGTCCGCGCTGCCGAAGGCGCAGCTCCATCTGCACCTGACCGGCGCGATGCGGCCGGCGACGTTGCGGGAGCTCGCCGAGTCGCGCGGGGTGGCCGTGCCGGATCACGACGGCCGGGCCGTCGGTGAGTGGGCGGAGTTCCAGGCGCGATACGACGCGGCCCGGGCCCTGATCCGTACGCCGGACGACATCCGGCGGGTCCTTGTCGAGGCGGCGGTCGACGACGCGGCCGACGGCTGCGGCTGGCTCGAGGTCCAGGTCGATCCGACGTCGTATGCGCCCCGCCTCGGTGGACTCCGCTCAGCGCTGGAAGCCGTACTCACCGCCGCGAAGCACGCGCCGATCCCCACCGGCGTCATCGTGGCGTCGAGCTGGGCCCGGTCGCCGGCGCATGCCGAGCGGCTGGCCGGACTCGCGGCCGAGTACGCCGGCGACGGCGTCGTCGGCTTCGGGCTCTCCAACGACGAGCGCCGGGGCCAGGTCACCGACTTCGGGCCGGCGTTCCGGATCGCCACGGCGGCGGGCCTGCTCACGACGCCGCACGCGGGCTTCTACACGCCAGCGACCCACGTCCGCGACTGCGTCGAGCTGCTCGGCGCCGGCCGGATCGGCCATGGCACGTCGGCCGCGACCGATCCGGCCACGATGGACCTCCTCGCCGAGCGGCAGGTCGCCTTGGAGATCTGCCCGACGTCGTACCCGCCGCTCGGCGTGCATCGGCTCGACTCCATCCCGGTCGAGCGGCTGCTCGGCGCCGGGGTGCCGGTCGCACTCGCGAGCGACGATCCACTGCTGTTCGGCGTCGGGCTCGCCGGTCAGTACGCCATCGGTCGTGACGCCCTGGCGTTGAGCGACGACGTGCTGGCGGACATCGCGACGTACAGCATCCGCGCGTCGGCCGCCCCACCCGCGATCCGGCAACGGTTGCTCGCGGGGGTGCAACACTGGCGACAAGCGCCGGACAACCCATGAGTTGTCAGCAACTATTCGGCCGTGGGGCCGAATAGTTGCTGACAACATCGGCGGAGAGGAGTCGCCATGCGCGTCGTGCTGCTGCAACTGGCTGCGACCACCGAGTCGGAGCACAACCGGGTCGCCGTACGGAAGCGGCTCGAACGACTCGACGGCACCGGGACCGACCTCGTCGTGCTGCCCGAGGGCTCGATGCACGACTTCGGCGAGACCGGCGGCCACGAGCTGGCCGCCGCTGCCGAGCCCATCGACGGGCCGTTCGTCGAGATGCTCGTCGACCAGGCGCGCCGGCTCCAGACGACGATCGTCGGCCACATCTTCGAGCGACCCGACGACGGCGGACTGCCGTACAACACCGCCGTCGTCATCGACCCGACCGGCGCGACCGTGGCGGTGTACCGCAAGATCCATCTCTACGACTCCTTCGGATTCGTCGAGTCGGAGCGGCTGTCGGCCGGACCGCTCGCCCCGGTCGTGTTCGACGTCGGGAGCTTCCGGCTCGGCCTGCTCACCTGCTACGATCTTCGATTTCCCGAGCACGCGCGGCTGCTCGTCGACCACGGCGCCGACGTCTTCGCCGTGCCGGCCGCCTGGGTGGCAGGCCCGCTCAAGGAGGATCACTGGACGACGCTGTTGCGGGCGCGGGCGATCGAGAACACCGCCTACGTCCTCGGCGCCGCGCAATGTGGCCCTCGATACTCCGCTCGCAGCGCGGTCATCGATCCGATGGGGATCATCGTCGCCGGCGCCGGTGAGATTGAGGCGGACGTCACGGCTGAAATCATGACAGAACGGGTGGCCGAGGCGCGGCGACGCAATCCGTCGCTGGCCAACCGGCGACTGGGGAGGACGCCCGAGCATCCACAGTGAGCGTCTCGACTGCCCACTGTGCGTGAACGCGTGGAATACTCGGTCTTCCCGGGTAGGCGCAGGGGCCGGCGCTCCCGGGACCCTGTACACCTGCCCAGACCGAGAGACTGAGCCGCCTTGAAGCATCACGCATCAGCGGACACTGCCCCGAGTCAGGCATGGAGCGACCCCTCCATCACCATCGGCGATCCCGCCATCACCACTGTCCCGCGTCATGAGCCCGCGCCGTATGGGACGCCCCGACGGTCGGTCGACCAGCTGACGACGGCCGGCGGCCACCGCGCGTCGCGCCGGATCGCAGTCCGTACGTCGCGCTTCACACCACCCCAGCCGCGACGGGGCTTCATCCCGGCGGCACTGCGCAGTACGGCGGTGGCGCTGTGGTTCGCGGCGTGGCTGGCCGCCTCGGCCGCCTCGGCGACGTCGGTCATCGTCGTGGTAGACACGCCCGAATGGCTGGCCGAGACCGGCGCGGCCGCCCTTCTCGTCTTGTTCGCCGCCGGTCTGACCCGGCGTTGCGGCGGCCGCGTCATGTTCTGGTCGCTGCTCGCTTCGGCCTTCTCCGTCGCCGTCTTGGTCACCCAGGACCGCATGATGTTCTCGTCCGCCGCCGTCCTGGTCGCCGTCCTCGGGGCGGTCCTCGCCGTGATGGCCACCCGGCCCGCGGTGACGTCCGGTCAGGTCATCCGCGAGTTCGTCGTCGCGCTGCTGATCTCGAGCAGCGCAGCGTTCGCCGTGGCCGGTTTCAACGCGCCGGTCGCCTCGGACCGGTTCAACCTCGTCGTACTCGGCGTCAGCCTGTTGGTCGCGATCGGGCTGGTCTGGCAGCTCGGCGCCGGACTCCACGGCATGGGCCGCCGTGGCTTCATCCTGATCGTCGGCGGCGCCGTGCTCATCACGATCCTCCTCGTCTACAGCCGTTTCCTGCGGGAGTACGGTTCGGAGGCCCTGGTCGACGGGATCAACGACACGGTCTCGTGGATGCGGGATCGGCTCGGCGGCGTGCCGCGCCCGGTCGAGGTGCTGATCGGCTTCCCCGTCCTCATCTGGGGCGTGAGCACCCGGGCTCGTCGTCGGCAAGGCTGGTGGATGTGCGCCTTCGCGGCCCTCGGCACGGCCACGGTCGCCACCAGCCTCGCCGCTCCGACGATCGAGCCGGAGTACGCCGGGTGGTCCCTGCTCTACTCCGCGATCCTCGGACTCGCACTCGGCCTGGTGGTCCGCCACATCGACCTGATGTTCACCGGCGGCGGTGGCCAGCGGGCCCGGCGCAGCGGCGGCATCGAGGAGCAGATGCGTCCGGAGCCTGGCCGCACCGAGCCGCTGCGCTAGCGTCAGCGCCGGACCCGCATCGAGGCGGTCCACCGAATCGAGGGAGTGTCATGGCGGGCGAGATCGTCGCGGAGATGGTGGCGAACGTGTGGCGCGTGGTGGCCGAAGAGGGCGACAAGCTGGCCGCCGGTGACACCGTCCTCATCCTGGAGTCGATGAAGATGGAGATCCCGGTTCTCACTGAGCAGGCCGGGACGCTCGCCGAGCTCCGCGTACACGAAGGCGACGTCGTCCAAGAAGGCGACATCCTCGCCGTACTCCAGTAGCCCACCCTGCCCCCGAGGCCCGATGGAACAATGGGCCCAGGCGGGTCTGCGACCCGAGCCAGGAGGGGTGCCGGAGTGGCCGATCGGAACCGCCTTGAAAGCGGTCGCTGGCAGAGATGTCAGCCGCGGGTTCGAATCCCGCCCCCTCTGCCATGGTGAGAGCTGCCGAAGGAGTACGCCGTGACTGACGCCGTCACCCGCTATCGGGGGGTACCCGCGGCGGCCCTGCTGGCCCTCGGCGGAACCGCCTTGCTGGCCGGCGGGTCCGCGGTGGCGCTGGTCCTCGCCGACCGCTGGCGTGACGACAGTGTCGTCGTCTCGGTGCTGTTCTGGATCCTCGTCCCGGTCGGCGTCGTGCTCGCGGTCGGCCTGATCCGCGCTGCCGTTCACGTCGTACGACAGCCGACCGTGCTCCGCTTCGACGCGACCGGTTATCGCGTGAGCCGCCAGTCCGGAGCGACCGGCGTCCGGCGAGCCGACTGGCGCGAGGTCGAGCGGGTACGCACCGACCGCAGCGACGGCCGCGACTGGGTCGTGATCCAGCTGACCACCGGGGAGTCGACCCGGATCCCGGCCGGCGTCGTCGGCGCGCCCCGCAAGGAGTGGCTCACCGACCTCGACACTCGGCTCAACAAGGCCCACGGCCAGCGCCGCCTCACTTAGGCGCCACGAGCATCTTGGAGTTGTGGTTGCCGGGGCGACCAAATCGCAAGTCTCCTGTCTTGATCTGCTTTGCCGCCCGTCGAGCGGCCCCGGTAGCCTGTGGCGTCGTCGCCTCGCGCGACGTGGAGGTGTCGCCTAGTCCGGTTTATGGCGCCCGCCTGCTAAGCGGGTTGAGGGTTTGTCCCCTCTCGCGGGTTCAAATCCCGCCACCTCCGCTCGGCTCCGCCTGTCACCTTGCGGGACGGGTCAGGCCAGTAGCCACCGTACGGCCTTCGCGACCGCGACGGGATCGTGGTCGGGGGACACCGCGACCGACACGTGGCCACCGGCCGGGTTCGGCACCACGACCTGCGCGAAGTTGCCGTAGCGCACGATCACGTAGTCGAGCCCGCCGCAGTCGATCTCCCCACGCTGGCGGGTCAGCACGAGCAGGGTCGGATTGACCAGCAGCTCCTCGTAACGGTCGGAGTCGCTCGAGGACGCGTCGCCGAGCCCGTCACGCTGCCGCAGCTCGACGTCCTGTCCGTCGGCGACGGCGACGTAGCGGATGTGGTCGCCCAGAGCGAAGGCCCTGGACATGATCTCCTCAGCGTTCACCTCGACGGAGCCTACTGGACCGGGTCAGGGCTTCGTGGTGACGAAGTCGATCAGCTCCTCGACGCGGCCGAGCAGCTCGGACTCGAGGTCGGCGTACGAGTCGACGCGGGACAGGATGCGTTTCCACGCGGCGGCGACGTCGGCCGGAGTCGACGCCGGCCAGCCGAGTGCGGTCAGCACGCCGTGCTTCCACGACTGACCCTTGGGGACCTCGGGCCAGTCGGTGATCCCCAGAGCCGTCGGTTTCACCGCCTGCCAGATGTCGACGTACGGGTGACCGACGACCAAGACGTGCTCGTGGCGGATCTCGTCGGCGATCCGGGCCTCCTTGCTGCCCGCCACCAGGTGGTCGACGAGGACGCCGAGCCGGCGACTCGCGGTCGGCTGGAAGTCCTCGACGATCCTCGCCAGGTCGTCGATGCCGCCGAGCTCCTCGACGACGACGCCCTCGACCCGAAGGTCGTCGCCCCAGACCCGCTCGACCAGCTCGGCATCGTGGCGGCCCTCGACGTAGATCCGGCTGGCCTGAGCGACCCGGGCCTTGGCGTCGGCGACCGCCAGCGACCCGGACGCCGTCCGCGCCCGGACCGACGGCGCCGCCTTGTGCGGAAGCTGCAGCCGTACCCGCTCGCCGTCGACCAGGAAGGTGTCGTCGAGGCTGAACGAGCGGCGCTTGCCGAACCGATCCTCGAGCTCGACGCTGCCGTGCTCGGTGCGGACGACCGCCCCGACGAAGCCCGAGGTCGGATCTTCGAGCACGAGCTCACCGGTCAGCTCCACCTCGATCCGGCGGATCTGTCGCGGCCTGCGCCAGTTGCCCGCCAAGACGTCCCTGCCGTATCGGTCGCTCACGAGCGGACACGGTAGCGAGGCGGCGAGCGCGAAACCTCGGGACGGTCGATGCGATGCCGACGATCACCACGGCGGAGTACGCGCTCAATTACCTCCCTGGTCATGGCTCCCGTAATAGCGCCCACCTAGGCTGCAAGCGCCATGAGTGCTGACCTTCTCGACGAGCCGCAGACCGCGGGCGAGCTGATCCGGTTCTGGCGGCTCCGCCGGCGGCTCAGCCAACTCGAGCTTGCGCTGGACGCCGAGATGTCGACGAGGCACCTCAGCTTCGTGGAGACCGGCCGGGCCCAGCCGAGCCGGCAGCTGCTGCTCCACCTGGCGCAGCACCTCGATCTGCCGCTGGCCGAGCGCAACCGGCTTCTGCTCGCGGGTGGATACGCGCCGATCTTCCTGGACGAGGCGTACGAGAGCCAGACCATGCATCCGCTCCGGGACTCACTGCGTCGGCTTCTCGACGCGCATCTGCCCTACCCCGCGCTGATCGTCGACGGCCTCTGGAACCTCGTCGAGTCCAACGCGGCCGCAGCCCTGCTGTGGGACGGTGTCGATCCAGAGCTCCTGACGCCGCCGGTCAACATGCTGCGGCTGGCGGTCCATCCCGGCGGACTGCCCCGCATCTCGTCGATGACCGCCGCCTGCAACACGCCGCTCATCCGGCAACTCAAACGCAAGAGCCGCGACAACGCCGACACCGCCCTCGCCGAGTTGGTGGACGAGGTGGAGTCCTATCTGCCTGACAGACCCGCCACCTCTCCCGCCCACCAGCCGGTCGTCACGCTGAATCTCCGCACCCGCCTCGGTGACGTCAGCCTCTTCACCGTCATCGCCACGCTGGGTGCGCCGTTGGAAGTGACGGCGGCGAACCTCGCGATCGAGACGTTCCTTCCGGCCGATGCCACCAGCGCCGCCCGGCTGCGTGATCTCGCGGAGTCTCCGACCGAAGCGGCCTCCGACAGTCCAGACTGATCCCATGAGCGATCTGACTGAGCCCAAGTCCGCACTGCGCCACTACCTGCAGTCCGAGCGCGACGCGCTGCTGTGGAAGCTGGACGGCCTCGGGGAGCGCGACCTCCGGATGCCCAGGACGCCCACCGGCACCAACCTGATCGGCATCGTCAAGCACGTGGCCAACGTCGAGCTGGGCTACTTCGGCGACACCTTCGGCCGGGAGTGGCCGACGCCCGAGGAGCGGGTCCCGGAGGAGGCGTACGACACCGACCCGCAGGCCGACTGGTATGCGACCGAGGACGAGACCTGCGACGGCATCGTCGACTTCTATCGACGGGTCTGGGCGTTCGCCGACACGACCATCGAGGAGTTGCCGCTCGACGCCATCGGGCGAGTGCCGTGGTGGCCCGAAGCTCACAACGAGGTCAGCCTGGAACAGATCGTGGTCCATGTCATCGTCGACCTGTCCCGCCACGTCGGACATGCCGACATCCTTCGCGAGGAGATCGACGGCGCGGCCGGCATGCGGGTCGACGCCACCAACCTGCCGAATCAGGACTGGACGGCGTACGTCGCCAAGCTGACCGCCCTCGCCGAGCGCTACTGATTGACTAGCGCGGATGACCGAGACCGCGGAGCGCACTGACACCCCCGCGCCGGGACAGCACGGCGTGGCGAAGTCAGCCCTTCTGGTCGGCGCCCTCGGTGTCGTCTTCGGCGACATCGGCACCAGCCCGATCTACACGATCCAGACCGTCGTCAACCCCGACGACCCACACCCGGTCCCGACGACGACGGACAACGTCTACGGCTTCGTGTCGCTGATCTTCTGGGCCGTGACACTCATCGTCACCATCAAGTACGTGCTGCTCGTGCTCCGGGTCGACAACGACGGTCAGGGCGGCATCCTGGCGCTGATCACGCTGATCCGGCGTCGGGGCGTCAAGGGGAGCCGGCGGACCAAGCTCATTCTCGGCGCGCTCGGGATCTTCGGCGCGTCACTGTTCTTCGGCGACAGCATGATCACGCCGGCGATCTCGGTGCTGTCGGCCGTCGAGGGTCTGGAGGTCGTGGAGCCGTCGCTGGACCAGCTGGTCGTGCCGATCACCGCGGCGATCATCGTCGTGCTCTTCTCGGCCCAGCGCTTCGGCACGGCCCGGGTCGGGCGCCTGTTCGGCCCGGTGATGGTCGTGTGGTTTCTCGCGATCGGTGCCTGTGGGGTCCGTGGGATCACCGAGCATCCGGAGATCTTGAAGGCGCTGTCGCCGACGTATGCGCTCGAATTCTTCTTCGGCAACTTCGACACCGCGTTCTTCTCCCTGGCGGCGGTGGTGCTGGCGATCACGGGCGCAGAGGCGCTGTACGCCGACCTCGGCCACTTCGGCCGCTCGGCGATCACGCGGGCCTGGCTGTTCCTGGTCTTTCCGGCCTGCATCCTCAGCTACCTGGGGCAGGGTGCTCTCGTCCTCAAGGACCCCGGCGGCACGATCAGCAGCCCCTTCTTCTTGTCAGTGCCCGAGTGGGGGCGGCTGCCGATGGTGTTCCTCGCGACCGCCGCGACGGTGATCGCGTCCCAGGCCGTCATCTCCGGTGCCTTCTCGGTCGCCTCGCAGGCCGTCCAGCTGGGCTATCTCCCGCGGTTGCGGATCGTCCACACGTCCGCACACGCGATCGGGCAGATCTACGTGCCGTGGATCAACTGGGCGCTGATGGTGTCCGTGCTCGGTCTGGTGTTCGCGTTCCAGACGTCCCAGGCCCTGGCCTTTGCCTTCGGCATGGCGGTCACCGGAACCATCGTGATCACCACGCTGCTGTTCTTCTACGTCGTGCGGGAGCAGTGGGACAAGCCGCTGTGGGTCGTCCTGGCCGCCGGTTCGGTCTTCCTGGTCGTCGAGCTGTTGTTCTTCGCGGCGAACCTCACCAAGTTCGTCCACGGTGCTTGGCTTCCGCTCCTGATCGGCGTCTTGGTGTTCACCGTCCTGACGACGTGGCAGCGCGGTCGCCTACTCATCACCGCCCGTCGAGAACGAGCCGAGGGTGAGCTGCAAGAGTTCGTGGACGATCTGCACGAGCAGACTCCGACGCTGGCCCGAGTGCCGGGCACGGCGGTGTTCCTCAATCGAGGGCAGACGACCACACCGCTCGCGATGCGGGCCACCGCGGAGCACAACCACGTCCTGCACGAGCACTCGGTGATCCTGACCATCGAGACGCTGCCGATCCCCTATATCGCAACGGCGGACCGGATCCGACTCGACCAGCTCGGTCACGACGACGACGGGATCGTGCACGTCACCGCCCGCTTCGGCTACATGGACAAGCCCCATGTACCCGAGGCGCTCGCGCTGGCCGCCGATAGCGGGCTCGAACGCCCGGTCGACCTCGACGACGTCTCCTACTTCCTGTCCCGCATCGAGATCGAGATGGGCGACGAGCCGGACATGGCGCGCTGGCGCAAGCGCCTGTTCATCGCGACCTCGCACCTGACGGCGGACGCGGTCGAGTACTTCCGACTCCCTCGCGACCGCACCCTCATCATGGGGTCCCGCATCGAGTTGTGAGGGCCGCTGTCGGCAACGGACATTCGACGCAAAGTCTGCATCTGCGACGGTTCCGGAAATGTCGCCGTGACATAGGGCCAGTGGTCCCGATGCGGGCAGGACGTCCGGCACTGGGTCGTGGGCCCCCTGCTTGCTGAACTCGCACGGGCGGGATCGGCTCGTTGCGACGACATTCCGCTCGGGTGGATTGTCGACCGCGCAAAGGGCGAACGAGGGTGGACCGGGACGAGTTCGAGGGCCACTCGTTGTGGGGTGCCGTCAACGATCTTCGCGACATGTTGGTGCGGGCCGACCAGGCCGCGAGCCAAGACCAGTGGCCGCTGCTCGACCGGCTGCGCTTCGACCAACTGCAGTACGTCATCCGCGGCATGCGGGCCCGGATGCCGCCCCCCGAGGCGGCGGCCGCTGCAGCGGCGACATTGGATCGGCTCCATCGCATCGTCGCGGCCGCGGCCGGAGAGCTCGGGGCGTTCCTGTCCGACCGGAGCAGCCCGCGGCTCGTCGCCGCCGTCGACCTGGTCGATCAGGCGCTGGACAGCGTGGGAGTACGCCTCCCGTCGGCGTCGCGTCCGGCGACATCGCGTACTCCGGCATCGTCTCGACATCCGGCGTCGACGACCGCCGTGGCGACCGGCGCGGCTGCGGCCCCCGGACTGACTGCCGCCGCGGCCACCCACCGTCCGCCGCCGCGAGCGCGAGCCCGCCACGCCAAGCGGACCTCCGGTGCGGCGCTCTTCTTCGCAGCCGTCCTGTTGATCGTGTTGACGGCGCTCGGCTCCGTGATCGCCATCGCCGCGGGAAGCGACTCCGATCCGGACTCGTCGGCAGGCGGGTGCACCGAGCTGCGGATAGTCGCCACGGCGAGCTACCGGCCCGCGCTCGACGCCGTTCGGGCGAGCCTCGCGCGTCAGCCCGAGTGCGTACGGCTCGACGTCACCGTCGCCGACGGACGACCGGCCGAGCCAGTGGTGGATCGGGAGCGGGCCCACGTCTGGATCACCGACGATGCCGCGTGGCTGGCGCGCTACGAGGCTGAGGAGGTGGCCGCCGGCGACGCGGAGGCCGAGTCGGAGTATTCGACCCTGGCGACCTCGCCGGTCCTGTTCGCCGCGGGCTCCGCCGTCTCGCCGAGGCTCCAGCAGGCCGGTGGCGGCTGGACCGATCTGGCGGCCATGGTCGCCGGCGACCGTCCCGTACGGATCGTGACGAAGGATCCGGCGTCGTCCGGCGACGGGCTGGTCGCTCTCGGCGGACTCGGCGACGCGGTCTGGGACGCCCAGGGCATGGACGCGTCCGCGTTGCTGCTCGACGAGGCCCGGCGCGACCACCGCACCGAGAGTCTGCTGGGCGCGCCGAAGCTCGGGCCCCACGAGGTCGCACTCGTGCCGGAGCACCTCCTCGGCGGCCAGCGCGGCGAGGACGCGGTCGTCATGGTGCCGACCGACCGGACCGCCATGATGCGCTACAGCTGGTACCCCACCGACGTGGACGGCGATGATCCGGCGATCGAGTCCGCCCGTGCCGCCCTGCTCGCGCTGTTGACCAAAGGCCCGTCGGCCGACGCGGCCCGCGAGGCGGCCCATCTACGCGACGTACGAGGCGAGCCGCCGACGATGCTGTACGCCGAGGAGACCTGGGTCGGCCGACAGCTTCCACCGGCCAACCCCGTCCTGGACGCCCATAAGGTCGAGCATGTGTTCGCGACCTGGTACGCGGCCGATCGAGTGGCCGACGTCCTGGTCGTGGTGGACGTCTCCGGGTCGATGGCCGCCTCGGCGCCCGGCTCGGACCGCTCGATGATCAGCCTCGTACGCCAGAACGTGAAGCAGCTGGCCCGTCGGCTCCCGGCGAACGCCCGGCTCGGCGTGTGGGGCTTCGGCTCCCGGCTGGACGGCCGTCGCGATTACGTCGTCGTGGATCCGTTGCGGCCGCTGACTCCCGACCATCGGGAGCGGCTGGCCGCCAGGCTGAACCGGCTGACGCCGCAAGACACCGGCACCGGACTGTTCGACACGGTGCTGGCGGCGTATCGGTCCGCGCGGGCCGCCGCTCGGCCCGACGTGGACTTCCAGGTCATGGTGTTCACCGACGGGTTGAACCAGGACGATCCGCGGGCCATCTCCGCCGGAGACCTGCGCCAGGCGCTGGCGCAGTCCGCCGACCCAAAGACGCCGGTCGGGCTGACCGTGGTCGAGGTGGGCCGGCGGCCGACGGCGCGGCTCGAGAACGCCCTCGAACCGATCGGCGGTGAGGTCGCGACCATCGTGCACGCCGACGACATCGTCGCGTCGTTCATCCACCTCGCCGCGGGCGGCTTGCACGACTGAGCCGACGTCGTACGCCCGACTCGGCGAGCGGCCTAGGGGTGCGGGGCCGGCCCGAGCTGCGACCCGAGGGTGCTCCAGTCGAGCTCGCCGCGGATGGTCACCTCGGCCACCTCCTGCAGTCGCCGGCCGTGGTCGCGCGCATAGGCGTGCATGATGTCGTAGGCGGCGTCGGGGGTGGTGTGCAGTTGCGCGGACAGCATGCCCTTGGCCTGTTCGATCAGCACCCGGCTGTCGAGTGCGTCCTGTAGCCACGCCGCCCGGCGCGCAGCGCTTCGGTAGGCCCGTCGCTGCACGATGCCGATGGCGGCCGCCTCGACGAAGGCGGCGGCCATGTCGATGTCGGGATCGCGGTCGGTGCGCAGCCCCCCGGCGAGGATGCTGACGGCGCCGAGGCTGTCGTCGTTGTGGGCCATCGGGAGGGCGGTCGCCGACGTGAATCCGGCGCCGCGCGCCTCCGGAGCGAATCGCGGCCACCGCCAGTCGGCCGAGTCGAGGTCGGCGCGTACTCGCCGGCCGCTGCCGTGACTCGACGAGAACGGACCTTCGTGGACCCGGGCTTCGATCCGGAGCAGGTGCTGCATCCGCCAGGTCTGTGCGGTGATCTCGGTGAGATGACCCGAATCGCTGAGGGACAGCAGGCCGACGTCTGCCGGTGCCACCAGCTCCGCGAGGTGATGCACCACGCGCTGCCAGTAGGCCACCTCGTCGGTCCCCAGATCGTCGGCAAGCGCGATGAGGGATTCGGCAAGCCGACTCTCTCGCGCAGCCACGCTTCGCGGTCCTCACTCCTGGTTTCGCACGCCGCGTTCGTACGCCCCAAACGCCGACGGCGGAGATGGACTCGGGTTGGTGTGTTCGGCAGCTTATGTCCCCGTGGCTGGGCATGCAACGCCCGCCGTCCTCCAGCCACCCAGCGGCGAACGGCGGGCGTTCATGCGGTGGGTATCTCGGGCAGTTGCGGTCGAGATACTCGGTCGGCCGGAGAATCCGGCCGGACTCGCCAACTATCACATCGCCGACATCCTGCAGGGCGTTACAGCGGGCTCGAACTCACTGTCTGACGTCAAGGCTCCTGCGGGGTACGCAGCGGACGTATCTCCACGTGACGCCTCGGCGCATCGTCATCCTCTTGTTGCGCCATCGACGCGGCGGCGTGGCTGCGTGCCGCTTAGGCTGCGGCCGAAGGGAGCCGCCGTGGCCAGTCCTGCGACGCGGGTCAACGTACGCCGGATCACGCCTCAGGATGCCTGGGAGGCGGCGTACGTCCTGGCCGCGAGTCACGCGGACTACCCGGCGTTCCGGCACGCGTTCCCCAATCCGCGGCAGCGGCGTCGGGTCGTACGCGATCTCATGGCAGCCGCCGCGGGCGACGTGGAGCGACGCGGTATCGGCTATCTCGCTCGGGTCCGTGGCATCGCCGCCGGCGCGGCACTGTGGTTCCCACCGGGCACGCCGGACCGAGGCGGCTGGGACACGGCTCGGATGGCGGTGTCGATGCTGCCCGTGGCGCTGGCCGGCCGTGGACGCTTCCTCGCGTTCGCCCGCGTGGGCTCGGCCCTGGAAGCGGAGGCCGGCGACGAGGACGGCTGGTATCTCCAGACGCTCGGCGTCGCGCCCCGACACCAGGGCCGCGGCATCGGCGGTCGCTTGCTCGCGCCGGTCCTCGAGGCCGCCGACTCGCACGGCGTGACCTGCGGCCTGCACACGTCGGATCCGGCGAACGTCGGCTTCTACGAGCACGCCGGATTCGAGGTCATCGAGCCCCTGCACGCCGTCACACGAGGCGGCCCGGCGTACCTGCGGATGCGACGGCAGCCGCAGTAGACCCGCCGCAAAGCGCATGGCGTACCCACACATCGGGGCAAACAGGCGCACCATTGAACGTGAGATCGTCTCGGGAACCCGACCTGGACGAGCTGGCCGACCTCGCGATCGCGACGCAGGACGGCGACCGCGCCGCGCTCGGCTGGCTCAGTCGCGCGATGCAGCAGCCGGTCTATCGCCTCGCCTTGCGTTTCTCCGGCCATCCCATCGACGCCGAGGACGTCGCGTTGGAGGTCATGCTGCGGCTGCTCACGAGTCTGGAGACCTACGACGGCCGGTCTCAGCTGACGATGTGGGTCTACACGAATGCCGTACGCCAGTTGCTTCGGACCGAGCCGAGACCGGCCGAGATCGCCGCCGACACGGACGGTGCGACGCCGACGGGGTCGCTGCTGTGCCTGTCGAGGGAGCAGCGCCTGGCGTACATCTTGAGCGACCTGCTCGGGTTCACCGTGGTCGAGGGTGCGGAGATCAGTGCGATGGATCGGGCCGGCTTCCAGGCCGGGCTGATGGCGGCGCGGTCGACACTGCGTGCGCAGTCGGGCCGCGCTGATCCGCCCGCGCCGGATGCCGCGCAGTGCTCGCACGCGACCGACACGGTGTGGGAGCGCCTCGTCGCCGCGATGCCGACACATCTCGGCGCCGCTTGACGATCTCGTCGGACGCTGTTCGAGGCCGGCCGAGATCAACGCCTACTCGATTTGTCCAGTGCCTTTAGTCACCTGACAAATTGCGGGTTAGTCCAGGATTCGGGTCAAACGTCAACCCATACTCAGCAGTAAGTTGCGCGGCCGGTCCACAAACTCGGGGGTGCCGGTGTTGCGCGACCCGCAGATGTGCTTCACTCCCCGAGGACAGCGTTATCTTTTCGAGATATGTAGGTGATCGTCGGTGGCTGCGGGACGCCATCGCGCCACGCGGCGCAAGCATCGCCTGCTGTTGATTACTGGTGCGGTTGTCACGACTCTGGCAACCGGGGGTGCGGCCGCGGCCGTCTGGTCGGGTCAGCAGCAGCAGTCTTCGGCAGGGCCCGAGGAGCCCATCACGCAACAGGTCGAGGTCGAGGAGCCGGCGCCGACCACGCCTCCCACGACGCGGACACCGCCGGAGCGCACCAGCCGCGACACCGAACGGCCTGCACTGGGCGACACGGAACTCCCGGACGGCGAGTCCTATGCAGCACCGGCGATCGACACCGAGCGCCGGTTCTTGACCGAGGACCTCAACCTCTGGACCGGTCCGGGCGAGGACACCACGCTGCTCGGCGAGCTGGAGACGGGCTCGAAGGTGCAGGTGACCGGCCGCGTCGTCGACGGCTACGCCGAGATCGTCCACAACGACAAACTGCGCTGGGTCAACGCCGACTATCTGTCCGAGGACAAGCCCGAGGAAGACGACTCCGGTGACACCGGTGGGCTGTCCGACGCGCCATGTGCATCCGGGTCGGACGTCGAGTCCGGGCTGGTCGAGAACGCGATCGCGGTGCACCGCGCGGTGTGTGCGGAGTTCCCCGAGATCACCACCTACTACGGTCTCCGGCCCGGTGACGACGGCTATCACGGCACCGGCCAGGCACTCGACATCATGATCACCGACAGCGCGACCGGCGACGCCATCGCTGAGTTCGTCCAGGCCAACTACTCGGCGCTCGGTGTCAGCGAGATCATCTGGTCACAGCAGATCTGGACCGTCGAGCGCGCCGACGAAGGCTGGCGCTGGATGGAGGATCAAGGCTCGGACACGGCCAACCACTACGACCACGTCCACGTCAGCGTCTACTGACCCCTCGGCAGAGTTGTTGTCAGCCAGATGTTGCCCTCTGGCGCCACATGGGGCTGACAACTTCGCGCGGCAGGCGCCGAGGCGCTTCGCTCCCGCGAGTGTTGGCGTGAAACTGCGGCAGTAGCGAAGTGTTGGCGCAAACTTCGCACCAACACTTCGCCGAACGAAGCAGCCGCTCAGGCGCCGAGGCGGGCCTTGAGCCCATCCAGCTCGGTCCAGAGCACCGCCGGCAGCTTGTCGCCGAACTTGTCGAACCATTCGTTGATCTGCGGCAGCTCAGCCCTCCACTCGTCGACGTCGACGCCGAGCAGCTGCTCGAGCGTGTCGCGATCGAGGTCGAGCCCGGTGAGGTCGAGACTTTCCGGCGTCGGCACGTGTCCGATCGGTGTCTCCACGGCCTCCGCCTCGCCGTCGATCCGCTCGACGATCCACTTGAGTACGCGCGAGTTCTCGCCGAATCCGGGCCACAGGAACCCGCCATCGTCATCGCGCCGGAACCAGTTCACGTAGAAGATCCGCGGCAGCTTGACGGCGTCGTGCTCCTTGCCCATCTGGATCCAGTGGTTGAAGTAGTCGCCGGCGTTGTAGCCGATGAACGGGAGCATTGCCATCGGGTCGCGGCGTACGACGCCGACCGCGCCGGTCGCAGCGGCCGTGGTCTCGCTCGACAGGGTCGCGCCCATGAACGTGCCGTGCACCCAATCGCGAGCCTCGGTCACCAGCGGGATCGTCGTCTTGCGCCGCCCGCCGAACAGGATCGCGTCGATCGGCACGCCCTTCGGGTCATCGTATTCCGGAGCCAGGATCGGGCACTGCTTGATCGGCGTGCAGTAGCGGCTGTTCGGGTGGCTCGACAGCTCGTCGGAGTCCGGCGTCCAGTCGCCCCGCTTCCACGACGTCGCGTGCGACGGCTCGTTCTCCATGCCCTCCCACCAGATGTCGCCGTCGTCGGTGAGGGCGACGTTGGTGAAGACGGAGTTGCCGCGCTCGATCGTGCGCATCGCGTTGGGGTTGGTCTTCTCGTTCGTGCCGGGGGCGACACCGAAGAAGCCATACTCCGGGTTGACCGCGTAGAGCCGCCCGTCGTCGCCGAACCGCATCCACGCGATGTCGTCGCCGAGCGTCTCGACCTTCCAGCCCGGCAGGGTCGGCTCGAGCATCGCGAGGTTGGTCTTGCCGCATGCGCTGGGGAACGCCGCCGCGACATACTTGACCCGGCCCTCGGGCGAGGTCAGCTTGAGGATCAGCATGTGCTCGGCGAGCCAGCCCTCGTCGCGGGCCATGACGCTCGCGATGCGGAGGGCGTAGCACTTCTTGCCGAGCAGGGCGTTGCCGCCGTAGCCCGAGCCGTACGACCAGATCATCCGCTCCTCGGGGAACTGGACGATGTACTTCGTGTCGTTGCACGGCCACGGCACGTCCGCCTGCCCCGGCTCGAGCGGCGCACCGACCGAGTGCAGACACGGCACGTAGTCGGCTTCGAGCTCCTCGATCCGCCGGAGTACGGCCGTGCCGGCCCGCGCCATCACGCGCATCGAGACCGCGACGTAGGCCGAATCGGTGAGCTGCACCCCGAACATCGGGTCGTCTGCTTCGAGGTGACCCATGACGAACGGGATGACGTACATTGTCCGGCCCCGCATCGAGCCCCGATAGAGCTCCGTCAGCGTCGCCTTCATCTCGTCCGGGTCGACCCAGTTGTTCGTCGGACCAGCGTCAGCCTCGTCGCGGCTGCAGATGAACGTCCGATCCTCGACACGGGCGACGTCGGTCGGGTCGGAAGCGGCCCAGAAGGAGTTTGGCTTACTCTCCTCGTTGAGGCGTACGAACGTGCCGGCAGCGACCAACTGCTCGGTCAGCGCGTCCCACTCAGCGTCGGATCCCTCGAGCCAGTGGATCCGGTCGGGCTGCGTCAAGGCGGCGATCTCGTCGACCCAGGCCCGAAGCCTCGGGTGCCTCGACCGATAGGTGCCGTTGGCGCTTGCTGGCGGGCTCATTCTCGTGACCGGTGTATCGGTAGCCGTCATACGTCTCGTCAACCTCTCGCGGGGGTACGGGGTCGCGCCCGCCACCCTGCGAGCGTGCCCACACCGTACGCGTCGAATGCCTATGTAGCGAACTATTGTCTCGTGAAGCCAAT
>Ga0075421_100000097_pt1 | contig 70026 bp, 56 predicted proteins | sample SoiMetdeltSBSDD5_FD_75292 | JGI IMG/M metagenome (GOLD analysis project Ga0075421, IMG submission 75292) | Bulk soil microbial communities from a Populus tree surrounding site in Tennessee, USA - Soil MetaG P. deltoides SBSDD5 | ecosystem: Environmental > Terrestrial > Soil > Tree plantation... | reverse complement strand
CTGGCCACCATCGCGGTGTGGACCATCGTGCAGGTCTGGGGCTCCTTCCTCACCCCGTTCATCCTGCTGCGCGACCCCGACAAGCAACCCGCGGCCGTGCTCGTGCGCACCTTCTACACCGAGGGCGGCTCGCCCAACCTCGGCCTGATCGCCGCGTTCTCGTTCCTCTACTCGATTCCGGTGGTGTTGATGTACTTGCTGGCATGGAGCCGTTACGGCTTCCGGTTCCATGGGGGGATCAAGAGCTGATGGCTTCCAAATCGGCAGGGATAGAGATCGCCGGGCTCACCAAGGTGTTCCCGGGTGGGGTGCGGGCGCTGGACGCGCTCGATCTGTCCGTCGTGGACGGTGAGTTCTTCGCTCTGCTTGGCCCGTCTGGTTGCGGCAAGACGACCTTGCTGCGCACCATCGCCGGGCTGGAGTCCGCGACCGAGGGGACCGTCCATATCGGAGCGCGGAATGTGACGGCGCTGCCGCCGGGCGTGCGGGATGTGGCGATGGTGTTCCAGGACTACGCGCTGTTTCCGCATATGACCGTCGAGGACAATATCGGGTACCCCCTGAAAATCCGCAGGCAACCGAGGGCGAGCAGATCGGCGCAGGCGCGGGATGTCGGCTCGCAGCTCGGGCTTGACGGCCTGATGGCCAGGCGCCCCGCCGAGCTGAGCGGGGGCCAGCAGCAGCGGGTCGCGCTCGCGCGGGCCGTCGCCTGCCGCCCATCGGTGTTCCTCTTCGACGAGCCGCTGTCCAACTTGGACGCGCGGCTTCGCCTTGAGGCGCGCACGTTCCTGAAGCGGCTCCAGCGGGAGCTGGGTGTCACCACCGTTTTCGTCACGCACGACCAGGCGGAGGCGCTGGCGCTGGCCGACCGGATCGCCGTGATGGAGGCCGGGCGCATCCGGCAGGTCGGCACGCCGCGTGAGGTTTTCGGCAGGCCCGCCAACACCTTCGTCGCCAACTTCATCGGATCGACGCCTATGAACCTGCTGCCGGCGGTCGCGGTGCCGGGCGGTGTCGAGATCGCCGGTCATCCGCTTTCCGTGCCCGGTGACCTGACCGACGGCGAGAAGGTCACCGTCGGGGTGCGGCCGGAGTACATGGCCTTGTCGACTTCGCCAGGCGCCATCCCGGGTGTCGTGTCCATTTTAGAGCACCTGGGAACCTCTACGCTGGTGACGGTCGACGTCGAGGGCCTGCTGATCGGGGCGGTGGTGCCCGAGGACGCCGAGCCCGAGCCGGACACGCAGGTGTGGCTCACCCCGGCGCCTGGCCGCGTGCTCGTGTACCGCGACGGAGAGTTGCTGGCGTGAAAGGAGTCTGGCGCCCGGTCGACCGCGCCGACGGTCGATACCACTACATCCCCTTCGACGCCGGTGCCGATGGGTTCCGGGTCACGCTCGCCTACGATCGCGGGGCGGGCGTGCTCGATTTGGGAGTCTTCGATCCTTCCGGCAATTTCCGGGGGTACTCGGGCGGCGCCCGTGACTCGTTCGCCATCACTCCGGATTGGGCCACGCCTGGCTACCTCCCTGGTCCCGTTCCCGCTGGGCAGTGGAGCGTCCTGCTTGGGCTGCACCGGGTTTCGGCCTCCGGCCTACCGTGGGAGATCACCGTCTCCGCCCCCGGCGCGCCGCCATCGTTTGACTCGCCTCCCGCCGGGGACAAGCCGCCACGCCGCACCGATCTGCCCGACGTGGACGGCATGCGCTGGTTCGCCGGCGACCTTCACGCCCACACCGTCCACTCCGATGGGACGCTGTCCATCGATGAACTGGCAGCGCTCGCGGCCTCCTCCGGGCTGGACTTCCTGGCGGTCACCGACCACAACACCGTCAGCCACCACCCTTACCTGGCCGCGGCCGGGCGGCGCTACGGCGTGACGCTGGTTCCGGGTCAGGAGGTGACGACGGATCGGGGGCACGCCAACGCTTTCGGGGATGTGGGCTGGGTCGACTTCCGCCGCCCGGCAAGCGAGTGGGGCGGCCTGCTCTCCATCAACCATCCGCTCGGCGGCGACTGCGCCTGGCGCCAGCCGATGCCGCAGCGGCCGCCACTGGCCGAGGTGTGGCACTCCGGCTGGTGGGACAGGACCTGGGGCGCGCCCTTGGCGTGGCTGCTGGCCTGGGACACGGGCACCATCCCCATCGGCGGATCCGACTTCCACAACCCAGCTCAGGAACAGCGCCTCGGTCAGCCCACCACCTGGGTGCTCGCCCCATCGTCAGATGTGGACGATGTGCTCGCCGGGCTCACGGCGGGCCGCACCGCCATCAGCGAGTCGCCTGATGGGCCGCTGCTGCTGCGCGCCGGCGACGAGTTCCTGGCGCTAGGTGCCGAAGGCCTGCTGCTGGCCTCCTTTGACGGGCGCCGGACCGTCGTGGCCTCCAATTGCTGGACCGCGCCCGCTGCGCCCGGCCTGCACTGGCTCGAAGACAGCAACACCCGGGTCATGGCCATCGGCGCCTGAGCTGCGCCGCCAGGTACTCGAACCAACCGGCGGGCGATAGAGGTTGAAGGAGAGAAGGCTGTGGACGACCTTTCATCCCTGGACGAAGCCAGCTAAGTCGAGCGGATTGAAAACGAGACTGCATTTAACCTTCATGGCCAGGAGCGCAAGGAGATGTCCGCGTTGCGGCCGATCAAATGATGTCCCCATTGTGCAGGTAGAGCGCGGTTCTGCTGCTCTGCACGTGTATGGCGGCCGTGAGCCGCCGCCATACATACGGCCGTAGCAGAGCCCGGGCCTCTTCGTCCGGAACGAAGCGGGTCTCCCTCAGCTCGTTGTCGCGGAGTGTGATCCGTTCCTGATGTTCGGCGTTCAAGACGCCGCCATCAAAGATGAACATGAGGCTGTCGTCCCACGGGCCGTGCGGCGCGACCCAGTCGACGACGAGCAGCCGGCCACCGGCATAGTAGATGCCGAGTTCTTCCCGCACTTCGCGCATAGCGGCGTCAAGCGGCGACTCGTTGGCCTCGGCCATGCCGCCCGGGAGGTCCCAATCTGGTTTATAGGTCGGGTCGACGAGCAAGATCCGTCCGGTTTCGTCTCGGAACAGGACGTCGGCGCCGACTCGTTTGCGCGCTTGGCTGCGGTTGCCTTCGGCGAGGTGTGCTTCCCATGCTTTGGGGTCTCGCTCGTACAGAGGTGGTTCTGTCACAGGTCGTCAGGCTACGTCTTAGGACGTGAAGCTGGCGAACCCCTGCATCGAGCGACGGCTGATCAGTTCATCTTCAAGCATTTCTAAGAAGGCGGCGACCTCGGGGACGCGGCGGTGCGCCGCGAGTATGCGCCGCGTGTTGTCGAGCTGCTCAAGGACCAAGTAGGAGCGGACCGAGCGCGTGGCGTCGAGCGCTTCGCGTGCCACAGCGCAGGCGTGGTCGATCTTTCCCTGCGCCACCAGCATGGAGACGAGCATCAGCTGGGCGAAGGCGCGGCTGCGTGGGCGGTCGGCTGGGCGCAGGGCGATCACCTGTTCGGCGTAACGCTTGGCGCTGGCGAGCTGGCCGAGGTCGCGGAAAGCAGCGTGCCGTCTCGGCGGCCAGCGCCGCATGGTCAAAGCTACTTGCCCACGGGGAGACATCTAACTCTGTTTCGAGCCCGACCGATCGCTCGGATGATCGAAGCATCTCGGTGCACTCCGTGTGTTGTCCCAACATGGCGAGTCCGCGGGCTTCCATGGCGAACAAGCGAGACTGGAGGTCCGGATGTTGGTGGCCGGCAAGGCGTTGGCGTCCTTGCCTGACGTAGCGGAGAGCTCGTTTGGGTTGCTGACGGTGGTGACAAAGGTGGCCGAGGCTGGCCAGCACATGGGCGCCGAGCTGCCTGTCGTCGCCGGCCGCCGCCAGGCTGAGGGCTCGTTGGAAGTGCTGCTCTGCGGCGTCATCGCGTCCGGCGTCATGGGCCATCCATCCAGCCATCTCGGTAAGCGCTGCGGCGGCGGTGAACAGATTGTGGTCGGCGGCTTGGGAGGCGATGCCGAACAAGCGTGGGGCGACTGCTCGCTGGAGGTAATCGATCACGGTGGCGTAGAGCTGCGTGCCGCCTACCTGCCGATCGGCCAGGCGGAGCGACTGAATCGTAGCGAGGTCGTCTGACGCATCGTCGGCCTCTCGCAGTAGAGCCGGATAGCTCGGTACAGGCGGAGCTACTTGCACGTTTCTGACTGACGAATTGGTATCAAGCAAGGCGTCCAGTTCGTTGAACGAGACCCTGAGCGCGGAGGCCAGATTTGGCCGCTGCCATGGTTGGGGTGCGGTCACTCCGCGTTCCCAACGAATGACCGTTGAGCGGTCCACGCCCAGTTGCTCGGCCAACATTTCCTGGCTGAGGCCGACGACCCGGCGGCGTTGTGCCAAACGAGCGCGCTTCACAGGTCATCTGTCCCATCGTGATCAACTGGTCGCATTCCACGACATTGACGCATTCAATGGCGTCTGGCAACCGTCGTGCGACGTTTTTGCCGCCCCATCGCCCTGTCGTGAGCGGATCGCCGCTGACAGGGTGGTGGTCGACATTGAAAAACGGAGCGCCTAAAGAGAAATCAGGGCGGGCGCGTCGAGGATCTTCTGAAGGTCCGATCGCTTCGATGTCCCGGATGAGCGCCACCAGCCGAGGTTTGCAGTTCCTTCCGCACCATGGCTCGCAAAGGCATGGGGTCACAAGGAGACTTCGGCTGGTGGCCAACCTGGAGACGCCCGGGTGGTACGCGACAGAGAGTCCGTGCTGCTTGGTGCATCAGGACATTGGCTGCCAGCAGTTCAGGGAGGGGGTCAGCCACATGGACTTCGACTTCGCCGTCAGGGACGCTGACTGCGAAAGCGATCCCGCCCAAGATGAGAGTCAGAACGAAACCACGGCCGACGAGTGAAACAAGAGGTGGGCGGCGGTTCGTGGGTCGTGCGATTGGCAGAGGCTCTGGTACCACCCTGGAGCCCCTGTTCATCTTCTCGGGCAATGGCTGCGGCCAGAATGCCTTCAGACGAGGCCAGCGGATGATCGCCAGCCCGCCCGAGATTGCGAGTGGGAAGACGGCCCCGGCGAGGCAACCGACGACGAGTTGCGGTGACCAAATGTGGGGCGTCCGTCGGTGGGTGTGGCTCGGCGCTGTCCAAAAAGGATCGGATGTGCCTATGCTGCCACGGCGGCTCGCCGGAACAGATCCTCCGGCATCGGTTCATCAAGCTGCCAGGTGATCGCCATCGGTCGCTCGCCGCGGTGCTCGACATACCGTGCGGTGCCGTGGAACACATATGGCTCGGGAAAGCCGCTGTCATAGGACTTGCTCTGCCGGGTGAACAGCAACACGTGGCTGCCTTCGCGGGCATGGGTCCGATAACGTCGTCCGGTGGCCGAGTTCTCGCCGGTGCGGTGCTGGGATTCCCAGTGAAACAGGCTCGGGGTGAGCGCGTAGTCGCGGTACATCGTCTGGGGGGAGAACTCCTTCTCGTTCTTCCGAAGCGTGACTAGCAGCGCGTCACATCGCGTATGAGGTGACCAGGCGACCCCTTCACGCATGCTGTGCGGCGTGCTGCCACCCAGCCTCGCCCAGCCCAGTGCAGCAAGGATTTCTTCGGACGAGTATCGGGCGTTAACGGCCAGCGGCACCTGCGACAAGACGTCCGGCAGGGGCTTTGCGATACGCCGGGGGCGCTCGGCGCCGTATTCGACGATCTGGCGGATCTCCTCGAGCAAGGCAGACTCGCGCCGCAGCCGGACCAACCCCTCGTCGTAGCTGGCGATCTCACCGCCGTCACGCCAAATGGAGAAGAAGAGCATGCGGGCAAACGCCTGTTCAGCGGTCGACATGTCGGCATACTCGGGGCCGTCGCGCGTGGCCAGCCGGGCGTACGCGGCGGCTCGCCGCTCGTCGTCCACGTGCAGGAACGCACGCATTCGCCGGCCGACCTCCGCTTCCAGAGGCGACGCCTCACCGCTGAGCAAGCCGGTCCGCCGCAGCATTGACGTCCAGGACCGGCCGTTGCGGTAGATGTCGGCGATGTCGCGGCGGCTGGCCTCCAAGTAGCCGGCCAATGAGCGTTGGCCGAAGGAGCGGACCTCTCGGGATAGGACGGTCAGGTTGGCGGTCAGGCGCTCGCGCAGGCTGGTGAGCAGCCGGTGCTTCGCGACGCGGTCCAGGACCACCTGGCAGCCCGGCGGCAGCAGGGGGAAGTCCGCTTCGGCCTGATCTTCCAGGCGTCGGCGGGAGAATCCGGTCAGCGCTTGGAACCGGTTCTCCAGGCGGTATTCGGCGCGGTGCAGGCCGACGAAGTCCAGGACGGTGAGCACGGCCTTGTCGGGCGTACGCCGCAGGCCGCGCCCAAGCTGCTGCAAGAAGATGGTGGCGCTTTCCGTGGGACGCAGCATCAGGATCGTGTCGATGTCGGGGATGTCCAGGCCCTCGTTGAACAGGTCCACCGCGAAGAGGAATTTCACCTGACCGGTACGCAGGGCTGTGAGCGCCATGCGCCGCTGGTCCTGAGGGGTCGCTCCGTCGACAGCGCGTGCCGGAATGCCGTGCTGCGTAAAGAAAGCGGCTATGTGGTGCGCGTGGGCCACGGAGACGCAGAAACCCAGACCTCGGGCGGCGTCCAAATCACCGACCTTGTCACGCACGGCGTTGTAGATCAGCCTTGCGCGTTGCTCGTTACCGCTTAGCACGGCCTCCAGCTCGCGCGCATCGTAGGCTCCGCGTATCCAGGCGACGCTGGTGAGATCCGTTTCGTCGTTGATACCGAAGTAGTGGAACGGGCACAACAGGTCTGCCTCGAGCGCGTCCCACAGGCGCAGTTCGGAGGCGATGCGTCCGGCGAAGAACTCGTCCTGCACCCACGTGCCGTCGGCGCGTTCGGGAGTCGCGGTGAGGCCCAGCAGTTCAGAAGGCTGCAGGTGGTCAAGGATGCGCCGGTACGTCGCGGCGTGAGCGTGGTGAAACTCGTCGATGACCACGACGTCGAAGTGGTCGGGCGCCAGGTCGGTGACGTCGCGGTGCAGCGACTGCACAGAGGCGAAGACATGGCGCCAGTCGCGCGTCCGCGAACCACCGACATGCAGGTCGCCGAAGTCCGGGACGGCAAGAACCTGCCGATACGTGCGCAGCGCCTGGGCGAGGATCTCCTGCCGGTGGGCGACGAACAACAGGCTCGGCAGCCGCCCCAGGCGCTGTTGAAGATTGCGGTAGTCGAATGCGGCCGCGACGGTCTTGCCGGTGCCGGTCGCCGCGACGAGCAGGTTTCGGTGCCGGTCGTGAACTGTCCGTTCGAGGTCGAGGTCCTCGATCATCGCCCGCTGGTGCGGGAATGGATGCGGGACAAGGGCAGGTACCTCGAAAAGCCGCTTGCCGACGGCCGTAAGAGCAAGCGCCTCGTCGAGTCGGTCAGCGTCCACGCTCGGGTCGTACAGCTCGAACTCGGCGCGATTCCAATACGAATCGAAGGTGGCGCTGAACTTGTCCAGCAGGCGCGGGGTGGTGACGGCGGACAGGCGAACATTCCACTCCAGGCCGTCGAGCAGCGCAGCCTTGGAAAGATTGGAGCTGCCCACATACGCCGTATCAAAGCCGGTCGCGCGGCGCAATAGCCATGCCTTGGCATGCAAGCGGGTGGAGCTCTGTTCGTAGCTGATTTTGACCTGGCCACCGAAGTCGGTGACGATGCGGTCCAGTGCACGGCGCTCGGTTGCTCCCATGTAGGTGGTGGTGATGACCCGCAGGGGCACACCTCGCCGCTGCAGCTCCTCCAACCGGCGTTCGAGGATGCGCAGTCCGGACCACTTGACGAAGGCGCACAGCAGGTCGACCTGGTCCGCGCTGGCCAGTTCCGCCGCCAGTTCGTGGGCGAGATTCGGGTCCTCGCGCGCGTTGGTCAGCAGGGCCGCTTCGGACAGCGATGTCAACGGCCGCTCGGGCACCCCCGCACCGGGCTCGGCGGCCACGACGGCGAGCAGTCTGCGCGGACCGGTATCGACAAGCTCGTGATTCTCCAGGCTTTGCAGCAGTTGGTTGGCGAGCTCGACCTGCGCGCTGGTGCCGTGGACCGCAGCCAGCGCCCGGGCCGCCGCCTCGCCGATGAAACGGCCGAGCACGTAGGAGACCGCCGCCTCATCAACGTCGTCAAGGCTTACCACGTGACCGGCGACCCGCCAGCGCGCTATCCGCTCGGACAGCGCTTGCGTCAAAAGGCTGTCGTAGAGCCCGATGATGGGGGTATCGGCCACACTGGATCATAGACACATGCCGCGCCACTTCGGCGCCCACCCGGTACTCCCTCAGGCCTTGCGTCGTACGGCTCGGCGTAGCTCGTCGGGTACCCACACGAGGATGGGGAAGGCGACGAGGATGGCGATTATGCGGGGGTCGGGTAGGGCGGTGCCGAAAATGGTGCGCAGCGGTGGCACGGTGACGATGGCCGCAGCGAAGGCGATTTCGAACAGGATTCCCCACAGGAGGAGGCGGTTGGTCAACAATCCGACCGAGCGGAGGGAGGCGTGGTCGGTGCGGGCGGCGATGGCGGTACCGATCTGGCAGGCAACGATGCCGAGGAAGGTCATGGTGGTGGCTTGCCGGTAGGCGTGGTGCAGGACAGTTCCGGGTCCGGTCGGGGCACCGGGTCGCCACCCGGCTCGCAGGAGGACGAGGAAGAAGCCGGCCATGACGAGCGCTGCGGAGATGATTCCGAGGTATCCCCAGGCCCTAAGGAGCATTCGCCCGTCGATGATGTTGCCGCCGCGGCGGCGAGGTGGTCTATGCATGATTCCGGGTTCGGGTGGTTCCCGGCCGAGCGCCAGGGCTGGCAGGGTTTCGGTGCCCAGGTCGATGGCGAGGATCTGCATGACGGTCAGTGGCAGGGGGACCGTCCCACCGGAGAGCGCAAAGACGAGGAAAGGTACGACCTCCGGGGTGGCGTGGGCGAAGATGTAGAGGATGAACTTGCGGACGTTGTCGTAGACCTGCCGTCCTGCCCGGACGGCGGCGACGATGGTGGCGAAGTTGTCGTCGGTGAGGATCAGTGTGGCTGCCTCGCGTGTGACGTCTGTGCCGGTGCGTCCCATGGCCACACCGATGTCGGCGCGGCGCAGCGCGGGAGAGTCGTTGACCCCGTCGCCGGTCATCGCCACGACATCGCCGGTGCTTTGCAGGCATTGAGCGATGCGGATCTTGGCCTCCGGTGAGGTGCGGGCGAAGACGATATCCGGGGTATCGGTCAGGAGCTTGGTGAGGTCGTTGTCGGACATCGCGTCGACGCGGTCGCCGTTGGCGACGGTCGGGTTCGGCCGGGTTATGCCGACCTGGGTGGCGATTCCGGCGGCGGTAAGGCCGTGGTCACCGGTGACCATGATGATGCGGATACCGGCGGTGTGACAGGAGGCAACCGCCTCGGCGATCTCCGGTCTCGGTGGATCGACCATGGCGGCCCAGCCGAGGAAGCACAGGTCCCGTTCGGCCTCGTCGCGCCCGGGCGGGACGTCCGATGCGCGGCGGGCTGCCCCGATGATCCGCATACCCTTGGCGGCCTGCGATTTGATGACCTCGGCTATCTCGTCGCGGGTCGTCTCGTCGAGCGGGTGCTCTGCGCCACCGGGGTCGGCGATGGTGGTGGAGCGGGCAAGGACCACCTCCGGGGCGCCCTTGGTGTGTATCCACATGCCCTGGCCGTCCGCGTCCACAGTGGACATGAGCCGGAGCGAGGGGTCGAAATGGAACTCCGCACGGCGGTATCGGGATCGCTGGTCCGGCGACGTGTCGACGCCGATGGCTTTCGCGAATCGCAGCAGCGCGATTTCGGTGGGATCTCCCGTCGCCTCTGAGTCCTTGCCGGATTCGAGCTGCGCGTTGCTGCACAGCACCACGGTCTGCGCGAGTTCCCGCACGGCAGCAGGATGGTTCTGGTTTACCAGGTCGCCCTCCTGCAGGAGGTGTCCGGCGGCCCAGACCGCGGTGACCCGCATCCTGTTCTCGGTTATCGTTCCGGTCTTGTCGGTACAGATGACGGCTGTGGCCCCGAGAGTCTCCACCGCGCTGAGGCGCTTGACGACGGCGCCGCGACGGGCCAGTCCCCGTACGCCGACGGCGAGCGCCAGGGTGATCGTCGGAAGCAAACCCTCCGGGACATTGGCGACGAGCAGCCCGATGGCAAAGCTGAACGCGTCCGGCAGGGGCAGTCTCGCCCAAACCCCGATCGGGAAGAAGACGGCCCCGGCGATGCCGGCGACCGCCGCGATCAGCCAGGCGACCCGCCGGACCTGTTTCTCCAGCGGGCTTTCCTCGCGCCCGACGCGTTGCGACAGCGCGGCGATGCGTCCCAGTTCAGTGCGCATCCCGGTGGCGTAGACCAGGGCGCGGGCCTGGCCGCCCAGGCAGACCGTTCCGCTGAAGACGAGGTTGGGCGCCTGTATCGGTGATCCCTGGGTACCGGTGTCGCCGGTGTCGCCGGCGGAGCGGGCTGCCGGTTGCGACTCGCCGGTCAGCGCGGACATGTCTGCCTCCACGGACCCGTCGACCAGCCGGGCGTCGGCCGAGATCCGGTCGCCCTCGCCGATGAACATCACGTCCCCGGGAACCAGCCGCCGTGCGTCGATCTGTTGCCGTTGCCGGTCGCGCAGCACGCTGACCTGCTGGGGTAGGTACTTGTTCAGCGCCTCGACCGCATGTTCGGCGTGCCGTTCCTGGGCAAAGGCGAACACGGCGTTGATGAGGATGACGGCCACGATCGCCGCGGTCAACAACGGCGTCCCGGCGATCCAGGCCAGGGCGGCGGCCAGCCACAGGACCAGGGCGAGTGGATGGATCAGCTGCCGGATGAGGTCCTGCCACCATCGCGTTCGGCCGTGACGGCGCAACTCGTTGGGCCCGTAGTCGGCCTGGCGCCGGGTCGCCTCGGCCGCCGACAGGCCGTCCAGGCCTGACTTCAGGTCCTGCCAGAGTTGCTCAACCGGCTCCCGTGGGTCGTGCCCCTCGGGCAGGGCCGAGCGTTCCGCGGTGCTTTGTGGCTGCCGTGCCATGGTTCCAGGCTGCGACCTGCAGGACCCGGCCGGGGCGGTTATCGCTCATTGGCCCGCCTCCCGTGCCCGGCCAGGCGTAGGCTGACCTGGAACGGCCGGCGTGACGCGAGGGCCGGCGGCACCGAGATCGGCCAGCAGGGCAGGTAGCAGGCGTTCCTCCATGACGGCTGTGCCGCTAGCGCTCATCGCCACCGCCAGTTGCGGATCCCAGGCGCTGGGTGCGGTGGCCCCGCGCAGCGGCGTGCCGTCCGGCGTGACCGCGGCGCGATAGTCATAGGCCGACATGCGCCAGGGCTGGACACCGAACTGATCGATGGCCGCGCCGGTCATCCGCAGGCCGGGCCAGTCGAAGTCGTTGCGCCACAACACTTTTGCTCCTGCTCCGAGCGCGGCTTCGACCAGACGCCTGCACGCGACCGAACCGACGCCTTCGGTGCAGATCAGCGGCGCGCATCGGGCGCCATGGGTCGCCGCCGCGGCCCGTAGGACCGCAGGGTTTTCACAGACAAATATCTCTGCCGCTACCGGTATGACCGGCGATAGGTGCAGTTGCTGCAGGGTGAGCCGGAACGGGATGCCAGCGCCCGCGGCGGAGGTGAGCCAGGAGGCGACAAGTCCTCCGGTGGCGGGCAGGTTGAGCGCGAGGACCTGGCTGGCCAGGTCGTCCACGATGACACCGGCGGCGTCCCACAGTGTCCGCTGCTGTTCGGCGGTGGTGGCGGGCAGGTCGAACCAGCCGGACAGGGCGCGCAGCACCAGGCCGGCCAGTGGGGTGCCGGCCAATGCTTTGGTGTCTCCGGTCGCCCGCTCGGAAAGGACCGGCAACGGCAGCCCATCGCCGGGCAGCGCGTCCAGGACGGCGACGGCCTGAGCCAGCTCGGCGCCGCCACGGCGCACGAGCCGGGTCAGAGTGCCATCCGAGGTGATCCGTGCCAGCCAATCCTGGTACCAGGGTGCATCCGCATGGCGACCGGCGCTCGCCAGCGCGAGAACGGCGGCACGCCCGGCGTCCTCCGTGGCCCGCTCGGCACGCCGGTCCCGCACCGGCTGACCGTCCACATCGGACAGAATGGACAGCAGGTCCCGACCGAACGCGTTTAAAAGAAACAATTCAATTTCTTTGAGGGGTACCCGCAGCCGCCCTGCCCGTGCCGAGCGATGAGAGCCGGTGATCCCGATGATGACCTTTCGTTCCGCATCGGTAGGCGCACCGATGCTGATCGTCGTGTCGAGCGAGCCGCCGTTGGTTTCAAGCCTGCGGCGTGCTGCCGCGAGCAGGCGTTGCCAGCCTTCGCCGCGGAGCTCGTCAAGCTTCATAGAAGCACGTCGTCCTGCTCGGACGCGTCGGAGGCGGACGGTGCCGACGTCACTTCGATGCTGCCACCGCGGGTTCCGGGTGAGCCGAGTGCCGACGCAAGGGCACCATCGAAGTCCGCCAAGGTTTCGGCACCGTCCCATACCATGAGCATCGCGGACACCAGGTGTTCCGCGGGTGAATGGGACAGGTCGTAATGCGCGCACGCGGGCACGGCCGCATGCGTGGCCCACAGGTCGTAGCCGGTCATGAACAGGTCGAGGTTGAACTGGTTTGCCAAAGCCAGGAGCTCTGAACGGCCGGTCTCGTCCACCCCGGCAAACGCCTCGTCCAAGGCGAGCAGCCGGGGACAGGTGGCGCGCGCCGAAGTGAACAGGGCGTGTGCCGCGGCGAACAGCGGCAGGTGCAAGGAGACCGACTGCTCGCCGCCGGACAGCTGGCTGTGCCGGGCTTTGGTCAACGACTCCGGATTGCGGCCGATGCGGTGCAGGCGGAAGGCGAAGAAGCGCCAGCGCCGATAATCCAGAACATCCGCAAGTAGTTCACGATACGAGCGATCGCCGCGAGCGGCCCGCGACGTCTTGATACGTGAGGCGAAATGGCGGCGCATGGACTCCAGATCCGACGGGCCGAGCCGGGCCGGATCAAGCTCCAGCAGTTTGCAGATCGACCGCTGCTCCTCGTCGAGGTTGTCGGCCAGCTGCCAGCCCACGCCAATGGTCAGACCGGAGGACATCTGGCGCTTGCGCATCTCGTGGTCCATGGCGTCGACGAGGTCGCGTGCGTCGACCGTGCGCTGCTGGATCTGCCGGGCCAGCGAGGACAGCAGAGTGTCCTCGAGGATGCGCCGCTCCGCCTCGGTCAGCATCATCTCCTGATCGCGCCGGTGCCCGCCGATACGATCGGCGAACACTTTGATCGGTGCGTAGCCGTCCTCGTCCGCGACCCGGATGATGAGGATGCCGCCGTCGCTGTCGTGCTCGGGCCGGTAATCCTGACCCGCGCTGGAAAGCTGGTTGTGCAGGTCGTCCAAGGCGCGGTGCAGCCGGGTCGCGGACTGCTTGAGCGAGGTCTCCGTCGGCGTCAGTTCCTTTGTCGCGGCGAGGATTTCCTCGTGCAGGGCGACGATCTCGGCGGGCAGTTCCTCGCCCCGATCGGTGTGCGCCGGCCAGCGTAGGTGCGACGGACAGCCCAGCAGCGCCAGCAGATCGGGATGCGCGAAGGGGGACAGCAGCTGGGCCTCGGCCTGTTCCTCCTGCACGGCAGTGTGTAGCTCGCGCTCGCCGCTGTCGACGTCGCGTTCTCGTGCCGTGACGGCCTTCTGCGCCGCCACATCGGCATCGCGCGCTTGCGCCTCGGCCCGTTCCGCGCGTTCGACGGCGCTCGTCGTGGCCTCGATGTCGGCGAGGATCGCTTGCGCTTGCGGGTCTTCGACGGCCGATCGCAGGGTCCGGACCTGTTCGGCTTCCACCGCATATCGTTGCTGCTGAGTTTGGAGCACGCCTTCGGCCTCGGCCTGCATCTCGGCGGCCTCGTCGAGCCGTTCACCGGCCGCCGTCACATGCTCATCCGCAACTGCGCACTCGCGGCGCAGCGCGATGACGTGATCCGTGCAGCGCTCGAAGCGGACAACCGCGTTGGCGACCTCGTCGAGCTGGTCGGCGGGCAGGCTGCGCTCGGCGCACACCCGCCGCAGGGCGATCTCGGCAGCGTTGGTCGCGGCCATGGCTGTTTCGTGCCGTGCCGTCGCCGCATCGGTCAGCTCGAGCTTGGTCTGCAGGTGGACCGCTTTTTGATGGTGTTCGCGCAGGGCGGCCACGATCGCGCCGATCTGTGGCACTTCCCGTTCGGCCGTGGCGGCGCGCTCCAATGTGGACTCTATCTGCTTTACCTCGGCGTCCAAGCCTTCCCGGGTACCCGCCAAATCCTGGAGACGACGGTCGAACTCCTCCAATCGCAGTTGCCGCCGGCGTGCCCGCGCCGTCGCTCCGATGAACTCGGGCGCGGGTTTGGTGAAGGCGCCGATGAGCACGCCCGTGGTGAACCGGCCGGCGGTGTCGATGCGCGGTGCACCAGCGCCGACACCGGTCACCTCGTCAAGCGAAATCGACAACAGCACGTCACGGACCCGTTGCGCCGGGACGTCGTCCTGCTCCTCGGCCGCCAGCACATCGGCGAGCGTGGCTCCGCTCGGCCGCTGCGCTTCGGGCAGGGGGCGCAGGAACCCATCCTCCGAAAGCTCGTCGTCGGGGGAGATCCACGCATCGAGCATGCCGGCCGCCTCGAGCGCCGCTTCGACCCCGGCAGCATCGGCGTCGGTGAGCCCGTCGGCGAACCGCACCAGCCGCCACAACGGTGCTCCCGCCCGGGTTTGCCGTGACGCCGGCCGGGCCGGCCAAGGCGTGGGGGCGTCGTCGCGTTCGGCCGCCACGGCGGCTCGCTCCGCGCTCACCCGGCCGATCTCACCGTCCAGATCGGAGCGACGGGACCGCAGCTGCGCCAGCATGTCCCGAAGGCGTTGTCGCGCAACGGCGGCGGCCTCGGCGAAGGCCGCCTGGGGCGTGGGTGCGTCCGGCTCACCGGCCGAGGCGAGGGCCTCCTCCAGCTGGCTTAGGGCGCCGGTGATCTGCAATGCCGCAAGCAGATCGGTGTGGCGCTGCGCCCAAATTTGCAGGCGTTCGGTCGCATCGGCGCGTGCCTGCTGGACCGCCTGTGCCGCTTGCTGTTCGGCCCGCTCCGCCCGTTCGGCGTCGGCCTTGGCGACCGCCAGGGCCGAAGCCGCATGGTCCCGCTCGGCGCGGGCCCGGTCAAGCTGCGAGACCGCTTGGCGCACCATGGTTATGTCGTTGCGGCGGGCGGTGACGGCGGCCGCGGCCCGAGCGGGCAGAGCCTGCGCCTCGGCATCGGCCGGTCCCCAAGGGATGGCCGCCACCTCGGCCTCCTGCGCGAGCGTCCGGACGGCACGGGCGGCATCGGAGCGCCGGTCGGCAAGCTTCTGGCGCGCCTCGGCCAACTCGCGCGAGCGCCGCTGGGTGGCCGTGCGCTGCTTGGCCAGAGCCGCCTCGGCCCTTTCCACGGCTGCGGCAAGCTGTCTGACCAGCCGCTCGAGATCTTCCAGCTGCCCCAGCGACTTGTAGACATCGGACAGCTTCAGCCGTTCGAGGTGAGCCCGCAGGCGGGGCGGCTCCTGCGTCGCCCGGGCCAGCTCCGCCGCCGTGCGCTGCTGCTCCTCGGTCGTCGACCGGTGCGCCGCGGAAGCCTGCGCCAGCCGTTGCCGCGCAAGCTGTGTCGTGCCTCGGCGCGCGGTCACCTTGTCGCAGGCCGCGCGGGCGTGCGTACGCAAATAGGTGGTGTAGATGGCCAGGAACGCGCGGGTGGCCTCGTCGGCGGCGACCAGGCCGTCCAAGGTTTTCTGCACCGACTCCATATCATCGAAGGACCGCGCCGCCTCGGTGAGCAGATCCTCGTCGAGTGGGCGCAAACCGTCGGCGAGAGTTTCGGACAGGCTCGCCGGATCCAGGTGCTTGGCCAGTTGCGGCCGGCGCAATGTCAGCACCAGGTTGAGCAGCTGCTCGTAGCGGTCACGGCCCAGTCCGAAAAGCCGCGCATCGACGGCGGCCCGGTGCTCTTCGGCGTTGTCGCGTACCGCCTCGGCGCCCAGTTGTGCGACCAGATGCTTGCGCACCAAAGGACGGTCCTCGTCGTCCAGGAGCGAGAAATCCACTCCCACCCGGCCGTCGGCGACGAAATACCACCTTGTCACCTTGTCGTTGTGCCGCTGCGCCCGCAGGCCGACCCCGACCGTGACATGCTCCTGCCCGTTGCCGAACTCAAGCCATACATAACCCAGCGCCGACTCCTGACCCCGGAACAGGAGGTTGGACTTCATGGTGCGCTCCTCGCTGGCGAACGGGTTGAGCCGTCGCGGCTCTATCCGCCCATCCAGAACGAACGGGAACAGCACCTCCAGCGCCTTTGTCTTGCCGGAACCGTTGGGGCCGCGCAACACCAGCCAACCATTGGCGAAGACGAACTCCTCATCGCGATAGTCCCACAGGTTGATAACGCCGGCCCGTGTCGGCGCGTATCGGCTCATGAGGCACCTCCGGCATTGCCACCCCAGCCATTGAACAACGTCTCGGCTTGCACCCGGCGGCGGGTCACCTTCGCCACCACGTTGCGGTAACGCCCGGCCAGGGGCAGTAACAGGACTCCGCCGTCGACCCGTTGCACCATCCGGTACCTCTCAAGAAGCTCGACAGCCTTGACCCGCAGCCGTTCCGGGTCGGCCCGCCATACCTCCCCGAAAGCCACGCCGTAGCGGCCCATCAACTCCTTCATCCTGGCTCGCAGGAATCCGTCTGTCAGCAGGGAATAGCGCACCGCCTCCGGGTCCTCGCCGCCTTCTGCGGGTGCGGCGGGTTCGCGTATCACCGCGTCGATGAACACGCCGGCGCGCGGTAGCGCACTGTCTATTTCGGACAGCAGGGCGGCGTGGCGTTCCGCCGCGGTCGCCGGCGCCAGCAGCGGCAGCTTGCGCGCATCGGGGTCGACGGCACGGTCGGCCATCTCACCCAGAAGCAGCAGCGCCGCCTGCGCGACCGCACCCGTGCCCGGGAAGCGGGAGTCGGTGAAGCCGGCCGTGTCCACCAGCATCAGACCCTCGCCGCGCCGCTCCACCCGCAGGCCGGTCAACCTTTCGATGTCTTCGACGATAGCCGGGGAGCGAAGATGGTTGCGGACCGCCTCCTGGACCTCCGCGAAGTAGACCACCGGCTGCTCGACAAGCAGCCGCCGCGCTCGCTGCGCCGCCGCCAGCCGCAACGCGTTCTCGCTGGTGCCCAAGGTCTGCTGCAGCAACGCGGCCACGCTGTCCACATGCTGCAACACCCGCGACGGCCGGAAGATCGCATTGACCACGTCGCGGTCGATGTCGTACAGGGCCTCGGAACGCTCGGGATCGCTGGCCCACGACGACGGCGAACCGTCCGTGACGCGAAGGGCACCCCGATCCTGCAACCACGTCACCGCATCCACGAACGCCCGGCGATCCTGGTAGCGGTCGGTGTCCATCGACAATGCGTCGATGCGGTCGGCGTCGGACGCCACCGCCTCGGCCAGCTCGCCGAGTGTGATCTGCACACCGGCGCGGCCGAGCACGGCAAGCACCAATGCCAGGTACGCGTATCGCTGCCGGTCGAGCGGCCGGTCACGCACCTCGACCGGCCTGGTGGCATCCAGCGCGTCCTGGACCCGGATGAGCCTGACGGTCTGACCGATGAGCTCCAGGCGGTACCCGAACTGCTCTGCGAGATCGTGGCGTAGCTGGCCGGCCCAGCGGCGTACCAAGGAAAGGCTCTTGGGATCGGGATGCGTGGCCGTGATCAGAGGGTGGCACAGGATGGTGCGCAACGCCTTCTGGTACTCGGCGAGCGCGAAGGCCGGCACATCGACTGCGACTCTCATGCGGCCACCCGCTGGCGTACCTGGCGGGCTGCGGTCACCCGCAAGGCGAAACCGTCCAGATGCAGCAATCCTCGATGCGTTTGCACGGTCGTCACCCCCTCGATCGGGGTCAACGACAGGCGCACCCCAAGCGTCACTCCCGCGAAGGGCACTGCCCGCCCGCTCGCCGACCTGGCGATCAACGCCGCGTCGAGCAGTCTCAGCAGTACCACTGTCTGCGACTCGTCCAGGACAATCTGATCGAGGCCCGTTTCGGCAAGCCGGCCCGCGGCCTCGGTCAGCCGGGTCCGCTCGGCAAGCTGCCGTTCGCGCAACCGTGCCCGTGCCGTCTCGTCCCGAGCGATCGCCGCGGGCCGGCCGGGGCCGGCCGAACGTCCTGTCTCGACAAGGGTTCGTGACAGCTCCACCGCCGGGGCGTCCCACCATGAATGGCGAGTGGCGATGGAGTCCGCGGCCGGATGGGCGACACCGGTATGGCGCGGTGCCCAAAACCCGAACACCACCTGGAAAAGTGCGTGCGCGGCCTGCTCGCTCGGGATGGCGGCGAACCAGGCCGCGAGGTGGCGCAGCTGCGACTCGCGGCTGACCCCACCGCGCCTGGCCTCGGTGACCCGGCGCAGCAACGCCAGCACATCGCTGATCGCCCCGACCGTCGCCTCGCCCAGCCGATCGGCCTCGCAGGACCGGCCGTGGCCGGGCGGCGCGAACCACGATCGCATGCCGTGCCAGCGCTGCCGCCAATCCTCCAAGCGCTCCGCTGGGGAGCGGAACAGCCGCTCGTCGGCCTCGGCCGCCGCCTCGACCAACCGGTCGACGCCGGTCGCCTCGACGGCCTCGACGCCGCGGCGCAGCAATGGCGTATAGCGCTGCAGCTCAAGGTGGAAATCGCGCAGGTGTGCCAGAAGGGCATCCTTGTGCGCCAGGAAGGCGTCGGCGGTCGTCTCCGTGCTGCGGCTGAGATCGCCCAGCATCAGATAGAAGCGGGCAGCCCGCTCGGCCATGTCACCCAGGACCGAGTCGAGACGGGTCAGCTTGCGGTAGACCTCCTCGGCATCGCCTTCGCGGTTGGCCGAAGCCAGCGCGTTCAGGTCCGCCAGCAGGTCCGAGAAGACCAGCCTGGACAGGTTCACATCCGACAGTGAGGCACCCAGCACCGACTCGACCGCCCGATGCGCCCGGTAACCCACCTCGGTGAACTGGTAGACCGAGTGCCGATTGCGATACTCGGCCAGGCTCGCCGCCCGCGTCGCGTCCTGTGCCCGGTCGAGCAATCCCCAATCCACCAAGGCGTCGAGCAAGCGTGGCAGCTCCAAGCCGTGCGAACCGGGACAGTCCGCATGCTCGGCGGCCAGCGCATCGAGTTCCGCGGCGACCTCGGTGGTGTGCAGCAGCACATGATAGTTGCTTCGGGCCCGTTCGAAGGCGCGCAACAGCCAAAGGTAGGTGTGCCGCAGATCGGCGGTCACATAGTTGAACAGGCGCATCCGGTCGTGGAGGCCGAACGCGTCCAGACCGAACGCCTCATCCATGTCTGACCTTCCCGCAAGAGGCTGCTCTCTACCAGATGACATAGTAGTCTCTGGCCGTTATGCCCTGCGGTCGTCCGTATCTTTGCACGGACACGGCTTGCGCCGAGGCATCGCCGGGATTCGCGGCCGGATGGGTGACCACCCGGCCGCGAATTGTTGGCTAACGTGCCGCTGGTCAGGCAGTGGCGACCTTGTTCATGGCCTCGAGAATCTGGGCCGGCATTTCCATCGTGTCGGCGGCCGCGGGTGCGGTCACGGTGACAGGGTCGCCGAAGCCGGAGTATGTCGTCGACAGCTTGCCTGTGCCGGGGGTAACGGCAGTCATGTCGAGGACAATGGTGGTCAGGCGGCCCTGAGAGTCGACCGTGGCCGTGAATGGCACAGCCTTTGCCTTGTCGCCCAGCCGCTTGAGCAGGTCTTCACTGGCCGTGCCGGTCTTGGCCATGTCAAGGGTTCCCTTGAAGCCGGTTGCACCGTCGCGCTCCACGGTCACCACGGCACTGTCCAGTTTGGCCGAACTGTCCTTGGTGATGTCGAGGCTGCTGCCCGGTTTGACCTTGTCCGCGGCGACATGCATCCACTTCGTCGGCAGGCCGGGGACGCCAGACATCTTGACCCAGACCTCATTGTTGATGGAGATCATCTCTGTCTTTATGGTGGTGCCGGCTGCCGTGACGTCGTTGGTGACGTGAGCCTTCTTGCCGGCCGGATCCGTCAGGGCGGTGCCCTTCATCGTGACCAGGCCGTCCATCGACAGGTCAGCCTTGGAGCTTGTGTCATTGAGCTTCTTCACCGCGCTGGTGAACGCCTCCTTGGCGCTGAGCGCGGGCGCTGAAGTGGCCGGCGCGGTGTTGTTGGCGTTGGGCTGCGAGGTGTCACCGCACCCGGCCAACGCGAGGGTGGCCGCCGCCAGCACACCGGCGCAGGTTGTGAAAAGGCGTGTCTTGAACACGTCTATCCCTCCATAGTCGGAATGCGGTCTTCGGGGTGAAGGGCCCGCATAAGTACGCAGCCCACTATAGGACAGAGGTGCGACCTCCCCCGCTGGCGGTCGATTACCGGCGCGGAGGGCGGTGGTTCAGGCTAAACGCCCTTGGCCCCGTCGATCGCCTGGCGGAGCAGGTCGGCGTGGCCGTTGTGCCGGGCATACTCGGCGATCATCTGCAGGTAGACGTAGCGCAGCGAGGCGACGTCCTGATCCGGGAACGTGAAGGTGTCCTCCATCGAAGCCGAGGCGACCGCCTTGCGGGCAAGCTCGGTCTCCTCGATGAGGCGGGCATAGTCGGCCTCGGCGTTTGCCGGGTCGAGGTCCTCGAAGTCGGCGTCGCGCCACTGCGAAGTGGAGTAGAGCGTGTCCAGCGGTTCGTAACGGAACAGGGTGCGAAACCAGGTGCGCTCCACCTTGGCCATGTGCCTGATCAGGCCGAGAAGGGAAAGGTTGGTGAACGGCAGGGGCGTGCGGGCGAGCTGCTCACCGTCGAGCCCGGAACACTTGTGCAGCAACGTTGTGCGATGCCAGTCGAGCATGCCGCGAAGGTGGTCGGCCTCTGAGGACAGGAGCACATCGGCAGGCCGCTTGACCTCGGGGGCGGTCCAAGTCATCCCGCCATCGTAGTTGATCGCGCGGTTCGACGCGGCGACAAGTGTGCTCGCTAAGGCATGCGGTACTGGATCGTGGCGATCTCCCATGGGCGCAGCGGGACTTCGATGGTGTTGCCGGCGGCAGCAAGCGGGTCGCCGGGATTGCCGAGCAGGTCGGCGCGGCGGGCCTGGATGACCGGCCCGATGTAGGCCGTGGTGGGGGAGTCGGTCATGGCCACGACGCGAAGCTCCAGCCAATCGGGGTCGCGGCGGCGCAGGCTGGTCATGGTGACGCCCCTGCCGGTGACGGAAAGGCCATCGTCGCCGGTGAAGGAGCCGTTGGCGGCCAGGCCGCGGGTGGCGACGAAGGGGTGGCGGAAGGCTTCCGCCGCCTCAAGGACTGCGGGCCACTCGCCGGAGTGTGGCATGACGGCCAGGCTGGTGCGGATCTCGGCGCCGATCAGCTGCGCCTGCGGGGTGGCGATGACCGGCCCGGCCGGCTCGGCGCGCAGCGGGTGCTCGGCTCGGCTGATCAGACCCGTGGCGCGCAGCAGCGTCATGGCGAGCTCGGTGCCGTCGTCGACGAGTTCGTACTCGGTCGCCTGGGACAGAAGTATCGCGGCACCGCCGGCGTCCACAAAGGAGTATGCGGGGAAGGTGGGCAGCGGGACCTCGCCGTGCCCGCCCTCGCTAGTCAAACCCCTTGAGACGACGGCGAACTGGCCCTCGGCATGCGAGTGTGTGGCTTGGCGGGCGAGCGGCACGTGCAGGCGTACTCGGTGGTCCGGATGACGGTTGATGAAGGAGAAGTCCAAGCGGCAGAAGGGTTCCCCGGCGCGCAGCTCGACCCGCATCGTCACCTCGGTGCGTTCCCGCCAGGGGTAGGCGCGGGTGACTTCGAGCGCGGCGACGAGGGGACCGGATTCGCGGACGGTGACGGAGACTTCGGCGGGTTCGTCGATCTCAGGGCCGCCGGGAGCGAAGTTGTACAGGTCGCCAACGTCATCGATGTCGGAGAGGCGGCCGGCCCCGGTGAGGATGGCACCGTCTACAGAGGACAGTGTGAGGGTGCCGTCGGCGGCGACCTCGACCGTGAGCAGGTCGTTGCTCAGCCGGCGCTCGCCGACCACGACCGCGTGGGCGATCCGGGCGGTGGCGGCCACGGGCTCGGCGGCACGGAAACCCAACGGGCCCACGGGGATGGCGGCGAAGCCGGATCGGATTGGCTCCTCCTTCACCATTAAATGCCATTCTCCGGGGGTACCCACAAAAGAGTCGGCAAGGCAACGGAACTCGGCCGTGAATCCAGGTCCCGCCCGGCCCATCGTCACGGTCAGCTCGGCGTCGCCGGTGATGGCCACGCCCTGCACCTCGCGGCCGAGAAAGTCCAGGCCGAGGCTGCCCTTGCGCAGCCCGGCGGCGAGCCACTCGGCGGGCCGCGTGGTCTCGAACAGGGTGCCGCCGTCGTTGCGCCCGGTCTCCTGGAACGGGGCGAGCGCGCCGTCGGGCAGCCGCAGTGCGACCTCGGCCCACTCGTGCGGGGCCGGGATGTCAACGCGCACAATGTCCGTCCGCGCGGCCGGGGTCGGATTCAATGCCACGACGGCGTTTGCGGGCACGGTGGCGGCGAGGGCGTAGACGGTGCGGTCGCGGATGCCGGTCCCGATCTGCTGGGCCTCGGCGATGCGCGCCGCCACCTGCACCGCGGTCTCGTCTACGCCGCAGCCGGTGACCGAGTCGTGGCACGATGATTGGACAAGCCGTTGCCACGCAAGCTCCAGCAGGCGCGCCGGCCACATGTCCGGTTTGGACCACAAGGCCGCCAGCGGTTCCGCGTAGCGCTCGACCATCCGCTCGGCGGCGGCTAAACCTCGCTTGAGGTGTGGGCGGTTGGAGATGACGCCTGGCAGGATGTTGGCCCTGGCGTGGCTGCGCATCTCGCCCCGCCAGGCCGGCAGGCCGCCCACGTCTTCAGGGTCGAAGAGCGCAAGATACTGCGCCAAAGTGGACAGTCGCAGCGTCCCGCCGAGCGCGGCGACGGCGGTGGAGAGCCAGGGGAGCGGGGCGGAGTGGTCGGTGCCGTACATGGCGAGGATCGGGTCGGGGCCGAACCAGGCGCGGGCTTGCGCGACGTGCTCGGCCGCCGCCTCGCCAAGGCGATCGGGCTCGGCCAGCATGGATGCCGCGTTGCCGTAACCGCCGGGCAGGTATTCGGTGCGGATGCCAGTGCCGTCTGGCGCCTCCCACAGGAACGCATGCCGGTCGACGGTGGCGGGCACGCCGCGCCACACGCAAGCCTGCCGGAGCCCGCTCGCGGCAAGGATTTGCGGCATCTGAGCGCAGTGGCCGAACATGTCGGGCAGGTAGCCGACCGGCATCGCGTCGCCCAGCTCGCTTGCGCGGCGCAGGCCCCACTCGAGGTTGCGCACGATATTCTCGCCCGAGCAGAGGAACTCGTCGAGCAGGATGGCCCAGGGCCCGATCGCGAACTGTCCACTTGCGACAAGCTTGGTGATGCGGGGCAGCGCCTCGGGGCGGACCTCGAGATAGTCGTCGACGACGGCGAGCTGGCCGTCGAGGGTGAAGTGGAAGGACGGGTCGGTCTCGGCTCGAGCCACGACATCGTCCATGAGATCCACCAGGCGCAGGCGGAACCGCTGGAATGGCTCGTACCATTCCCGGTCCCAGTGAGTGTGCGGGACGAGCCAAACCGTCTCGGGGGTCATGGGGGATGATCGTAGAGGCGTTCGCCGCCGGAGGCAACGTCAGGGTATCCTGACGGCATGGGTACCGTGGACGATGTGGAACGAGAGTTCACGCTGCAAACCGCCGTCGCCCGCTACGACGAGCTGAGGATGCGCGACGCGATCGGCTCGCCGCCGCTGACGACGCAGGAGGCGCTTCAGATGCTGGCGCTCGGTGAAGTCATTACGCGCAAAGCGAATTACGGCCGGCAGCTGTCGGTGCGATCCGCCCGTGCCGCCGGGGCATCCTGGTCGCAGATCGGTGCGGCACTGGGCACCACCAAGCAGTCGGCGTGGGAGGCGCACGCCCGCTGGATAGAGGATCAGGCCGAGCAGCATCGCCGCACCGGTCTGGAAGGGATGAGCGAACAGGACGCCGCCGACGCCCGGCGGCTGCTCGATGGGGGTGACTCATGACGGATCTGGGTCGCCGACCAGGCGCCGGTGCGCCGCCCACGCCGCGATCTGCTGCCGCGTGAGCGCGCCGAGCTTGGAGCGGATGTGCGCCATGTGCGTGTCGATCGTCCGTTCCCCGAGCACCAGCCGCCTGGCGATCTGCTTGTTGGTCAGGCCGGTGCCGACCAGGTCGGCGACCTCGAGCTCGCGCCGGGTCAGCCCGCACGGGAGGACCCGGTTGGCCCTGACGTTGATCACCCGCCGGGCGAGGTCGGTCGCTTCGTCGAGCGACAGCTCTTGCCCGGCAAGGGTGGCGGCGTCGAAAGCCCTGGGGCTCAGGTGAAGGCGCCCCAGATCCCGTGCCCGCCTGTGCACGGCGACCGCGCCCGGCGCGAACGCCGTCCCGGCCGCCGAGTGCACCGCCTCGGCCGCGCCGAACAGGCGCCCCGCCGGCGAGTCCAGTCCCATGTGGACGGCGATGACGGCAATGGCCGCAAGGATTTCCGGCATTGCCCTGAGATTGCTCGCCTCGCAGGCCAGCTTGAGCGCCTCGCCGGCGAGGCGCCGCGCCCGGGGGACATCCCTGCGCAGGTAGGCCACGCAAAGGTTGGCCACGAGGTGGTCCTCGTTGAGGCGCGATCCCGGGGCGCAACGGTGAGCGGCGAGAGCCGCCTCCAGGTGGACCCGCGCGCCGTCGTGGTCGCCTTGTGCCAGAAGCACGCAACCCAGGGCGGCCCGGGCAACCACGGCGGCGCGGGCGTTGTGGGCAGCCGCCGCCGCGACATGGGCTGCGTTGCCGGCTTGGGATGCCAGGCTGCCGGCATTAGCGGCGGCCTTGCCGCCGGCTCGGGGGACAGCGTTGCCGGCATGGGGGACAGCGCTGGCGGCGTTGAGAGATCGCCTGTACCAGCGCTCGGCCACGGCGAATTCGCCACGCGACTCGGCGACAAGCCCAAGGATGTGGAGCGCGCCCGCCGTGTCCGGCTCGGACTCGGCCGCACGCGGCGGCGCCAATGCGGTGATGCCGTCCGGGCAGGGTTCACGCCGGACGGCATCGGTCAGGGCCAGGGCAGGGCCGGCTTTGGCCAGCCTGGCGGGATCCGGTCGGCCTCCGATGAGATCGGTAATCGATGACGCAAGCATGCCTGCTATTCGTCGCCGGTCGGATTTTGTATTGGATGGGTAAATTTGCCCATCCAATAACAGCCGGAGATCAACTCTCGAGGGCCGCCGCGATGGCCGCATGGTCGTGGTAGTCCCGCGACCACACGATCCGCCCGGCGCGCACCCGCATCACCTGCACGTTGGCGACGTGAACGGTCCGGCCGTTGGTGGCCACCCGGCCGTCGTAGTCGAACTCGGCGACGATCACCTCCGGGTCGGCGGTCTGGTGAACCACAACCGAGGCGTTCCACTCCTTCTTCGCCAAGGTTGTCAGCGAGAGCGACACCAAGAAGGCACTCGCCGAGGCCCTCGCCGCGGCCGGGGTCGACGTCGCCGGCGCCACCCGCGAGGTGTGGCACGACCTGGCGCGGGTGCTGAAAACGCTTCTGGGGCGGGCTCAGGGCGCTGGTGCGATCCGGGGAGATCTGGGGGTACCGGAGCTGATCGCCCTGCTTGTCGGGGCGTCCCGGGCGATCGAGCAGATCGGTGCCGACCCTGACGCGCAGAGCCGCGTCATCTCCGTGTTGCTCGACGGCTTGCGCTCGAGCCCTACAGCATCCACGTGAGCAGGCCTTTGACCGTGGTGGCCGTGGCGCCCGCGAGCGCGACAACGACCGCCGCCGTCCGGGCGCCCTGCGCCGAAACCCTCCCCGCGACCGACCGCCCCAGCCACAGCCCGGCGCCCATCGCCGCGACGAGCGCGAGAGTCTGACCCAGGCCCGGCAGGCGGGCAAAGCCCTTGAGCCCCACGGCAAGCGTCGCCTGGCTGATGAAGCTGATCTGTACCGTCGCGGCGAACAGCCGCTGCTCCCAGCGTGTCGTGATGGCGTAGAAGGTCAGCGCCGGGCCGCCGACCGCGGCCGTCGCCGTCATGAACCCCGACGCGACCCCGGACGCCATGGTCGTTCCGGCGGTCGCAGGCAGGGTCAGCCGCCGGCTCACCAGCGCCGCGGCCAGTCCAAAGAGGATGATCATACCGATCGTCACCTGCAGCGGTCCGGGCTCGAGGCGGCGCGACAGGTACACCCCGGGCAGCACCCCAAGCAGCCCAGCGGGCACGAGCAGCAGCGCACGCCTGGAGTCGATGTCGCGCCACGTGCCCGCGAGCACCACGCAGCACACCACCACGCCCAGGAGGTTGGACAGCACGATCGCCTCCGGGCCGATCAGCAGCACCAGCATGGGCGAGACCATGAGCGCGAAGCCGACGCCCGCCACCCGCTGCACCGCCGCACCGGCGAGGACCACCAGCAGTACCGCCGCCAGAAGGACAGTCATAGCGCTCAGTCGCGGCGCACCGAGCGGGCGACCCCGGCCGCGACCGTGGTGGCCAGGATCCAGCCGGTGGCCATGAGCGCATACATCAGCCAGCGGTAGCCGTCGCGAGGCTCGAACGCGTCCTGCTGCCCCAGCTCCACCAGCGGCAGCAGCACGTCAAGGGCGTAGATGACCGGCTCGAATTCCTTGGTAGAGTTGGGATCCACGGCCGCCGGCTGGTGCAGCCCGAAGGCGACGCTCCCGACCGTCAGCGCCAGCAGGAGCCACGTGGCAGCCCGCAGCGGGCGATACCCGTAGCCCACGGTGATGTCCTGCAGCTTGCCCCACCATCGAGCCACCCACCCGGCCGCCGCCGTCCTGCGCCGCTGCTTCGCCATGAGCACCGAACGGGCCTCGTCGTCGTGGCCCAGCCGCCGGCTCGCCGCCGCCAGCTGTTCGTAGGGCTGCGGGCGGTACCCGTCCGGGTCGCGTTCGAGCAGCCCCAGCCGCTGCCGGATGTCGATGATCGGCTCCAGCGCGTCGTACACCAGCCCGTCCAGCCGTACCCGCTCCGGCCACATGTCGGGATCGTCGCGCAGCACCCCGATCCGCGCGAAACGCAGCTCCACCAAGCCTTCCGGCGGCGCCGCCCAGCGCAGCGACAGCTCCGGCGCCTCCAGCCGCCAGCACTCCAAAGTGGTGAGGGTGGCGCGGTTGAAGCACAGGGCGCCACCGATGCGCGCCCCACCGAAGGTGAGGTGCCCGTCCGCCTTGAAGCCCTCGCAACAGTCCATGATGGACGTGGTCCGCAGGCCGTTGGCGTTGAGCGCGACACCGTCCGGGTTGGACAGCCTAGCGTCCTGGAAGCGGACCGGGCCGGTGACGTTGGTGTCGCTCAGGTTCACCGTGCCCTCGACCGTTATCCGGTTGGCGTCGATGCCTCCCTGGATCTCCGCGCCGGTCGCGTCCATCGCCACCAATCCCGGGTTCTGCAGCCGGGCGCCCCTTATGACGAGGCTGCGGCCGATGCGGGCGCCGACAAGGGCGAGCCTCCCCGTGACCGTGCCCGGCTCGAGCAGCCACAGCCCGCCTTCGATGTCGGCCCGGTCGGCGCGCAGCGCCACCCCATCCGGGTTCACGAGGGTGCTGCCGGTGAACGTGACCGCGCCCTGGAAGCGTGAATGCCGAAGCGTGACCTCCCCGGCGATGGTGCATCGCCTTGCGTAGCAACCGCCCGCGACCGTCATGGAGCTGGCCTCCAGCGCCAGCGCACCCGGCCGGTCAAGCACCGCTGCGTCGAGGTCAAGGTTGCCGCCGATGGTGGCCATGTAAAGGCTGACCGCCCCGGAAGCCTTGGCGCCGTTGAGGATGACGTCGTCCCCCGTCTCGATCCGGTGCCCGGTCAGCTTTTTCATTGTCACACCGTCGAGCAGCAGACCGCCGTTGATCTTCGCACCGCCTAGCTTAACCTCGCCGTCGAAAGTGGAGCCGGTCAGCTGGAGGTGCCGCTCGACCTGCACGGCGGATGCCGTGAAACCGGGCATGCGGCAGTTGTGCAGGCGGATGAAGTTGGCGCGCGCCCAGTAGAAGTCGGGACCCTGTTCCAGCTCGCAGTCGGTCAGCAGCAACGGGTGCGGCACCTCGGCGAAGGCCAGGTGCACCTGCCCGGTGACGACAGCGCCCCGCAGGTCGACCGTGGCCACCGCCCCCGCGGTGAGCTCGCGGCCGCCGCGCAGCAGCGCGCTGATCACCTCGCCGCGCACCCGCCGCTGCTCATCGGGGAGGCTTCGCACGTCGACGATGGTGCCCGCGGGAAAGGCATCCCACAGCAGGCGTTCGGTGCCGGTGAGGGTGGCGACATCCACGCAGATAATGTAGACGCAGACAATGTAGGCGTGGAGAACTGGTTGATCGGACTGGGTGTGACGATCGCGGTGATCGTCGCCTCGTGGGGGTTGCTTGTGCTGCTTGCCAGGCGGCTGCCACCCGGCACGCTGCGCGACCTGGCCGCCTTCCTGCCAGACTGCGTCACCTTGGTGCGGCGTCTGCGCAAGGATCCCCGCGTGCCCCGGCGGGCAAAGGTCGCCATCGTCCTTGCCGGGCTGTGGGTGGCCAGCCCGATCGATCTCATCCCCGAGTTCCTGCCGGTGATCGGCCCGCTCGACGACATCGTGGTTGTCGCCCTCGCCCTGCGCTACGCCGCCCGCCAGGTCCCCCGCGACGTCCTGCTCGCCGCCTGGCCCGGAGACCCCCGCCTGCTCCTGCGCCTCATCGGCGACCGCACCCCCTAGTGTTACCGCGCATCTTTTCCCTGCGCCGAAACACATTCTGGTGCGTCGTGATCGGACAGACCAGGATCTGATCACAGATCGTGGTCACATGGTTGCGCGGAAAGGCTCAATGACCTATGCGGAGTCCCTTTTCGGAGGCGAATTCATAGAAATCATCTGAGTCAAACTGAACGCTTCCGTCCTCGTGGTCAAGGAAGCTCACTTGCTCGCTGCACACGCCGTTTTCAGATACGAATCCCCACCAGTCACCGGTCCCAACCGGTGCGACCGCCACGAAGTTTGGTACAGCGTATTCGCCCTTCGCACAACGGAGTGACACCAATACGGAGCGTAGTTGTGCGGCGGTTGAATTTGATATTCAAACCTGCGGATGCGAATACCACAACGCTAATCGTTCACAAGCTCGACGTTGATCTGCCTTGGGAATGACGAAAGCGTGCGCATATCCGCTTCGGATAGCTGGCATCCGATGAGCCGCAGCTCGCGAAGTGCAGTATGCGAAGCTAGCGCCCCGAGATTCAACACTTCACTTGCATTTGAGATCCAGAGTTTGGCAAGTCGTTGGCTTGTGATCTTAGCTAGATCAAGCGGGTTGTGAGGCGCAGTCGGCTTCGCGGCCAAAAGCTTAACTTCAGTCAGCATATTAAGACCCAGCAACGGTGCAGTATCACGAACCGAGTAGTTGATGATTGTTAGCGATTCAATGGCCACACAATCTTCGATACCGTCGAGTGCACCCTGTTGGCGACGTCCCTCCAAATGAAGGTGCTTGAGCCTTGCCGCCTTTTCGAGCATGCTCAAATTCGTGGCCTTCCAGACTCCGACGCGAAGCCACTCAAGGTTGGGCCAATGCTGATAGAGGGTGATGCCCGGACGGTCCGTCAGACATAGACGTGACAGCCGAGCTTGCGCGACCTCTGGCACAGCTAGCTTCGACCCCGTTACCAGCGTCAGGTCTTCAAGGGTCGGTACAGCGAAGGCGGCGAGGTCGTTGCGGAGCTTTCCCGTGAAGCTGAACGACCTCAGACCTTCGAGATCGGCAAGGAACGATAGATCTTGTGGTGTCCAGTCGGCATTAGGAATCACCACCAGGCCATCGAAGCCTCCCTGCTGAAAGGAGCGCGTTGCCTCGGGCGACCATGGGCCATCCATTGCGCTATGCCACTGCATGATGCGGTAATCAGCCGATGTCATAGCAGGCCCAGCTCCTTCCAGCAGAGATGCACGACGCCCACGAGTCTAGTACCCCGCTCCTGGAGAGTTAACTCTGTTCGCGAGGTTGCCAATACCGCCCTCATATTGAATCCATTGAGCTTCCATGTCGAAAAGCTCCCGCTCGGTGGCTCCGGGCATTTCCATCCAGTCCAGTTTCGTGACCTGGCCCGGTCGATATCCCGCCTCATAGAGCGCACCTTTACTTCGGAATGAGGCATGAATTCTATTGTGGATATCAGCAGCCTTTCCGACGTACACCGTGCTGTCAGCCATTTCGATCCGATAGACCCCCGACGTGTTTGGAATATCGAGGCGTCCAGACGGCGAGAGGTGCCCAAAGGTGCCGCAACTCGTGTTGTGCACCAGCACCGGGATTTTACCAGCCAAGACGTAGTAGGTGTGGTCGATGGCGACGGTGAGGTTGTTCATCCACTCAGAGCCGGTGAAGCTTCTCACCGCAACGACCGTGACAAGGCCATCGGACGTCGTTCCCGCCGCACCCTGGGCGTGTCGCAGGGTTTGCCCGGGCCGCAGCTGCCACGCGTCGACCCACGTGCCGCTAGTGCTGTCCCAGAACGGGTGATGCTGGGTGGTGTGCAGGACTATGGTGCTGCCGTCCGGCGTCCTGATGGTCACGTCGGTGAGCTCTGTGTCCTGGTTGACGTGAAGCGCGGTAACCGTGCGTGCGCCCGTCTTGCCAGTTTCGGGGTCGGTGGCGAGTACATTGTCACCGACCTTGATGTCCTCGATTTTCTTGGTGCTGCCGTCGGCCATGACGACCCGGGTGTCGGGACTGAAGCTGTTCTTGCAAACGTCCGGGGCGCGGTCGGGTGAGGCGTCCCCACGCCTACCAGCAAGGTGGCTCAGACGGCCCGCTCCTTTGCCGGCCAACACTTCGACGAAGGCTGACGCGACGTGGCCGCCGCACTCGGGTGCGCGCTCCATCGAGGTGCAGTCCTTGACGAAGGGTTCCTTGATGGAGTTCCAGGTCTCCTTCCAGCCCTCCTTGGTGGTGTATTGCCGCTTGAGATCTTCGTTGAGCTGGTCGCAGCCGGTCTGGTTGTCGGTGTACTCGCAGCGGAACGACTCCTTGACGAGGGTTCCCGTGCCTTTGAGGCCGTTCCAGATGTCGCCGCCGGCGGTCTTTAAGAAGCGCACGGCCACGTTGGGCTGGTTCTCCTTGTCGGCAGGCGCCGGCGGTGGCGGCGGGGGCGCTGCCCCGGTGGAGCCGCCGCCGCCTCCGTCCGCTACGGCGAGCATGTGGCCGTCGGTTTCGATGTAGCTGATGGGGTTGCCACCGGCCAGGGCATACCGGTTCTGTGTCAACGGGTCCGTCGCCAGGCCGAGGTCGGCCAGGGCACCGGCGTATGCATCCTGCTGCAGGAAGCGTCCGGTTGCGGGGCCGAAGCGGCGGGCACCCATGTCGTAGTCAGGTTGGGCGCTCGCCGAGGAAGCGGTCCCCGAGTCGGCGCGCTTGCCGGTGAACCGCAACGGGTTCAGTGGCGCCTGGCTGTTGGTGTCGCCGGAGGTGAGGGCCTCCCCGTCGGTGGCGGGTGCGTCTGCGCCGCCGTACGGGGTGTAGCCGTAGGAGGCCTTGACGTTGCCGGCGTCGTCGATGAGCTGGCTGATCGAACCGTGCACGTCGGTGCTGTAGCTGTAGGTGTTGGTCGTACCGGCGGCGTTGGTGTCGGTCATGCCGAGCCGGTGACCGTAGTTGTCGTAGCTGTAGGTCTTGGTCTTCGGGTCGCTGCCGCCGGACTGTTTCTCCTCGGTCAGCAGGTCCGACAGGCCCTGGTAGGTGAAGGTGGTGGTGCGGTCGTTGCCGGTGCCGCCGTGGTCCTCGGTCTCGCTGGTGACACGGTCCATCGCGTCGAGCACATACGTGGTGGCGTCGGTCTGGGTGCCGCTGGAGTACTGGCGCAGCCCGTCCATGCGGTTGAGCTGGTCGTGGTGGTAGTCGGCGCGCAGGTTGGCGCTCGGGTTGGTCCCCGTGGCGGGGTTGCAGTTGGCCTGCGAGCCGGCCGCGGTGGTGATGCAGTCGAGGTTGCCCCACTCGTCGTACCAGTACTTGCTCGTGACGCCGCCGGAGGTGACGTCGACGAGCCGCCCACCGGTGTACCGCTGGGTGGTGGTCTGCCCGTTGCTGATCTGAGTGGTGACATTGCCGGCCCGCACCGTGGTGTCCCCGAACAGCAGGGACGGTTCGTCGAACTTGTAGTCGGTGCTCTTACCGGCCCGCTGCTCGTGATGGATCAGGCGGTCGCGGGCGTCGTAGACATACTTGGCGGTGCACGGGTTGCTGGGCAGGCAGCTTGTGGCTGTGCTGCCGGCACCGCGCGTGAGCACATAGGTGTCGCTGGTGCGGTTGCCGTTGACGTAGATGCCGGCGTCGTCGAAGTACCCGAGGGTGTGCTTCTCGGTGATGACGCTGGATCCGTTGACAGTGGTCAGCTCCTTGAGTTTGCCGCTGTCAGAGTGCGACCACGTGGTGGTCTGCTTCTTGGGCCACGTGTTCACGTCACCGGTGCAGGTGGCGCCGGCGCGGTAGGTGTCGCGCTGCCTCTCCAAACCGTTGAACCAGAACGTGTTGAGGATGCGGCTATCGTCCTTGCATGCGGAGTCCACGCCGAGGTCGCGCTGCTCGGTCAGCCAGTCCGCGGTGTCGTAGGTCAGCTCGTACCGGCGGGGTGCCTTGGTGGTGCCGGTGGTGTTCTCCTGCCCGTTCTCCTGCCGGATTTTGATGTTGCCGTTCTCGTCATAGGTGTAGGTGGTGAACGTCCAGACGGTGTCGCCGCTCTTGCGGTTGCGGGTCTTGCTGATCCGGTCGAAGCCGTCGAAGGTGGACTGCGTCTCGATCGGACGTTCCGCACCGTTGGTGACTCCACCGGTGGCGGTGGCGGTGAGCTGGTTGTTGTTGGCGTCGTAGGTGAAAGTGATCGGGTGGCCCATCCGGTTGTTGCGCGACTTCGTCGTCCCGTCGGGGAAGAACTCCCAGGTCATCCGGTGCTCGGTGTCCAGTGTGCCGGGCGTGCTCGCCAGCTCCGGAGTGCGTTCTTTCTGCCAACCCTGTGCCGTGTAGTCGAAGTGCACGGCCGGGTTGGCCGGGTCGTCGGAGGTGCGGATCCAGCCCGGGTCGAAGTAGGTCATCACCGTCTTCGCCCCGGCACCGACCGCGGTCGCCTCGGATTGGGTGGTGGGCAGGCTGGTCCACTGCAGGTTGCCGTTGCCGTCGTACGAGTGGTGCACGTACTGCTTTTCGGCTCCGTCGCGCGTGTCGTACGGCAACTGCGTCTTGATCAGCCGGTTGAGCGCGTCGTAGCTGTTGACTGTGACGTACTGGTCGTACGGCCCGGCGGGACCGCCTTGGTCGCCGGCTCGCGGTGAGATCATGCGGATCTTGTTGCCGTTCTTGTCGTACTCGATCCGCGTGGTCAGCATCCGGCCGGTGGAGTCGAAGCGTTCCTTGACGCTCGTGGGGCGGTCGGCCTGGTCATAGCCAAGCTCCACATAGCTGGTCCGGCCAGGATCGATGTCACCCTCGACCGTCTTGACGTTGCCGTTGAGGTCGCGCGTGATCTGCTGCCGGTGACCGAGCGGGTCGTACTTGACGGTCACCTGGTGTGCGAGGTCGTAGTCCATCCGGCTGGTGAAAGATCCGGTGTAGGGGCCGTCGCCGGGGCAGGTGATCGGGGTCAGCCCGGCCCGCGGGGATGTCGTGGAGCGCAGATCGCCGGCCTTGTCGTAGCACAGCTGGGTCAGGTGGGTTTGCCCCGCGGTCTTGTCGGTGCCGTAGTCGGTCTGCGTGGTCACCCGGTCGAGCGCGTCGTAGCCGTACTGGGTGAAGAAGTCGTCGACCGGTCCCCCGTTTTGCATGCCCCGTGGCTTGATTACCGTGAGCGTGCGCCCGGCCGCGTCGTAGCTGATGCCGGTGCGTTCGCCTACGGGGTCGGCGCTGGTGTCCGGTCCGGTGATCAGCGTGGGTCGGTCCATCGCATCGAAGACCGCGGTGGTCACTGGCCCGTTGTCCGGGTCGCTGTTGATGGTGCCGTCGTGTACGGCCATGGACCGCACCGCATTGTCGTTGGCGTCGAAGTCCACGCTCGACCACAGCAGCTGCCCCGGCAGGTTCGCGGTTGAACGCGGGGCGCTTTGCCGGCCAAGCCTTCCGAAGGAGTCGTAGTCGGAGAAGGACTTGTACTTGCGTTCATCGACACCGGTGCCGGTATAGGCCGCGTGGTTGGGATCCTGTACCCAGATGACGTTCCCGTCCGCGTCGTAACCGATCTGGATCGCCTTGCCCAGTGGGTCGACGACCTTGGTCGGCTGCCCCGACGGGTCATAGGTGGGGAAAGTGGTGGGCGGGTTGCCGTTGGCGTCGTGCACCGCGGTGAGGGTGCCCGCGTTGGGCGTGCCCGGCGGGTTGTAGTCGTAGGTCGTCTTTGCGCCGGTCGGACCGGTCACGAAGTGCGGGTTGCCCGCTAGGTCGTACTCGAACAGCCACTGGAAGTCGTTGGTCGGCGTGGCCGTGGCGGTGCCCTCCGGTGACGTGACCGTCCTAAGCAGGCTCAAATGGTTGCCGGTGTCGTTGGTATCAACCGGATCTTCGTAGTAGGTCAGCTCTGTCTTGCGCTGCAACTCGTCAATGCGTGTCCGCAGGTACCCATTGTTGTTGTAGGTGTAGGTGGAGGTCCGCTGCGGCGTCGCCGACGCGTTGGTGACCTGACCGACCTTGTTGTCGGTGGTCCACTGCACGTTCGTGATCTCGTCCTTCGGGTTGACGATCGAGGTGACGCGCCCCACCATGTCGTAGCTGAACCTGGTGATGCGATCCAGCGGCGCGGTCACCGTGGTCACCCTGGTGGTCGGGTCGTAGCCGTAGCCGGTGGTCTGCCCGTCGCGGTCGGTGCGGGACTTGAGCTTCCACCGGTTAAGCGGGTCGCCGTCGTTGGCCCGGTAGTACGCGAACCTGGTCTCGTTACCCCGTGGGTCGATCACGCTGTAAAGGCGGGTGGACTGGTTGGCGGTCTTCACGTCGGGGTTGCGCCGCGCGTCGGTTCCGGCGTCGTCGTCGGTCCCGATCGCCGGCCCGTCACCCTTGTTGGTGGTGTAGGTGAACGTGAACGACCGTGGCGCAAGATACGACCCGTCGGCGTTAACGCCGCCCTCCTGCGTCTGCGTGCCGCCGACCTCGGTGAGGCGCAACAGGTTGCCGTCGTCGTAGTAGAAGAAGTTCAGCCGGGTACCCGAATGATCCTTGATCTGCTGGATGTTGCCCCGGACGTGGGCCTTCTTCGCCTCTGCCTTGCTGTAGTAGTCGATGGTGAACTGCCGCCCACCGGCGTCGGTGACCGTGATGACGCGCTTCTTCGGGCCGCCCGGGTCCTCGCCCGCCGGGGTGTCCTGGTAGCCGTATGTGATCTTGTTGCCGTTGCGGTCCTCCACGCTGGTCGGGAAGCCGTCCGCGTCGAAGTAGTAGGTGACCTTGTCGGGCCGGGTCAGCGCCCACACCCGGTTGGCATCGCCTGGCGGCACGTTGCGCAGGTACAGGTTCACACCTGGCGGCTCGGTCCACCGGGTCACCCCATCCGTGCCGGTGACGCCGTCGAAGCGGTGTGTCGTGCCGTCGCCGTCGGTGATATCCACCCACTTGTTGGACCGCCCCGAGATCTGGTCGGCCTTGTTGGGATGGATGTCGATCGGCTCGCCCAGCCGGGAAAGGCCGGACATCGACAGCGAGAAGTTGTTGCCGGCCGGGCTGGAGCTGTGATCCTCCAACGAGTTGTAGGTCAAGTCCACCATCGTGGACAGGCCCCGGCCCGGGGCGAAGAACGGCGTCCAACGCACCAGCATGTCGCCGTTGGCGATGTTCGTCATGGTGGACATTCCCGCACCCAGCGATCCACCGTCGTACTGGTAGTACCGCTCCAGGCCAAGCTTCGTTGCCAGCGACTTTGCCACAAGTACCGGGTTGTCGATGGGCGGGTTGCCCCTGGCGGAGAACCAGGTGTTGGTGGTGGGGTCATAAAGGTCGATCCGCAGCCTGAAGGTGCCCTGAGCGGTGCCGGGCGGCAGCGCGGGTGGGTAGATCGTGATCGGGAACGACGCGGTGGCGGTCTTGTTGAATGAGCCCGGGAATGCCGTCGGCGACCTGCCTTCGAACAGGATCGCGCCGTTGGGTGCGTACCAGCGGTACCAGACCTGTACCGGACTGTTGGACCAGGCCACCCCGCTGTTGTTGGTCACGTTGAGCGTCGGGCAGTAGGCGTTGGCCGGGCAGCCCGCCGGCGGCGTGCCGGCGTCGTTCTGCGGCGTACTGACCAGGGAGCGGTTGAGGCTTCCCCCGGCCGGAACCCCTTCCGGCGGAACGACTCCACCAGACGGGTCCTGGACCGGTACCCCCGGCGCGGTGTTTCCCACCATGGCCGGTGGGAAGACGTCGTCGGTCGGGTCATTGCGGGAGTTCAGCGTCAGGTTCGCCTTGTACGTGGTGGTGCCGGTGCTGTTGACCGTCAACGACTGCGCCGTGGCGGGAACGACTGTCACCTGACCTGAGGTGTCGGTGATCGCCGCGGTCAGCTGGTGCGCGCCGTTGAAGCTCTGGGCCAGCGGAGCGGCCGGATCCCACGTCATCGACCACGGCTCGGACGTGATCGGCTTGCCGACCTGCACCCCGTCGACGAGGAACGCCACGCTGGCCACCCCGACGTCGTCGAGCGGGTTCGCGGACAGCGTCACCGGCCCGGTGATCGTGGCGCCGGGCGCCGGCGCGGTGATCGATCCGCTCGGCGGGGCGGAGTTGTCGACATTGACGCTGACCGCCGCCGAGGTGGTCCTGTTGCCGGCGTCGTCGGTGGCGCGCACGGTCACCGACCGGGACCCCCGTGGGGCCGCCGTCGAGTTCCATGTGATCTCGTATGGGGCGCTGCTGTCCTGACCCACCACGGAACCATCGACAAGGAACTCAACCAGGTCCACCCTGCGGTCGTCGGAGGCGGCGGCGGCCAGCCGCACGCTCGTCCCGGTCACCACGCTGCCCGGCCCGGGCGCGGACAGTGAGGCCTGCGGCGCGTGCACCACGCTGCCATCGGCATAGGTGACGGTCAGTTTGGGCCGCAGGGTGATGTCGTTGGTGAAGTCGTCGGTGACGTACGCGACCTCGCTGCCGTCGCGCAGCGTCTCATCGGCGGTCCGCAACATGAAGCCGTTGTTGGCCGCGGTCCCGCTGACCCACGACTGGACCAGGCCAGTGATCGTGAAGTCGTGGACCGGGGGCGACGCTCCGCCGGTGATGTCCAAATAGGTCGCCGGTGTCGGGTCGATGTCTCCACCCTGGGCGGTCCAGGCCTGGCCGGCATCCGCTTCGTACCAGGTAGCGCCGCCGGAGCACTCGGCGTAGCCATCCTCGCTGTAGCCGATGCCCTCCGTCCACGGCCGGGTGATGCGATGCGCCTGCACCCGAACCGAATTGCTCGGCCCCCACTGCTGCGTCAGCGTGGCGGTGGCGTTGGTGATCGTCGCGCCCGCCGGGATGTCACGCAGGTCGAAGTAGAGCGCGCTGCGGAACTTGTAGGCGGCCCTGGCACCGACGGTCCCGACGGTGTTCGCACCATAGTTGGCACAGTTAGTCAGGTTGGGCCAGAATCCTATGGGGGCAAAGCGTGCTTCGGCCGGGCCCGGCTGCAGCACCTTCCGCGCCGTTGCGGCCGGCGGCAGGTTCACCGTCCGCGGGTTCGACGCCGAAGCATTCGCGATAACGCGGTAGGTGAACGTCTTGTCCGGCGCAGCCGTGGTGTCCCGGAAGGTGGTCGTGCCCCGATCCTTGATGGTGGCCAGCAGCGTGGCCGCGCTCGGGATGAAGATGCCCGGCCCCTGCGCCCGGTGTATCTCGTACCGGTCGAACGGCGCGCCGCTGGGGCCCGTGTACTGCGACCACGCCAGATCCGCCCCGTTGGAGTGCAGTGTCGCCGGTTCCGCCAGGGTTACCGCGTCGCTGGTGTAGGTGATGTCCAGCTTCGGCAGCTGCGTCGGCGGGGCAGTGCTGCGAATGCCGGGCGGCACCGGCCCGCTGCTGTTGACCACCTCAGTGCGCCGCTTAAGCAGCAAACCGTAGTTAGGCAGCGTTCCGGTCGCCCAACCCTGCACCGTTGCCGTGATCGGCCAGGTCATCCACTGCGGTCCGGGCGAGGCGGGCAGCGTGAACGTGCCGGACGCGGTGGCGTCGTAGGCCACCGTGCCCGTGGTCATCCACGCGCTGGTCATCCGATGCGCGTCGATCACGTGCTCCACACCGCCGCAATGCGGTATCCCCGCCGGGACGGAGACGCAGCTGGTGTTGAAGTAGAGGCCCAACTTCGCGTCGGTCACGTGGGCATCGACCGGCAGCCCGCTCACGTCGAACTGCACCGCACCCCGCCAATGGCTGCCGTCCGACCCCATGTAGATCCCGGGCGAGACAAATTTCCAGCCAGTGGAGGAGAACGTGGCGTCATCGACGTCCGGCTGGATCGTCATGCTGGGGTCCAGGTACACCGGGAAGCGGCGCTGCGGGGCGCGAAGCCACTGGCCGTCCAGCCGCAACGTCACCACCAGGTCCCGACCCGACTGCTCCACCCGCAGCTCAGGCTTGGCGTCGCGCGCAGGCGCCGCGACGTTGCCGGCGGGCGCGGACTCCTGCACCAGCGGCGGGTCGATGACGAAGACCGGACCGGGCACCGGCGGCACGCTCACCTCATAAGCGCCGTCGGCGCGGGATCGCACCAACGGCGCCGGCCCGTCGTCGGCGCTGAGCCGGAACACGTAAGTGTCAGGGGCGTCCGGCCCCGCCAGCGCGAGGACCTTCGTCATCCCCTTTGGGGTCACCGTGTAAGTCAGATCCGCGCTGCGGTAGGCGGAGGCGTACGTGATTCGCGAACCGTCCACACGCGCCTTCTGCCGCACCGCGCCCTCCGCGGTCAGCCGGAAGGTACGGTCACCGATGCGGACCTCGGTGAACTCCGAGTCGGTCGCGTCCTTGAACCGCACGCCGAACGCGTTCGCACCGCTGCGCCAGGCATAGCCGTCTTGGCTGATCGGGTACAGCTTGGAGTCGATCTGCTGGAACGAGCCGTCCGACGCCCGGTAGTTAACCGGTGCACTGTGCACCGTGGTGGTGAACGAGCCGTCCTTGTTCTGCCTGGTCGTCGACGTCGCGGTGCTCCGCTCGGGCAGCGGTCCCTCCTTCACCTGCGTCGGCGGGACGGCACGATCTTCTCCGTTCGGCTGCTGCAGGTGTGGCACCAGGGCGAGCAACGATGCCACCAGCGCGAGCACGGTCACCACGACCAGGTTGTGGCGAATTCGACTGGGCATCCGAAGGCGCTTACGTACCAGCGCGGACAACATCTCACGGTAGCCCGAGGCGTCATCCTGTGACGGCTTGCGGTTAAAGGGCATGCGGAAGCGCGAAGGAAGCATCACGGATCCCCCGTCGGTCGAGCGAGCAAGGCGGCGCAGCCGACGACACCGTCGGCCAGACTCAGAAGCCGTTGCGGCAGAGGGAATCTACGGCTCTGCGGCGACTGCGAAGTAGGTGAGGTTGAGGATTAGGCCGCAAGTGTCGTTCGCCCTTTTGCGTTTGTCAACATGGATCAACGCTGATGGACCGTCCGAACTGCTCAACGCGTGGCTCAATGACTACTTCAAAGGCGTAACGCCGCACGTCCTCAGTGACCTACTCGACCTCGGCCACATACCAATAATGGTCCACACCGGCCTGATCGTTCGGGATCAACAACGCGTTCCTCGAGAACGAGGACTAAGGCCATTACAGCCTGATAGGGATGGTTTACGCGTACGAGAATGGGCTCGTCACAGCGTCCGGATGCGAGGGACGGGGGAGACCAGGAGCCAAAGGACCGCGCACAGGGCGCCGACCGTGCTGATCCACAGGGTCGGCTGCACGCCGATGGTGGCGCCCAAGGCACCGCCCAGCAGGGCTCCGATGGGACGGATGCCGTAGTTGACGGTGCGGTGCGCGCCGGAGACCCGGGCGCGTCGGTCATCGGGGACGACCGCGGCTTGGATCGAGCCGCCGACGATGTCGAGCAGCATGACGCCCAGCCCGGAGAAGAACTCGGCGGCGAAAAGCATTGCCACGATTGTGGTTTTGTCGCCCGAGGCGAGTGGCACGAGAATCAGCGGCGCGGGAAACAGGATGTAGCTGAAGACCAGCGTGGGCCCGACGCCGAGGCGGGCGGTCAGGCGCCCCGCGATGGCGGCGCCGACGAGCGCGCCGATCGAGGCGACCCCGATCACCAAGCCCAGCAGGCCCGGCGACAGGTGCAGGTAGGTCGCCGCGTACAGGATGATCAGCGCCGAGAACATGTAGTTGAAGAGGTTGACCGTCGTGCTGGCGGCGAGCATGTAGCGCATGATGCGTGATGTCCAGATGAAGCGCAGCCCCTCGCCGAGGCCCAGCCCGCGGCTGCGGCTGGGCTCCGGCTCCACCGGGTTGATCCGGCTCAGCAGCAGGCCGGAGAAGAGGTAGGACAGGGCGTCGAACACGAGCGCGAACGGGGCGGTGAGCACCTGCACCAGCAAGCCGCCCGCGGAAGGGCCCGCCACAAAGGACATGGCGCGGCTGCCGTTGAGCAGCGAGTTGGCGGAGATGTAGTCGTCCTTGCCGACGAGGGAGACGAACAGCGTGGTGCGGCACACCTCGAACAGGACGCTCAGGGTGCCCACGGCGAACGCCACGATGTACAGCTCAGTCATGCTCAGGGCGCCCAGCAGGTACCAAATGGGAATGGCCAGAAGCAGGACGGCCCTGCCGAGGTCCGCAGCGATCATGATGCGCCGCTTGTCCGGGCGCCTGTCCACCCACGCGCCCGCGAGCAGGGAGAACAGCAGGCTCGGGATCAGCCCGGCGGCGGTCAGGTAGCCCATCTCCGCCGGGCCGGCCTGCGTGGCGAGGACCGCGAGCAACGGCAGCGCGAGGGCCGAGATCTGGTCGCCGAACAGCGAAATGGTCTGCGCGGACCAGTATCGGCGGAATGGTCGCCGGGTCAGCAGGCTCGGCAGGCGGGGCGCGAGGGTGGTCACCTTACTCCTCCTCTTCAAGCGTGAGGGCGATCTGGATGATGCTCACCGCACGGGAATCCTTGGGGCGCAAGGAAGCATCGGCCTGGCGGGGGCGGTATCTGGCGAACAGGTCGTCCATCTCCCGGTGCAGCTCGGCCAGCTCCTCGGCGGTGACGAACAGCAGCGCGTCGCCGGGGCCGGTCTGGCCGCGCCAATGCGGCGGCAGCGACTCGCGTTGGCCGAGCCAGCGCTTCGCCCGCTCGAAATAGCGGCCGATCACCATCGCGTCGAGGTGGTCGACGGCGGCCTGCATCTCCGGGTCCTGCGAGGTGTGGCCCCACTGGGTCGCCAAAGCCGTTGCGCGCCAAGGCTTTTCGCGGGCGTCGGCGCCCTCGGCGCGCTCGACGAGGCCGTATTTGGCGAGCTGGCGCAGGTGGAAGGAGCAGTTGGGCACGTTGTCGCTGAGGCGGGCGGCGGCCTGGGTCGCGGTCAGCGGGCCCTCGCGGCGCAGCAGCCCGACGAGGGCGAGGCGAAGGGGGTGAGCGTAGGCCCGCAACGCGACCGGGTCGGTGAGGGCGACCGCCGGTTTCGGCTCGTTCTCATTCTCAGCCATTTCCTAAAGATAGCTTTAGAAAGTAGTCTCTACAATCCCTTTTTTCGGGCTCGCTTAAATTACTAAACGACGATAAATCGGAGCATAAGGTGTAGTCCGCCGCCCTCGGCCCGCCATCAGGGTGGCAAGGGTTTGGCAAGCTTTTGTGATACCGGCGGTAGCACGATACATCGATGAGAATCAAGAGATTCGCAACCCCCGTCGTCGCACTGCTGTTACTGGTGGGCGTGCCGACCGCGGTCGCCGTGGCGCGACCGGAGCCGGTCAGGGCCGACTTCGGCATCAGCCAGAAAATGGGCGTCGATGCGTGCGGCCTCTACAGTGTCTCAAGGGCCCAGGCGTTCTGGACCAACACCCCCTACTGGAACTTCGGCCTCTACATTGGAGGCTCGGCCGCCGGCTGCCCGATGAACAGCGCGTCGTTCGTCAGCTCGCTGCGCAACATGGGCTGGAAGCTGATGCCGCTGTGGGTCGGGCCGCAAGCCCCGTGCTCGAGCTTCAGCTCGCGGTTCAGCTACAACACCGCCACCGCCCGCCAGCAAGGCCGCAACGAGGCGGTCGCGGCGTACAACCGCCTGGTGAGCCTCGGGATGACCACATTGAACACCCCGGTCATCTACGACCTGGAGGCGTTCAACACCGGCAATAGTTCCTGCCTCGCCGCCGCCAGGGCATTCATGCAGGGCTGGGTCGAGCAGATGCACGTGCCACCGGCGCAGAAGGCCGGCGTCTACGGCTCCTCCTGCGCGTCCGGCCTGTCGAGCTTCGCCACCATCGCCAACCCGCCGGACTTCATCGACGGCGCGGACTGGGACGGTATCAAGAGCGTCTGGAACATGGCGTGCATCAGCTCCGGTTCGTGGGTCTACCACCAGCGGCACAAGCAGTATCGCGGTGACCACAACGAGACCTGGAACGGCGTGACCGTCAGCGTCGACAATGACTGCTCGGACGGACCGGTCTATCCCGGTCCGGACAATCTCGGTAACACGCAGGGCTGTTTGTAGGGGAGGAACTGAGAATGAGACTACGTATCGTTTTCGGCGCCGCCCTTGCCGCGCTGGCCCTCACGGCGGCCGGGTGCGGCCAGCCCGGCGCGGTCCAGCCCGGCGCCGCGGGAAACTCGCTGAAGTCGGCACCGCTTGACGCGGCGCTCGTGACAGCCGACTTCGGCTGGGTGCTCACCGCCGATGAGCTGCTGCTGACCGCCGACGGTGGCGCCAGCTTCCAGGCGTCCAAACTGGACATACCCGCCGGGGAGGGCAAGGCGGCCTTCTTCACCGACGCCCAGCACGGCTGGGTGGCCACAGTGACCGACATGCAGAGCCTCACCGTCGCCCGCACCGTCGACGGCGGAAACACCTGGGACTACGCGAAAATCACCACTCCCGAGCCGATCGGCCGCTTGTCGATCGGGTTCGGCGACCAGGCCCAGGGCGGCCTGCTCGCCAAGATGCAAACCAGCAACGCCTTCTCCCGCGGCTTCTTCTACGCCACCGCCGACGGCGGCAAGTCGTGGACCGCCGCCGGCGAAGCGCCCGCGGGCGGGCAGATCGCTGTCGAGCCCGGCGGCCGTGTCTGGCTCGCCGGCGGGGTGATGGCCGATCAGCTTTACACCTCAAAGGATCTGGGCAGCTCCTGGTCCCAGCCGAACCTTGGCGTGAAGCCGGCCGGGGTGGGCCTGCCCAGTGGCGGCATGCTGCCCGTGACGGTCGGCGACGGCACCACCGCCCGGCTGGCCCTTCTCACGACCGCTGACGCGGGGGCCAGCTGGCACGAATCCGCAAGTGTTCCGCTTCAGGGAGATCAGGGGATACCCGCGGCGCTCGCCGTGAACGGCTCCGTGGTCATGGTCGCGGATCCGTCCGGCGGCCGCGTGCACCGCGGTAGCAAGGCGGCGGTGAAAAGCATTGGCGCCCAAGGGCTTCCCGCAAGCGTCTCGCGCTTGACACTTGCCGACCAGAGCCACGGATGGGCACTGGCGTCAAGTGGACACTGCAGCAACGGTAAGAAGGCGTGCTTCATCACCTACAGCCTCGTCTCCACCGATGACGCCGGAGACAGCTGGAAGGAGCTGCTGCACTGGCAGGAGCGCATCGGCTGACCCTCCAGCGGGCCGGGAGGCTTTAAAACCCCCGAAGCTTCCCGGCCCGTCAGCGGCGGTCACACCGTGCTGGGCCGGACCGGGTCGAGCAGCTCGTTGACGCCGAGCCGGTCGAACCCGTTAAGCAACGCGTTCGACCTTTGCGAGACTAGCAGGGTAAGGCCGTCCATTGACAAGACAGCTGTAGGTCGATGCATGGCGAGGCGGCCGGCGCCGAGGTCGTCGCAGAGAGACGGGAGCGAACCGCAGTGGGAGACTGGTTCCAAACCATCGCGGATGTCGAGGCCACCGCTACCGAAGTGGACGGGTTGGCGGCCGCGACCCTGGCCTGGCTGGTCGACACCGGCGTGGTGCTCGGCGAGCCGACCGACTGTGTGCTGGCCGGCGTCGGTCACCCGCCCGGCCCACGCTACACCAGCGCGGTCACCGAAGCCGATCCCGGCCTGCTTACCTTGCGCACCAACGGTGTTGAGGTCATCACCGGCAGGACCGTCTTCTACTCCATGGGCGCCGACCGGGTCACCTGTCCGCGCTGCGAGCAGGTGACGGTGCTGACCGACGACCGCGGGCACCCTAACGACGCGTGGCAGGATCTGTCCGGCACTATCGGGGTCTGGTTCGGCGGTGGCTGCGACGAGCACTCCTGCCCGAACTGCCGGCACCCGGTCGGGCTCAACGACTGGACCTGGTCGCCACCCTGGGGATTCGGCTACCTCGGGATCAAATTCTGGAACTGGCCGCCGCTCGGCCCACGCTTGCGTGCCGACCTGTCCCAGCGGCTCGGCCACCGAACCGTCCACCCGTTCGGCAAGACGTGAGCGGGGGTCAAGCCCCCAGCATCTCGCGCACGCGCTTGCGGTCGACCTTGCCGACCGACGTGAGCGGGATCGTTGGCAGGACACGGATCTCGCGCGGGTACTTGATGGGGGACAGGTTGGCCTTGGCGTGGGCGAGGAGGTCGTCCACGGTCGCCGCGTGGTCGGGGCGGAGGGAGACGAAGGCGACCACTTCCTCGCCCAGCCGCTCGTCGGGGCGGCCGACGACCGCGGCGGCGGCGACGGCCGGGTGGGTGAGGAGGACGTCCTCGACGTCGCGGGGGAAGACGTTGTGGCCGCCGCGGATGATGAGGTCCTTCTTGCGGTCCACTATGGACAGATAACCGTCGGAGTCAACGTGACCGATGTCGCCTGTGGCGAACCATCCGCCGGGGCCGAGCGGCTCTGAATGAAGGTAGCCGGACATCACGTTGGGGCCGCGCACGACTATCTCGCCGTCCTCGCCCGGCGGCAGGTCGAGACCCTCCGGTGACACGATGCGCAGCTCGATGCCGGGCACCGGTTTGCCGACCGTGCCGAGCCTGCGCTGCCCGGGGGAGGTGGCGCTGATGATGCCGGCGGTCTCGGTGCAGCCGTAGCCCTCACGGACGGTCGCTGTGGGTACCCGCCGCTCAAATTCCCGCACAAGGGAGGCTGAAAGCGGAGCCGCGCCGCACGACACGTAGCGAAGCTCGCTGAGATCATACGACTCGAGGGGCTGGGCCAGCAGCATGGCGAGCATGGACGGGACGACCGCGGCCACTTGCGCCCCATGCTGTTCGGCGAGGGCGAGCCAGCCGGCCGGCTCGAACCAGCGCTGAAGCAGGGTGACGGGCGGCTCCTCGGCGTGCATCAGGCCGACGGTGACGAGGATGCCGTAGGAGTGGGCCAGCGGCAGCGCGAGCACGCCGCGGTTGATGCCGGGCTCGTGGGTTACCTTGCGAGCCGCTGCGCCGCCCGCGATCAGCTGCTCGTGCGTGAGCGGGACGCCCTTGCTGCGGCCGGTGGTGCCGCCGGTGTAGAGCAGCGCGGCCAGGTCGTCAGGACGGCGGTCGACGAGGTCCAGCTCATCATGTGATACCAGATCGGCCGGGGACAGGACGGGAACCTCCAAACTCTCGACCTTCGGGAGCAGCTCGGGGCTGGCGATGACGGCCATGGCACCGGAGTCGGTGATGATGTGGCGCAGCTCGGCGGCGGTCAGCAGGAAGATGGCCGGGGTGACGACGGCACCGGCCCGCCACAGCGCCTGATAGGCGACCATGACATCGGGGGAGTTGGTCATCAACACCACGACGCGGGAACCGGGCGTAACACCGGCATCCCGGAGGGCAAACGCGGCGCGGCGGGCGCGCAGCTGCAGCTGCGCGGAGGAGTGCCAGGTGCCCTCGAAGAACAGCGATGGGTGGTTACCGAGCCGGTCGAGCGCCGCCTCGGCGAGGCGCCCTAGATGCGCTGCTCCATCCATGGCTGTTACGGTACTGCCGTGACGGAGGAGCCGCATGTCTGGCGCACGCTCGGATTCCGCCGCAGGTCGTTGGAGTCCGGAAAGTCCATTGTGGAGTGGGACGCGCCGCAGGACTACAGTTTCCCGACCGCCGACGGCCGGGTGATCCAAGGCGGCCTGGTCACGGCGGTGCTCGACTCGGCGATGGGCGGCGCGTGCTGGTCGCTGCTCGACCCCGAGGAGACCTTCCTCACCGCCGACCTTCGCGTGGAGTTCTTGCGCCCCACCAGACCCGGGCTGCTCGCGGCGCACGGCAGCGTCGTGCGGCGCACCCGGCGGGTGGTCTTCTGCGCGGCGGAACTGCTTGACACGCAAGGGGTGGTGCTGGCGGCGAGCCGGTGCACGCAGGTGGTGCTGCCGGCCAACGGCCCGGCGGGTCGCTACCGGACGTCAGAGGAGCGCCAGCAGATGTTCGGCGACGGCTGAGGCACCGCGCGGCGACACAACGATGGTGTAGTGGTTGACGCCATTGACTTTCACGGGCTTCAAGAGGGCAGGCACCGTCGCCTCGTTGTACAGACCCGCCGGCTCGTCGAGCATCCCGCGTTCGGCCCACAGCATCGCGACCGGACACTCGATGCGCTTGTAGGCCGTGGCCGTCACCTCGTTGACGAGCGTGTCGTGGCCGTCGGCCCGGATCGCCTCCAGGTTGCACGACGAGCGATCGCCGTTGAGATCGCGCAGCGCATACGCCTCGATCCACGGCGACCAGTCGGCACGCAGCGCCGGGTGCGCCCGCCAGAAGTCCAAATAGGATTGTTGCGAGGGGAACGTCATCTTCAAGCGCCGCAACGCCGGGCCGATGACCGCCGCCAGGATGGCGTCGATATCACCGCCCGGCGGCAAGCCGAACGACACCCCGCCGTCGACCAGCAGCACACCGGCCACGCGCGAGGGGTGGCGGACGGCGGCGACGGCCGCCACGAACGCACCCATGGAGTGGCCGACCAGAACCGCCTTCTGGAGGTGAAGGTAGTCCATCAACGCGACCAGGTCGTCGGCGTGTGTGGCCAGACCATAGGGCCCGCCGACATCCCCGCTTGCGGCCCGGCCCCGCAGGTCCGGCGCGATCAGCTCGACCCTATGCCCGAGCGCGTTGGCGAGCGGGCCGAACGAGAACGCGTTGGCGGTGATGCCGTGGACGGCGATGACAGCCTGCCTGCCGGGGGCGGGCCAGCGGCAGATCCGCAGACCACCGCCAGGCACGGGGAGGTCGAACTCTTCGGGCAGCTCTTCGGGCAGCTCGTCGGGCAGCATGGTGTAAGAACGTAGGGCATCCGATCCGCGGCCGCGATGGGTCCCGCGGCCACATGGTGGCGCGGTTTGTTGTGGGGTTGACCCACATGGCCGCGTGTGGTGAGCATCTCTAGCGTTGCCGGAGACCACGAAGGCATTACCACCGCCGGTGTATCGATCCTGCGAGACAGCGGCTTTACGGGCGGTAATGCTCGCGTTGCTTTAGCACGCGCAAGGAAGCACGGCAACCAAGGAGACGCGGGTATGAAACGTCGGCTGATCATCATCGCTGCGGCGGCCGCTCTCGCCGCCGGGGCTTGCAGCAGCCCGCAAGAGGCCGCGGCGCCCCAGGAGGGCGCGCCGGTCAAGGTGGGCCTGGTCTACTCGCAGACCGGGGCACTGGCGAGCTACGGCAAGCAATACATAGATAGCTTCAAGGCGGGTCTTTCTTTTGCTTCAGGGGGTACCCAGAAGGCAGGCAACCGGGCGATAGAGGTTCTTGAAGCCGACGACGCCGGCGACCCGGCCAAGGCGGTATCCGCGGCCAAAGACCTCATCGGCAAGGGCGTGAAGATCCTCGCCGGCTCCACGTCGTCCGGTGTGGCGTTGCAGGTGGCGCCCGTGGCCGCGCAGAACAAGGTGCTGTTCGTGTCGGGCCCGGCCGCGACCGACGGCATCACCGGCATCAACCGCTACACCTTCCGGTCGGGGCGCCAGTCTTACCAGGACGTGCTCGCGGCCAAGTCCTTCATCGAAGCGCCCTCGGGCAAGAACGTGCTCGTCTTCGCCCAGGACAGCGCGTTCGGCAAGGCCAACGTCGACGCCGTCACGGCGGTCATCGGCGGGGCGGGCGCGAAGGTCACCCCGCTGCTCGTGCCGGCCAGCGCCACCGAGTTCACGCCGTTCGCCAGCCAGGTCAAGACGGCCAAGCCGGATCTGCTCTTCGTCGCCTGGGCCGGCACCACGGCCAGCGCCATGTGGCAATCCCTTGACCAGCAAGGGGTTCTGGCCACCACGAAGGTGGTGACCGGGCTAGACCAGAAGGCGTCGTACCCGACATTCGGCGCGGCGGGCGACAAGGTCTCCTTCCTGTCCCACTACTTCGAGGGCGCGACCGACAACGAGATCACCAAGGCCGCCACCAAGAGCGTGAGCGGCGGGCTGGACATCTTCTCGCCGGACGGGTTCACGGCGGCGCAGATGATCGTTCAGGCGATCAAGCAGGGCGGCGACGACGTCGAGAAGATGATTTCCTCGCTGGAGGGGTGGAGCTTCGACGGGATGAAGGGCAAGATGACCATCCGCAAGGAGGATCACGCCATGCTTCAGCCCATGTTCCAGGTCAAGCTCACCGGTGGAAAGCCGCAACTGGTCAAGATGCTCGCGCCGGAAGAGGTCAGCCCGCCTGCCGTGGCCATGAAATCCTGAAATGCCCGTTCTCAGCACGCATGGGTTGACCTGGCGGATAGGAGGGGTACCGATCGTCGACGGGGTCTCGCTCGAGCTTCAACCCGGCGAGTTCCTCGGAGTCATCGGCCCCAACGGCGCCGGCAAGACCTCACTGTTCAACCTCATCTCCGGGCTGCAATCGTCCGTCCCGCACTCAGCCACCTCCGGCCGGGTGCGGCTGCTCGGCACCGATATCACCGGCCTCGCCCCGCACCGGCGAGCCCGGCTGGGCCTGGGCCGCACTTTCCAATCCTCGTCCGTCTTCGGCTCGCTCAGCGTGCGGGAGAACGTGGCATTGGCGGCCCAGGCCCGATCCGGTGGCTCGGGATCGTTGTGGCGCAGGGCTAGCGGGTATGGCAAGGCCGACGAGTGCCTGGAGACGGTCGGGCTGACCGGCCGCTCCGGCGCGAAGGCGGGCACCCTGGCCCACGGCGAGAAGCGCAAGCTGGAGATCGCCCTGCTGCTCGCCGGGGACCCCAAGGTGCTGCTGCTCGACGAGCCCATGGCCGGGGTCGCCACCGAGGACATCCCCGGCCTCATCGAGGTGATCCGGCGCGTGCTCTCCGCCGAGAGCCGATCGATCCTCATGGTGGAGCACCACATGGACGTCATCCTCGAACTGGCCGACCGGCTCGCCGTCATGCACCACGGCGCGCTGCTGGCCGCCGGCACCCCCGCCGAGGTGATGGCCAACCGCGCCGTGCAGGAGGCCTACCTCGGGGAGCAGTTGTGAGCAAGCGATCGCATGAGCTCATCACGAGATTGGGAATGGCTCACGCCAACGCCGCAGGCGATGGCCGACGCAAGGAGGCCATGGCGTGAGCGTTCTCGAGGTCAGGGACCTGCGGGTCAGGCTGGGCGGGCTGGACATCCTGCACGGCGTCGGCTTCGACGTCGCCCCCACCGGGGTCACCGCCCTGCTCGGGCGCAACGGCGCCGGCAAGACGACCACGCTGCGCGCCATCATGGGGCTGGCACCCGGCCACGGCGAAATCCAGCTCGGTGGAAGCAGCCTGAGCGGAATGCGTACCCACGCAAGGGTTTTGAAAGGTCTTGGCTATGTGCCCGAGGACCGCTGCGTCTTCGCCGGCCTGACCGTCGCCGAGAACCTGCGCCTCGCCGAGCGCGGGAAGCCCGACTACGACAGGGTTTTCGGGCTCTTCCCGGAGCTGTCCAAGCGGGCGGCACAGAAGGCAGGATCGCTGTCGGGCGGGCAGCAGCAGATGCTGTCGCTTGGGCGGGTGCTGCTCAACGACAACCGGCTGCTGGTCGTCGACGAACCGACGAAAGGCTTGGCGCCCAAGGTGGTCACCGAGGTCGCGGCGGCGCTCGAGCGGGTCGCGCAGAACGTCCCTGTGCTGCTGGTCGAGCAGAACCTTGCCGTCGTGCGGCGGCTGGCGCAGCGGGCGATCGTGCTGTCTGGCGGGCGCGCCAAATGGACCGGACAGGCCCGGGAGCTGCTTGAGGACGCCGCGCTGACCAAATCGCTTCTCGGGGTGGGCCACTGATGTCGACGATAGTGCTGCTCGCGGTGACCGGGCTCGGCCTCGCCGCGCTCTACTTCCTTGTGGCGTCGGGGCTTTCGCTCGTGTTCGGCCTCGCCGACGTGCTCAACTTCGCGCACGGGCTGTTCCTGTCGGTGGGTGCCTATGCGACCTGGCTTGCCGCCGAGCGGATGCCGATCGAGCTCGCGATCGCGGTGGGCGTGGCTTTTGGTGCTTTGACGGCCGTGCTCGTCGAGCTGATCATGATCCGGCCGCTATACACGCGCACCATCGAACAGGTCCTCGTCACCGTCGGCCTCTCGCTGGCCGGGGTGGCGCTGCTGCAGGCCGTGTTCGGCGCGGACCCGCGGCCGTTCCCGCGCCCGCCCTGGGCCTCCGGCGTCGTGGACCTGGCGGGGGCCAGCATCCCGGTCGACCGCTTCGTGCTCATCGGCTCCGCGATCGCTGTCTTCGCCGGGCTGATGGCGTTCCTGAAGTGGACGCGGTACGGGCTCATCGTGCGGGCCGGCGTGGAGAACCGGGAGATGGTTACCGCGCTCGGCATCGATGTGCGTAAGGCTTTCACGCTCGTCTTCGCCATCGGCGGTGCGGCGGCCGCGCTGGCCGGGGCGCTCGCCGGGATCCACCTCGGCACCGTCTCCCCGGCCACCGGCACCTCCCTGCTGATCTTCGCCTTCATCGTGGTGGTCATCGGCGGCATGGGATCGATACCCGGCTCGGCGCTTGCCGCGGTCGCCGTGGGACTGCTGCAGCAATTCGTGAACTACTACGGTACGGCGGGCGCTGGCGACATCTGCGTGGTGGCGCTGCTCGCGATCGTCCTGCTCGTGCGGCCGAAAGGACTGGCGGCAACATGAAGCGGCTCTTACCCCTCGGGCTGGTGGCGATCCTGGCGGTCGTGCCGTACGGCAGCATGTTCAACGATCCCGGCACGCTGAACCTCTTTGCGCTGTGCCTCATATCCGCCGGGCTCGCCTCCGGCTACGACCTCCTGTTTGGACGGTCCGGCCTGCTCTCCTTCGGCCACGCGCTGTACTTCGCCACGGGTGTCTACGGGACGGCGATCCTTGTGTCCCAAGGGGTTTCGCTGGCGGTGGCGATGCTGGTGGCGGTCGTGTCGGGTGTGGCGATCGCGGCGGGGCTGGGTGCGGTGGCGCTGCGGGTGGACGGCATCGCCTTCTCCATGGTGACGCTGGCCTTCGCCCAGGTGGGCGCGATCCTCGTGGCGCGCGACCCGGGCGGGCTGACCGGGGGAGAGGAGGGCCTGACCATCGGCCAAGGGCTGCCGGGCTTCCTGCTGAGCGTGGAGAACACGGTCAACCTGTACTGGATAGCGCTGGCGTACCTGGTGATCGTGATGGTGGTGCTGAACCGGGTCTATGCCTCGCCGGCTGGGCGGGTGCTGGCCGGGGTGCGCGACGACGCCCGGCGCGTGGGCGTGCTCGGCCTGAACCCGTACCGGTTCAAGCTGATGGCTTTCACCGTGTCGGGGGGCCTTGCGGCGCTTGGCGGTGTGGTCTACGTGCTGGTGACCGGCGGGGCGGCGACGCACGTGACCAGCGCCGACTTCACGCTGATGGTGCTGGTGACGGTGGTGCTGGGCGGGCCGGGGACCAAGTACGGTCCGGCCGTCGGCGGCGCCGTCTTCACCTTCCTCGACCACCAGCTGACCGGGTTCGCCGGCAGCCTGCCCGGTCCGCTGTCCCAGCCGCTGTTCATCCTCGGCACCATATTTATCCTCGCCGTTTACTTCTTCCCCGGCGGCCTGGCCCATGTCACGACGCTCAAGAGTGTGTTAACGAAACATTTCCGCCGTGTGACTTGAGCCCTATCGTCCGGACATGAAATCCATACTCTTAACTGTCCTCTTGGGAGTGTCGGCCGTATTCTTCGCGGTCCCCGCCCAGGCGGCGACCCTCAACCAGGTGACCGGGTTCGGCTCCAACCCCGGCAACCTCGCGATGTACCACTACAAGCCCGACGGCATCGCCAACGGGCACGCCGTTGTGGTGCTGCTGCACGGCTGCACCCAGAACGCGGGCGGGTACTTCACCAACTCCGGCTGGCGAAAATACGCCGACCAGCACGGCTTCGCTCTGGTGCTGCCGCAGACAAGCTCCGCCAACAACGCGCTGAGCTGCTTCAACTGGTTCCAGGCCGGTGACACGGCTCGGGGTCAGGGCGAGGCGCTCTCCATCCGCAACATGGTCGGATACGCCGTGTCGAATCTCGGCGCGTCGAGCGCGAAGGTCTTTGTCAGCGGGCTCTCGGCGGGCGGGGCGATGTCGTCGGTGATGCTCGCGACCTATCCCGACGTGTTCAAGGCCGGGTCGATCGCCGCGGGCTTGGCCTACAAATGCACCACGGCCTGCCAGTCGTCGCCGCCCGACCGGACCCCGCAGCAGTGGGGCGATCTCGTGCGCGGGGCCTATCCGGGTTACGGCGGCCCGTATCCGCGGGTGGCGATCTGGCAGGGCACGTCGGATTCGACCGTGGTGCCAGCCAACGCCACCGAGCTGCGCGACCAGTGGACCAACGTGCGTGGCGTGTCGCAGACACCGGTGTCGACCTCGTCGCTGCCGGGCGGGACGTCGCTTGAGGTTTACGGCCCCAACAACGACGTGCGCGTCTACCGCATCGCTGGCATGGGCCACGGCCTGCCCGTCGACCCGGGCTCCGCCGCGGAGCAGTGCGGCACGGCGGCGTCATACTTCCTCGACACCATCTGCTCGGCCTACCGCGACACCGTCTTCTTTGGACTGGCGACCGGGACGCCTCCTGCGCCTCCGCCTTCTTCGCCGCCACCCACGTGCGTCACGTCGAGCAACTATCAGCACACCCAGGCGGGCCGCGCCTACGCCTGGCTGGGTTACACCTATGCCAACGGTTCCAACCAGAACATGGGCCTGTGGAACACCTACACCACAACGACATTGCGGCAGACCGGCCCCAACTACTGGGTCATCGGCTGCTGAGACCGCTTCGCTGCTTGAGAAACAGGCTCAACACCTGGGCGGGGCTGTTGAGCCTTTCCCCACTGTCGACGAGGCCGCGGGACTGACCTATCAGGCCATGTCAGATGCAGGACTGGGCGATACCCGGAGTTGTCTTCGCACGATAGATTGCCGGCTATGGACGTCACGGTAACGGCGCAGGGCGAGCAGTTGCGTGCCGCCGCCAGGGACCTGCGTGACGATGTGGTGCAAGATCTGCTCATGGCGCGGGAGAAGATCAGTGATGACGCCGGCCACAGCATTTTTGGACCCACCGTTGCGCCCGCGGCACAACGGTTTCTGGAGGCATGGCGGTCGGAGCTGACCGCGGTGATCGAGGCGGCCGGGTACCTTGCCAGGTCGCTTGACGCCGCGGCGTTCGCCTACGACCTGGCCGACCAGCAGTCGTCAGATCGCCTTCAGAGCACCCAGTAGTAGCCGCAGTAGTACAGGGAGGCTTCGGTGACCGAACGGGAGACCGCGGGCCGGATGGCCTGGCTGAAGCGCGAGATCCATGACAGCTATGGCTTCTGGGGCGCCGACGACCTGGAAGACGCGGTGATCGCAGCGCTGCGGACCCAGGGGCCGCCGGGGAGGCCGGAGGCGATCACCACCGCGTCCGAGGAGCTGAACAGGTCATCGATCGATGTGGACAATGCCCTCGACGCGGTGAAGCGGCTGCGCAATACGGTGCTGCCGGCAGCGTGGACCGGCGATGCGTCGGTGACGGCAGGGGCCGCGCTCAAGGCCCTCGAGCGTCAGCTTGACCGCACGATCGACACGTTCACCGAGGCCCGCAGGGCGCTGGCGGATCACGCCGACACCCTTGAAAACGCGCAGAGGACCGATGACCGCGGCATGGGCCCGCTCGAAAGCGCGCGGGACAAGCTGCGCGGCCACACTGGATGGTTCGACTACGACGGCGATGCGGTGTCGGCGGCGCATCAGCTGGCCATGTCGGGCATCGAGGATCGCAGCAGGGCCGCCAACGAGACCAGGGACTCGGCCGAGCGCGCCGCCGGCGTGTTGCGCGACCTGGCTGGCGCCGCTCGCGTGTCGCGGCTGAGCGGTTCCAATCTGGACCCGGTCAGCGAGCTGCTCATCGCCGACGCGGGCGGTGGCGGCGACGCCGATGAGCTGATCCTGACCCCGGCCATGGCCGACCGGGCACAGGAGTCCATCAACCGGCTCAACGCGGCCGACCGGCAGCGGCTGGAAACCCTGCTGTCGCAGGCGAAATCCCCGGAGGAGCAGGCGTACATCCTCAAGGCGCTGGGCGCCGGCTACAGCATGGACAAGGTCGCCGAGTTCGACCGGCTCATCCACGATCACGGCGACGACCCGGCGTGGCTCAAGGAGCGGTTGTCGCCGTTGGACTATCCCGACGCCACCGGAGACAACGCCGGCGACAGGACCAGCACCACGTCGCACGGTCGCGAGTGGACGCAGGGTCCGCATCCGACCTGCGTGGCGTCGTCCAATGTGATGGCGCGGGCACAGGTGGATCCGCTCTACGCGCTCCAGCTGACCACGGGCGGCCATCCCGGCGACCCGGCCTACGACAGCGCCAATGCGTTCTCGCAACGATTGCGCAACGAGCAGGAGCGGGTTTACGACGACGGCCGCAACTGGTTCCAGGATCTGGTCGGTACTGACGGCATGACCTCCGGCCAGTCGGAGGACATCGCCAACGAGAACATCGCCCCGCGCACCGGTGTGGAGTACGAGTCGCAGGACATGGACGACGCCGATGAGCGCCGGGAGGCGCTGCGCCGGGCAGAGCAGGCTGTCGACGAAGGCATCCCGGTACCGTTCGCGACCGAGACCCACGAGATGGTCATCGTCGGCCACGACGGCGACATGATCCAGATTTACAACCCGTGGGGATACACCGTGTGGATGAAGGAGGAGGACTTCATCAACGGCAACATGAGCGCCGTGCAGCAGAGTTCTCCAGCCGCCGACATCCGGTTGCCGAGATGAGGTCTGGTCATGATTCGTAGTCACCTGACCGTCAGCGACGCCGAACTGGCCGACCTGGACATCGCCGCGCTGCTGCGCGAGGGGCTTGCCCACGACCCGCGCGCGTTCGCCGATGGTGTGATCGCGGCGGCGATCGCCCTCGACCGCCTCGACATCCCACCGCGCTCGCTTACCTTCCTCGCCGAGATCGTGCGCCGCGGTGGTGTCGCGTTCGCCGCCAAGCTTGCGGAGCCGCTGCCCACCGCGGAGTCGGCCGAGCTGGCAAAGCAGTGGCTGCAGGCCGCCGCCGAGGTGCAGTGGCGGGATCTGTTCGAGGGCGGCAACGTCATGGCTCGCTGGCTTGATGCGGTGGCGCTGGTCCTCAACGCACGACGGTCACGTTCCAGCTGACCGACCGCGACTCGGCCCGCGTCCGCTCGTTGTCGCAGCCCTGGAAGCAGTTGCTCAGCGTGACCTTCGCCGTACCCGGGGCCTTGGCGCGGAAGGTGATCAGCCGCTGACCGGCGCCGCCGCCCTTGCCCGCCCCGAACCACCGGTCGAAAAGGTTGTCCGCGATCAGGGTGGAGCCGGCCTGCGAGACGACGCCCTCGTCCGAAACGGACGCCGTCCACCGATCCCCGATCGACTCGCCCCGGTCCGGGACGATGAGGGTGAAGACGTCGCCGGCCGAGACTCTGACTTCCTGATCCTGCTCGGCATGCCTGGGGCCGTATGTGGCCTGGCGATACAGCGCCAGCCCGCCCCACACTCCGGCCACCGCCAGCACGACGGCCACCGACAACCAGATCAACCAATGCCGCATTCTCGGACTATACCCAAGCGCCGCCCGGCCCGCCCGGTGTAAGACACCACCAGCATTCGGCACCCCAATGTGTGCCTCGGCCACATGGATCGCTCGATAACCGGCTCGTAGCGTTTGCGAAACCAATCCCCAGGGGGTGCGACGATGCCGATCCTGTCGGCGCGCGGGCTGACCCGCGACTTCCGCGGTTTCCGGGCGGTCGACGGCGTTGATCTCGATGTGGCCGAGGGCAGCGTGCATGCGCTGGTCGGGCCGAACGGCGCGGGCAAGACGACGCTGTTCAATCTGCTCACCGGCTTCCTTGCGCCCACAAGCGGGCGCATCGAGATGGCGGGCGTGGACATCACCGGCCTGCCGCCGGAGCAGATCGCCCGCCGCGGCCTGGCCCGCTCGTTCCAGATCACGAGCCTGTTCCCGCAACTGAGCGTGCTCGAGCATGTGGAGCTGGCGCTTCTCGGGGCGCGCGCACGCAAGGAGAGCTGGCAGTTCTGGCGCTCTGACAGCTTGCTGCGCAAGCACGAAACAAGAGCGCACGAGCTGCTGGAGCTGGTCGGCCTGGCCTCACAGATGAAAGACACCGCCGACAGCCTTGCCTACGGCCGCAAACGCGCGTTGGAGCTGGCGCTGGCGCTCGCCCTCGACCCGATGCTGCTGCTGCTCGACGAGCCGACAGCGGGGATGGGCGCCGAGGACATCGACCGCACCGTCGAGCTGATCCGCACCGTGCGCAGTGGACGGACCGTCGTCCTGGTCGAGCACAACATGAACGTCGTTGAGGCGCTTGCCGATCGGGTGAGCGTGCTGCAGGCGGGGCGGGTGCTCGCCGAGGGGACCTACGCCGAAGTCCGCGCCGATGAGAAGGTCATCGCCGCCTACCTGGGGGCCACCGATGCTGCGCATTGAGGATCTCGAAGCGTCCTACGGCCAGGCCCAGGTGTTGAAGGGTGTCTCGCTGTACGTCGACACGGGCGAGGTGGTGACCCTGGTGGGGCGCAACGGCGCGGGCAAGTCCACCCTGCTGCGTTGCGTGATGGGCCTGCACACCCAGCACAAGGGGCTCATAGAGCTGGACGGCAAGGATCTGACCGGTGTCCCGGCGCACCAGCGCGCCCGGCGCGGCCTGGGGTGGGTGCCCGACGACCGGGGCAGCTACGCCAGCCTCACCGTGGCCGAAAGCCTGGGCCTGCCGCCCAAGGTGGGTCCGCAGCCGTGGCCGCTGGAGCGGGTGTACGAGACCTTCCCGGCCCTGTACCAGCGGCGAAACTCCCCCTCCACCAAGCTTTCCGGCGGCGAGCAGCAGATGCTGGCGCTTGCCCGGGTGCTGCGCATGGGTGCGCGGCTGCTGTTGTGCGACGAACCCACCGAAGGGCTCTCCCCGCTGCTGGTCCAGCAGGTCGGGCAGATCCTGCGCGCGGCCAAGGAGCACGGCGTGACCGTGCTGCTGGTCGAGCAGAACGTCCACTTCGCGGCGACCGTCGCCGACCGGCACTACCTGCTGGCCGGCGGCCGGATCGCGGAATCGCTTGACAACACACAGGTCCGCTCGCGCGAGCGGGAACTGCTTGCCTACCTAGGAGTATAAATGCGAGTCGTGATAACCGTTGCGGCGGTTGCCGCCCTGGTCGCCGGGTGCGGTGGCGGCGGGCCTCAGTCGGCCAACAAGGAGGCCAAGCTCACCGATAACAAGATCGTGTTTGGCGTGCTCAACGACCAGTCGGGCGTCTACGCCGACCTGAGCGGCAAGAACTCCGTCAAGGCGGTGGAGATGGCGATCGCCGACTTCAAGGCCAAGCACGGCGACAAGGCGGTCACCAAGGACATCACCGTGGAGACTGCCGACCATCAGAACAAGCCGGATGTCGCCAACACCAAGGCGGCCGAGATGTACGACCGCAAGTTCGTCGACGCGATCCTCGATGTGCCGACCTCCTCGGCCGCAGAGAAGGTCGCCGACGTGGCGAAGGAGAAGAAGAAGCTCTACTTCAACATCTCCGCGGCGACCACCACGCTCACCGGCACCAAGTGCAACAAGTACACCTTCCACTACGCCTACGACACCTACATGCTGGCCAACGGGACCGGCAAGAGCACCACCGAGCAGGGCGCCAAGTACTGGTACCTGGTGTACCCGAACTACCAGTTCGGCCAGGACATGGAGAAGAGCTTCTCGGCCGCCGTGACCGCCGCCGGTGGCAGCGTCGTCACCCGCGATGCGGCGCCGTTCCCCAACACCAGCGGCGACTACTCCACCTACCTGCTCAAGGCGCCAACTCTCACGCCAAAGCCGGACGTCCTGGGTACCATGCAAGCCGGAGCCGAACTCGTCAGCCTTGTGAAGCAGTACAACGAGTTCAAGCTGCGCGACAAGGGCGTCGGCCTCGCCGTGGGGCTCATGTTCCTCACCGACATCCACTCGCTCACCCCCGACGCTTTGGCCGGCACCACCTACACCGACGCGTGGTACTGGAACTTCGACGCGCGCAACCGCGAGTTCGCCGACAAGTTCAAGGCCGCCACCGGAACCAGGCCCACCTTCGCGCACGCCGCCAACTACTCCGCCGCCATGCAATACCTTGAAGCCATCCAGGCGGCCGGCACCGACGACGCCGACACCATCGTGAAAGCGTTGGAGGGTAAGAAGGTTGAGGACTTCTTCCTCCGCAATGGAAAGATCCGCGCCGAGGACCACCGCGTGGTGCACGACGCCTACCTCGCGCAGGTGAAGGCGGGCAAGGACGTCAGCGAGCCGTGGGACTACGTCAAGGTGCTCAAGACGATCCCGGCGGCCGAAGCGTTCAAGGCGCCATCCTCGGACTGCAAGCTGTCCTGATGGCCGGCTTCCTGCAGAACACGTTCAACGGCCTGGTCAGCGGGGCGTTCTACGCCCTGCTGGCCCTCGGCCTGGCCGTCATCTTCGGCATGCTGCGGGTGGTGAACTTCGCCCACGGCACGTTCTACATGCTCGGTGCCTTCGGCGCCTATGTCCTGCTTGCCGAGGCCGGATTGCCCTTCTGGTACGCGCTGTTCCTTGTCCCACTGGCACTCGGGCTCGCCGGCATGGTTTTGGAGCGCACGCTCATCCATCGCCTGACCAATTTGGACCCGCTCTACAACTTCCTGCTCACCTTCGGCCTGGCGCTGATCCTGCAGGATCTGGTCAAGTGGCGGTACGGCATCCAGTCAACACCGTACTCCACCCCTGAGTCTCTAAATGGGACTGTCGATTTTGGTCTATTCACTTTCCCGGGGTACCGGGTCTTCGTCTTCGCCTTCGCGATCCTGACGTGCGTCGCGGTCTGGTGGGTGCTGGCCCGCACCCGCATCGGCATGGTGGTGCGGGCCGCGACCGAACGCCCCGCGCTGACAAGCGCTTTAGGCATCAACGTCGGCCGCTGGATCACCCCCGTCTTCGGCTTCGGTGTGGCGCTTGCGGCTCTGGCCGGTGTCCTCGCCGCACCCATGCGCGCCGTCAACCCCCTCATGGGCGCCGATCTCATCATCGTGGTCTTCGCCGTCGTCGTGATCGGAGGGTTGGGCTCGATTTTCGGTTCCGTTGCGGCCGGTTTCGGCATCGGCCTCGTGCAGGCCTGGGGTGAGGCTTACGCCTCGAACTGGCCGATCGTCGCGCAGATCGCCGTCTTCGTCGTCATGGCCGCGGTGCTGCTTTGGCGCCCGGCCGGCCTGTTCGGCCGCGAGGAGGCCTCGGCATGAGGTTCGGCATGAAGTTGCGCATGAAATGGGTTGTGGGAGTCGCCGGCCTCGCCGTCGCGCTCTACCTGCCCTTCGGGCTGTACCCGGCGGTGGCCGTGGACATGTTGTGCTGGGCGCTTTTCGCCGTCGCCATCGACCTCCTTCTCGGTTATACGGGTCTGCTTTCGTTCGGCCACGCCGCCTTCTGGGGAACGTCGGCCTATGTCACCGGCCTGATCGCCATCAACGCCGGGGTACCCTTCCCAGTCGCCGTGCTCGGCGGCGCGGTCGGCGCCGCCATCCTCGCCGTGCCCGTCGGCTATCTGGCGGTCAAGCGCACCGGCATCTACTTCGCGATGGTGACCCTCGCCTTCGCGCAGATGGTCTACTACGTGGCGAACGAATGGCGCTCGGTGACCCGGGGCGAGAACGGCCTTCAGGGCGTGCCGCGCACGCTTTTCGGCTTGGACCTGTCCGACGAGTTCTTCTTCTACTACGCGGCTCTGCCCATCGTCCTGATAGGACTATTCCTCGCGTGGCGTATCGTGCACTCACCCTTCGGCCGGGTGCTGGTGGCCATCCGGGACAACCCCGCCCGGGCAAGGGCTTTGGGCTACTCTGTGCAGCGCTACAAGCTGGTCGTGTTCGTCCTGTCGGCGTTCCTGGCCGGGCTGGGCGGCGGCCTGTTCGCTATGGCGCACGAGTTCGTGGCGCTTGACGTGCTGCACTGGACCACCTCCGGCAAGGCGGTCATCATCGTCGTGCTCGGCGGGATCGGCACCCTCTGGGGCGGCGTCCTTGGCGCCGGGCTCATCGTGCGGCTCGAGGACTGGCTCGGCTTCGCCGGCTTCGAGCAGGTCGGCCTGGTCACCGGCACCATCTTCGTGCTCGCCGTGCTGCTGTTCCGCCGCGGCATCTGGGGCACCCTCGCCGCCCTCCGCCCTGTCAGCCGCCCCTCATCGCCTGACCCTCAGACGATCGATACGTCGCGCCGTCCGAGTGGGACGATGGTGGGGTGAGTGGGCAACACATGCTCCTGTTCAGGCGATGCCTGGCTGAGCTGATCCAACTGGCCGGGGCGGAGGCGCCGGAGCCGTCCCTTGACGATTGCGCATGGGCCGGGCACGCCAGGCATCGCCTGCGGGCCGTGTTGCGGGAGCGGCTGGCCAACCCGGACTGGTTCGAGTCATTGATGCGGGCGGCCATCTACGATCCCGACCCGAGTTTCTGCCGGGCCTTCGTTGAACCCGCACTGGCGGCCTACGGCCGGCGTAGTGTCCAAGAGTTCCTGATCAGGACGTTGAGGGACGGTACCGATACGGAGCGCGCGGGTGCCGCCCAAGCCTGGTACTGGTCGTTGCTGACCGCGGACGGCACCGGAAGCCGCTGGACCGCACCGCCGGTGGCCCCGGTCGACGACGACGCCGTCAGACAGCGCTGGATCGAGTGGACCGAGCTGGCGCTACAGGTCTTCGTCAGCAACGACCACCTCGGCGTGCGCTGCCGCATCCTTCCGCAGCTCACCCTGGACGTGAAACGTTACCGTGCGGAGCTGCACCCGCTGGTGAACGAGGCCATCCACATCGCTCGCACCTCCAAGAACGCGTATCTTCGGCACCGCGTGGAGGCTCAGATTAAGGCGATATAGCCAGTGGGATCGGTCATCGGGAGAGGCGGTGCAGGCGGAGGGCGAGCTGGATCTCGAGGGCGCGGTGGGGCTGCTGCCAGTCGGAGCCGAGCAGCTGCGCCACCCGGTCAAGTCGCTGGGTGACGGTGTTGACGTGGACGTGCAGGCGCTCGCCGGCGCGGGCAAGGCTCCCGCCACACCCGAAATAAGTCTCCAAAGTGGACACCAGCGTGGTGCCGCGCCGAGCGTCGTACTCCACCACTGGGCCGATGGTGCCGGAGACGAAGGCCTGCACGTCACCGCTTCCGGTCCCCGAGACGGCGCCAAGCAGCAGCCCGACGAAGCCGAGGTCGGCGCTGCCCGCCCCCTCACCCGTGCGGCCAAGCGCGACAAGGGCCGAGACGCACCGCTCGGCCTCGTGCGCGGCGGCGGCCAGCGAGGCGGCGCCGCCGGCCGGGCCGCCACCACCGGCCGTTACGGGACGGCCGAGCACCCGGGACAGCTCGCGGACGACCGAGCGCGCGGCGGCGCCGGCGTCGGTGCCGGGCAGCATCAGCACCACCTGTCCCTGGCGGACGGCGGCCAGGCCGGCGCGGGCAGAGGCGTAGGTGCCTGCCCATGAGGCGACACGGCTGGTCCCGGTGGAGGGGGCGATGACCACCACCAGGTTGGGTGAGTCCAGGTCGACCCCGATGCGTCGGCCACGCTCCCGCAGGGCCGCCGGGTCGCGGGCGGGCTCGGCCAGCAGGTCGTCGAGCAGCTCGCCGCGCACCCGCCCCTCGGCCTCGGCGGCGGTGCGGCGGAAAAGGAGCAGCAGGGCGGTGACGAGCGCGGCGCGTTCGAGGATCTGCTGATCGGCGTCGAAAAGATCGTGCGCGGGCCGGAGCACAAGGGCGCCAAGGTCCTCGGTCCCCGCGACGACGGCGGCGACCCACACGTCCCCGCGCCGCACCGCGTGCCGGGCCACCCGCGAGGCGGTCACCGCCTCGGCGTCGGGCGCGGGCAGGTCGCCCACGACGGCACGGCCGTCGGCGTCGAGCACCAGCAGGTCCCCGCCGAGGATCTCGGTCACGGCCGCGGCGACGTCCTCAACCCCGCCCCCGCGCAGCACCAGGCTTGTCATGCGGTCGTGCGCGGCGGCGGCCCGCTCCACCGAGGCGCTGTGCGCGCGAATGGTCTCGTTGGCGGCCGACAGCTCGGCCAGGGCGGCCTGGGTCTCGGTGAGCAGGCGGGCGGTGTCGATCGCCACGGCGGCGTGCGCGCCAAGGGAGACGAGCAGCGCCACCTCTTCGCGAGCGAACGGCCGCGCCGACCGGTTCGCCGCGAACAGCACGCCTATCACGCGGGATCCGAGCCGTAGCGGTACCCCCAGAATGGCAACAAGACCCTCCTCCCGGACACCGTCGTCGATGTCTCCGAGGTGGCGGAAACGCTTGTCGGAGAAGTAGTCCGCGGTGGCATAGGGGGTGCCCGACTGCGCGACCAGCCCGCCCAGCCCCGCGCCCATGGGCAGCCTGAGGCTCTGAAAATGGGCGGAGATCGAACCGTCGGTGACGCGCATGAAGGTATCGCCGCGCTCCTCATCGTTGAGGGTCATGTAGGCGACGTCGGTGCTGAGCAGGTGCCGCGCCCGGTGCACGATCGCCCGCAGCACGGCGTCGAGATCGCGCAGCCCGGCCAGGTCACTGGCGGTGTCATAAAGTCCGGTCAGCTCCATCTCGCGCTGGCGGCGCCGCTCCAGCAGGCCGCGCACCCGCAGCGCGAGCAGCTTCGCCTCCTCCAGCTCGGCCAGCTCCTCCGGGGGCGCGCCAGCCGCCCGGGCGGCGATCAGGGGTCCCTCGAACTCGACCACGGCCGCCTCCCGGGCCAGCAGCTCCAGGAACGCGACCGAGGACATGATCTCCATTATTAGGTGGCCGTCCAGCCGCCGTCCATGGCGATGGAGGTGCCGGTGATGAACGCGGCCGCCGGGGAGCACAGGTAGGCCACCAGCTCGGCGACCTCCTCGGGCTCGATGAGGCGCCGGATCGCCGCCCGTGCCAGCATGATCTTCTCGATCACCTCGGACTCGGGGATGCCGTGGGTGCCGGCCTGGTCGGCGATCTGCCCCTCAACGAGTGGGGTGCGCACATAGGCGGGGTTGACGCAGTTGGAGGTTACCCCGTGCGGTGCCGCCTCCAGCGCCACTACCTTCGACAGGCCCTCCAGCCCGTGCTTGGCCGCGACATAGGCCGACTTGAATGGCGAGGCGCGCAGCCCGTGAACGGACGAGATGTTGACGATGCGGCCCCAGTTGTTGGAGTACATATGGGGCAGGAGCTTGCCGATGAGGCGGAACGGCGCCTCGACCATGACGCTGTGGATGTAGGCGAAGCGCTCCACCGGCATCCGCTCCACCGGGGCGACATACTGCAGGCCGGCGTTGTTGATCAGGATGTCGGCCTGGACATCAAGGGCCGCAACGGTCTCGGCGTCGGCCAGGTCGGCGACGATGGCCTTGCCGCCGATGAGCGCCGCGACCTCATTGACGGCCTCCTTGGAGCGGTCGAGCACCACGACCGAGGCGCCCGCGGCCGCCAGGCGCAGCGCACATGCCCGGCCGATCCCACTGCCGCCCCCGGTGACCAGCGCCGTGCGACCCGAGAGGTCGACCTGGACAACGTGCGTCATGAGTCGAGAACCTACTCACCGCTCGTTTGCCCGGCACATGGGTTGCGCCCACACACTATCGCCTGTTCCTATGTGCTTTGCGGAGCCCCAGGGTTGCCTATGCGGTCGCGATCCGGCGCAGGCCAAGCGGATCCTGGCGAGCATCGGGGAGACCGGGCGCGAGGCGCTGGCCGATGTCCGGCGCCTGCTGGACAACCTGAGATCGCCCCGGCTTTAGACGTCGTGATATCCTTACCGGAGCTGCATTGATATCAACCTGGGGGGTCTAGGGATGCGCACAGTTATCGACTTAGATGATGATGCGTTGGCCGACGCGGCGGCGGAGCTGGGTACCACGACCAAGGTGGCCACCGTGAATGAGGCGCTGCGCCTAGCCGCGGCCCGAAAGCGTACGGCCGCCTACCTGGACCTTCTTGCCCAGTTAGACATGGACACCGATCGGGCGGGGGCATGGCGGACTGCCTGACGGCCACTGATGCTGTTCCTGCTTGACAAGTCCGCACACGAACTGGCCAGGCGTGATCCCGAAGCGCGCCGAGTGTTTGAAACCATGGCCATAACCGGTGTGCTGGCCACCTGCGCGATCGTAGAACTCGAGGTCTTGTACTCCGCCCGGAACCCCGCCGACTGCCGACGGCTCAAAACCTACCTTCGGGAACAATGCGTGTGGCTGGAAACCAGCGATGACACTCTATCGGCTGCCGTCGATCTGCAGGAATCCATGTTGGCGGTCGGCATGCATCGAAAGCCTATTCCCGACCTCATCATCGCGTCGGTTGCCCAGGACCACGATGCCATAGTGGTGCACTATGACCGCGACTTCGACGACATCGCCACAGTCGCAACCAGCCTTCGCACTCGGTGGATCATTCGTCCCGCAAGTCCCCAAAAGTAGTGCCTCCTAGGTGTTGCGCGCGCCGCGGGCGAAGGTGTCCCGGTATGCGTGGGTGATCGTGCCGCCGAAGACGAGTGATCCGGCCAGGAACGCGACCGCGAGCAGGGTGGCGGCCATCCGATGCAGGTGGCGCCGCAGGCCCGCCAGGACAACGCCAAGCATGCCTCGACGGTAGGCGGCCGGAGGAAGCCGCACATCCGACCGGAGAACTCACCCACGCTACGACCTAGGTCGCAATCACGAATTTCGGCGATGCCGGTGTTGTGGGCGCTGCCTACGCTGGCGGCATGACCGAGGGGCAAGCACTCCGGCTCTTCGCGCCCTTGGGGCCGACTTACGACCGCGTCGGCGCCACGCTTTCGCTGGGGCAGGATCCGCGCTGGCGCCGCTTCCTCGTCTCGCGCCTGCCGCAGGGCGGCGGTCACGTCCTCGACGTGGCGACCGGGACGGGCCTTGTCGCTGCGGAACTGTTGCGGCGCGGGTTCGCGGTGACCGGCGTCGATCAGAGCCTCGAGATGCTGGCGATCGCTCGCCAACGCTTCCGCGACACAGATGATGTCGAGCTGATCCAGGCTTCGGCCGAGGCGCTTCCGCTCGCCGCCGAGTCCTTCGATCACCTCACCTTCACCTACCTGTTTCGCTACGTGGCCGACCCCGAGGCGACGCTGGCCGAGCTCGCGCGCGTGGTGCGTCCGGGTGGCGTCGTCGCCTCGCTGGAGTTCGGCGTCCCGGCCGGTCCCGCCCGCCCGCTCTGGGACCTCTACGTCCAGGCGGTGCTGCCACTCGCCGGGCGCGTGCTGCGCAACGGCTGGCGCGAGGTCGGCGACTTTCTGGGCGGGTCGATCCGGGACTTCTGGCGGCGCTATCCGCTTGAGGTCCAGCTCGAGTGGTGGCGCGCGGCCGGCCTTGAGGAGGTCTCGGTGCGGCGCCTGAGCCTCGGCGGCGGCGTCGTCATGTGGGGACGGAAGCGATGAGCACCGAAGGCATAAGCGGGGCGATCCGGCGTCCGGCCTGGTATGCGCTGGCGGGCGGCGGCTGGCGGGACTATGTGACACTGCTGCATCCGCCCTACACGGCGTGGCACCTGTCGTACGTCGTCATCGGCGGCTGCCTCGCACCCGTCGTGGCGTGGGACAGGCTCGGCGCCGCTGTGGTCGCGTTCGCCCTCGCGGTCGGGGTCGGTGCGCACGCGCTCGACGAGCTGAAAGGACGGCCCCTGCGCACGAAGATCCCCGACTGGGTTCTCGTCGCGCTCGCCGCCGTCTCCATCGCCGGCGCCTGCGCGATAGGCGTCGTGGGCGCGGTGGTGTTCAAGGGCTGGCTCGTGCTGCTCATCCCCATCGGGCTTTTCCTTGTCATGGCGTACAACCTGGAGCTCGCGGGTGGGCGCTTCCATTCCGACCTGTGGTTCGGGCTCGCGTGGGGCGGCTTTCCAGTGATCAACGGCTACGCGGCGGTGGCGGGCGAGCTGGGGGCCGCCGCCGTTCTCGCCGCGGTGTTCGCGGTCGTGCTGTCGCTTGCCCAGCGCGCGCTCTCAAGCCACGTGCGATATGTACGGCGCCGGGTGGTCACGGTCCGCGGCGAGCTGGAGTTGGCCGGTGGGGCAAAAGAGCCGCTGGATGCCAAGCGACTCACAGCTCCCGCCGAGACCGGGCTGCGGCTCCTCTCGCTGGCGAGCCTCGTGCTCGCCGCGGCCCTCGTCGCCTACCGCCTCGCGCTCTGATGTCCTCTTTGAACAGACGGGTCTGCGTGATCGGGGCAGGTCCCTGCGGCCTGACGGCGCTGAAGAACCTGCTTCAGGCGGGCTGCCGCGATGTCATGTGCTATGAGGAGAGCGGCGGCATCGGCGGCAACTGGGCGTTCACCGACGATCCCGGCCGGGCAAGTGTCCATGAGTGCACGCACCTGATCTCCTCGCGGCGCATGTCGTCGTTCGACGACTTTCCGATGCCGGAGGATTACCCGGACTTCCCGTGCCACCGGCAGCTGCTGGCCTACTTCACCGACTACGCACGGGCGTTCCGGCTTGAGCCTTATATCCGCCTCGGCTCGCGCGTCGAGAATTACGCGCTCGGCCACGATGGCCGGTGGACGGTACGCGTCACCGCGAACGGCGAGACGAGAGCCGAAACCTTCGACTACCTGCTGGTATGCACCGGCCACCATCGAGAGGCATTCATGCCCGAATACCCGGGCAGCTTCGCGGGCACGATCGTTCACTCGTCGGCCTACAAGCGCCCCAACCCCTTCCGCGGCCAGCGGGTGCTCGTGGTCGGCGCCGGCAACTCCGCCGCCGACATCACCGTCGATGTCTCCAGCGTGGCCTCGCACGTGGCGATGAGCGTGCGCCATGGAACCTACTTCCTCCCGAGGCGCATGTTTGGGCGGCCGGTCGATGCCGCCTACGCGTTCTGGGGCGGCAAGCTGCCCAAGCCGTTGCTCCGGGCCGCCCTGAAGCTGTGGCTGCGGCTGGCGGTGGGAAGGTGGGAGGACTATGGCCTGCCGGCTCCGACCGGCCAGCCTCTGGAGAAACCGCCGACAGTCAACCCGGCCGTCCTCGAAGCGATACGCCACGACCGGATCGCCGTGCGCCGCGGCATCGAGCGCTATGACGGGCACACCGTCCACTTCACCGACGGCACCCGCCAGGAGTTCGACGCCGTCATCATGGCCACCGGCTTTCGCGCCGAAGCCCCGTTCCTGCCGTACCTGAAGATGATGCACCCGGCGGTTCCCAGCCTGTTCTTCATCGGCCTGTTCCAGCCCATCGGCTGCATCTGGCGGCTGGCCGACCACCAGGCTCGCATCGCCGCGCTACAGATCAGCGGGCGCCTGAAATGCCCTCCCGGCGTAGAAGCGCACACCCGCCGCTTGCGCTCCCAAAACGGCATCGAGGTCGACTATCACGACTTCCGCCGCGAGCTGACGCGCGAACTCGGCCGCGGCCACGCCTGACAGCCTCAGCGGTGGCGCAGCGTGCCTCAGCGGTAGATGGCGCGATGGGCGCCGTTGATGGCCGCCCTGTAGGCCCACCCCGTCGCGGCGCGATCGCGTGCCAGCGCCGCACGCGCGGCGTTGGCGCCCGGCGCGCCATGCACGCCACCGCCCGGGTGTGCCGAGGAACTTGCCAGATATAACCGGTCGACGGGCGTGTCGGCCCGTCCCAACCCCGGCACCGGGCGCAGAAACAGCTGCTGGTACGCGGCGGAGGTCCCGCCGCCGAGCGCGCCGCCGACGAGGCTGGGATTCTCCTCCTCCATGTCACCCGGGCCCGTCACGTGACGGGCGACGACGCTTTCGGTAAAGCCGGGGGCCTGACGCTCGATGGTCTCCTGTATCCGGTCGGCATGCTCGAGGATCACCTCCTTCGGCCAGTCGCGCCGGTGCGGCAGGTGAGTGTAGGCCCAAAGCGACTCGGTGCCCGCGGGCGAGCGAGCCGGGTCGGAGGTGGTCAGCTGCCCGGCCACGAGGAAGGGCCGCTGCGGGACCTCGCCGACGGCGAGATCGGCGGCGTAGCGGATCAGGCCGTTCATGTCCGCTCCCAGGTGGACGGTCCCGGCCCCGGCCGCGGCCGGATTGCTCCAGGGCACCGGCCTGGAGAGCGCCCAGTCCACCTTCACGGTCGAGCCGTCCCAGCGGAAGTGCTCGACATCCTCCAGCAGGCGCGGCGGCAGGTGCCCGCGGTCGATCAGGTCGAGGTAGAGGGTGGGCGCGGGCACGTCGGCGAGGACCGCCCGGCGCGCCGCCCACCTCCGCCCATCGACACATGTCACCGCCATGGCGCGGCCGCCGGAGACCTCGATGTGCTGGGCACGGGCACGGCACTCGACCGTGCCACCCCGGGATCTCAGCCGGGCCACAAGCGCCTGCGTGATTTTGCCGGCGCCGCCTTTGGGTACCGGAAAACCCACCTCCTGACCCAGCATCGCCAGCAGCCAGCCGTAGAACCCGCCCGTCGCGTCCTGTGTGGAGAGATCCGTGTGCAGGGTGCAACCAGCCAGCAGCAACCTTGCGCCCTCGCCCCGGAACAGCTCCTCGCCGAGGGTGCGCGCGGGCAGCACAAACCGCCGTGCCATCCGCAGCGCCCCGCCCAGGCGCAGGGAGCGGTAGAGGCTCACGCCCGCACGCACCGGCGGGAACGGGCTGAGCAAGGCGGGCAGCAGTTTGGCGCTCACCGCCTTCCACTGCGTGTAGCTGGCGAGCCAGCGGGCGCCATCGCCTGCCGCGAACGCCCCCACCGAGGCGATGGTGCGCCGGATGTCAAGGCTCAGCGTGGCCACCCTGCCGTCGGGCAGCACATGCGCCAGCACGTCCGGCGCGTGTACCCAGCCGAGGCCGTGCTCCTCCAGCTGCAGATGTTTGAAGACGGGCGAGGCGGCACCGAGGGGGTAGAAGGCACTGCACACATCGCTGAGGTACCCGGGCGCCGTGAGCTGTGCCGAGCGCACGGCGCCTCCCGGCTCCGGCGCCGCCTCGAGCACCACGACCCGCCAGCCCGCGTCGGCCAGCAGGTTCGCCGCCACCAGGCCGTTGTGTCCGGCGCCGATCACGACGGCGTCGGCATTGGACTCAATGCCCGGCATACACAATATCTTGCCAAATCGCCTCTCGGTCGCGCAGCCGCGCTCTAGACTTGGGCCGACATCCATCAGCCGATTCCCACAGGAGCCCTCACAAGAGCCCTAGCAGGCCGCCGCGCCCAGGCAGAAGAACCCGATCGTGATCGAGCCCGCCGGGCTAAGTGAATCGCGCCCGTCCGGTTGATGCATGCGCGCCAATGTAGCGCGCATGCACAACCCGGCTAGCGGGCGAAGATTTCGAACTCCCAGAGCGAGTAACCGTAGGACGTGCCCCGGGTCACCCCTTGCATGCGCACATAACGTGCCGTTGTTGCCGGCAACGAGATGTTGTCTGTCCCGCCGTCACCGGTGGAGGTCGCGAACACCGTTGTCCACGAAGTGTTGTCGTTGGAGACCTCTATCCGGTACCCCCTGCCGAAAGCTGCCTCCCAGTGGAGGATGACGCGCCGGATGGTCTGCGCCGCCCCGAGATCCACCTTGATCCACTGATTGTCGCTGTAGGAACTGCTCCAGCGGGTGGTCGAGCTGGCGTCCACGGCCCGCGA
>Ga0075421_100000096_pt1 | contig 70370 bp, 63 predicted proteins | sample SoiMetdeltSBSDD5_FD_75292 | JGI IMG/M metagenome (GOLD analysis project Ga0075421, IMG submission 75292) | Bulk soil microbial communities from a Populus tree surrounding site in Tennessee, USA - Soil MetaG P. deltoides SBSDD5 | ecosystem: Environmental > Terrestrial > Soil > Tree plantation... | reverse complement strand
GGCGTCGCCCCTGAAGACCTTGACGGTCACGCTGCCGCCTTCGTCCGGGCGGCTGAACGCGTGTCTAAATCCGCACTGACTTGCCAAGGCTGGGGCGGCGATCGCTGCGGCGATCGTGACCGCGGCAAAGCCGCATGCCCAATGCGATGATATTCTCATGCGAGGCCCCCTATGCCGGCCGGTGGCGCGACCCCGAATTCGCCGGGCAGCAGATTATTCGCAAGCCGACATGAAGTCCGCCGCGTGCCTGATGGCAGAATGCATGATCCGGCCAGGCCGCAGCTCCGCATGTCCCCGCGGAAGCAGTGGCGCGGACTTACATCGTCAGATTGGAACACGAATCGCTGCGCTCGTGAATGGGCGCCGGCCCGTCTCTGATCCTGCTTCTCGCGAGGACGAGCGGAAAATCAATCCGAGCCTGCGACCGCAAGGCCGATCGGCACGCCTACTCCTCCGGCTCGGTGGTGAAGAACAGCGGATAGCCCTTGCTCTTGCCGAGCTCCGTCCCCTCCTTCGCCTTGGTCTCGGCGACGTCGCGGGTGTAGACCGCGATCACGCAGGCGCCGCGCCGGTGCGCCGTCATCATTACGGTGTAGGCGTGGTCCGCGTTCATCCGGAACACCGCCTTGAGCACCAGCACGACGAACTCGCGCGGAGTGTAGTCGTCGTTGAGCAGGATGACCTTGTAGAGCGGCGGGCGGGCCGTCTTCAGCTTGACCTTGGTGCGAGGCTTGACGACCGTCTGGCTCATGGCGACTGCTCCGGCCCCCGGATGCGTTCGCTTGCGCTCAAATCATCCTACGCCAAGCCTGCCACGCGTGCGAGGCTGTGGGACTAGGGAACGGGTGGGTTTTGCTTCGCTCAGCGCGCGCTACGTCGCTATCATACGCGACCGAACGACGGGGCCGACATGCTGCTCAAGATCATCGCCTTCATCGCGGCCGCGATTCCGCTGGTGCTGTTCGTGCGCGCGATGTTCTTTCGCCGGCCGACGCGGATCGGCGAAGGAGTGCGCGAATTCAAGCGGCAGGTGGACATCGCGGTCTGGATCTTCCTCGGCCTGGTCGGCTGCGTGGTGGCTTTTGCGGCCGGCAAGCTTTTGTGGACGTGGTGGACCGCGCTGTGAAGCGGCGGCCAGCACGGCCGCCCGCCTTCCCGTTGTGCGTCGCCGTTGCCGCGGTGCGACTACTCGACCCGGATCTTGAGCTCGTTGATGAGCGCGCCCCATTTCTTGCGCTCGGCCACCACGAACTCGCCGAAGTGCTTGCGGTCGGAGACCACCGGATCGGCGATGACGGTGGCAAAGCGCTCCTTCACCACCGGCTCCTCCGTCGCGGCGCGTGTCGCCTTCTCGATCTCGGCCACGATCTCTTCCGGCGTTCCCGCACGCACGCCGACGCCGAACCAGGACGCGGTCTCGTAGCCCGGAAGCGTGTCGGCGACCGGGGCCAGCTCCGGCAGCAGCGGCGAGCGCTGGGCCGACGTGACGCCGAGCGGCTTGACGGTGTTGCCACGCACCTGGCTGATGATCGAGGTGGCGTTGTCGAACATCAGGTCGACCTGCCCGCCCACCAGATCGTTCACCGCGGGCGCGCTGCCGCGGTACGGCACATGATTCATGTTGACGCCGGCCATTTTCTTGAACAGCTCGGCCGACAGGTGGATGGTCGTGCCGTTCCCGGAGGAAGCATAGTTGAGCTTGCCTGCATTGGCCTTGGCGTAATCGATGAGGTCCTTGACCGAATTGACCTCCAACGATTTCCGTACCACCAGGATGTTCGGGAGGCTGGCGACCTGCGCGATCGGCAGCAAATCCTTCTCGGGATCGAACGGCAGCTTGGCGTAAAGATACTGATTGATCGAGATCTGCGGCGGCACCATCAGGATCTGCGTGCCGTCGGTCGGCCCTTTGGCGATGCGGTCCATGCCGATGGTCCCGGCGGCGCCGGAAATGTTCTCGACGACCACCGATGCGCCCCACTTCGCCTGCAGCCGGTCGGCGATGACGCGGCCGATGATGTCGGTCGCGCCGCCTGCCGGATAGGGCACCACCATCTTGATCGTCCTGGTGCCTGGATAAGGCCCCTGCGCCAGCGCCGGCCGTGCCAGCGGCAGGGCAGCCGCGGCGGCGAGCCCCTGGCAGACCATGCGACGCGAAATCGTGCTCAAGGCTACCTCCTCGACTTGGACCAGCCGGCCCCTCGCGCAACGGTACAGCGCATCCGAGCGCCGGGTTCAAGCCCCGCGGGTCAATACGCCGCTCGCGGCACAGGCGGACGCCCGGGCCGCCGGGAGGAGGTCGCAGCGGCCAATCGGGCCGCAGCGTCGCCAAGCGGCCGCGCCCGCTACCGGCGCTCGCTGAACAGCACCCCGCCCTTCGCCTTGTTGCCGGGCTCTGACTCGACGATCTCGACCATGACGGCCTCAACCGGCACGTTGAAATGCTTCACGACCGCGTCGCTGATGTCCTTGATCAGCGCACGCTTCTGCTCCTGCGTGCGACCCTTGATGGCGTGGACGTAGACTTCCGGCATGGCGTTGACCTCATGCGTAGCGGGCGCCTGTCTGGCGGGCTCAAGGCGCGCAGACTGTCTCCGGCAAGCTCCGTTTGCAAGCAGATGGAAAGTCGATTCCGTCGCGCTATTTGCACCGCAGGCAGGCCACCTATCTCCGCCCGAAGCGGTCGAACACGACGCGACGCAAAATCGCCATCGTACGCTCGGCGAGGCTCGCACGACGGGTCGCGTCGCGCGGGCGCACCGCCTCGAGCGGGCCGGCGACGAACAGCCCCCGTCGTTTCACCGCGGTCCAGACCAACGGGTTCCACGCCAGCAGCGCCTGCTCGACCTCATGCGCCATGAAACCGGCGATGATCTCGGGCGGCGGAGCGAACACCTCCGGCATGGTGCTCGAAAGGTCGTCGTCGGCGAGCACGTTCCATTTGAGCACGCCGCCCATATGCGGCGAACGCAGGCCATAGACCACGCGCGCGATCCGGCTTTCGCGGATCGCATAGGAGCAATACGCACACGGCTCGGCGCTCACATAGATCATGCAGTCGTCGAGGCTGACGGTGCCGAGCTCCTTTTGCGCCTGCGAGATCGCCACCACCTCGGCATGGCGCGTCACGTCGTGCTCGTGCGCCACCCGGTTGATCGATTCGACGAACACTTTGTCGGCGCGGCGGATGACGGCACCGTACGGGTATTCGCCTTCTTTTCCGGAGCGCACCGACAGGTCGATGCAGCGCGCCATCATCGCCCGATCAACGGAATCCATTTGGGGGCTGGCCATCCATCGTCCTCTCTCGCCGCGGCGGTAGCCAGCCTCGACCGGGGCCGGCGAGCGCCGTGACGTGCATCAACGAACTTGCGTCCAGTCCGGCCGTTCCCAGGCGCCCGGATTTTCGGGGGCTATCTTTCGCGGGCGCTCGCGCGGCGGCGCCCAGCCCGACCGGCGCCGCTCACGCGCTCTGCCGCCGATGGAAAGGCTGCGGGCAGGTTGAGAACAGCCGCGTGCGCGACAACCACAGCCCGGATGGGCCGCCGATCGAGGGGGAACGGCGGCGAATCCCGTCCTTGATGAACACCCGCAACGGCGTCGTGCCAGACATGCTGCCGTCCAGCGCCTGCCACTTGCCGTTGGTGCACAGCGTTCCACCCTCAACCTGCACCGTCTCGAACTCGACCCTGTTGTAGTAGATCTTGCCACCGGGTTCGGTGGCGGTGAAATTCGTCACGCACTTGTCGCCGACGATCAGCGGATCATAGCCCTTGATGATGACTCCGCCTCCGCCGGTGCTCTCGAAAGTATCCTGCAAGAGCTCCCATCGCTCGTAGCTTTCCTGCGCGCCCGCCCCCGCAACCGCCCCGAAGGCGAGACCTACCGCAACGCAGGTGGCCGTTAGATTTCGCATATCGCTGCCCTCCGGCGGGCCCCTCGCCCGCTGTCTGCCGCGAGCTACGGATCAGGCGGCGGCGCCGTTTCGGCTCTCACGCGCTCGTGAAAGCCGCCGGACGGGCAGCGTGTGCGGAGTGTCGACGATCAGGCCGACATCGAGCCAACAGGCCGACGGCGAAAGGGCATCGGCCCATGGGGAGGGCGACGGCGCCGAGTGTCAATCGAAATCGAACAGGCCGAAGAAGCCGCGCCGGCCGCGGCGGTACTCATCGCCATAGGCCATGGCGCGGCCGCGGTCGTCGTCGTAACGGCGGTAGATCGTGTAGCTGCGGCCGGGCGGCGGCGCCCAGTTCTCGGCCTCGAAGCGCTCCTGCCGGGCGCGCAGGCGCTCCTGCGCCATCCGGCGGCGCTCCTCGCGCGCGAGCCGCCTCGCCTCGCGCCGAGCCGCCTTCGCCTCCCTGCGGGTCAGTTTCGCGCCAGGCTCCTGCGCCGGAGTCTCCACGCTCGCCGCTGGTGGCAGCGGGGGCGGCAGCGCCGCCGTCGCACCGGTGGTTGAGGCGTCAGTCGGAGCCTCGGCCGCGCCCGCGCGCAGTTCGGACGGCTTGGCGGGAGGCATGGGAACGGCGTCCGATGCGGTCGAGTCGGCGAACTGGTCACGCGCGGCGGCGCCCGCATTGGGATCGGCCGGCCTGTCCTCGACCGCGAGAGTCTTCGGCTGCTGTGCGCGCGGCGCCTGGCGTCCCATAGTGACGTTCGGTGGGGGCGGAACCGCGTCCGGCGCGATCACGCGGACCGGGGCCTTTGCTCGGGTGTCGGCTCTGTCAGCGACTGCCCGGGCCGGCGACACACTGGGCTTGGTCGCACCGCGCGATGCGGTGGTCTGTGTGGGCTCCTCCGTTTGGCCCGCCGGCACCTTCATCACGGCGACCGCAGCCCCCACTCCGACCGCGAATGCGGCACCGATCGCGAGCCACGATGCCCGCGCCCGAAGGGCATAGGCGGAATCCCGATAGACCGCGCCGAGGTCGTGTCCAAAGATCGATGACATAAATAGACCCCTCCGCAGGCGTGCCATCCTTGACGGACAACGCTCCGCCGCAGCGAAGCGTTCCTTGCCATTTCGCCGGATTCCGACGCGAGCCCAGCACCCGCTCGAGCGCGCTGTTCCCCGCCGCCCGAAACCGCTGGGGAGCGGTCGCTCGACCGCAACCGGCGTCAAGCGAGAGTGTAGCCCGGAACGGCTCAATAGTGGTCGTCGTCATCGTCACCGAATGAGGGCAGAAGCGACACCCAGTAGGTTGAAACCATCGCCTTCTCCTCACGTCGCCCGCTTCACACCCCTCCCGGCACTGCTGTAGAATGCCTTCCTGTTGGCAACGCCGCGCACTCTGCCGGTTCCTGCAAGCGCGACGGTATAGCGCCACTGTTCCAAGCAGGTGCGCCGATGATTGATCGCCGAAGCTTGCTCGCAGTTCTTTCGATCGGAATAGCCATGCCCGCAACCGCGCAGCCCGCGTCCATGAGCAAAGCCACCGCCTATGCGTTCTCGTTCCCGGCGCTGAGGGGCGACGCTATCCGGCTCGCCGACTACGCCGGCAAGCCGATCCTGGTCGTCAACACCGCGTCGCTGTGCGGATACACGCCGCAATATGCCGGCCTGCAAGAGCTGTGGACGCGCTTCCGCGAGCGCGGGCTGGTGATCATCGGCGTGCCCTCGAACGACTTCGGTGGCCAGGAGCCGGGCGGCGTCGACGAGATCGAGCACACCGCGCACCAGCAATACGGGGTCGGGTTTCTGCTCGCGGCCAAGACCGAGGTGCGAGGCGCGAACCCGCATCCCTTCTACAAGTGGGCGGCCGCGGAACGGCCGATCGAGACGCCGCGCTGGAACTTCCACAAATACCTGATCGGCCGCAACGGCCGCGTCGCGGCGGTATTTCCGACCTCGGTCTCCCCGACCGACGCGCGCGTGATCGATGCGATCGCGAAAGAGCTCGACGCCGACAAGTAGCGTCCGCGCGCTGCGATACCCGCCGGCGATCAGCCGCGCTGGTCGCTCAACACCGACGCCCGTTTTCTACCTGCCTCACCGCGAGCCCGATTTGGCGTCGACCGAATAGCGACCGGGGCCGCCGGCGTAGAGCAGCAGGAAGGCGCCCATGATCGCGAGGTTCTTGAGCGCGTGATTGAGCTGGTTGTTGTACTGCGCGGCCTCGACCGCCCAGAATTTATGGCCGAGGAACAGGGCGATCCCGGTAAAAACGCACAGGGCGAGCGCGACCCACCGGGTCTTGAATCCGACCAGGATCATGAGGCCGGCCGCGATTTCGAAGCTCGCCACCAGCCAAGCCGTCACCTGCGGGACCGGCAGGCCCAGCCGGGTGAAATACGCCGTTGTACCAGTGATGGCGACCAGCTTGTTATATCCCGCGACGATGAAGATCACCGACAGAAGGACGCGCCCAATCGCTTGCGCCAGATCGGTCATGGCAGCCTCTCGCAACGCCCCCGCTTTCGCATCGCACGCGAGTGAAGCACTACCGCCACCGCCTGCCTGCTAACATGCTCGTGATGCCGCTTGCCCGGCCGGCACTACGCTGTATCGTCGGACGATCAGCCGCCCCGGCCGGCTCTACCGGCGGGAGCCAAACTCGCTAGCAAAGCGTTGGACACCCAGCCGAGGAACCGCTCCGCAGGAGGAACACCCATGTTGATCACGCGTCGTGCCGCACTTGCCGGCACTGCAGCCGCCGCCCTCGCGCTTGGGCCCCGCGCGCTCTTTGCCCAGGCGGCGGCCGGACCATTCAAGCTCGATCCGCTCCCCTACCCCAACAACGCGCTCGAGCCGCACATCGATGCCCGCACGATGGAAATCCACCACGGCCGGCACCATGCGGCCTATGTCAACAACCTCAACAATGTCGCCAAGGACCATCCTGCGATCGGCAGCACGCCGCTGCCCGATCTGCTCGCCAAGCTCGGCGACGTGCCGGAAGCGGTGCGCACCGCGGTGCGCAACAACGGCGGCGGCCACGCCAACCATATGATGTTCTGGCAGGTGATGGGCGCGGGCGGCGGCCAGCCGGGAGGCGAGGTCGCGCAGGCGATCGACCGCGATCTCGGCGGAATCGAGAAGCTCCAGAACGACTTCAACGCCGCCGGCGGCCGCGTCTTCGGCTCCGGCTGGGTGTTCGTCACGGTCACCCGTGACGGCAAGCTGGCGATCGAGACCAAGCCCAACCAGGACACGCCGCTGATGGAGGGCAAACGCGTGCTGTTCGGCAATGACGTCTGGGAGCACGCCTATTATCTGAGCTATCAGAATCGCCGTCCCGATTACCTCAAGGCGTGGTGGAACGTGGTGAACTGGGGCAAGGTCGGCGAGCGCTATGCCGCTGCCAAGGCGGGCACGCTCACGATCTGAACGGGATGGCGACCCAAGCCATTTCCACTGCGGCGTGCGCACTCTACGTCGACGCCGGCGTCCACGTCACCAACGTGACCCCGGCTGCAGGATCGAGCAGCCGCACCGGGCCGGGCTTGAGCCCGTGCTGCTTGAGCACCTCCTCCGGGGTGTACCGATCGCCGACGCCGGGAAACGCCGGCCGCCCGTCGAGAAGTTGCACGCGGTTCGCGCGCGACAGGTGGAACGCGTCGTAACCGAGTGCAAAGAACACCATGTAGACCTCGGCGCCACCGATCACGGCGAGCACGCCCTGGCGGACGCCGAGCGTCAGCCGGGCCGCTTCGAACGACGCACCTGCCGGGTTCCAGAACAAGGCCTTGCCATCCGCCGGATCGGGCGCCAGCGATGCCACGCGCCGGGTCAGCACCAGCCGGCGGCGGCCGGAATTGGGCTCCTGCGCATGCGTCAGGCGCCCAAGCGCAATCCCGGCGGCGGAGTCGAGCCCGGCGCGGAAGAACCGCTGGTCGGCCTCGTTGCGCAGGGCCTCGGGGAACCGCCCCGCCGCGTCGGCAATCATCCCGTCGGCCCAAACAATGGCGTAGGCTTCGATTCGGTGTCGGCGTTGCAGGCTCAGGATCCGCCGGTTAGTTGAAAGATCAACAGGAACTCCTTGGACCGCCGTAAAGTTCAACCGTTCGACGACATGGCCTTAGTGGCTCGCCTGGGGACGGAGCCACGGTTTGCAGGGACCCGCATGCAAGCGCTCTTCATCGGCCAGACCTACATCGACGTAACCTTCCTGACTGACCATTTTCCGACCGGTGACGAGAAAACGGTCGCGCAGGACTATGCGGTCAGTTTCGGCGGCAATGCGGTTTCGGCGGCCTTCTGCTGCGCAAAGCTCGGGGTCGCGCCCGACCTTTTGACCTCGCTCTCCGACGACTGGCTGTCGCGCATGTTCCTCGACATGGCGGCGAAGTACGCAATCTCGGTGCATGGGCGCAAGGTCAGGGAATCCTCGCTGTCCTTCGTCATGCCCAACAACGGCCGGCGCGCGATCCTGCGCTGCCGCGACGACCATTACCTGCATCCGCTGCCGCCGCTCGACCTCAGCGGCTGCCGCGCGCTGCACCTCGACGGCCACCAGGCCGACGCCGCCCTGCACTACGCCAAACTCTGCCGCCAGCGCGGGATCCTCACCTCGCTCGACGGCGGCGGCCTGCGCGCCAACACCGACGAGCTGCTCGGGCATGTCGACGTCGCGATCTGCTCCGAGCGGCTCTGCGAGCAGATGGCGCTGAGCCCCGGACAGCTGTGCGACCTGCTCAAACGCCAGGGCTGCCGCATCGGCGGCGTGACGCTGGGCGAGCACGGCCTGCTTTGGTACGACGAGAGCGGGCGCGTGCAAACCTTGCCGGCGCTCGCCGTGCCGCCTGCGGAGGTCGTCGACACCAACGGCGCCGGCGACATCTTCCACGGCGCCTACATTTACTCGTATCTCACCCGGGCCGGCCAAAAATGGGCGGAGCATTTTCGTTTCGCGCGCGCGGCCTCCGCCCATTCGGTGCGGTTCCTCGGCATCGAAGCCTCGCTGCCCACCCATGCCGACATCGCGAGTGCGCAACACGCCTTTCGTGAAGCGGCCTGAGCCAGGCCTCGCCGGCTTGAGTTTGCGGCGAATGCAGTGATTACTAGCTGTTCGCCGGTGAAACGGGGGACGGCATTGGGGGAGCGGATGATGGTGAAGAACATCCTTGGCGCAGTCTTCGGAGTTGTCCTCAGCGCGACGGCCGCCTCCGCGCAGGCACCGCTGAAACTGTTCGACGCCCATCTGCACTACAACTGGGAGCCATCGCCGTACTATTCGCTCGACCAGGTGCTGGAGACGTTCAAGCGCAACAACGTTGCCGGCATTCTGGCGACCAGCCGGCCGAACACCGGCACGCACGCGCTGGTAGACGCCAAGCCGACAGGGCTGTGGGTGGTCCCGTTCATCCGCCCCTACCGCGTCCGCGCCGACATCCAGAGCTGGTTCGACGATCCGTCGATCTACGACCTGGTGCAGGCCGAATACAAGCGCGGCTACTACCGCGGCATCGGCGAGTTCCACATCTACGGCAAATCGGCCTCGACCGAATGGGTGAAGAAGATCGTCAACTTCGCGGTCGAGCGCGATCTCTACCTGCACGCCCATTGCGACGAGGAGGCGCTGCTGATCCTTTACGGGCACAACCCGAGAGCCAAGATCATTTGGGCGCATACCGGGTTCTCCACGTCGCCGCAGCGGGTCGCGGAGCTGCTCGATCGGTACGCGCTTTTTGGCGAGCTCTCCTACCGCAGCGGCATCACCGACGGCTCAGGCAAGCTCACCGACGCGTGGCGACAGCTGTTCGCCAAATACTCCGACCGCTTCCTGATCGGCTCCGATACCTGGATCAACGAGCGCTGGTTCCAGTACGACAGCCTCATGCAAGGGTATCGCAACTGGCTCGCGCAGCTGCCCGCCGATCAGGCGCGCCGTATCGCCCACGGCAATGCCGAGCGGCTGTTCGGCGGCAAGGTGGAGTGACGCTTGGACGCGAATGGCGAATAGCCTCTCAGAATTACAACACCTCAGCGCTCGACTATTCGCCACTCACTATTCGCTCCGATCCGACGCCCGCAATTCGACTCAGATTGCGTGGAACGGCTGGGCCTTCACTGCCTCGCACAGCCCGTAGAACGCCTCGTTGACCTTGGCCCAGCTCGGTTGCTTTTTCATGTTGTTGAGCCAGCGTTGCACGTTCGGATAGGGTGAGAAATCACAGCGGATGACCTCGCCCAGGGTCACCAGCCCGGCGCCGAAATAGTCGGCGATGGTCACCTGGTTGCCGCACAAATACTGATTGTTCGGGCCGATCCAGTCGTCGTTGAGAATCCGCAGCCATCGTTTGGCATTCTCCGCGCTCCATTCGATCGTCGCCGCCTGCGCCTCGTCGCTGCGGCGGCGGTGATGCGGGAACACCTGCGGATAGGCGAGCCCGTAGCCCCAGTCGCGATAGAAGTTGGTGTTGAGCCAGTCCATCATCTCGTTGACCTTGGCGCGTTGCTTCAGGTCCTTGGGATAGGCCGGCGAGCCGATCTTGTCGGCGAGATACTTGAGGATGGTCGAGCTTTCGGTCAGGCGAAAATCGCCATCCTCGAGCATCGGGACCATGCGGCTCGGATTGAGCGAGGCGAACGGCTCCTTGTGGTGCTCGCCAGTCATCAGGTCGACCAGCTGCTCGTCGACGTCGAGCTTGTTGTCGGCGATGAACAGCCGCACCGGCCTGCTCGTCATCGAAACTGGATGCATATAAAGCTTCATCGATTTCTCCTTGAGCCCCTCTTCAAAAACCGGCGCGCGCTCGGGAGCGCAGTCGCGCGACTTGGCTGACGGCGCCGCGTCACAAGTGCGGCAGCCTCGGCGCCCCCTGCCCCTGGCCGGCCTGCGCCTCGACCGCCGCCACTGCGGTCATGTTGACGACCCCACGTGCGGTCACCGAAGGCGTCAGGATATGCGCCGGGCGCGCCGCACCGATCAGGATTGGGCCGACCGGCAACGCGTCGGCCACCACCTTGACCATCTGGTAGGCGATATTGGCGGCATCGAGGTTCGGCATGATGAGCACATTCGCCTCGCCCTTGAGCCGCGAGCGCGGAAAAACCCGCTCGCGATGCGCCGGATTGAGCGCGGAGTCGCCGTGCATCTCGCCTTCTACTTCGAGCTCGGGGTGCTGGGTCAATAACAGCTCGCAGGCGCGCCGCATCTTGCGCGAGGAGACGCTGTCGTAGCTGCCGAAGTCGGAATGCGAGACCAGCGCGATCTTCGGCGTCAACCCGAAGCGGCGCACATGTGCCGCCGCCAATACCGCCATGTCGGCGATCTCCTCGGCGGTCGGGTCGGTCGCCACCTGGGTATCGGCCATGAAGAACGCGCCGTTGGCCGTGATCACCAGCGACAGCGCTGCGAAGTCGCGCACCCCGGGGGCCAGGCCGACGATATCGCGGATATGGTAGAGGTGGCTCATGTAGCGGCCTTCGACGCCGCAGATCATGCCGTCGACCTCGCCGCGATGGACGCCGAGCGCGGCGATCACCGTGTTGTTGGTGCGCACGATGGTGCGCGCCGCATCCGGCGTCACGCCGCGGCGCCCGGCGGCCTCGATATAGGTCAGCACGTAATCGCGGAAACGCGGATCGTCATCCGGATTGACCAGGTCGAAGTCGTCCCCGGGGCGGATCGACAGGCCGAAGCGCTTGAGCCTGGCGTCGATCACCGAAGGGCGGCCGACCAGGACGACCCGCGCCAAGCCTTCCTCGCGCACGACCTGGGCCGCACGCAGGATGCGCTCGTCCTCGCCCTCGGCATAGATGATGCGCCGGAGCTGTTCCTTGGCCTGCGAGAACACCGGCTTCATGATGAAGCCGGAGCGGAATACGAAACGGTTTAGCCGCTCGAGGTAGGTCGCGAAATCGACGATCGGGCGCGTCGCCACGCCGGAATTGATCGCCGCGCGCGCCACTGCCGGCGCGATGCGCAGGATCAGCCGCGGATCGAATGGATTGGGGATGAGCGACCCGGTCCCGAACGTGACCGCTTCGCCGCCATAGGCGCGGGCGGCGACTTCGGACGGCGCCTCGCGCGCGAGCGCGGCGATCGCCTCGACCGCGGCGACCTTCATCTCTTCATTGATGGTGGTCGCGCCCACGTCGAGCGCGCCGCGGAAAATGTACGGGAAGCACAGGACGTTGTTCACCTGGTTGGGAAAATCGGAGCGCCCGGTGCAGATCATAGCGTCGGGCCGCGCGGCCAGCGCCTCGTCCGGCATGATCTCCGGATAGGGATTGGCCAGCGCCATGATCAGCGGACGCTCCGCCATCCGCTTGAGCATGGCCGGCTTGAGCACGCCGCCGGCGGAAAGCCCGATGAAGACGTCGGCCCCCTCGATCGCCTGCGCCAGCGTGCGCTTGTCGGTGTTCTGGGCGTAGACCTCCTTCCAGCGGTCCATCAGCGTGGTGCGCCCTTCGTAGACGCAGCCCTCGATGTCGGTCACCCAAATGTTCTCGCGCTTGGCGCCGAGCGCGACCAGGAGGTTGAGACAGGCAAGCGCAGCGGCGCCGGCGCCCGACGTCACGATCTTGACGTTGTCGATGCGCTTGCCGGCGAGGTCGAGCGCATTGCGGACTGCGGCGGCCACGATGATCGCGGTGCCGTGCTGATCGTCGTGGAACACCGGGATGTTCATCCGCTCCTTGAGCTTCGCCTCGATGTCGAAGCACTCCGGGGCCTTGAAATCCTCCAGATTGATGCCGCCGAACGTGGGCTCGAGCGCCGCAACCACGTCCACCACCTTGTCGACCTCGGTCGCGGCGATCTCGACATCGAACACGTCGATGCCGGCGAATTTCTTGAACAGGACCGCCTTGCCCTCCATCACCGGCTTCGACGCCAACGGCCCGATATTGCCCAGTCCGAGCACGGCGGTGCCGTTCGAGACCACCGCCACCAGGTTCGAGCGCAGCGTCAGGTCGGCCGCTGCCGCCGGATTGGCGGCAATCGCCTCGCACGCGACCGCGACGCCGGGCGTATAGGCCAGCGCCAGATCGTGCTGAGTGCCGAGCGGCTTGGTGGGCTGGATCTCCAGCTTCCCGGGCCGCGGCATGCGGTGATAGAGAAGCGCACTCGCTTTGAGATCCTCGGAGATCGATGACGGCATGGCAGGCTCTCCCCAGGGACAGATTAGCGGTCCGCGGGTCGCTGTACAGCCTTCTCCGACGACGCTATTTTTGCGGCAGTGCCAACCGGATGTGCAGCTCGCGCAGCTGCCTGGCGCTGACCTCCGACGGGGCGCCCATCAGCAAGTCCTCGGCTCGCTGATTCATCGGGAACAACACGACCTCGCGCAGATTCTCCTCCCCGGCGAGCAGCATCACGATGCGGTCGATTCCAGGCGCGATTCCGCCGTGCGGCGGCGCGCCGTACTGCAGCGCGCGCAGCATGCCGCCGAATTTCTGCTCCAGCACCTCGGCTCCGTATCCGGCGATCTCGAATGCTTTGCGCATGACGTCCGGGCGATGATTGCGGATCGCCCCGGAGGACAGCTCGACCCCGTTGCAGACGATATCGTATTGGATCGCCTTGATGCCGAGAATCGTTTCTCGTTCCGTGGGGTCGAGCTTGAGGAAATCCTCGATCGGATAGTTCGGCATTGAAAATGGATTGTGGGAAAAATCGATCCGCTTCTCCTCCTCGTTCCATTCATACATCGGAAAATCGACGATCCAGCAGAACTCGAAGCGGTCCTCGTCGATCAGCTCGAGCTCCTGGCCGAGGCGCAAGCGGGCCGCGCCCGCGACCTTGGCGGCATCGGCCTCCTTGCCAGCCGAAAAGAACACGACGTCGCCGGCCGCGGCACCGGCCTTGCTGGCGATCCTTGCCTGGACGTCGGGGGGAATGAACTTGGCGATCGGTCCCTTGCCGCCGTCGGTCTCGAACACGATGTAGCCGAGGCCGGCTGCCCCGAGGTCGGAGCGCGCCCATTCGTTGAGCTTGTCGAAGAAGGATCGCGGCTGCGCGGCTGCGCCCGGCGCCGGAATGGCACGTACCCCGCCGCCAGCCTTGATGACGTTCTTGAAGGCGTTGAACGTCACGCTGGGATCATTGAATTCCTCGGTGACATCCACGATCTCGATCGGGTTGCGCAGGTCGGGCTTGTCTGTGCCGTACTTCAGCAGCGCCTGGCTGTAGGGAATCTGCGGAAACTTCGGCGTTACCGGCTTGCCGCCGGCGAATTCCTCGAACACCCCGCGCATCACCGGCTCGACCGCGGCGAACACGTCCTCCTGAGTGACGAAGCTCATCTCCAGATCGAGTTGATAGAACTCGCCCGGCGAGCGGTCGGCGCGCGCATCTTCGTCGCGGAAGCACGGCGCGATCTGGAAATAGCGGTCGAAGCCGGCCACCATCGTGAGCTGCTTGAACTGCTGCGGCGCCTGCGGCAGTGCATAGAATTTTCCCGGATGCAGCCGCGACGGGACCAGAAAGTCGCGCGCCCCTTCCGGTGACGAGGCGGTCAGGATCGGCGTCTGGAACTCGAAAAAGCCCGCCTGCTTCATCCGGCGCCGGATCGAGTCGATGATTTGCCCACGCAGGATGATGTTGCGATGCAGCCGCTCGCGGCGCAGGTCGAGGAAACGGTACCTGAGCCGGATGTCCTCCGGATAATCCTGTTCGCCGAACACCGGCATCGGCAGCTCCGCCGCCGGTCCCAAGACCTCGATCTCGCTGACGAACACCTCGACCGCACCGGTCGGCAGATCCGGGTTCTCGGTGCCGGCCGGGCGCCTGCGCACCGTGCCGTCGACCCGCACCACCCATTCGGAACGCAGCTTCTCGGCGTCGCTGAACGCGGGGCTGTCCGGATCGGCCACCGCTTGCGTGACCCCGTAGTGGTCGCGCAGGTCGATGAACAGCACGCCACCGTGATCGCGGATGCGATGGCACCAGCCGGAAAGCCGCACGGTCTGGCCGATGTGAGTTTCGCGCAGTTCGCCGCAGGTATGCGTGCGATAGCGATGCATGGGCTTGGCTCTAACCAGGATGCCGGGAAAAGTGCGGCGCAAGGTGCATGGGCGACCCGCTTTGTCAAGAAACCCAAGGGCCCGCGCGTGCCGGCGCCCTCGACAGCGCACGAGCGATCTGCAAACTCCCGGCCGGCGGAGTTGGAGCGTTGCCAGTGACGCAGACCAGGACCACGGCGGAAGCGACGGTCGCAGCCCTTGCGGCCCATGGGCTCGACGCCGTCTATGCCCTGCCGGGCATCCACAACGACCCGCTGTTCGACGCGCTGTTCAACGCCGCCGACCGCATCCGCACCGTCCATACGCGCCATGAGCAGGGCGCCGCCTACATGGCACTCGGCGCGGCGCTCGCGACCGGGCGCCCGCAGGCCTACACGGTCGTCCCCGGGCCCGGCCTGCTCAACACCGGCGCGGCGCTGCTGACCGCCTACGGCATGAACGCCCCCGTGCTCGCCCTCATCGGCCACATCCCGCATCGCGACATCGGGCGCGGTTTCGGCCACCTGCACGAGATCCGCGACCAGGCCGGCATCCTGCAGCGGCTGGCCGATTTCTACGCCCACATTCACACGCCGACCGACGCCCCGCGTCTCGTGGGCGAGGCGTTTCGGGCCATGCGGACAGGCCGGCCGGGCCCGGCGGCCCTCGAATGCGCGATCGATGTGTGGGGAAGATCGGGCCCGGTGGCAGCGATTGGAGAGCCGCTGCCGCTGGAGCCGCCACCGATCGACGAAGATGCCATCCTCGCTGCCGCCAAGCGCCTCGGAAGCGCCAAGCGGCCGCTGATCATTTGCGGAGGTGGCGCCCAGGATGCGGCCGCGGAGGTCACGACGCTCTCCGGCATGCTGCAGGCGCCCGTGCTCGGCTATCGCCGCGGCCGCGGGGTACTCGACAGCCGCGATCCGCTCAGCGTCACGTTGCCGCTCGGACATGAGCTGTGGGCGGAGGCCGATGTCGTGCTCGGCGTCGGCACCCGCATGCACTTCCCGCTCACCATGTGGGGCGTGGACGACGGCCTCGACGTCATCCGCATCAACGCCGATCCACAGGAACCCGCCCGCTTCAGGCGACCGGCAGTCGCCCTGGTCGGTGATGCCAAGCCGATCTTGCGGCGGCTGGCTGATGTGCTGCCGGCGCACAGCGCCGCGCGGCCGTCTCGTCGCGACGAGATGCAGGAACGCCAAGCGAAGGTGCGCAAGCGGCTGGCCACGCTCTCGCCTCAGCTCGAATTCCTCGATGCCATCCGGGCGGAACTGCCCGAGGACGGCATCTTCGTCGACGAAGTGACACAGATCGGGTTTGCGGCGCGCCTCGCGTTTCCTGTCTATCGGCCGCGGACATTCCTATCGCCCGGTTACCAGGATAATCTCGGCTGGGGGTTCGCCACCTCGCTCGGCGCCCAGCACGCGCGGCCGGAGGTCCCGGTGCTGTCGATCTCCGGCGACGGCGGCTTCCTCTATACCGCCAACGAACTGGCGACCGCGATGCATCATCGCATTCCGCTCACGAGCGTGGTGTTCAGCGACGGGGCGTTCGGCAATGTGCGCCGCATCCAGGAGGAGGCGTATGGCAACCGCTTGATCGCCTGCGACATCACCAACCCGGATTTCGTGCGCTTCGCGGAAAGCTTCGGGGCCGCTGCCGAGCGCGTCCGGACGCCGGAGGACCTGCGGGGTGCGTTGCGGCGCGCCTTCGCCCGGCGCCAGCAGCCAACGGTGATCGAGGTTCCGGTCGGGCCAATGCCGAGCCCTTGGGAATTTATCCTGCTCACCCGCATACGCGGATCGGAGGGCGACAACCCCTTCCGACTCCGCTAATGAGCGCTCCATGGAGCCGATCACCTCCAACCAAACACTGGCCGCCGCCTGCGCCCGACTGGCGGAGCATCGCTTCATCACCATCGACACCGAGTTTCTGCGCGAGACCACCTATTATCCCAAGCTGTGCGTGGTGCAGATGGCGAGCGCGGAGGAAGCCGTCGTGGTCGACGCGTTGGCCGACGGCATCGACCTCGCTCCGGTATTCGGCCTCATGGCCAATGAGGCCGTGCTCAAAGTCTTTCACGCCGCGCGTCAGGACATCGAGATCGTCTGGCATCGCGCCGGGTTCATCCCTCACCCGGTATTCGATACGCAGATCGCCGCCATGGTGCTCGGCTATGGCGACTCGATCTCCTACGACCAGTTGGTCCAGCGCATCACCGGCGACACGCTCGACAAATCTCACCGTTTCACCGATTGGGCGCGGCGACCGCTCTCGGCCGAGCAGATCGCCTATGCGATCTCGGACGTGACCCATTTGCGCGACGTTTTCCTGGCCTTGGATGGCGACCTGCACAAACGCGGGCGGGCCGAGTGGGTCTCGGAAGAGATGGAGGTCTTGACCTCTCCCGCGACCTATCGGGTCGAGCCGGAGCGCGCCTGGGAACGCCTGAAGACCCGGGTCCGCAAGCCGCGCGAGCTCGCCGTGCTGATGGAGGTCGCCGCCTGGCGCGAGCGGGAGGCGCAAGCCCGCGACGTACCGCGCGGCCGCGTGATCAAGGACGAGCTCATCGGCGACATTGCCATACAGGCGCCGACAACTCCGGAGCGGCTCGCGGGCTTGCGCTCGTTGCCGAAGGGGTTCGAACGGTCGAAATGGGGCCAGGACATCATTCAGGCGGTGAAGCGGGGTCTCGAGCGCGATCCCAAGGGCCTGCCCCGCATCGACCGATCGCGCCAGGCCGCGAACGGCGGGCCTACGGTCGAGCTCCTAAAGGTGCTCCTGCGGATGACGGCCGAGCGGCATGACGTCGCGGCGAAGGTGATTGCCACCGTCGATGACCTGGAGCGCATTGTCGGCGACGGCGAGGCCGACGTGCCAGCACTCAAAGGTTGGCGGCGCGAACTGTTCGGCGAGAGGGCATTGGCGTTGAAACAGGGCCGCCTTGCGCTGGCGATCGAGAACGGGCGCGTGGCCACCGTGGAAAGGTAGCGAAACGGAGAAGAGCGAGAGAGGGGAAGCAAACGGGCTAAGGCCACTCGCCTATTCGCCATTCGCCTTCCGCTGTTCGCCCAGCATCATCGGTTCGCGCCCGATCAAGCGGGCGAGCTGCTTGAGCCGATTGAACACGCGCTCACCGGCAAGCGGGGCAAGGTCGCCGGTGAGGCGCAAGACCAGACGGCCGCGCTTGACCCGCATCGGTGCCCGCGGCAGCACGCCCGGCATGGCGGCCGACACCATATAGGCCACGCGCAAGGCCGCTCCCAGCACCCGGGCGCGATCGAGCATGCGCGTGGAGATCAGTTCGACCAGGTTGGGGACGAGCTCGTCGTGGATGAGCCCGACGTGGCGGAAAAACACCGACAGGGCGAGATAGGCGCGGCCGGGATGGTCGACTCCGACAAACGCCCCATGGGCGATCATGTTGAAGGACTGCTCGCCGCGATAATCCGGGTGCGCGCGCCACCCGATATCGCCCAGCAGGCAGGCCGCATGACGCAGGCGTTTCTCCTCGGCGGTCTCGTCGAGCCCAGAGGATTGGAAAAAGCGGTCGGTCCAGCCGATTACTTCGTCGCCATGGGCCGGCGAGCGCGACCGCAGGACGTTGAGATCGCGCGCCGCCAAGATCAGCGGATCCTGCCGCTGGCGTGCCGGATCCAGCATCGCGTAGAGCAGGCCTTCGCGTACCCCCAGCGCCGAGAACACGACGTCTCGCGGCTTGGCCATTCGGACCACGTGCTCCAGCACCAGTGCGCCATAGGCGAGCAGCGGCCGGCGGGCATCCGCCACCACCTCGATGCGGGAGAGCATTTCGGTGTTGACGCGATGCACTAGGCGGGAGAACTCGAACGTCTCCTTGGCCGGAATCGCGTAGCCGTGCGTGACATGCAGCGGGTAGCCGGTCTGCCACATGTGCAGGCGGGCGAGAGCGCGCCACGTGCCGCCAACGGCATAGAAAGTGCGACCGGCGCCGGCGCGCAGGCACTTGATCTTCGACAACGCGCCGATGACGATCTTTTCCGCCTTTTTCAGCGACCTGGCGGAGGCGTCCTGCAACGCCAGCCCACCGAGCGGCAGTGTCACGCCGTGCGTGAAGCGCCGGTGATTGACGTCGACAAGCTCCAACGAGCCGCCGCCGAGATCGCCGGCGATGCCGTTCGGTTCATTGATGCCGGAAATGACCCCGAGCGCGCACAGCTCGGCTTCCCGCTTGCCGGACAGCACATCGACCTGCTGTCGACAGATTCGCGCTGCCTCGGCGATAAATGCCGACCCGTTGCGCGCCTCGCGGCAGGCCGCCGTAGCCAGCACCCACACGCTGCGTACTTCGAGTATGTCGCACAACGCGCGGTACCGGCGAAGGGCATTGAGCGCCTTGTGGACGGCGTCCTCTGCCAACAGTCCGGTCGATTGGACTTCACGACCCAGCCCGCACAAGGTCTTTTCGTTGAAGATCGGCGTGGGTCCACGCGTCAGCCCCTCATAGACGACGAGGCGGACCGAGTTCGACCCTATGTCGATGACGGCAACTGGCGGTCCGTGGTCGAGTCTGCCGGGCACGTGCGCGGCCGCCTCGGCCGCATGGTCAGCTCCGGTGCTGGCGGCGGAAGAGGCTGCGGGGTGACGAGTCTTTGAGGGATTTTCCACGGCCGGACAGACTGGGGTTGGTCATGAAATATTTATGGGCGTTGAACGGCTCCTCGCCCGGGGCGGCCTTTATGCGCATGGACGTACCATCCGGCAAGAGCGTCCAGCTCTGCTCGTTGTCCAACAGGTTGGCCACCATGATCTGGTCGAGCACCTGCTGATGCACCGTTGGGTTGACGATCGGACACAACGCTTCCACCCGGCGGTCGAGATTGCGGGGCATCAGGTCGGCAGAGGAAATATACACGGCGGCCTTCTGGTGCGGCAGCCCGAAGCCCCCGCCGAAGCAATAGATCCGGCCGTGCTCGAGGAAGCGCCCGATGATCGATTTGACCCGGATCTTTTCCGAAAGTCCCGGCACGCCCGGCCGCAAGCAGCAGATGCCGCGCACGATCAAATCGGTCTCAACCCCTGCCTGTGAAGCCGCATAGAGCGCGTCGATGATCACAGGGTCCACCAACGCATTCATCTTCATCCAGATCGCGGCCGGACGCCCGGCCTTGGCGTGGGCGATCTCCTGTTCGACGTGATCGAGGATGCGCTGCTTCAGGTTTACCGGCGAAACCGCCATTTTCTCGAGCTCGGCCGGCTCCGCATAACCGGTGATGAAGTTGAAGATCCGAGCGACGTCCCGGCCGATGACAGGATCGGCGGTAAAGAACGACAAATCGGTATAGATGCGCGCGGTCACCGGGTGATAGTTGCCGGTGCCGACATGGACATACGACATCAGCGCGCCGGCCTCGCGCCGCACGATGAGGGACAGCTTGGCGTGCGTTTTCAGCTCGATGAATCCAAACACGACCTGGGCGCCGGCGCGCTCGAGGTCGCGCGCCCACCGGATGTTCGCCTCCTCGTCGAAGCGCGCCTTGAGCTCCACGAGCGCGGTGACCGACTTTCCCGCCTCGGCGGCCTCGGCCAGCGCTCGGACGATCGGGCTGTCCTTTGACGTCCGATAAAGCGTCTGCTTGATCGCGACCACGTCGGGATCGCGGGCGGCCTGGTTGAGGAATTGAACCACGACGTCGAACGATTCGTACGGATGATGGACGATGAGGTCCTTCTGCCGGATCGCCGCGAAGGCGTTGCCCGCCTGCTCGCGGATGCGTTCGGGAAAACGCGGATTGTAAGGGACGAATTCGAGGTCAGGCCGGTCCACGCTCGTGAGCTGCGACAGCTCGTTGAGGGCGAGGACCCCGTCCACCAGGAAAACCTCGTCGTCGGCGGCGGCAAGCGCGCGCTGCACGAAGCGCTTGAGCGGCGCCGGCATCGCGGCTTCCATCTCCAGCCGGATCACCGATCCACGACGTCGCCGTTTCAGCGCGGTCTCGAACTCCCGGACGAGGTCTTCGGCCTCTTCCTCGACCTCGACCTCCGAGTCGCGCAGGACCCGGAACGCGCCCTGTCCGCGCACCACATAGCCCGGAAACAGCTTGCCGATGAACAGGCCGGTGGCCTGCTCGAGCGTGATCAGGCGCGCTCCGCCGCTGCCCTGAATGTCCGGCAAGCGGATGAATCGCTCGATCCGGTTGGGTACGCGGATAAGTGCATTCATCGCCTTGGCATCGCTCGACCGGACGAGGTGAAGCGCAATGGAGAAGCCGAGATTGGGGATGAACGGAAACGGGTGCGCCGGATCGATGGCGAGCGGTGTGAGAACCGGAAAGATGTGGTGCAGGAAGTAATCTCCGAGCCAGCTCTTGTCTTGCTTGCTGACGTCCGGTCCGTCGACCAACGTGACGCCGTTCGCCGCCAGCTCGGCGCGCAACTCGCGCCAGCGTTTCTGCTGCTCGCTTGCCAGCGACGCAACGGCTTCGGCGATGCGAGCGAGCTGCTCCGCCGGCGTCAGGCCGTCGGGGCTGCGAGTCATGATCCCCTCGCGCACCTGGCCCTTCAGCCCGGCGACCCGGACCATGAAGAACTCGTCAAGGTTATTGGCCGAAATCGAAAGAAACCGCAGCCGCTCCAGCAGCGGGTGCGTGGTAGCCGACTCTTCCAGCACGCGCCGGTTGAAGTGGAGCCAGGACAGCTCGCGATTGATGAAGCGCTCGGGAGCCGCCGAAAGGTCGGGGACCGCCTCCTGCGGGGGCGGCTCCGGTACCCTTTCCATAGTCAGTTCAATGGCTTCCGATCGATCCATGCTGCCCACGATCTGGCCACGGCAAAGCCGCGGTCAATAGCGGCGATGATGACCGCGTATTTTGGCTCCACCATGACATAACGCGCCAAGCCGGCCCGCGTCGTCAAGGCGGATACCGCAGGACCTCGGCGGCGAGCGCCCGGCTCACCGGCCGTTTTTGCCGCAACGCCTCGACATCGAGCTGATCGACCGCCCTTCGGACCGCCGCGAACGAACGCTCCAAGCGAGGCATCAGATAGCTGATGAGCGCTTCATCGACGTTCAACTGACGGTCACCGAACAGTTTCACCAGCACGGCACGCAAGAGCGGCTCATCGGGAAGGTCCAGGGTAAGCACTGGAATCGCACGCAAGCGCGACGCCAGATCAGGCACGGACAACGTCCAACCGTTCGGCGCACTGCGCACGGTCAGCAGCAGGTAGGCCTCGTGCTCGCGCGCAAGGTTGAGCAGGTGAAACAGCGACCGCTCGTCGAATTCACCATCGGCCAGGTCCTCAACGACCAACGCACCGGTTGCGAGTGCGGCTGGCAAATTCGCTTCTCGCAACGCGCGCCCCGACAGGAAGCGTGCGCCCGCGTCCGCCGCCCAGATCGCAGCCAAATGGCTTTTGCCTGCCCCTTCAGGTCCGGCGAGGACCAGAATGGCAGTGGACCAATCGGGCCAACGCTCGATCATGGTCAGCGCGGCGGCGTTCGAGGGTCCCGACAGGAAATCCTCCCGTGCGAAACTCTCGGTATGCCCGAGGTCGAGGGCAAGCTGGCGCGCGCCGCGGACACTCGCGGTCGCCATCAACGCGCTTTCTTCGCCGTACGCGTTGGGCGATCGGTCGCGGATACCTCCTGTTCGCCGGTATAGAGCGGGCTTTCGAGATAACGCCCAAGCGCAAACCGCAGGATGACGCCGATGGCAGCCGCGAGCGGGACAGCAAGCAGCATGCCGACGAACCCGAACAAGTAACCGAATGCGAACAGCGCAAACATCAGCCAGACCGGATGCAGGCCGACCCTTTCGCCGACCAACTTGGGCTGCAGGATGTAACCCTCGATGAATTGGCCGGCGAAGAAGATGGCCATCACCATCAGGATCGATCCCCAGGCAGGCCAGAACTGCGCGACCGCCACACCGCCCGCCAATACCAGCCCGGTCATCGAGCCGACGTACGGGACGAAGCTGACCAGGCCGGAGACGAGCCCGATCAGCAGGCCGAAGTTCAAGCCGGCGAGCGTGAGGCCGACCGCGTAGAATGATCCAAGGATCAGGCAGACGCCGGTCTGGCCGCGCACGAATCCGGCGATCGCGCTGTCGATTTCGGTGGCGAGCTCACGCACCGTTTCACGATGCGGCAGCGGCACCCATCCGTCGACCTTGGCAATCATGCGGTCCCAATCGGACAGGATGTAGAAGGCCACGATCGGCGTGACCACCACCAGCGAAAAGATCGAAACCAATGCTTGTCCGCCGGACCACAGCGACTTGAGGAAGGCGGCGATCCAACCGGCACCCTGGGTGATCAGATCGCCGAGCGCGGGGTCCGCGCTGGCTATCTTGTCTCCCAGCACGCGTTGCAGCCATGCCCGGCTGGGATCGGCCAGCACCGACCGCAGCTTGCCGATATAGGTCGGCAGATTCTCGATGAAGGCCACCGACTGTCCGCCCAGAATGGGTACGATGAGCAGGATCAGGACGATGAAGCTCAGCACGAACACGCCGATGATAACGAGCGCTGCCAGCAGGCGGTCGACGCCGAGCCGCTCCAGGCGGTTGGCCAATGGATTGAACAGATAGGCGAGCGCCATTCCGGCGACGAACGGCAGCAGGATTTCGCGCAGCAGCCACAATAGCAGGACGATCACGGCACACGTCGCGACCCAGAATGTCACTTGACGTCCGAGGCCCACCGCGATCGCCACCGTGCGTCTCCCGCTACCCGGCTCGCGGCACACCGTGGTCCGGGCACCGATCGCGCATGCTCAGCCGGGCTCCGATCCCATATGGCGTACCCACTCCCGCACATAGGCGGCGACCGAGAGCAACGTCAAGGCGGCGACCAGGGCCGTGGTGAGGGGCAACACCCATCCCGGATTGAACCGCAGGCCAAGCGAACCGAGCACGAGCCCGGCAAAGAAGATCTGCGCGGCGGTATTGAGTTTCGAGACCAGGAGCGGCTTGACCTCGACCGGCTTGCCCACCAGCCACGACAGCATGACCGCACCGATGATCATCAGGTCGCGCGAGACCACGAGGATCACCAGCCAGCGCGGCACCGCCTCGCTGAAGCCGAGCGCCACGTAGATCGATACGATGAGCACCTTGTCGGCGAGCGGGTCGAGGTAGGCGCCGAGCTCGCTGGTCATGTGGAAGCGCTTGGCGAGGAAGCCGTCGACCGCATCGCTGATACCCGCAGCCACGAACAGCACAAAGGCGATCAGCATTTCGCCCGAGGTGATCGCCCAGACCACCAGCGGCACCGAAAGGATGCGGGCAAGCGTAATCAGATTGGGCAGATTCACCTGATCTTAGCCCTCGAACTCCCGCTCTCGGCAATAGACCGCCGGTCCGCCGTTGCCAAGCAGGGGGTCGGCTGCAGACGCCTCGTGGCGCGGATTGGCCGCCATCGGAGCAGGTTCGCCCGCCGTCGCGCCACATTGCACCCGTTTCGATTTCGCCGTACGACCGCCACCGCCCGGCGCGCCGCGGGATGGCCGCAGGCGGCGAGCTGATGCGCGGCTCGCGCCCCTCTTGAGGTCATCGATGAGCAAACGCCGCGTCGCAATCCTCATTTCGGGACGCGGCTCCAACATGGCCGCGTTGATCGATGCCGCCAAGCAGGACGACTATCCAGCCAAGATTGTCCTGGTGATTTCCAACAACCCTGATGCCGCCGGACTGATGCGGGCGCGCCAAGCTGACGTCCCGACCGCCATCGTGGACCACAAGCCCTACGGCCGCGACCGCGCGGCCTTCGAGCAGTCGCTCACCAGCGAGCTTGCCGCCCGCGAGGTCGAGCTCATTTGCCTGGGCGGCTTCATGCGTCTGTTTACCGCCGGCTTTGTCGCCCGCTGGCAGGGGCGCATGCTCAACATTCATCCTTCCCTGCTGCCGGCGTTCAAGGGGTTGGATCCGCATGGACAGGCGCTCGCGGCCGGCGTGAAGATCAGCGGTGCGACCGTGCATTTCGTCGTGCCGGAGACCGATTCCGGACCGATCATTGCGCAGACTGCGGTTCCCGTTCGGGACGACGATACGGCAGCCACGTTGGCCGCGCGCGTGCTCGCCGCCGAGCACCGGCTCTATCCGCTGGCGTTGAAACTTGTCGCCGAGGATCGCGTGCGGCTGCTGGAGGGGCGATGCGTAATCGAAGGCGCCCGCGTCGCCGACGCGGCGTTGTACAATCCGAGCAATTGACGGGCGCTGGAACTCGAACGCTCAGCAAAGCTGACGCGCAGATCGTTGCAGGCGCGCCGGCCAAAGAAAAACCCCCGGTTTGAACCGGGGGCTACGGGTGACACCCGGCGGCCGAGGAACGTGGCCGCGATTCAGTTTACGCGACCTTGAGATTCTCCGCGGAGGTCTTGCCGCGGTTGGTGACGAGTTCGTACTCGACCACTTGACCTTCATTGAGGGTGCTTAAGCCGGCCCGCTCGACTGCGGAAATGTGAACGAACACATCCCGGTCGCCGGTATTCGGCTTGATGAACCCGTAACCCTTAGTCGGGTTGAACCACTTGACGGTGCCCTTCTGCACGTCGGTCTCCTAGCTTCAAATCTTCCGTCGACGTGAGACGCAATCGCTGCATTTCGCGCCACAACCCGGCTTTTGGGGAGATCCGTAGCGATCGCGTCGTGATGAACGCTCAGCGGCCGGAGCGGCCAAAATCAGATTGCGCGACACGTGAACACTAAAATTGCGGCGTTGGCAAGGCTGTTTGGTCGCGCGCGTGGTTTGCCTCAATATTGTGACGGAGTTTTTTGTTTTTGTTGGCTGCGGCCAACTAATCGCCAGTAAGCGGCCGTATCCACACGCGATTGTCGTGAAACGCGGCGCCTCCGAACGGAGCAATCGCGTCGGCGCCGGTCAGCGTGTTGATGCCTCGGCCATCCTCGTAGCAATGATTGGGCCAGATCGACTCCGCGATCAGGACGCCGCGCCGCACCCCTTCGAACACACGCGCATGCAACCGCACTTCGCCGCGCCTGTTGCCGAGCCGGACCCTCGCGCCGCTACTGATGCCGAGCGCGCGTGCGTCCATCGGATGGATCATCACCTCGGGCCGCCCCTCCTTGGTGCGCGACGTCGGCGTCTCCGTGAACGTCGAGTTCAGGAAACTACGCGCCGGTGACGTCGCCAGCCGGAACGGATGCTCGGCATCGACCTCCTCGATCACCTCCCAATGATCTGGAAGCGCAGGAATCGCGCCGACCGGCCCAGCAAACCAGGGACTGCGGAACGGTACATGCGGCCAATCCGGTTTGAAGCGGAACTTGCCATCCGGCCAAGCAAAGCCGTTCACATAGTGTGCGGTATCGAAATCCGGCTGGCAATCGATCCAGCGCTTCTGCTCAAGCTCGGCCAACGTTCCCCACCCGGAATTCCGCAGCGTCCAGTCGATCAGCTCACGCGACGTCATGGCGAAGCCCTGGTGCCTCGCCCCTACGCGATCGGCCAAGGCGCATACCACCTCGTGGTTGGAGCGGCATTCGCCGGGCGGTTCGATCAACTTGGGTCCGAGCTGAATGTATTGATGTCCGCCGCCTTGGTAGACGTCGTCGTGCTCGAGGAATGTGGTGGCGGGCAGGACCACGTCGGCCACGCGGGCGGTTTCGGTCATGAATTGCTCGTGCACGCAGACGAACAGGTCCTCGCGCGCGAAGCCACGCTTCACCACTTCCTGATCGGGTGCAACCGACATCGGATTGGTATTTTGGATCAGCAGCGCCGCAACTGGTCCGCCTCCCGCGAGCGCTTCGCGATCGCCGGTGAGGATCGCGCCGATGCGCGACTGATCGAGCACGCGGATCGCGGCATCGACGACGTCGAGGCCTTCGATCATAGTCTTGTCCCAATGATAGATCGCCCCGTTGTTGTGGAATGCGCCGCCGCCCTCGTACTTCCAGGCGCCTGCGACAGCGGCAATACAGCTCGCCGCGTGCATATTGACGGCGCCGTTGCGCGAGCGTGAAAAGCCATAACCGAGACGGAAATAAGCCCTTCTGCGCTCGCCGACGAGCCGGGCGAAGGCCTCAATGACCGCCGCATCGCAGCCGGTGATCTCCGCCGCCCACTGCGGGCTTCTGTGACGGACATGGGCCTCAAGCTCGGCCGGCACGTCAGTGTAGCGTTCGAGGAAATCGCGGTCGGCGTTGCCGTCGCGAAACAGGCAATGCATCACCGCGCATGCGAGCGCGCCATCGGTACCCGGCCGGACCAGAACCGCAAGGTCCGCCTGCTCCATGGTTCCGTTGGCATAAACGTCTACCGCCACGATCTTGGCGCCGCGCCCCTTGCGCGCACGCACTGCGTGCGTCATCACGTTCACCTGAGTGTTCACCGGGTTGGTACCCCAGATGACCACCAGATCCGAGTTCGCCATTTCGCGCGGATCAGGGCCGGCGAGGCGTCCGGTGCCGGCGATGAATCCGGTCCAGGCCGGGTTGACGCAAATGGTCGAATGGAAACCCGAATACTTCTTGGCGTGCCGAAGACGGTTGATGCCGTCGCGCATGACGAGACCCATGGTGCCGGCATAGTAGTAGGGCCACACGGCGTCGGAGCCGAAGCGCTGCTCGGCCTTGAGGAAGTTCTCCGCGACGATATCGAGCGCGGCGTCCCAGGAGAGCGTCTCGAACTCGCCCGAGCCTTTCGCGCCCTTGCGGCGCAAGGGCCGCATCAGCCGCTCGGGATGATGCACACGCTCCGCATAGCGCGCGACCTTGGCGCAGATCACGCCGGCGGTGTAGCTGTTGTCCTCGGCGCCGCGCACGCGCCCGATGGTGCGGCCATCGAGCACCTCCACTTCGAGCGCACAAGTCGAGGGGCAGTCGTGCGGACAGGTCGAGCTGTGCACGTCGATCTGGACCGGCTTGTTCATTGCATCACCGGACCTCTGAAACCGGCCCCGCCTCACGGGTGGCGGGCGACCGGAAAGGCGGCCGTCACACTTCCTCGGCCGGCCGCCGTCTACGCGTCAAGACAATACCCACGCCCACCACGAAGGCCGCACCTGCCGCCGCCGCCCAGTAGACGAGCCGATGCGCCGTTTCGGAGCCGATCCAGCCGATCACCGCCGGATCCTCGATCATGATCTCTCCCGCGATCCAGCCAAGCAAGGCTGCGCCGGCCCACACGAGGATGGGGTAGCGCTCGAGAATCGCCATCAGAATAGCACTGCCGGCGACGATCAGAGGAATGCTGATCACCAATCCGAAGATGATGAGCAGCCAGCTTCCTTTCGCAGCCGCGGCGATTGCGATCACATTGTCGAGGCTCATCACCACGTCCGCGATGGCCACGATCCTGACTGCGTTCCAAAGGTTCTCCCCGGCCGCGACGCCGCCCTCGCCATGCGACTCGCTGGGCACCAGCAGCTTGATGGCGATCCACAGCAGCAGCACCCCGCCGACCAGCTTGAGGTACGGTATGCCCATCAATTGGGTGATGACGATCGTGAAGATGATGCGCAGGAAAACGGCCGCGCCGGCCCCGAGAATCATCCCCCAAAAGCGCTGACGCGGGGGCAACATGCGGCAGGCCAAAGCGATGACCACTGCGTTGTCGCCCGAGAGGATGATGTTGATGAGGATGATCTGCCAGGCAGCCAGCCAGAATGCCGGGTTGTCCATCGTCATCGCACCGTTCCTCCGTCACCGGCATCGCGTCGCGGCTGTCTCTTTTGCAATAACCGTCATCGGTGCACGCGGCAAGGCGTCCGGGCTTGTTCGACGGCCTAGCCGACGATCTCGTTGCCGGCGAAGAACTGGGCGATTTCCTGCGCGGCCGTCTCCGGCGCGTCGGACCCATGCACCGAATTCTCCCCCATGGAGCAGGCATGGACCTTCCGGATCGTGCCGTCGGCGGCCTTGGCCGGGTCGGTCGCGCCCATCACGTCGCGGTATCGGGCGATGGCGTTTTCACCCTCGAGTACCTGCACGACGACCGGGCCCGAACTCATGAACGCGACCAACTCGCCGAAAAACGGACGCTCGCGATGCACCGCGTAGAACGTCTCCGCCTGCTCGCGCGTGATCCGCACCCGCTTCTGAGCCACGATGCGCAGACCGGCCGCCTCGATCATGGCATTGATCGCGCCAGTCAGATTGCGCTGCGTCGCGTCGGGCTTGATGATCGAGAAGGTGCGCTCGACCGCCATATCCATCATCCCTGCTTGAAGAAAAAAGGCCGCGAGTTATACCGGGCGCCCTTATTGGCAGCAAGCAAGCCGGTCTGCCAGATGCCGATCACGGCTCAGCCGGCGCCGACCCGCAGCTGGGCGCGTGCTGACCTGCCCGACGCGGCACGGCCTGCGCCGAGGGCTTGCCTTTCCGCCTAGATGACGGCCAAAACGCGCCCATGCTTGTGATCGAGGATCTCTCCATCCGCGTGGCCGGGCGGCTGCTGCTCGACCATGCCTTTGCGCAGCTTCCGACCGGCGCGCGGGTGGGCCTCGTCGGACGCAATGGGATTGGCAAGACCACGCTGTTTCGCGCCATCGCCGGCGACATCGGGATCGAGGGCGGGACGATCGGCGTGCCAAAGCGGGGCCGCGTTGGACGGTTGGCACAAGAAGCGCCTGACGGCCCCGACAGTCTCATTGAGGTGGTGCTCGCCGCCGATGCCGAGCGCACGGCGCTGCTGGCGGCGGCGGAACGCGAGCGCAATCCGAACCGCATCGCGGAGATCCAAACGCGCCTTGCCGACATCGCCGCGCATTCGGCGCCCGCGCGCGCGGCCGCGATCCTCTCTGGACTCGGGTTCTCCGACCAGGAGATGGCGCAACCGTGCGGGGACTTCTCCGGCGGATGGCGCATGCGCGTCGCCCTCGCCGCTGTGCTTTTTTCGGAACCCGATCTGCTGTTGCTGGACGAGCCCACCAACTACCTCGACCTCGAAGGAACCGTGTGGCTCCAGACGCACTTGGCGGGATACCCGCGCACGGTGATCGTGATCAGTCATGACCGCGACCTGCTCGACAGCGCTGTCGACTGGATCCTCCATCTCGACGCCGGCAAACTTGCGCTCTACCGAGGCGGTTATTCGAGCTTCGAGCGCCAGCGGCGCGAGCGCCTGGAACTCGATGCCAAGCTGGTAAAGAAGCAGGAGGCGCAGCGGCGCCATATGCAGGCGTTCGTCGACCGCTTCCGCGCCAAGGCAAGTAAGGCGCGCCAGGCGCAGTCGCGCCTCAAGATGCTTGCCAGGCTCGAGCCGGCGCCCGCGCTGGTGGCCGCGGAGGTCCTGCCCATCAAGATCCCGGCACCGGCCAGAGCGCTATCGCCCCCGATCATCGCGCTCGATGATGTCGCCGTGGGTTACCGACCGGGTGCACCGGTACTGCGCCGTCTATCATTGCGGGTCGACAGCGACGACCGTATCGCCTTGCTTGGCGCCAATGGCAACGGCAAATCGACGCTATTGAAACTGCTCGCCGGCCGCATCGGCTCGATGCACGGACGCATGACGCAAGCCGATAAGCTCAAGGTCGGATATTTCGCCCAGCACCAACTTGATGAGCTCGACGCCGGTGAAAGCGGGTACGATCATTTTCGTCGACTGATGCCGGCAGCCTCCGAGGCAACGGTGCGCGCTCACATCGGTGCCGCGGGATTTCCCGGTGAACTGGCCGACACACCGACCGGGCAACTGTCAGGGGGAGAGAAAGCGCGGCTCGTTCTCGCGCTCGCCGCGTTCGCGGCACCGCACTTGCTCATTCTGGACGAGCCGGCCAATCACCTCGACATCGACAGCCGGGCCGCGTTGATTGAAGCGATCAATGATTTTCCCGGCGCCGTGATTCTGGTTTCGCACGACGGCCATCTGCTGGATGCCTGCGCCGAGCGGCTATGGCTGGTCGACGCCGGAACCGTGACGCCGTTTTCCGGCGATCTCGATGATTACCGCAAGCTTGTCTTGAGCCGGGCGAACATGCCTTCGCACACGGTCACGAATGCTGCGGCGGACGCACGCGGCTCACGCGGCGCCCAGCGCCGCGCCGCCGCCCGCCGACGGGCCGGGCTGGCACCGTTCAAGCGCCGCATCGCCGTAGCCGAGAGCGAAGTCGCGCGGCTGGCAGCGGAGATCACGCGGCTCGACACGGCGCTGAGTTCCCCGAGTCTGTTCGCGCATGACCCGGCGCGGGCCGCGATGCTCGCCAAGGCTCGCGCCGATGCATCCAAGGCGCTGGCCGCAGCCGAGGCGGAGTGGCTCGAAGCGAGCTCCGCCTACGAGGCCGAGGGCGGTGAAGAACCGCCAGCAGCGCTCAAGTCATGACGGCGGCCGGTTGCGAGAAGCCGGACGCTGCGGCCCCGCTCGCTTGGGCGGCTCCGGTGACCGTTCTACCGACACCAAGACCCCCGCGGTGAAGCGGTAGACGCCCGCGCGCTCACCCTGCGGATAAGTGATGACCGCAGTGCGCTGGCCTCGCTCGTTCGCGGCGATCTCGATGCGGTCGGTCGGTCCGGCGAGCCGCACCAACTCGCATTCGGTCATGCCCAAGCCGACGCCTCTCCCCGGTTGATCCGCGAGAGCCGCACAGGTGCCATCGGGACCGACGAGGCCCTCTGCCGGAGCGCCCGCGGCGGACAACGAAGGGGCTTCCCGGCCGCCCGACCACCAGGCCCAGTCCGCCCTGAACATGGCGCTATCAGCTGAGCAACCCGCAACCAGCGACGCCAACCAAAGCGCGCTCGCAGCCCGCAAGTCCGGACCGTTGCCCCCCGCGCGCGCGTTCAACCCAAGCCCCCTTGGTGCCCCACAGCGGTGCTTCCGCAGTCTGCGTTAGCAAGGTACCGAGATCAACCGCCCTGCCGCTCCCACCCCCCTTGCGGGCCTTGTCGCCAATAGGTGGTGGCGAACCCTTTCGTCCGCGCGTCCTCGAAGCGGATGCGGGCCGCCGCCACCGCATCCGGATCGTCCCCGTCGAATATCAGGACGATGCGCTGGTAGCTGGAGGCATCGGACGGGACCTCGACCCCGTCGAGCAAGAATCGAACCTGCGCCCGGTTGGGATTGTCTTCGCCGACAGTGAGCAGAATCGGCTGTTCGTCGGCATCGGGCGCTCGCGCCGTAGCGTGCGGCAGGAAACTGTCGTCGCGATAGCTCCACAGGAGCGCATCGAGGGCCTCGATCCGCTCCTCGGAGCCCGCCTGCACGATCACGCGCCATCCGCGCTCGAGCGATTTCTCCAGCAGAGGCGGCAGAGCCCCCTCGAGCCGCCGGCCCTGCAGGTGATAGAACAACACCTCGGTCACGAGCGCTCCGTCGGTATCAACGCTCATAGTACTCTGCCAGGAACGCATCGAGCAGGCGAACGCCCCAACCTGGCGCCCAGCTCCGGTTGATGTCGGTTTGGGGGGCGCCGATGCCGGTTCCCGCGATGTCGAGGTGCGCCCACGGCGTGTCGTCGACGAACCGCCGCAGGAACTGCGCGGCGGTGATCGCGCCGCCCTGACGGCCGCCCACGTTCTTCATGTCGGCGAATTTCGAGTCGATGAGCTTGTCGTATTCCGGCGCGAGCGGCATGCGCCAGACCCGCTCGCCGGTCGCCTCGCCGCACTTGAGCAGCCGCTCGGCCAGCGTGTTGTCATTGGAAAACAGGCCGGCGTGCTCCTGCCCCAGCGCCACCACGATCGCGCCGGTCAGGGTCGCAAGGTCGATCATCAATTGCGGCTTGAATCGATCTCGCACGTACCAAAGTGCGTCGGCAAGCACCAGCCGTCCTTCGGCGTCGGTGTTGATGACCTCGATCGTCTGCCCTGACATGGAGGTGACAATGTCCCCGGGCCGCTGGGCGTTGCCGTCGGGCATGTTCTCGACCAGGCCGATCGCGCCGACGGCATTCACCCGTGCCTTGCGGGCGGCGAGGGCTCGCATCAGCCCGAGGACGCAGGCCGCGCCCGCCATATCGCCTTTCATGTCCTCCATGCCCTGCGCCGGCTTCATCGAAAGACCGCCGGAGTCGAAGGTCACGCCCTTGCCGATGAAAGCGATCGGTCGTTGGCTGCGCCCTCCGCCATTCCAGCGCATGATCACCAGACGCGCTTCGCGGCGCGACCCCTGAGCGACGGCCAGCAGCGCGTTCATACCGAGCTTGCGCATCGCTTTTGCATCGAGCACTTCGACGTCGACGTCGAGCTTCTTCAACGCTTGCGCGCGGCGGGCAAATTCCTCCGGGAATAGAACGTTGCCGGGCTCGTTGACGAGGTCGCGTGCGAGCAGCACGCTCTCGCCCACCGCTTCTCGGCGACGCCAGGTCCTGCGGGCCGCTGCCGGGTCGCCGACCGCAAGCGTCACGCGCGCGTTCGGCGGGGCGCTCTCGTTTTCCTTGCGTTTGGTCTTGTAGCGCTCGAATGCGTAGGCGCGCAGCATGGTGCCGAGCGTGACGTCGGCCGCCTGAGCCGCGGTCATCGCGCGACTGGGAAGCTCGCAAAAAACCGTGACCTCGCGCGCGACGGTGCCGAACTTGCCGGCCGCAATTCCGCCAACCCTGACGAAGTCCTTGGGCTTAAGCTCGCCGGGCTTGCCGAGGCCGACCACGACCAGCCGGGACACCGGCAGGCCGGTCGGGGAAACGAGGTCGAGGGTGGAGCCGACCTTGCCCTTGAAGCCGTCGGTGGCGGCCGCCCGCTCGACCAGATCTCCGGCCGCTTTGAGAATCGCCCGGCTCTCGGCCCCGAAGCGCAAGGATTCATCCGCAAAAAGTATCAGCACGCCCTTTGACGGCGGCGCGAACGTGCCGAATGCGAGTTTCAGGCCATCCGGCATGGTGAAAAGGTCCTTCGGTTATGGGTGTTGCAAAGTTGACCGGCGGGTGGACGGCGTCATCGGTGAATTCCCTTATAGCATCAGATGCCTGACTGGCCAGACGACTGCCGCGGTGCTGCCATGGTGGCTCCCTAAGCTTGCTCCTCAAACCGCGGCGGCCGCCCATCAGGCGACCGCGGCGGTCAACAGGGGGGCGCAGCCGGGCGCATGGGATCGATTGAGCGCTACATTGTTCGCACCACCCTTGGTGCGTTCGTGCTGATCCTTTTCAGCCTCACATCGATGATCTGGGTAGCTCACGTCCTGAAGGAATTCGACATCGTCACCAATCAAGGGCAGACGGTCCTGTTGTTCGTCGCCATCACGCTCCTGCTCGTTCCCGCGCTTGTGCTCGTCATCGCGCCGCTCGCCTTCATCGTGGCAACGGCCTACACGCTCAACAAGCTCAACACCGATTCCGAGATCATCGTCATGAACGCCGCCGGCATGTCCCCGTGGCGTATCTTCCGGCCGTTCCTGATAGTGGCGCTGATCGTTGCGGTGCTGGTCGGCACCATTGCGGCGTATCTCTCGCCGAGGTGCTTGCGCGAGCTGCGCACGGTGCTCACGCGCGTTCGCGCCGATATGCTGACCAACATCATTCAGCCAGGCCGATTCACCCCGCTCTACGGCGGTGCGCTGACCTTCCACCTTCGCGAACGGCGTCCGAACGGCGAGCTGATCGGGATTTTCGTCGACGACCGCCGCGACGCCAACGAGCACGCCACGTTCCTTGCCGAGCGCGGACAGATCACTGAGAATGAAAGCGGCACGTTCCTGATCCTTGAGCATGGCAGCGTGCAAAGGCAGGAGGCCAAGCAGCGCGACCCGACGATCGTCCTGTTCGAGCGCTACGCGTTCGACCTGACGCAGTTTACCGGATCGGCGACGCCGACGTTCAACGCCACCGAGCGCTATTGGTGGGATCTCATTCGGCCGGATCTCGAGGATCCATATGTCCGCGCCAATCAAGGCCGCATCCGCGCCGAGTTTCACGATCGGCTGATCGCCCCGTTCTATCCCGTGGCGTTTGCGGTGATCGCTTTTGCGATCCTGGGCCCGCCGCGCACGAGCAGGCAAAGCCGGGCCCTTTCGATGTTCATGGCGGTGCTGGCGATCGCCACCATTCGCCTGTCGGGCTTCGCCAGCGCGGTCTTCGGGGCCAGAACACCGGCGGCGTTGGCGCTGATGTATGTCGGTCTCGGCCTCGCCTTCGTCATCGGCCTGGCGTTGATCTCGCGCGGCACGATCGTTGAGCCTCCCGCTTCGGTCGTCAGCGCTTTGAATGCGCTGCAAGCGCGCTTCGCGCGCTCGATTGCCCGCGGCGTAACGGAGCGTTCGGCGTGATCACCGGTACTTTCTCCCGCTATGTCACCACGCGCTTTCTCGGCGCCGTCGCGGCGGTCTTCTTCGGCATCTTCACGCTGGTCGTCATGATCGATTACATCGAGCTCACGCGCCGCGCCGCGAGCGTGCCGAACGTTCCGGCTTGGATAGTGGCCGCGACTTCGCTCTATCGCGTGCCGCAGATCACCGAGCGGCTGCTTCCGTTCTCGATCCTGATCGGCGCGATGATTTGTTATCTTGGGCTGTCGCGCCGCAACGAGCTGGTGATCGCGCGCGCTGCGGGAATGTCCGCCTGGCAGTTCGTCGCCCCTGCGGTGCTCGCCGCGTTCGCGATCGGCGTCTCGGCGGTGGTGATTTACAATCCCCTGGCCGCCACCCTCGGCGAGCGTTCCAAGCAGATCGAAGAGCGCATCTTCGGATCGGAATCCGGACGCAGTGGCGGAACGCGGTTCTGGGTCCGGCAGCGCAGTGGCGACGCGCAATCGGTCCTCCACGCCAATTCCAGCCGCGACCAGGGTGCCTCCCTGGCAGGGATCACGGTGTTCGTCTTCGACCTGCGCGACCGCTTCACCGAACGGATCGAGGCCGATGCTGCCAAGCTCGAATCGGGGCACTGGCGGCTGGACAACGCCCGCATTTACACGACGTCGGCTCCGCCGCGGGAGGCATCAGGATACCGCTTGCCGACCAGCTTGACCGCCGAGCAGGTGCGCGAGAGCTTCGCCACGCCGGAGACCGTGTCATTTTGGCAACTGCCGACATATATCGATCTGGCCGAACGGGCCGGCCTCGCTGCGGCCGGATATCGGATACAGTACCAGAACTTACTTGCCCGCCCGTTCCTGCTTGCAGCCATGGTGTTGCTGGCTTCCGCCGTAAGCTTGCGATTCTTCCGCTTCGGCGGGGTGCAGCGCATGGTCCTGTACGGGGTCGGGGCCGGGTTTCTGCTGTACGTAATGTCGAAGGTAACCGAGGACCTGAGCCGAGCCGAACTGATGCATCCGGTCGCCGCGGCATGGTTGCCGGTGGTGGCGGGGACGCTGACGGGTGTCGTCGCATTGCTGTTTCAGGAGGATGGGTGATGGCGGTGTCGACCACCGCTCGTCCACCAGACATGTCCGTTCTGCGCTGGCTCACGCCGGCGGCTTTCATCTTTTTGCTGGTCATTGCGGCGGCATTTCCGCTCGGCCCGGCGGCGGCGCAGCGGCCGGAGCCTGCCTGGGTCGGCGTACCTACACCGCCGCCTCACGCCAGCACCGCGTCCGGCGAGTTCCTGGCGCGCGGGAAGCCGGACCCGACCGCGCAGATGCTCGTGCAGGCGCTCGAAATCAACTACGACTACGCCAACGAGCGAGTGGCCGCCGTCGGGCAGGTCCAGATTTACTACTCCGGCTCGGTGCTCGAGGCCGATCGCGTGACCTACGATCAACGCACGAAGCGATTGTACGCGGAGGGCAACGTTCGGCTCACGGAGGCGGACGGCAAGATCGTAAACGCGGATCGGCTCGACCTGAGCGAGGATTTCCGCGACGGCTTCGTCGACTCCCTCCATGTCGAGACCGGCGACAAGACCCGGATTGCGGCGGCGCGCGCCGAGCGTACCGAGGGGCGGCTCACGGTGTTCCAGAGCGGTGTCTACACCGCCTGTGAGCCGTGCAAAGACAATCCGCAGGCACCGCCAAAATGGCAGGTGAAGGCCGCGCGCATCCTGCATGATGAAGCAGAGCAGATGATCTATTTCGAGGATGCGCGCCTCGAATTTTTTGGTTGGCCGATCGCCTATTTGCCGTACATGTGGACCCCTGACCCAACGGTCAAGCGCAAGACCGGCTTCCTGCAGCCGGCTTTCGTCTCCGGATCCAAATTCGGTTTCGGCATACAGGCTCCGTTCTTCTGGGTGTTGGCACCCGACTACGACGTGACGCTCACCCCGATGCCGACCACCAAGCAGGGATTGATGATGATCGGCGAGTGGCGGCAGCGATTGATCAATGGCGCATATTCGGTCCGCGCGGCGGGAATTTTTCAGGAGGACAAGGAGGTTTTTGCCGGCCAACCCGGGTACCGCGATTTCCGCGGCGCGATCGAGACCAAGGGCGATTTCCGGCTTTCGGAGCAATGGTTCTACGGCTGGGACGCGTCGATATTCACCGACAGCGCCTTTGCGCCCGACTACAAGGTCATCAAAGGCAATGCGTCCGAGTCGGTATCGCAGGTCTATTTGTTCGGGCGCGGCCCCAAGAGCTATTTCGACACCCGCTTCCTGCACTTCTACGGCTTCTCGGCCCTCGATAACCAACGGCAGCTGCCGTACGTTTTCCCGTTGCTTGATTACAAATACGTCTATGGTCTTCCGGTGTTCGGCGGCGAAGTCGGCTACAACGTCAATGTCACCGGACTCACCCGTCGCCAGGCCGACTTCGATCCCATCAACCAGACTGCCGCGGCCAACGGCTGGTGCGACCTGGCGGGATTTGAAGCGCTGCGCACGCGGGCGAACTGCTTGCTGCGCGGAATCCCCGGCACCTACACGCGTTTGTCCGCGGAGGCGTACTGGAAGCGAACCTTCATCGATCCGTTCGGGCAAATGTTCACGCCGTTCGTGTCGCTGCGCGGCGATGCCGCCGCCGCCTCGATCACACCGGAACCTGCCGTCGGCAATTTCATCAAGACCGGCGACAGCAGCCTTGGCCGAGTGATGCCCACGGTCGGCGTCGAGTACCGTTATCCGTTCATCAGCATGCACTCGTGGGGGACGCAAACGATCGAACCGATCGCGCAGCTAATCGTACGGCCGAACGAAACCCAGATCGGCAAGTTCCCGAACGAGGATGCGCAGAGTTTGATGTTCGACGATGCCAATCTGTTCTCGATAAACAAGTTCTCCGGTTGGGACCGCGCCGAGGGCGGCGGGCGAGCCAATGTCGGGATGCAGTACACTGCACAATTCAATCAGGGTGGCTATTTCAACGCGGTTTTCGGGCAGTCGTACCAACTGTTCGGGACGAATTCCTTCGCGATTCCCGACATGGCGAATACCGGCCTCAACAGCGGGCTTGAGACCAATCAGTCCGATTATGTGGCGCGGATGACGTTCCAACCCAACAAGACCTATGCCTTCTTTTCACGCTTCCGGTTCGACGAGCAAAACTTCGACCTGCGCCGCTTGGAGCTCGAAGGGAGGGTCAATTTCGATCGTTGGACCGCGGCGCTGACCTATGGAAACTACGACGCGCAACCTCTCGTCGGCTTGCTGTTGCCGCGCGAGGGCATTTCTCCGTCGGCAACTTTCAAGGTCACGCAGAATTGGAATGTGAGTGCATCGGCCCTCTACAGCATAGATTCCAGTCGTCTCAACACCGCGACGGTGGGGATCGGCTATATCGACGAATGCATCGCTCTCAATGCAATCTATGTCACCAACTACGGCTATCGCGGCGACATCGTGCCCAACTCGGTATTCCTGCTGCAACTCAACCTGAGAACCCTTGGCGGGACCTCGGTATCGCAGGTCGTGGGTGGTCCGGGCAGCACCCCCAACAGCAACCACAGCGTGCTTGGAATGACATACTGATGCCGAGCGAGAATGGCGGCACGCCGGGCGGGCGGTTATTGCTGTCGCGAGGTTGCCGAACTGAACCGACGAGGACGTTATCAATGCTCCTATCCATGCCTTTGCGTGAACGGCATCTCGCGCTGGCAGCAAGCCTGGCGCTGGTCGTTGCCGCCCATGCGGTCGATGTGCGATCGGCGTCGGCCCAGCAGGTCGTCGCGCGCGTCAATGGCGAGCCGATCACGGCCATCGATCTCGCGCAGCGCACACGGCTGATCCAAACCTCGACCCGCAAGGTGCCGAGCCGGCAGCAGGTTTTGGATGAGCTGATCGATGAGCAGCTGAAACTGCAAACCGGCAGACGTTATCGACTGGAAATCAGCGATGCCGAGGTCGACAACGTGTTTGCCGGCATGGCGCAGCGCATGCGGGCGAGTCCCGATCAGTTTACGCAAGCGCTGGGGCAATCCGGGATCAGTGCGTCCGCTCTCAAGCGCAAGATCCGTGCCGACTTGATGTGGCAGCAGATTGTGAGGGGAAAATTTCAGCCAAGCCTGCAAATTCGCGACCGCGACGTTGCCGCCGTCCTGGACAGCCGCAAGAAGGACGCGGACGCTGTGAGCTACGAATACACCCTGCGACCGATTCTCTTCATCGTTCCGCGCGGGTCGGCGGATACCGTGCTCGAAGGCCGGCGCCGTGAAGCGGAGGGCTTGCGCAACCGCTTTCAGAACTGCGACGAGGGACTAGCCCTGGCCCGCGGCTTGCGCGACGTTGCCGTGCGCGATCCGATCTCCCGCACCTCCGGCGAGCTGACGAGCAAGCTTCGCGAGGTGCTCGACGGCACACCGGTCGGCAAGGTCACCGCACCCGACATCACCCCACAGGGCGTCGAGGTTTTTGCGGTTTGTGCCAAGAAGGAAAGCACCGCCAGCAAGGTCGGCGAACGCGAGGTTCGCGAGGAGCTGTTCGGGGAGAAGTTTACCGCGCAAGGCAAGAAGTTTCTGCAGGAATTGCGACGCAACGCGATGATTCAGATCCTGTAGGCCCGCCGTCTATGCAGCGAGCCCTCGCGCTCACGCTCGGCGAGCCGGCCGGAATTGGTCCCGACATCACCCTGAAGGTCTGGCTGCGGCGCAAGGAACTCGGAATTCCGCCGTTTTACGTGATCTCGGATCCGGAATTTTTGGCCCGGCGGTGCAGCCGGCTCGACCTCGAGCTCGCGATGAGCGTGGTCGAGCCGCAGGCGGCGGGGGCGGTGTTCGAGAGCAGGCTGCCGGTAGTTTCGCTCGACCTTCCGGTCACGGCCGAGCCCGGCCTGCCGGATGCTTCCAGTGCACCCTTTGTGATCGCAGCCATTCGCCGCGCAGCCGAAGACGTCCTCGCCAACCGGGCGGCCGCCATGGTCACCAATCCGGTGGCGAAATCGGTGTTGTACCGCAACGGATTTGCCGAGCCCGGTCACACCGAACATCTGGCCAAGCTGGTGGGAGCAATCACCGGCCGCACCCCGCAGCCGGTGATGATGCTCTGGTCGCCCGAACTGGCGGTGGTTCCCGTCACCATCCACCTTCCCCTGCGCGATGTCGCCGGGCAACTGACCGTCGAGCTGCTGGTCACGACCGGCCGGATCGTGGCGCGCGATCTGAGCGAGCGGTTCGGGATCCGGAATCCGCGCTTGGCGTTCGCTGGCCTCAATCCGCACGCCGGCGAGGACGGAGCCTTGGGAGCTGAGGATGCGGCGATCGTTGCTCCCGCGGTCCAACAGCTTCGGGCCGAACGGATCGATGCGCGCGGGCCGCTTCCCGCCGATACGATGTTCCATGCCCGCGCCCGCACCAGCTACGATGCGGCACTGTGCATGTATCACGACCAGGCGCTCATTCCGATCAAGACCCTGGCCTTCGATCATGCGGTCAACGTGACGCTCGGTCTGCCATTGGTGCGCACTTCGCCCGACCACGGTACCGCTTTCGACATCGCGGGCACCGGTTCTGCAAGCGAGGCGAGCCTTGCGGCGGCGCTACGGCTGGCCCATCGGCTGATCGGAGCCGGCGCGCCGGCGACGAGCGACTAGCCGCGGCGCGAGCGAGTGGGTGAACGTGTCGGTGCGGCTGCAGCATGACCCGAGAGATCGCCGGCTTTTCGCAGAGGTTCAGGCGCCCCCCGCGCTACCCTCCGCACCGCTGTTCAGTCCGGCGCAATCATGCCCGCTCATGAGTGCGATCGACGATTTGCCTCCCCTGCGCGACGTCATCCGGCGACACGGATTGAGCGCGCGCAAATCGCTCGGTCAGAATTTCCTGCTCGACCTCAACTTGACTGCCCGCATCGCCCGTGCCGCCGGACCCCTCGCCGGCGTCACGGTGGTCGAGATCGGACCAGGTCCCGGAGGCCTGACGCGCGCACTGCTGGCGCTGGGGGCAGACCGTGTGATCGCGGTCGAGCGCGACGCTCGTTGCATCGCGGCGCTTGCGGACATTGCGGAACGCCATCCTTCGCGGCTCTTGGTGGTCGGGGATGACGCGCTGCGTTTCGATCCCACGCCCCATCTCGGCGCCGCGACGGCTCGCGTCGTTGCCAACCTGCCCTACAACATCGCCACCGCCTTGCTTGTTTCCTGGCTGACGGTGGAGCGGTGGCCGCCCTGGTACGACTCGCTGGTCCTGATGTTTCAACGCGAGGTCGCCGAACGCATCGTCGCCGCGCCGCGGTCCAAGAGCTATGGTCGGCTGAGCGTGCTGGCCCAGTGGCGGACGGAGCCGCGCATTCTATTGGACGTCGCGCCGTCGGCTTTCGTGCCTCCGCCGAAAGTCGTTTCCTCCCTCGTCCGCCTGGTTCCGCGCGGCCAGCCGCTCGCCTGCGATTTGCGCGCCCTCGAGCGTGTTACGGCCGCCGCGTTCGGGCAGCGACGAAAGATGCTGCGTCAAAGCCTGCGCGCGCTCAACCGCCATCCTGAACGCCTGCTTGCCGCAGCGGAGATTGACCCGACGCTGCGTGCCGAGGACGTCCCGGTGGCCGGGTTCGTCGCCCTCAGCCGCACGCTCACCGAGCAAGACGCATCGGCCCCATGACGAGCCGACGGAAGGACGTCCGAACATGCAATTTCGCCGTCAGTCGCTGACCGCCTACGCCGCGCCATTGTGCGAGACTGTCGCCGATCTTCCGGAGCCGGAAGGCACCCAGGTGCTGGTGCGTGTCGCACGCTGCGGAGTGTGCCACTCCGACGTGCATCTGCAGGACGGCTACTTCAGCATGGGCCAGGACCGCCGGCTGGACATCACCGCTGGCCGCAAGCTGCCGTTCACGCTCGGACATGAGATCGCCGGCGTGATCGCGCGCTCCGGTCCCGAGGCTCGCGACCTCGCCGACGGCCAGGCCGTGGCCGTCTACCCATGGATCGGTTGCGGTGCCTGCCCGGTCTGCGCGCGCGGCGATGAGATCCTGTGCAATGCGCCGCGCCAGCTCGGCATTACCGTCGATGGCGGCTTTGCCACCCATGTGCTGGTGCCGCATCCGCGCTATCTCCTGGACTACGCGCCGATACCAACGGCAGTTGCGGCGGCGTACATGTGCTCGGGCCTGACCGCCTACTCGGCGCTCAAGAAGCTTACCGACCGCGCGCGACGCGGCCCCTTGCTGCTGATCGGGGCCGGCGGCGTCGGCATGATGGGACTGGCCTTTGCTCGGGCCATGTTTGCGCATCCGCCGATCGTCGCCGACATCGATCCGGCGAAGCGCGCCGCGGCCCTTGCGGCCGGCGCCGCCGTCGTCGTCGACCCCGCGCAGGCCGCCGCACGCAAGCAGGTTGCGGCACTCACGGAAGGCGGCGCAGTCGGCGCGGTCGATTTCGTCGGCTCCGACCGCTCGCTGACCTTCGCGGCAGGCGCGCTTGCTAAAGGCGGCAAGGTGGTGGTCGCCGGGCTGCTGGGCGGCGCGTTCTCAACGCCGGTGCCGACATTCCCGCTCAAGGTCGTGACCATCGAAGGCACATTCGTGGGAACTCTCGCGGAAGCGCATGAGATGCTGGCGCTGGCGCGCGCGGGCAAGGTGCCGCCGGTGCCGATCACCGAGCGGCCGCTCACGGCCGCGCAGGCCTCGCTCGACGACTTGCGCAATGGGCGCATCGTCGGCCGCGTGGTGCTGTCGCCGTGACGCCGGTCGTTCACGCCTCCGCGCGCAGCGAATGCACGAATTCCGCCAGGCCGGTCTGCCGCTCGCGCTTGAGCCGTTCTGCCGCGAGGACAGCCTTCACGTCGCCGAGGGCCTGCTCCAGGTCGTGATTGATCACGATGTAGTCGTAGTCGCCGTAGTGGCTGATCTCCTCGGTTGCCTTCGCCATGCGGTCGCGAATGGTGTCGTCGGAATCCTCGGCACGCCGCTTCAAGCGGCGTTCGAGTTCCGTCAACGACGGCGGCAGCACGAAAACAGTGACCAGGTCGTCGCGCACCTTGTTGAGCAACTGCTCCGTCCCCTGCCAATCGATGTCGAAGAGGACATCGCGGCCGTCTGCGAGCGCAGCCTCGACCGGCTTGCGGGGCGTACCGTAGCGATTGCCGAACACCTCCGCGTGCTCGAGCAGCTCGTTGTTCTTGACCATCGTGTCGTAACGCTCCCGGTCGATGAAGTGGTAATCGCTGCCGTCCACCTCGCTCAGGCGGCGCTGCCGCGTGGTGACCGAGATGGACAGCTCGACATTAGGGTCTTCGGCCAGCAAGCGCCGCGACAAGGTGGTCTTGCCGGCGCCTGAGGGCGAAGACAGGACCAGCATCAACCCGCGCCGCCCGACCGACTTAGCCCGCGCCCCCGGCCCCATCGCTCACTCCAGATTCTGCACCTGCTCGCGAAACTGCTCGACGACGCTCTTGAGCTCCAGTCCGATCGTCGTGAGCTCAACGTCATTCGACTTTGCACACAGCGTGTTGACCTCGCGGTTGAGCTCCTGCGCGAGAAAGTCGAGCCGCCTGCCGACCGGTCCGCCCTCTGCCAGCAGCCGGCGCGCCTGCACCACGTGCGCGGCCAGGCGATCGAGCTCCTCGCGCACGTCGGCCTTGGTCGCGATCAGAATCGCCTCCTGGTGCAGCCGATCGGGATCGAACCGTTCGGACGTTTCCAGCAACGCCGCGACCTGATCGGCCAATCGCGCCCTGATCGCCTCCGGTCGGCGGCCGGGGGCGGCCTCGGCACGGGCGGCGAGCGTGGCAATGCCGTCGAGACGCGCGGCCAGCACCGCCTCCAGCACGGCGCCCTCATGCCGCCGCATCTCCAACAGGGTCACCAGCGCCAGATCGAAGCCTCCGATCACCGCCGTTTCCGCCGCCCGGTGCTCGTCCTCGCTCTCGGTCTGGTCGAGAACCTCGATCACGCCTTTGACGTTGAGGATGCCGTCGATGCTCGCCGGTTGTGCGTCGATACGGCCGGCGAGATCCCGCATCGTCGCCAGGACAGCGGAAAGCACGGACTCATTGACGCGAACGACAGGGGCAAGGCCCTCCCGCCGTACCGACAGATTTGCATAGACGGTGCCGCGCGCCAGCGCCTTGGTGCGTGCGCGCACCGCCACCTCGACCGGATCCCAGCTCGGAGGAATGCGCAGCCGGACGTCCAGGCCTTTGCCGTTCACCGACTTGAGCTCCCAGCCCCAGACGTAGGAGCCGCTGACGCCGTCGGCACGCGCGAAGCCGGTCATGCTGGACAGCGCCATGGCGTAACGGGACTCGCGGAATCGGTTTCAGTGCCGGAATGATCCGGCTGACCTTAGCGGCGCAGCTCTAGGCTCTCAAGCGCGGTTCGGGATCGAGGCGTCAACGCTCGGAAAGGATCGTGCGGCGCCTGCGCTCACGCAGAGCACGTGCCACGGCCTGGAGGCCGGAAGGGCCTACTGCTGGCGCGGGCCCGCCGGCGCGCGCGCGCCGCCGGCGCGATCCTGGCGTGCACGCGGCGCCGGCGCCTGGCCCGGGGCAAAAGCCGGGGCCGTGATGGTGGCATCGGCAGGCGCGGCATCGGCGGGCGGGGACGCCGCGTCCCCGCGCGGCTGCTGCTCGAGTGCGCGCAGCTTGGCGACGTTGGTCTGATGCTGCGCGAGCGTTTCCGAAAAAGCGTGACCGCCGCTGCCGTCGGCGACGAAATAGAGGTCCTTGGTTCGCGACGGATTGGCGGTCGCCTCGATTGAAGCGCGGCCCGGATTCGCAATAGGGCCAGGCGGCAGGCCGTCGATCACGTAGGTATTGTAAGGCGTAGGCTGCGTGATTTCGTTGCGCATGATCGGGCGTCCGAGCGTGCCTTTGCCGCCCACCAATCCATAGATGATGGTCGGATCGGACTGCAGCTTCATGCGCTGCTTGAGCCGATTCAAGAATACGGCGGCGACGCGTGCGCGCTCATCCGGTCGACCGGTCTCCTTTTCCACGATCGATGCCATCACCAGCAGCTGCTCGGGAGTCTTGAGCGGCAGGTCGGGATTGCGACGCTCCCATGCCTCTTGGATGATTCGGCGCTGCGCCTGCTGCATCCGTTGGATCAGCTGGTCACGAGCGTATCCGCGGGCGAACTTGTAGGTGTCCGGCAGCAACGTCCCTTCGCGCGGTATTTCCTTGAGATTGCCGCTAAGGATAGTGTTTTCCAACAACCGCGCGATCACCTGCTCGGAGGTCAACCCCTCCGGGATAGTGATCTGGTGCTGCACGACCTTGCCCTCGACCACGGTATCGACGACGTCGTGCAGGCTGGCTTTGCGGTGGAAAAGGTACTCGCCGAACTTCAGGTCGTCGCGCGCCTTCATCAGCACGACGCCGGCGACGAACACCCACTTGTGCTCGATCACGCCCTCCCGCTGCAGCAGGTCGGCCACTTCCGGCAGACCGCCGCGCGGGATATTGACGATCTTGTCCTGCTCAAGCGGCCCGGGCGCTTCGAAACGCTGCTTGCCGATCCCGACGCCGACCGCGACGGCAAGACCCACGACCAGGAGGATGGTCAGGATCGCATTGCCCACGATGACGAGCGGATGGCGCGCGCGTCGCGAAGGGCGCGTCGGCTGCGGCATGCGCTCGGGCTCAAGTCTGGCACGCGCGCTGCGCGGCTGCGTCAGCCGCTCGCCCGGCCCGTCCCGCCCGATCGGAGCCGCAACGGCGGAAGTCGACCCGCCTTCGCTCTCCTTGGGTCGCGTTTCCTCCGCCGTCATTTTTTCACGACGCTCGTTTGCACAGAACGACCTCGCCGCGCCGGCGAAGCCAGATCAACTGGTCAGGCGGGTCTTGCGGCCGCAACGGCACACCCCCGCAGGCTCGTTGCAGCAAGCTCGCGTACCGCTAGCCTAACGTCAAATATGGCGAAAGGGTGAAGCCTGGCATTCGGTTGCGATCACTGCACGCGCCGCAATATCAGCGATGCATTGGTGCCTCCAAACCCAAACGAATTGGAAAGCACCACGTCGATATTGCGCTTCTTGGCCTGGTGGGGAACCAAATCGATCGGTGATTCAACCGACGGATTGTCCAGATTGATGGTCGGCGGCGCCACCCGATCGCGAATGGCAAGAACCGAGAAAATAGCCTCGACTGCGCCCGCGGCACCGAGCAAATGGCCGACCGAGGACTTGGTCGAGGACATGGCGATCCGACCGGCGGCATTGCCGACGACGCGTTGGACCGCCGCCAGCTCGATCTCGTCGCCGAGCGGCGTGGAGGTTCCGTGCGCGTTGATGTAATCGATTTCGGTCGGCGAGATTCCCGCGCGCTTGATCGCAGCGCTCATGCAGCGAAAAGCGCCATCACCGTCCTCGGCCGGCGCGGTGATATGATAGGCATCACCCGATAGGCCGTAGCCGATCAGCTCGGCGTAGATTTTTGCCCCGCGGCGCGTCGCATGCTCGTATTCCTCGAGCACGACCACAGCCGCGCCTTCGCCCATCACAAAGCCGTCGCGATCTCGGTCATACGGCCGCGAGGCCTTCTCCGGCGTGTCGTTGAACGAGGTGGACAGCGCACGGCAGGCGGCGAAGCCCGCCAGCGACAGCCGATTCACCGGTGACTCCGCGCCTCCCGCCACCATCACGTCGGCGTCGCCGAGGGCGATCAAGCGCCCGGCATCCCCGATCGCGTGCGCGCCGGTCGAACATGCGGTCACCACGGCGTGGTTTGGACCTTTGAGGCCGAACTCGATCGAGACGTGGCCGGAGGCGAGATTGATGATGCAGCTCGGAATGAAGAACGGCGATACGCGGCGCGGTCCCTTCTCCTTCAGCGTGATGGCGGTCTCGGCAATCCCCTGGATGCCGCCGATGCCCGAACCGATCAACACTCCGGTCGCAACCTGGTCGTCGCGCCCCTCCGGATGCCAGCCGGCATCGTCGAGCGCCTGCCGTGTCGCGCACATCGCGAAGGTGATGAACTCGTCGACCTTGCGCTGATCCTTCGGCGTCATCCACTGGTCGGGATTGTAGGTGCCATTGGCGCCATCACCGCGCGGAATCTGGCAGGCAATTTTCGAGGGCAGATCAGAGACGTCGAACTTCTCGACCCGCCGCGCACCGCTTTCGCCCGCGAGCAGGCGGCGCCAAGTGGGCTCGACGCCACACCCGAGCGGCGTCACCATCCCCATTCCGGTTACGACAACGCGTCTCATAGCGTCCAGGCTGGTACCCCGGTTCTGCAGCCCGCGGGGCCTCGCCACGACTTATCGTGCGAGCTTCGAAAGCAAGGGAGACTGGCCAGACTACGGTTCCGAACCTCGCGCTTGCCGCGATGATTGAGACCCTTCAAACCTATTGCGCCAGCGTTCACAGGCGATCGCCCAACCGGCGCCGCGCCTGCCCACACGGTCTGCCGCGCGTCTTGGTCCCGCACCCCACGGACTTGGTCGTCAGCTCTTCGCGTTCTTCTCGAGAAATTTGACCGCATCGCCGACGGTGAGAATCGTCTCGGCCGCATCATCGGGTATTTCGCAGCCGAACTCCTCCTCAAAAGCCATCACCAATTCAACGGTATCGAGGCTGTCGGCGCCGAGATCGTCAATGAAGCTCGCGCTCTCCGTCACCTTCTCGGGCTCCACGCCCAGGTGCTCCACGACGATTTTTTTGACTCGCTCGGCGATATTGCTCATCGTTTTGACCTCGTCCGTTGTCGGCATGGGCCGGACCCCCGAAACCATGGGCAGCCTCGTCGTGGGCGATGGCCGGAGAAAACCGCCCCGGGCGGACGCACTGAGGCCCTCTCGCGTCCGGCCTCCCCAGCCAAGCCGGCCGGGGTTACCATACTTCATTGGGCTTGGCCAGCAGGGCAAAAGACCTGCAAATGCGGGCGAAACTCGCGTCTCTCGAGCGCCGGGGCGGCGACCGCGCGAGCCTCAAATCATCGCCATTCCACCGTTGACATGCAGCGTCTGGCCAGTGACGTAGGCCGCCTCCTCGGAGGCGAGATAGACCACCGCGGCCGCGATGTCGGCGGGCGCGCCGAGACGCCCGGCCGGAACCCGCGCCAAGATCGCTTCGCGCTGCTTGGCATTGAGCTTGTCGGTCATCGGGGTCTGGATGAAGCCTGGAGCCACGCAATTGGCCGTGACGCCGCGCGTGGCATATTCCTGTGCCAGCGACTTGATCAGCCCGCCCATGCCGGCCTTTGCGGCGGCGTAATTGCCTTGCCCGGGATTGCCGGTGGTGCCGACCACCGAGGTGATGCCGATGATGCGCCCGAAACGGCGGCGCATCATCCCGCGCGCGGCGGCGCGCGCGAGGCGAAAGGTCGCCGTCAGATTGACATTGATCACCTCATCCCAATCTTGGTCGCGCATCTGCACAAGCAAGCCGTCGCGCGTGATCCCGGCATTCGCTACCAGGATATCGAGCCTTCCCATCGCCGCCTCGGCACGGGTCACCAAACTTTCGGTGTCGTCTCTATCGGCGAGATTGCATCGGAGGACGTGGCCGCGGTCCGCCAGTTCGCCGGCGATCTGCTCAAGCGCCTGCAGTCGGGTCCCAGAGACCGCAACTGCCGCGCCTGCGGCGTGCAATGTGCGCGCAATCGTGCCGCCGAGCCCCCCGGTTGCACCGGTCACGAGTGCGGTCTTACCACTCAGATCGAACATGCATTGGCTCTCCGTCGTGGCGGATGGGGCATCATGGTCCGGATGCACGGGCGCTCATGAAGGCGGCAACGTCTTCGGGCGTTCCGACGGCAACGCCGGTGGCGCCTGGCGCAATGCGTTTCACCAAGCCGGACAGAACCTTCCCGGCACCGACCTCGTAGAATGTGTTGACTCCGGCATCCGCCATGTGGCCCACGGATTCGCGCCAGCGGACCGTTCCGGTCACCTGCTCCACCAGACTGCGGACAATCTCGCCAGGGTCGGAAATCGGCCGGGCGAGCACGTTCGCAACGAGCGGGACTGCAGGTGGGGCAATCGCGACACCCGCCAACGCTTCCGCCATGGCGTCCGCGGCCGGCCGCATGAGCGCACAATGGAACGGGGCGGAGACCGGCAGCATGACCGCCCGCTTCGCACCCCTGGCTTTGCCGATCTCGATCGCGCGCTCGACCGCGGCCTTGCTTCCGGAAACCACGACTTGCCCGCCGCCGTTGTCGTTCGCCGCCTGACACACATCGCCCTGCGCGGCTTCAGCGGCCACCGCCGCGGCCTCGGCGAATTCGAGGCCGATGAACGCCGCCATGGCACCGGTGCCGAGCGGCACGGCTTTCTGCATGGCACGGCCGCGGATGCGGAGCAGGCGGGCAGTATCGGCAATCGTCAGCGCGCCGGCAGCCGCCAGGGCGGAATATTCCCCAAGCGAGTGGCCGGCCACGAATTGGGCGTGTGAACGAAGTTCGAGGCCCGCCTCCGCCTGCAGCACGCGCATACCGGCGAGCGACACGGCCATGAGCGCCGGCTGCGCGTTCTCAGTGAGGGTCAGCTGCTCGGCCGGACCATTCCACATGATGGCCGTGAGCTTTTCTCCCAGCGCGGCATCGACCTCCTGGAACACCTTGCGCGCCGGCGCAAAAACCTCGGCCAACGACTGGCCCATGCCGACCGATTGGCTGCCCTGGCCCGGAAAGATGAACGCGCTTGGCATGACGTTTCCGTGGGTAGTCGTGGCCGTAAGACACCGCAGCGGAACGCGATGTCAAGCGATATGGGTTGCTGCGCGGCGACGGGAACAGCCTCGCCGGCACCACTTCGCACGACGGGTGCATCGGCGAAAACTCCCGTTGCGAAGCTCACTCATCGGCGCCGTAGGTATGATCGCAGGTCTCGGCCGGGGGTGGTCCCGGAGCCTTAACGAAGCCAAAGGGTCTGGCGGCTAATTTTTGCCGCGGTTGCCCGCCATCGATATCAGGGCAGGTCGACGCATCCGAACGCAGATCGTTCAAGAACGCATCCATGAGAGCCCACGTCGCGTTGCCCGTGTTCCTGCTCGTCCTGCTGCTGGCTGGTTCGCCGGCCGCGGCCGACTACGTCATCACCCGCGACCATGGCGGCCATGTCGAGAAATACAAGGAGCGCTACGCCCGGGTCCGCGACAAGGGCGAGCGCGTCATCATCAATGGCATCTGCAACTCGGCCTGCACCCTGTTGCTCGGCATCGTGCCCCTCAACCGCGTTTGCGTCACGCCGAAGGCCAGCCTCGGCTTCCACGAGGCCTTTATCGACAAGCGCTGGACACTTGGCATCAGGGTCGCCAGCAGCGACGGCACGGCCGACCTGCTGTCGTATTATCCTCAGTCGGTCAAAGACTGGATCAAGCGGCGGGGCGGACTGACGCCCGAGATGAAGCGGCTCAAGTATGGCGGGGACATGTGGATTATGGTCGATCCCTGCCCCGACGAGTGGTAGCGCCCTAAAGCGCGGCTGCCTTCGGCTCACCTGCGCCGGGCTCCCCGTGCGGCGCCGCAAGCGGCACCTTCATGGTGCAAGTCAAGCCGGACCGGTCGAACAGCAGTTCCGCTGTCCCGTTCAGTTCCTGCTTGATGCTGCGCTCGATCAGCACCGACCCGAAACCCTTGCGTTCCGGCGGCTCCACCGGCGGGCCGCCGGTCTCCCGCCACGTCAGCTGCAGCCGCGGGTCATTGTTTTCGTCCAGAATGGTCCAGTCGATAGCTATCCGACCGTCCGGCGTGGCGAGCGCGCCATACTTCGCCGCATTGATCGCAAGCTCGTGCAACACCATCGCCAATGTCAGTGCGGCGCGAGGCCGTAGTCTCAGATCCGGACCCGAAATCCGCAGGCGGTCACCGGCTTTCAGCGTATAGGGCTCGAGCACGCGCCGCACCATGTCGCGCAAGCGCGCGCCCTCCCACTTGTCCTCACTGAGCGCGTTATGGGCGCCGGAAAGGGCGATCAGGCGCGATTCGAATGCGCGTTGCGCATCGGAGTCTCCGGACGAGCGACGGAATGTCCGCGCCGCTATCGATTGCACGGTCGCCAACGTGTTCTTCACACGATGATTGAGCTCGTCGATCAGGAGCTCGCGGTGTGCCTCCGCGCGGGCAATGCGCGACGCCATCCGCAGGGCAAACGCGAGACCCGTAAAGAGAAACACCAGACCGGTGCCGATGGTGAGCGCGAGCGAACGCCACAGCGGCTCGGCCAGGGTCCGCCGCGGCACCCCAATGGCGACACTCCAGCCGGAGCTCGACGAACGGCTGAAGGCGGTGAGCAGCGGCGTGCCCTCCAGCGACACGGTTTCCAGCAAACCTTCCGATTTCGCCGTCAGCACGGTGTAGAGCGAGGGCGACGCGCGCTCGCCCACGTAACGCTCCGGATTGGGCGTGCGCGCGACGTTCACGCCCGACCGATCGAACACCGAGACCACCCAGTTCGGCGGCGGCTGCTGCTGTCGAATGATGTCGGTGAACACATCGAGCGGCGGGTTGAATGACAGCGCGTAAATGACCTCGCCGTTCCGCACCACGGGCACGTCTACGGAGATCAGCGGTCGCTGCGGCACGGCGCCGACGAACAGGTCGGTCACGACCGGACGCCCCGTCTCGATCACTTGTCTTAGCGCCTGCATGTTGACGCGCATCGGCAGCGACACGCCTTCGGGCACCGCCATGTTGAGGACCTGCCGGCCGGTGCGGTCAGCTAGCACGAGATTGGCGCCTTCGGGATAGTCCCGCAGGAAGGATGCCGCCTGCTGTCGGAAAGCCGCGAGGTCGTCGCGCTGCAGCGCGATCGACAGCGCCAGAACCCGCAAGGCGGCGATCGTGCTATGCAATTCGCGATCGACCACCAGCATCATGCTGCGGGTGACCTCGAGGATGCGGGCCGCCGCCTCGCTTCGAGCGGCTTGATAGTTCAGGGAGACGATCGCCGCGGCAAAGAGGATGAGCGGCAGCGTGGTCCCGGCCACGAGAAAAACCAGCCGTAACGGAAGCGACAACGACGTGCGCACGGACGCCTCGACTTGACCTCGCGAGCAGCATTAAGAGCAGGTCGCTGGCGCGCTCACAAGATCACCCGCCATGCACGGCCAGAGCGGACCACGGCGCCGCTACTGAGGGTGCGTGCAGCAGGAAATAGGCGCCCATCGCGTCGCTCGGACCGACGCATACCAGGTCGGCGGCAGCAACGAGCGGCGTGACGCCGCGTTTGGCGAGCGCTGCGCGCGTTGCGGCGATGCTCACGCTGCGCATGGCCAGACCCGCCATGAATGGCAGCGCCGGCGGCGCGAACGCGGGGAGAATCGCGGCTGCATCACGGGGTTCCGCAAACACAAGGCGGCCGCGGTCGAGGGGGACCACGCTCAACGCTCCCTGCTCCGTCGCCTCGCGGCCGGCGTAGCGGCCATAGCGCGCAGCCGCCTCGCGCCGGTCGCCGACGCACAGCAGGAGATCGGTCAGGCCATCTGCACCATTCTCGGGCGTGATCGCCGGTTCCGGCCACGTCAGCTCGGGCGTGTGGCAGAGTGCGAATTGCACGCGCCCCTCGGCCATGACGCCGGGCTGCGGCCGCAACACCGACCATGCTACCTCGCGCAATCCGCGGGGCGTTTGCCTGTGCCGCCGTAGTTGCACGACCTCCTGCATTGGGAATCCTGCCGCGCCGAGCCGCCTGCGTTGGGCCGCCACGTCGGCGTGCGACAGCGCGATGAGATGGATCCCCTGATAGCGCTCGAGCGCTGCCGCAAGCTGCGCGGCGAGCGGCGTGTCATGCGTTGCCGCCAGGATCTCGATAAAGCCGCGCCGCATCACCGCCAGACGGTTCGAGGTTCCCGACGGCCGCAGCCCGCCGGTCGCATCGGCGTTCTGCTGCAGGTTTATCGGAGAGACGCTAAATCCCAGCCGCTCCAGCCGCGCTCCGGCTGCGGCCAGATCCCGCACGAACAAGCCGACGTGATCGAGAAACACCTCCGCGTCGACCGGCAGCTGCCGGTCGGTCCAGGTTTCCGCCGGCGCGGCTGCGCTCATTCGAGCTTGGCCCCGGAGGCCCGCACGATCGCCGCCCATTTCGGGATCTCCGACCGGATGTAGGCGCGGAACTCCTCCGGAGTATTGGCGACAACGTCGACGCCGAGGTTGGTCAGGGCCTTGCGCGTCTCGGGATCGTTCAGGGCCTCATTCATGGCGCGGTGCAGCGCCGCGACGACACCCCTGGGCGTGCCGGCCGGCGCGACAATGCCATGCCAGGTTGTCGCTTCGAAGCCCGCAAAACCGAGTTCCGCGATGGTCGGCACATCCGGCAGGACCGCCGTGCGCGTGAGCGTGGTCACGGCAATCGGCCGGACAGCGCCGCTTTGCACATGCGTGACGAGCGGCGCTGCCGGCGAGAACGCCATCTCGATATGCCCGGCAATGACATCCTGCAGCGCGGGCCCGGTGCCACGATAGGCGACGTGCGTCATGTCGAGCTTGGCCTCGATCTTTAGGAGTTCGCCAGCGAGGTGGGCCGGCGTGCCGTTGCCTCCGGAGCCGAAGTTGAGCTTGCCTGGATTGGCCCTCGCCAACGCGATCAGTTCGATGAGCGAGTGCGCCGGGACCGAAGGGTGCACGTAGAGCACGTTGGTCTGCGTCCCGATGACACTGATCGGCTCGAAGTCCTTCTCCGCGTCGTAGCCGATATTCTTGTACAGGTGCTGGTTGATCGCCAGGATGCTTCCCGTAGCGAGCAGCAGCGTGTAACCGTCGGGCGCAGCGCGAGCCACCATCTGGCCCGCGACGCTGCCGCCGGCGCCGGCGCGATTTTCGATCACGATCGGCTGCCTGACGAGCTGCTCCAGCCTGCGCGACAGAATGCGTGCGATCACATCGCTCGGACCGCCCGGCGCGAATCCAAGCACGAGTGTCACGGGCCGGGTCGGATAGTCGGCGGCGGCTGTCGGGGAAATCATGGCCGCGATCAGGGCGATCATCGTCGCGACGATCTTGCTTCGCGTCATCGTGGCCTCCGATGCACCGGCGTTTGTGTTCCGGACCGGCAGCATACCCCCTTTTGTTCCTCGCCGTATTGCCTCGCGTGTCCTAGAAGCCGTGCCAGTGCACCACCAGCAGCTCATTTCGAGATACTTGCTGGGCGCTCATGTTTGAGGCCACGCCGTCACAACGGCAAATTGTCGTGCCTTCGCGCCGGCATCTCGACGCGCTTGTTGCGCAGCATCGCGAGCGCGCGCGCGACCCGCCGCCGGGTCGCATGCGGCATGATCACGTCGTCGATATAGCCACGCTCGGCGGCGACGAACGGTGAGAGGAAGCGATCCTCGTACTCCTTGGTGCGCTTGGCGATCTTGTCCGGCTCGCCAATGTCACCGCGGAAGATGATCTCGACCGCGCCCTTGGCGCCCATGACGGCGATCTGCGCGGTCGGCCAGGCGTAATTGACGTCGCCGCCGACGTGCTTGGAGGCCATCACGTCATAGGCGCCGCCGAATGCCTTGCGGGTGATCACGGTGACGAGCGGCACGGTGCACTGGCTGTAGGCGAACAGCAGCTTGGCGCCGTGCTTGATCAGCCCGCCGTATTCCTGGTCGGTGCCCGGCAGGAACCCAGGCACGTCGACGAAGGTAACGATCGGGATATCGAAGGCATCGCAGAAGCGCACGAAGCGCGCCCCCTTGCGCGAGGCATCCGAGTCGAGGACGCCGGCCAGAACCATCGGCTGATTGGCCACCAAGCCGACGCTGCGCCCGGCGATGCGGCCAAAGCCGGTCACGATGTTCTTGGCGTGCGCGGCCGCGATCTCGAAAAAGTCGCCCTCGTCGACGACCTTTTGGATCAGCTCCTTGATGTCATAGGGCTTGTTGGGATTGTCGGGCACCAGGGTGTCGAGCGAAGGCTCCTCGCGCTCGATGTCGTCGAACGACGGCCATTCCGGCACCCCGTCGCTGTTGTTCGACGGCAGGAAGTCGAGCAGTCGGCGCATCTGCAGCAGGCACTCGACGTCGTTTTCATAGGCACCGTCCGCGACACCCGACTTGACGCAGTGCACGGTGGCGCCGCCGAGCTCTTCCGCCGTCACCACCTCGTTGGTGACCGTCTTCACCACGTCCGGGCCGGTGACGAACATGTAGCTGGTGTCGCGCACCATGAAGATGAAATCGGTCATTGCCGGCGAGTAGACGTCGCCTCCCGCGCACGGCCCCATGATGACCGAGATCTGCGGAATGACGCCGGAGGCGATGACGTTGCGTTTGAACACGTCGCCGTAGCCGCCGAGCGCCGCCACCCCCTCCTGGATGCGCGCGCCCCCGGCGTCGAACAGGCCGACGATCGGCGCACGCGCCTTCATGGCCATATCCTGGATCTTGATGATCTTCTGCGCGTGAGTTTCCGACAGCGAGCCGCCGAAGACGGTGAAGTCCTTGGCGAACACGAAGCAGGTGCGGCCGTTCACCGTGCCCCAGCCGGTCACCACGCCGTCGCCCGGGATCTTGTCCTGCTTCTCCATGCCGAACTCGACGCAACGGTGCTCGACGAACATGTCGAACTCCTCGAACGAGTCGCGGTCCATCAACAGACCGATGCGCTCGCGGGCAGTGAGCTTCCCGCGCGCATGCTGCGCATCGGTCCGCTTCTTGCCGCCGCCGGCGCGCGCGGAGGCGCGCCGGGTTTCGAGCTTTTCAAGGATGTCCTTCATCCCTTCCCCCGAGACGATCGCGGACCCATAGCACGGCGGCCGGCGAGGCGCGATTGCCCTCGCTCTGCGCCGTTGGTGTAGGATTGATCGTGTTACGTTCCAACGCGCGAGGGAAATCCGCCATGGCCGCTGAGAATGAGGCGCCGGCGGTCATCGGGCTGCCGCGTCTGCTGCTGCGGCTCGAGGGCGCCGCGATGTTTGTCCTTGCCCTGGTGCTCTACCCCAAGGTCAGCGACTCCTGGCTGCTGTTTGCGGCGCTGTTTCTTGCGCCCGACCTCGGCATGCTCGGCTACCTGGCGGGCGCGCGCATCGGAGCCATCGCCTACAATGTCGCTCACGTCGAGCTGTTGCCGATCGCATTGGCGATCGCGGGATTGCTTTATCCGGCGGTCCTGCTGATCGCGCTGGCGCTCATTTGGCTGGCCCATATCGGCATCGACCGCGCGCTCGGCTACGGGCTCAAATACGAGGCCGGTTTCCGCTTCTCGCATCTGGGAGGGACCGGACGGCGATGAGGATTGCGATCTACGGCGCCGGGGCGATCGGCGGCTATCTGGGCGTGCTTTTGAAACGTGCCGGCGCGGATGTGTCGTTGATCGCCCGGGGCGAGCATCTCGACGCCATCCGCCAGCGCGGCCTCACCCTCAGGATCGATGGCGCGGAGAAGTCTGCGCGCATGCCTGCAACTGCCGAGCCTGCCGAGCTCGGACCGCAGGACTATGTCATCGTTGCGCTTAAGGCGCATCAGGCCTGGGAGGTAGCGGAACGGATGGCCCCGCTGCTTGGACCCGAGACCGCGGTGGTGACGGCGCAGAACGGCGTGCCGTGGTGGTATTTCTTCGGCTTCGAAGGCCAGTACGCTAACCGCCGATTCGAGAGCGTCGGAGACCCCCTACATCGACGCGGTGTTGGCCCTGGTGACGCAGATGGGCCGCGTGCGTGGGCTCTACCCGACGTTTCCCGATATCGCGGCCGCAGACATCGAGTCCGTCTACTGAGTATTTTGGAGCGAAGTGGGTCGCGCTTCGCTTTGGAAACGCGGCGAGGACAACGAAATCGAACGCACGCTCGCTTCGATCGGGTCGTGCCGTGGTCAGTCCGAAAGGCTGCCGAGCACGGTTGCGGCCGCCTGCATCTCCGCGAACCGGAAGCGGCGGCGTTCGAGCGCAAGCTCATCCTTCCCCCACCGGTCCATCTGCCAGTCCTCGTCAACGTGCGCGGCGGTCCACGCCTCCTCGGCGGACAGCCGGCCGCGCAGCAGCGCCAAGGCCAGCAGGGCCGATCCGGTCAATGTGGTGACCGCATGCATGGCGCCGAGCCGCCATGGATCCGTCGGTATCGCGGCACGCGCGATCTCCACCGCGCGCGCGGGCTGCTGCACGAAGACCACGCCTTCCGACAGGATGAATTGCGCCCCGAGCGCTTCGCGGGCCCAGGACAAGACCGGGTCCCAGCGCTGCGCTTGGCGCTTCACCAATCCGTCGGGCTGGTCGGCTCGATACAGCAGGAGATCGGATCCGAGGTAGTTGGCCACCTCGTCGGCCACCGCCCTCGGTTCGGAGGCGACGCCATCGAGGATCGTATTGGCCAGGCGCGTCAGCGGCATTCTGGCCGGATCGACATGATCCCTCTGGGCCTGCCATTCGCCCGCGATCGCTTCCGCAAGCGCCCGCGCAGGCGCCGCCAAGGTGTTGCGCGCCGGGGTTCGCACAGCGCGGCCGTCGAGCAGGACCGGATGGTCGTGGCTCCCCTCCCCGACCGTCGCATGCTGGTAGAACCGCCGCCGCAGTTGCGGCCGCACCGCGCGGCGCGCCGCCTCCATCGGATCGAGAGGCTGCCCGGCGAAAATCTCTGCGAAGATGTCACGCATGAATCACGAAGCTCAGGCCAGGTCCCTTCCAGTGCCGGCATCAGGACGCGAATGTGTCGCGGGTGACCGTTGCCCCCGCCGCGAGCGGGATGTGCGGCCGGTGATAGCCTCAACCGACGCCAAGGGCGAGCGTACGACCTCTGGATGAGCCGCCAGCGATTCGATCCTCTCACGGCTCCCATGCGGTCTGCGATGCGCGCATGGCAGCTGAGGTCCTTCCGGTATCGGTCGGCCAAGCCCTGCACTGGGTCCTCGGCACCTTGTCCGAGCACGGTGAAGGGCCTCTGTGAGCGAGAGCCGGACCACTGATAGCAGCCGGGGGACCGGGTAGTTCCGGCGCGCCGCATACGCCTGGTGGATTGTGCGGCGAACCTTGTGCCGGCTGTCAGCGCGCCTGCGCTCAGGAGGCAAACATTAGCAATTTCAAGCGCTTACATCCCCACCTGGAATCGGTTCGAGAAGGTGCTGGCGGACGACGCCAAACCGTTTTGAAGGCTGGCGCCGGGGGCCCGAAAGGCACCGGCGATATGACGGCCGCCGGAGTGCGAGATGATCCAAAGGACGGCGCCCATCGGCTTCACGCAAACTCACAAACCGCCAAAAAACTTAGCCTAAACGGACTGATAACGGTTGTGGCGTCTAGTCGGGCTCACTACTATCCGCGCTGACTCGGCAGGCATAAGCCGGGGGCGGCACGCAACCCAGGCTGAGTGGTAAATCCGGCCAACCGCCGACTGCGTTCCAGGGAAACGCCGGCCGATGCACCGCGCATGTCGCGTCAAAGAAGCGCGGGCACGAGGAGTCGATGAAACTTACCGATATTTCCGCGCCTGAGTACTTCCACAAAGTCGTCGACTGCCAATGGGCCTGCCCGGCGCATACGCCGGTGCCGGAATACATTCGCCTGATCGCGGCCGGCCGCTACTCCGACGCCTACATGGTCAACTGGAAGTCCAACGTGTTCCCCGGCATCCTCGGGCGCACCTGCGACCGGCCGTGCGAGCCCGCCTGCCGACGGGGGCGGGTCGAGAAGGACCCGGTTGCGATCTGCCGACTGAAGCGCGTTGCCGCCGACTATAAGGACGATATCCGCGAGCGCCTGCCGCGACCGGCGGCCCAGAAGAACGGCAAGCGCATCGCGCTGGTCGGCGGCGGTCCGGCATCGCTGACCGTCGCCCGCGACCTCGCGCCGCTCGGCTACCACTGCGTCGTGTTCGACCAGGATCCGCAAGCCGGCGGCATGATGCGCTCGCAGATTCCCAAGTTCCGGCTACCCGATTCAATCATCGACGAAGAGTGCGGCTACATCCTCGACCTCGGGGTCGAGTTCCGGGGCGGCCGGCGTATCGATAGCCTCAAGTCGCTGCTGGAGGAGGGCTGGGACGCGGTATTCGTGGGCTCGGGCGCGCCGCGGGGGCGCGACCTCGACATCCCCGGCCGCAAGGAGGCAGCCGCGAACATCCATATCGGCATCGACTGGCTTTCCAACGTCTCGTTCGGCCACGTTACCAAGATCGGCAAGCGCGTGATCGTGCTCGGCGGCGGCAATACCGCCATGGATTGCTGCCGCACCGCGCGCCGTCTCGGCGGCGAGGACGTGAAGGTGGTGGTGCGCTCCGGCTTCGACGAAATGAAGGCGTCTCCCTGGGAGAAGGAGGACGCCATGCATGAGGACATCCCGATCTTCAACTACATGGTGCCCAAGTCCTTCATTCATGTGGATGGCCGGCTGACCGGCGTCATGTTCGAGAAGGTCAAGGCAGATTACGACGCCAAGGGCCGCCGAAATCTCGTGCCGACGGGCGATCCGGACGAATATTTCCGCTGCGACGACGTGCTGGTCGCGGTCGGGCAGGAGAACGCCTTCCCCTGGATCGAGCGCGACATTGGCGTCGAGTTCGATCGCTGGGACATGCCGGTGGTCGATGCCACCACCATGCAGTCGAGCCGACGCGACGTCTTCTTCGGCGGCGATTCCGCATTTGGCCCGAAGAACATCATCTGGGCCGTGGCGCACGGTCGTGACGCCGCGATCTCGATCGACAAGTACTGTCGCGGCGAGGACATCACCAGCCGCCTGCCCCCGAGCGTCGAGGTCGGCAGCCAGAAGATGGGCATCCACGAATGGTCCTACGACAATGAGATCTCGCTCGACAAGCGCTACCGGGTGCCGCTGCGCGACAAGACGATCGCCCTCAAGGACATCAAGGCCGAAGTAGAGCTCGGCTTCGATCCGCAACTGGCCCTCAACGAGGCCTACCGCTGCCTGAATTGCGACGTGCAGACGGTGTTCACCGGCGAGCTGTGCATCGAATGCGATGCCTGCGTCGACATCTGCCCGATGGACTGCATCACGTTCACCGAGAACGGCGAGGAGCCCGAGCTTCGCCAACGCCTGAAGGCGCCGGCCAACAACCTGACGCAGGACCTTTACGTCGCCGATAATCTCAAGACCGGGCGGGTGATGGTCAAGGACGAGGACGTCTGCCTGCATTGCGGGCTATGCGCCGAGCGCTGCCCGACCGGGGCCTGGGACATGCAGAAATTCTTGATCGACATGACGCACGCGGGTTCGGCATGCCACTCGAGAGCGTAAACGATTTCGTCGTCCGGTTCGCCAACGTCAACGGCTCGGGTTCGGCGAGCGCGAACGAGCTGTTCGCGCGCGCGGTGCTGCGCATGGGCGTGCCGGTGGCGCCGCGCAATATCTTTCCCTCCAACATTCAAGGCCTACCGACCTGGTACGAAGTTCGAGTATCGGGAGCGGGCCATCTCGGCGCGCGCGGCGGCGTCGACCTGATGGTCGCGATGAACCCGCAGACCTGGGACAAGGACGTGGCCTCGCTCGAGCCGGGCGGCTACCTGTTCTACGATTCGACCAAGCCGATGCCGGCATCGAAGTTCCGCGCCGACATCGCGGTGATCGGCGTGCCGCTCACGGCAATCGCCAACCGCGAATATACCGACCCGCGCCAGCGCCAGCTGTTCAAGAACATCATCTATCTCGGCGCGCTCTCGGCGCTGCTCGACATGGACGTCGCCGCGATCGAGAAGCTGATCGGCGAGCAGTTCAAGGGCAAGGACAAGCTGATCGCTCCCAACGTCCGCGCGCTGCACCTCGGACGCGACTACGCGCTGATGAATCTCGACTGCCCGATTGGCTTGACCGTGCGGCGCTCCGACAAGGTCGGCGACCGCATTTTCCTCGAAGGCAACTCGGCTGCCGCGCTCGGCGCCGTCTACGGCGGCGCGACGGTGTGCGCTTGGTATCCGATCACGCCGTCCTCGTCACTGGCCGAGGCCTTCGCGGGCCACTGCCGGCGCTATCGGATCGACCCCGATACCGGCAAGGCGCGCTACGCCATCATCCAGGCCGAGGACGAGCTGGCGTCCATCGGCATGGTGATCGGTGCCGCCTGGAACGGGGCGCGCGCCTTTACGGCGACCTCTGGGCCGGGCATCTCGCTGATGCAGGAATTCATCGGCCTGGCCTACTTTGCCGAAATCCCCTCGGTCATTTTCGACGTGCAGCGCGCTGGCCCATCGACCGGCATGCCGACGCGCACACAGCAATGCGACGTTCTCAGCTGCGCCTACGCCTCCCACGGCGATACCAAGCACGTGCTGCTGTTTCCCGAGGACCCGGCTGAGGCGTTCGAGCTCGGCGCGCAGGCCTTCGATCTCGCCGATCGGCTGCAGACGCCGGTCTTCGTGATGCTCGATCTCGATATCGGCATGAACCACCGGCTGTGCCGGCCGCTGCAATGGGACGACCAGCGCAAGTTCGACCGCGGCAAGATCATGACCGCAGCCGAGCTCGACGCCGGGAGAGATTTCGGCCGCTACCTCGATGTCGACAGCGACGGCATTCCGTATCGAACCTATCCCGGTACGCACCCGACTCGAGGATCGTTCTTCACGCGCGGGACTTCGCGCGACCGCTACGCGCGCTACACCGAGGAAGGCGCACCCTACGCCGACAACATGCAGCGCTTGCTGCGCAAATTCGAGACCGCCAAGACCTTGTTACCGGCCCCGGTCCGCCGCAACGCCGAGAAGGCGACCAAGTACGGGGTGATCTACTACGGCTCGACCAGCCCGGCGATGGACGAGGCCATCGAGACCCTGCGCTCCGAAGGCAAGCTTCTCGACATGCTGCGCATACGCGGGTTCCCGTTCGCGCAGACCGTGCCCGACTTCATCGCCGAGCATGACTTCGTGTTCGTGGTCGAGCAAAACCGCGACGCGCAGCTGCGCATGCTGCTGGTCAACGAGTTGAACCTCGACCCGGTGCGGCTGGTGCCGATCCTGCATTACGACGGCACGCCGATCACCGCGCGGTTCATCGCCAACGCCATCGCCGATCACCTCGACGCGCTCAAGGTGACGCCGCTGCGGAAGGTAGTATCATGACCTACCTCGCCAAACCGAAATTCCACCACCCGGCGCTGCCCAGGAACGCGCTCGGCTACACCCACCGGGACTACGAAGGGTCGGTGTCGACGCTGTGCGCCGGCTGCGGCCACGACTCGATTACCGGCGCCATCATCCAGGCCTGCTTCGAACTGTCGATCGAGCCGCACCGCGTCGCGAAGATTTCCGGCATCGGCTGTTCGTCGAAGACGCCCACCTACTTCCTGGGGCAGTCGCACGGGTTCAATTCCGTGCACGGGCGGATGCCGTCGGTGCTCACCGGCGCCAACCTGGCGAACCGCGATCTGATCTATCTCGGTGTGTCCGGGGACGGCGATTCCGCCTCGATCGGCCTCGGCCAGTTCGCGCATGCGGTGCGCCGCGGCGTCAACATGGTCTACATCGTCGAGAACAACGGCGTGTACGGCCTTACCAAGGGGCAGTTCTCCGCCACCGCCGACCGCGGCTCGAAGTCGAAGCGCGGCGCCATCAATACCGACAACTCGATCGATCTCGTCGCCATGGCGCTGCAGCTCGGCGCGACATTCGTGGCGAGGTCGTTCTCCGGCGACAAGGAGCAGCTCACGCCGCTGATCAAGGCGGCGGTCGAGCATCAGGGCGCCGCCTTCATCGACGTGATCTCCCCTTGCGTCGCATTCAATAATCACGAGGGCTCGACCAAGAGCTTCGACTACGTGCGCGAGCACAACATCGCGGTCAACCGCCTCGACTTCATCACCGGCCGCGACCCCATCACGGTCGACTACGCGCCGGGGACGGCCGAGGTTGTCGAGCAGCACGACGGCTCCCGCCTGGTGCTGCGGAAGGTGGCCGACGAATACGACCCACACGATCGCCGTAAGGCCGTGGCCTATCTGCAGGAGAGTGCCGCCGCCGGCGAGATCGCGACCGGTCTGCTCTACGTTGATCCCGAGCCTGAGGACCTGCACGCCAGCTTCAATACCGTGGCGACGCCGCTCAACGCGCTGGGCGAGAAGGAGCTCTGCCCCGGCTCGAGCGCGCTGGACCGGATCAACGGCAGCCTGCGCTAGCGCGGCCGACGTCAGTTCATCATGCAGTTGTGAACGTATGCGCCGCGCTTGCGGCGCGGAACCCGCTCGACCGCCGCCTGGTGCTGGCATTCCGCGGCCCGACCGCGCGAGGGCTCCGGCGCGGGTCCCGTGATCAGCGGCGTGCTGTAGGTCCTGGCGCTGTCGCCTACCGGCGGGACATACATCGGCGGTAGCTGCGTTCGTGGCCTTGGCTGGGACTCGAACAGCGGCTGCGGTGAGATCGGCGGGCCGATCGGCTGCGCACTGGAGGCGCCCATGGGGCCCAGCGCCAATGCCAGCACCGTTGCCAGATGACGGATCATCGTTGCCTCACTACTGACCATAGATAGAGGCGCCGTCGCGGCTGTGAAGGGGCGAGCTCATTGTTCCGGGGCATCGACAATCGGATCATAGCGCTTCGCATCGAACCCGAGCAGGTTCCACGACTGCACCATATGCGGCGGCAGCGGCGCCGTCACGTCGATCGTGCCGCCCCGCGGATGCGCCACCGCGATTCGTCGTGCCAAGAGGTGCAGCCGGTTCTGCAGCCCGCCGGGCAGATCCCAATTCTCCTTCGAGAAGTATTTCGGATCGCCGAGGATGGGATGCCCGATGTGCGCGCAGTGCGCGCGCAACTGATGGGTGCGACCAGTCACCGGCTTGAGCGAAATCCAGGCGAGCCGCCGGGCCGCGGTCTCGACCACGGCATAGAAGGTCACGGCGTGGCTCGCTCCCTCCTCGCCGTGGTGGGCAATGCGCATGAACGAATCGCGTTCCAATTCTTCCTTGGCAAGAAACGTCGAGATGCGGCCCTGTGCCGGCTTGGGCACGCCCGCGACCAGTGCCCAGTAGATCTTGCGCGCCGACCGTGAACGAAACGACTTCGCGAGCGCGGTGGCCGCAAAGCGCGTCTTGGCGACCAGCAGGCAGCCGGCCGTGTCCTTGTCGAGCCGGTGCACCAGGCGCGGGCGCTGTCCCAGCGGGTCGCGCAAGACCTCCAACATGCCGTCGAGGTGACGTACCGTGCCCGAACCACCCTGCACCGCCAACCCCATCGGCTTGTTCAGCACCAGAACGTCGGCGTCCTCGTAAAGGGTCATCGATTTGAGCAGCGCTCGGGTCTTGTCGTCCTCCTGTCGTTGCGGCGACAGCGGCTTGGGTGCGTCGAGCCGCAGCGGAGGGATGCGCACCACTTCCCCTGCCGCCAGCCGATCCTTCGGTCGCGCGCGCTTGCCATTCACCCGCAGCTCGCCTTTGCGGATGATGCGCTGGATATGCGAGAACGACAGTCCCGGGAATCGCGCCTCCAGGAACCGATCGACTCGCATGCCGCCCTCGTCGGGTGCGACCGTGACGGTCTGCACGCCGACGGTCGGAATTTCGAGTGTGCTGGCCGGCGCCCCTTCGGCGCGCGGCTGCCGTCGTGGTGGTCCGGCGCCAAGTGTCGGGGGCGGATCTTGGTGTCCCTTCGGTGCCACCGGCGGCCGCTTGGCGGAGGAGTGGAAACGAGGATGCTCCGCATGCCTGGTCGAGCGCGCGCCACGATCATGGCCCCGCGGGCCCGCGATTTGTCGCTGGCCGCCGGGCTGCCTTGGCCCCTGCCCTCGATGTCCCTTTGCCACCTGCCGTCCTCGGTCTGCCGCCCTGCGCTGTTCCACCCTCCGCAGGCGCAAATTCCACAACACCTAACCCGCCGCGGATCCAAGATATAAGGCCCTCAATGTCGGCTGTCCCGCTGGGCAACCCCTACCTGCTGCTGGCGGTGGCCGGGCTATGCTGGTCTGGCAATCACATCATCGGCCGCGCGGCCGCCGGTCACGTGCCGCCGTTCGGACTGTCGACCGCCCGCTGGCTGCTGCCGGCAGTGGTGCTCTTGTGGCTCGCCAAACCGCACCTCGAACGTGACTGGCCGCTGATCAAGGCGCATTGGCGCATCTTGCTATTCCTCAGCCTCACCGGCGGCGCGCTGTTCAGCGCGCTGCAGTATCTCGGCCTGCAGTACACCTCCGCGCTCAATGTCTCGGTGTTCAACTCGCTGGTACCGGTGCTGATCGTTGCCGCCGGCGCGCTGATCTTCGGCGATCGGCTGGCACTGCCGCAGCTGCTCGGGATCCTGGCCTCCCTCATGGGCGTACTTGTGATCGTGACGCGGCTCGATTTTGGCGCGCTTGCGGGCCTCGCGTTCAACCGCGGCGATCTCATCATTCTGTTCAACATGGCTGCCTGGGCGGTCTATTCATCCTACCTGCGGCTGAAACCGGCCATCCATTGGGCGAGCTTCTTGCTCGTCATGGCGGTGTCGTCGTGCCTGATGACGGCACCGATGTTTGTCTGGGAGCACCTTTCAGGATTTACATTCCAGCCGACCCTGCTGACCATCGGCGCGATCCTCTACGTCGCGATTTTCCCCAGCGTGATCGCAATGGCCGCCTGGAACCGCGGCGTCGAGCTGATCGGCCCCAACCGGGCGGGACCGTTCCTGCATCTGGTGCCGCTGTACAGCGCAGTGCTCGCCTATTTGCTGCTCGGCGAACAGCTGCGCGCGTACCATCTGCTCGGATTCGCACTCATTCTGTGCGGCGTCTACTTTGCGGCGCGCCGACGATAGGGGCGCGAAAGACACGGCGGGCTTCCCCGGCTGACGGGCTTTGGGCCGCGTCCGACGCGAGCCTGCGGTCGACTCATTCCACCTTGATGCCGGCCGCCCTGATGATCGGCCACCACTTCTCGACCTCGGCCTTGTGAAACGCGGCAAGCCCGTCCGGCGTTTGCTGCTCGCGCGCGGCGACGTCGAGCCCGAGCTCGGCGAAGCGCGCGCGCACGGCCGGATCTGCAAGCGCCTGCGTCATGGCGTCGTTGAGCTTGGCGACGACGTCCTTCGGCGTGCCCTTGGGCGCGAACAACCCGAACCACCCCGAGGCGTAAAGCCCGGGCACGCCGCCCTCGTCCGAGGTCGGGATGTCGGGCACCACCGTCGAGCGGCGCGGCGACAGATTCGCGATTGCCTTGATGGTCCCGGCCCGCACCTGCGGCAGCGCCGCGGCTGCTTGCACCACCAAAAGATCGACATGGCCGGCAACCAGATCCTGCATCGCCGGTCCGGCGCCCCGGTACGGAATGAACTGAACCCGCGTCCCGGTCGACTGTTGCATCAGGTTGCCGGTCACCTGTGCGGCCGCGTTCTGGTTGACGAACTTGGCCTCGCCGGGATTTGCCTTCATCCACGCGACCAGCGCCTTGAGGTCGTCCGCCGGCAGTGCCTTCTTGCCGACCAGCAGTTGGGGATTGATCGAAATAAGCCCGATCGGCTCGAAATCCTTCTGGAGATCGTAGGTCAGCGGATAGATGATGCTGCCGACATGAGTATCCCACTGCCCGATATCGATCGTGTAGCCATCGGGCGCGGCGCGCGCCACGCGTCCGACACCGATACTGCCGCCGGCGCCACCGACATTTTCGACCACGAGCGGCTGCCCGAGCACTGGCCGCATCCGCTCGGCCATGATGCGCGCGACGGTGTCGGTCGACCCGCCGGGCGGGAAAGGCACCACCAGCGTGACCGGCCGCGACGGATACGGCTGCGCCTGAGCGGCGGCGATACCGACCAACCCTGCGAGCGCTACGGAAACGATGAATTTTCGCATGCCGTCCCCCTCAACCCGTCTTCGCCAACGCGCCTCGCGCGGACGCGAAGTCACCACGGTCTCAATCAACGTCCCCGCTCCTTTCGCAGCTTCGCCCAATGGTCGAGCCGCCTCCTGAGCTCGCGCTCGAACCCGCGGTCGGGCGGGTCATAGAAGGTGTGGCGACCAAGTGCCTCGGGAAAATAGTCTTGGCCCGAGAAGGCATCCTCGGCGTCGTGGTCGTAGGCATAGCCGCGGCCATAGCCTTCCTGTTTCATCAAGCGCGTCGGTGCGTTGAGGATATGCTTGGGCGGCAGCAGGGAGCCCGCTTCCTTCGCCACCCGCACTGCCTGCCCATAGGCCGAGTAGGCGGCATTCGATTTCGGCGCGGTGGCGACATAGATGACGGCCTGAGCAATCGCGAGCTCGCCCTCCGGGCTTCCAAGGAAGTCGTATGCGTCCTTGGCGGCGTTGGCGATCACCAGCGCCTGTGGATCGGCAAGGCCGATATCTTCGATTGCCATCCGCACCACACGCCGAGCGACATAGAGCGGGTCTTCGCCGGCATCGAGCATGCGCGCGAGATAATAGAGCGCCGCGTCCGGGTCCGAACCGCGCACCGACTTGTGTAGGGCCGAAATGAGGTTGTAGTGACCGTCCTGCGATTTGTCGTAGATCGGCGCGCGACGCTGCACGATCTCCTGCAGCGCCGCCGCGTCGAACGTCTCGCCTGAGCGCGCGGCGCGCCAGACTTCCTCGGCAAGGGTGAGCGCTGCGCGGCCGTCGCCGTCGGCCATTCGGACAAGCGACGCGCGCGCGTTCTCATCGAGCGGCAGCGGTCTGCCTTCGATCGTTTCGGCGCGCGCCAGCAGCTTTTCCAGCACCTCGGCATCGAGGGGCTTGAACACCAGCACGCGCGCCCGCGAGAGTAGCGCGGCGTTGAGCTCGAATGACGGGTTCTCGGTGGTGGCGCCGACCAGCACCACGGTGCCGTCCTCCATCACCGGCAGGAACGAGTCCTGCTGCGCGCGGTTGAAGCGGTGCACCTCGTCGACGAACAGCAGGGTTCCCTGCCCGCTCTCGCGCCGCGCGCGCGCTGCCTCGAACACCTTCTTGAGATCAGCGACACCGGAGAACACCGCTGAAATCTGCTCGAAATGCAGGGCGGTCTCCCGCGCCAGCAGCCGTGCGACGGTGGTCTTGCCGGTGCCCGGCGGCCCCCAAAAGATCAGCGAACCGAGCGAGCGGGCTTCCAGCATGCGTGTCAGCGCGCCATCGGGTCCGAGCAGATGATCCTGGCCGACCACGTCGGCAAGTCGTGCGGGCCGCAGCTTATCGGCCAACGGCCTCGGTGCGTCGCGCTCGAGCCCGGCGGCTTCGAACAGGCTTTTCGGCTTCGGCGCCGCCACCTTATCCGCCTACGACCGTGTTCATGATCTGGCCGCCGCGCATGATCTGCAGCCGCCAGACGCGCTGCGGCGTCTGCACCAGGCGGTCGAGCTCGTGCGAGCGGGTGACCTTCTCGCCGTTGATCTCCAGCACAATGTCTCCCGGACGCAAGCCCACCGCCTGCGCCGCCGTGCCTTCATCCACGGCGGTGACGACCACCCCTTGTAGACTGCTGTCGATGCGCATCTCCTCGGCTACGGCCGGGGAGAGATTGGCGATGGTCGCGCCGCCGAACGGCGAACGTGACCGAATCCGCACCGCGTCACGCGGGGGATTTTCCGGCGCCGTTTCGAGCGCGACGGAAAACCGCGTCTCTTTGCCACCACGCATCACGCCCACCTGGGCGCTGCCGCCGAGCGGCTTGGTGGCGAAGCGGTATCCGAACGCTTCCGGATCGTCGATCGCCTGGCCGTCGACCGCAACGATGAGATCGCCGGTTTTCAGACCCGCACGCGCCGCCGGGCCGCCCTGCGTGACGCTGGCGACGAGCGCGCCTGCCGGACGCCGCAACCCGAGACTTTCGGCAATCTCGGCATTGACGCCTTGCAGCTTGGCACCGAGCCACGGCCTTCTCACCACGTTGCCGCCACTCTTCGCCGACGCGACCACCACGCGCACCATGTTCGACGGAATGGCAAAACCGATGCCCTGCGAACCGCCCGATCGCGAGTATATCGCGGTATTGATGCCGACCAGCTTGCCGCTGAGGTCGACCAGCGCACCGCCTGAATTTCCAGGATTGATCGCGGCGTCGGTCTGGATGAAGAACTGGTAGTCGGTGATCCCGACCTGCGTGCGCGCAAGCGCCGAGACGATGCCGTGCGTCACCGTCTGGCCGACGGCGAACGGGTTGCCGATCGCCAATACCAGATCGCCTACTTGCAGCTCGTCCGAATCGCCGAATTCGAGCGCCTGGAAGCGTTCGCGCCCGTCCTTGATCCGCAGTACCGCCAGATCGGTGCGGGCCTCCTTCAAGACGATCTCGGCCTCGAACTCGCGCTTGTCCGCGAGGGCGACCTTGACCTCGGTCGCACCTTCGATGACGTGGTTGTTGGTGACGACGAAGCCGGCCGCGTCCACGATCACCCCGGAGCCAAGCGAGCGCTGCACTTGCTCACGCGGCATTCCGGGCAGGCCGAAAAAACGGCGGAAGATCGGGTCGTCCGCGAACGGGTTGCGGTTCTCGACCACTTTGGCGGCGTAGACGTTGACCACCGCCGGGGCCGCACGCTGCACGCCGGCGGCAAACGATAGCCGCATCTCGGCCGCTGACGTCGGCAGCCGCCGCTCCTGCGCGAGGGCACCGGCCCAAGCGCAAAGCGTCAAGGCAAAGGCGACCACAGCCGCCAGCAGTCCATACATCGCAGGCGATCCGAATCCGACTGGCTGCCTCGAGATATAGAACGCGGCGCCGCTCGGTTGAAGGGCTGCCGCAAGCGGGGTCTCGGCGCCGTGCAACGGCCGCAAAGCCTGCGCCGCGGCACGTCGAGAACCCAGCACGCGAGGCCGACGGGGTCTGGCGGAACCCCAAGCCCCCTGGTCCCGGCCGAAGACGGGCGACCGACAGCGCCTATCGTCCACCGGCCGCCTGCAGCATCCTTTCGATCTCGCGATAGCCGCGCCGCCGCGCGTGCCGCAGCGGGGCCACGCCGTGCCGATCGGCGAGGCTGACATTGGCCCCATGCGCGATCAGGAGGCGGACGATTTCGGCGTGCCGCTGCCCGCCATCCCCCAGCATCACCGCTTCCAGTAGCGCCGTCCAACCCAGATCGTTGACGTGATCGACGTCGATCGCGGATCTCTCCAGTAGCAGGCGCACGGTCGCCACGTGGCCGCGCTCGCAGGCCGGGATGAGCGCATTGCCGCCGTACCGGTTGCGCCTGGCATAGTCGACGCGGCCGGTGGCGAGCATGGCCGCGAGCATTTCGGTTCGTCCCAGCGCCCCCGCCAGCAGCCATGGCGAATCGCGGTTGGCGGCCTGCGCATTGATATCGGCGCCGGCCTCGATCAGGTGCTGGGCGACCGCGCCGCGATCGTTGGCAACGGCTCCGACATCGATCGACCTGCAAAGCCGCTGCCGGTCCGCATCACCACGCGCGCCGGGCAGGATGGCGTCGATTCTCCCACAAAGCAAAACCCCGGGCGAGGACCCGGGGTCAAGCAGTTGGTGGGAGCGCAGTAGGTCGTAGAAATCTTGAGCGTCAGAACGGCAGCAGCGGCGGGCCGTCGAACTTGACCGAGAACTTCGCCTTGATCACGTTCGCGGTCACATCGACGTTGCGCACGAAGCCGGGAGCCAGGCCGC